>Ga0209262_10001270_pt1 | contig 10541 bp, 6 predicted proteins | sample Lowcelwee11metaG_FD_187171 | JGI IMG/M metagenome (GOLD analysis project Ga0209262, IMG submission 187171) | Freshwater pond sediment microbial communities from the University of Edinburgh, under environmental carbon perturbations - Low... | ecosystem: Environmental > Aquatic > Freshwater > Pond...
CCGGATTCATTTCCGATAGAAGACATTAAAAAAATCACTGCGGAAGTCCTTGAACAGGATGGACCTGCAGCGCTGCAGTACAGCACCACCGACGGTGACAATAAGCTCAGGTCATTGCTTGCAGAGCGTCATAAAAAGGATGGACTCACCCTGGCACTGAACAATATCGTTATCACCACAGGCTCACAGCAGGCACTTGATCTCGCCGGAAAGATCTTTATCAATCCGGGTGATGTTGTTTTATGCGGATTACCCTCATATCTGGGCGGGCTGAATGCTTTTACCGTTTACGGTGCACGTCTTAAAGGCATTCCTCTTGATGACCTGGGAATGCGTCCTGATCTTCTTGAAAAGACAATCATAAAGCTGAAGGAGGAAGGCAGCATAATTAAATTCCTTTATGTCATCCCTGACTTTCAGAATCCTACCGGTGTTACCATGCCCCGTTCACGCCGTCTCGAGATAATACGCATGGCAGAGAGGTACGACTTTCTCATTGTAGAAGACAGTCCGTACCGTGATGTACGCTTTGAGGGCACGCCACAGCCGCTGATGGCATCACTTGACACCTCGGGCAGGGTCATTACCCTGAACACCTTCTCCAAGATACTTGCTCCCGGCTTCCGGCTTGCATGGGTGATAGGCCACCCGGTCCTCATCGATAAAATTATCACCGCCAAACAGTCGGCCGACCTGTGCTCGCCTGCCTTCGTGCAGAAGATCACCGCCAGGTACATGGAAAAGGGACTGCTTGACGTCAACCTGAAGAAAACAGTTGCGCTGTACCGTGAACGGCGTGATCATATGCTAAGATGCTTCCGTGAGCACATGCCTGAGGGAGTCAAATGGACCGAGCCTGAAGGAGGGCTTTTCCTGTTTGTCACCCTGCCGCCGTCAATGGATGCTGCGAAGCTGCTCGAGAGAGCAATTAAAAAGAACGTGGCGTTTGTCTGCGGGTCGGTCTTCTACTGTAACAATGAAGGACAGAACACCATGCGACTCAATTTCTCCTTTGCCGGTCCGGAAGATACATGCAAAGGGGTGAGCAGACTCGCCGATGCAATCAGGGAGGAGATGGCAACCCTCTGATACAGATGGAGCTGTCAGTCATAATCGTATCATTTAATGTCTCTGCCTATCTCAGGCAGGCGCTTGCATCATTGATTGCAGCGGCAGAAGGGATCACCGCGAAATAATTTGTGGTTGACAACAATTCCTCTGACGGCTCGGCAGAGATGGTGCGCGATGAGTTCAGGGAGGTCAGACTCATTGTTTCAGAGAGCAATGAAGGTTATCCTGCTGCATGCAATAAGGGCATCCTGGCCTCTGCTGGCAGGTACATCCTGATACTGAATCCTGATACTATTGTTGAACCTGACGCAATCAAAACAGCCCTGACGTTCATGCGCAGCCATCCTGAGGCTGGTGCAGCGGGCGCCATGATGACCGACGGCAGCGGTATCTTCCTGCCTGAATCAAAACGGGGTTTCCCCTCCCCTCTTACTTCGCTGTTCAGGTTCACGGGGATGTGGAAACTTTTCCGCCGCTCTGCCTTTTTCAATGCATACTATCTGGGACACCTGCCTGAAAATGAGATATGTAAAGCTGACATACTTACAGGTGCATTTATGCTTATCCGCCGTGATGCTCTTGACAGGGCGGGACTTTTTGACACTGCTTTTTTCATGTACGGTGAGGACATTGACCTTTGCTGGCGTATCAGAAAAGCAGGTTACAGCAACTACTATCTCCCCGATGTGCGTATAACTCATTTCAAGGGTCAGAGTGCCCTGCAGAACGAAGAGAGCTCACTGAGACACTTTTATGGAGCGATGAAGATATTTGCATCGAAGCACATGGGCCCCGGCTGGCACCTTCCTGTAAAGGCTGGGGTAACACTCATTGAATCAGGCGCATTGATCTCTCTTCGGATCAGGCGGTTAATTAAAAAGTAAGCACTGTTGTTAAAAAGGGATGCATTGGATATCATCTTTTTACAATATTTCGCTTATATTAGTCTCTTTAAGAAAACTGACCACCTGAATGAGAAGAGCTAAATATCTCTTGTATGCGCTGACTTTGACGTGCACAGTGGCTCTTCAGGGTCAGACAAAGAGTGAATTTCGCGAGATGTTCATCTCTGCTGAGGGTGATATACTTTTTGAGGATTATGCTGAAGCCCTTCCCAAATACCTTAACCTGCTCCAGTTTTACCCTGAAAATTACAATTACTATTTCAGGATAGGGCAGTGTTATCTTAACACTCCCGGCGAAAAGGACAAATCAATTTCATTCCTCGAGACGGCAGCACAGAACATCAATCCCCAATACCGGGCAGGTAAATTCCGTGAGACCGGTGCTCCGTATGACGCCCTCTATTTCCTGGCAAATGCATACCGTATCAGCAATGACATTGACAAGGCCGTTGAAACCTACACAATGTTCATGCAAAACGTTGACCCGGAGGTCTACGATACAAACCTTGTCAGGTTCCAGATTAAGGAGTGCTACAATGCGCGTGAGATGATGAAGAAACCCGTCTGGGTCATCGAGAAGAACCTCGGTGACCGTATAAACCAGCGCTTCTCCGAGTTCAATCCGGTGATCTCATCAGATGAGCAGTCGATGCTCTTCACGCGCGAACTGCAGTTCTATGACGCCGTCTTCTGGACGACAAAAGTAAACGGACAATGGACAAACCCTGTCAACCTTACGCCTGAACTGGGCATTGACCAGGATTATTATACTTCTTCACTGACCGGTGACGGAAAAACCTTACTGCTTTACAGGATAGACAAGTACGACGGAAATATCTATCAGAGCAGGCTGATAGGTGACCAGTGGAGTGATGTGGAAAAGCTGAATGATAACATTAACACAAAATACTGGGAGTCTCATGCAACGCTGGCACGTGACGGCATGAGACTTTATTTTACCAGCAACAGGAAGGAAAGCCTGGGCGGCCTGGATATCTTTGTCTCTGAACTCGACAGCACAGGGGCCTGGGGACCGGCAAAGAACCTTGGACCGGTCATTAACACAGAGTATAACGAAGATACGCCATTCCTTGCAAACAACGACCGCACTCTCTTTTTCAGTTCCAGGGGCCATCATAACATAGGAGGTTACGATATTTTCAGGTCTGACCTTGATGAGAAGGGTGAATGGGGTGCTCCTGTCAATATCGGATATCCTGTCAATACTACCGATGATGATCTCTTTTTTATGCCGGTGGGAAAAGGCAACAGGGGCTACCTGTCAAGGTTCAGCGCTGACGGTTACGGTAAGATGGATATACTCACTTACGATATCTATTCAGACCTCAATCCTCGTAACTTTTTCATTACAGGAAGAGCGGGAATCAGCAACCTGCTGAACGGGTATCAGCAGGCTGTTGAGGTCACCGCCGTCAACAATGCTGACACGAAAAGAGTGATATCTGCCCTTACCAATCCGGTAACCGGGCTGTACTCATTCAGGCTTCCGCAGGGATCTTACAGGTTCACATTTACTTCCGGTGATGCTCTGACTGTGTCTCAGAACTATGACGTGCCGGTCACAAACAAGAGTGATACCATCCGGATTGATCCGGTAACCCTCAGCAATACGGATGTTTCAGCTTACCTGAAACTGCTTGGTGATACTGTCGTAAATGTCACCTCCGCCGATCCTGTACCTTTCGGTCTGATCGTGGAGAACATGTCGGTACTTGAAATTAAGGTCCTGTCGCCGGACTCAACCGTAAGTGCTGAGAAGCAACAGATGAATGACACGACCTTTACTTACAGCTTTGTGCCGCCCCGCGGCGACAGCAGGATTACCTTCAATCTTACAGATCGCTTTGGCAACACGGCTTCGGCAGCAGTAAGGGTGACCCGCTCCGGCCGTGTGCGTGCTCAAAAGCCTCTTTATAAAGAACTGCCTGTGCGACCGTATTCCGGGGCAGCTGCTGAAAGCACACTGGCAGATTCCGGATCCGTTATACCTGATACAACAGCTGCAGCACCCGCCACTGCTGGTGATGCAGCGGCACCCGCTATCACTGGTGATAAAGCAGCGCCCGCTACCGCTGGTGATGAAATAACATCTGACAGAGCAAAGGGTGAAGGGTGCAGCAGCCTCTGGTGGCTGTTGCTGCTGGCAGCAGTGATTATTTTCTTTATCCTCTGGAGAAGGAGAAGAAAGAAAAAAGAAGAAACAGATAAAGCATAAAACCGAGATGAAAAATAAACGATTTACACTTTTGTTGTTCTTTCTGGCGCTTGGCATTACGGCGACACCACAGGACAACACCAGACTGCAGGAAGCGTTTTACGATGCAGAGTACTTCCTTATGCGGGGAGACTATACAGATGCGCTGCCTTATTACCAGGGTATCTACACCTCCATGCCAGATAATGCAAGCATTGCCTACCGAATAGGATTATGCTATCTCAACATTGAAGACAGTAAGAACCTGGCAATTGAGTACCTTGAAAAAGCTTCCCAGAAAATCGCAGCCAAATACCGCGAAGGTTCACTGAGGCAGATCGAGGCACCATACGAAGCACTGTTCTTTCTTGGCGATGCATACAGGATCAATTACATGTTTGAAAAGGCCAAGGAGGCTTATGGCAGATACAGATCCACACTGCTTCCGTCCGACATAGAAAATATTCTGTTCGTTGACCAGCAGATATCGGCCTGCAACAACGCACCGGCTATTATGGCTGAGCCTGTAAAATTCTCTGTTGAATCGTTGGGAGAAATGATCAATGACAGCAATGACAACTTCTCCCCTGTCGTTTCGGCTGACGGGAAGACCATCGCCTACATGTCATCTATGAAGTTTTATGATGCCATTATGGTCTCACATCTTGTAAAAAATGAATGGACCCAACCTGTGAACATCACCCCTGAACTGCAGTCCGACGGTGATCATTATGTCTCATTTCTCTCGTCTGACGGAACCCTGATGCTGCTGTCAAAGGATGACAACATCAACAGCGATATATGGATGAGCAAGTACAACGGAGAACGCTGGGAACCTGCACGGAAGCTGAAGAAAGAGATAAACACAAAATACTGGGAAGCCCACGGTTTCATCACCGAAGATGGCTCTGCCATGATTTTCTCCAGCGACCGGCCGGGTGGCTTCGGAGGCCTTGACCTTTATATATCGAAGCTGAAGGCTGATGGCGAGTGGGGACAGCCTCTGAACATGGGGCCGGAGGTAAATACCCCCTTCAACGATGACAGGCCTTTCCTTATCAATAAAGGCACCACGCTCTTCTTCGCCTCACAGGGTCATTATAACATGGGCGGCTATGATATCTTCAGGAGCGATCTGCAAAGCAACGGCCTGTGGAGCAAACCGCAGAACCTCGGCTATCCTGTTAACAGTCCTGACGATAACATTTTCTTCTGCCCGACAGATGGTGGCAAGGGAGGATATATCCCCATGGCACACAGGGACAACGGAGCGGGAAAACTAGACATTTACCGCATCAGGTTCAGATGATCAGGTTATAGTGCGATGATAACCGGGAAGAATTAATGTTGTAGCAAAACAGAAAAATGGGAATAAGGGGAATAGTTTTTTGTGCAGGACTGCTTGCAATTTTACCGCTCAGCGCCCAGAAAAAGAGTCAGGTAAAAGCGATATGGCTCGAAGCTGAGTCGCATTACCTCTACGGCGAGTTTGAACTTGCCAATCCGCTCTACCTGATACTTAATGATATTAAGCCGGGCAATGCCAACATTAAATACAAGATTGGCAACTGCTACCTGAATATCTTCGATGAGAAACCCAAAGCAATTCCTTTCCTTGAAGATGCTGTAAGAAATACAAGCTATAATTCCAAAACCGGACTTCTTAAAGAGAAGAGGGCTCCGCTTGATGCGTATTTTTCGCTGGGCAATGCCTACAGGATAACAAACCATCTCGACAGCTCCCTGAATACGTACCGGTTATTTAAAAACCTTGTTTCCGAGACCGGGGAGATGGCGAACAAGGAGTTCGTCAACCAGCAGATACAGGCATGCAATCTTGCTACGGTACTGATGTCAACGCCCGTGGACGTGCTTATCACACCCCTGAAGGAATACATAAACCAGGGCTCTGTCAATGACAGGCCGGTGGTGAGCTATGACGGCAGCACAATGGCTTACACAGAACGGCGCGGGCTGGAGTCCGTTATTTATGTCACCAGGAAGGATGGCGACAGCTGGGGTACGCCTGTCGATATCACCTCCCAGGCTGCAATGGGAACAGATTGCTATACAACATCTCTCAACAGCGACGGAACAGAACTGTATTTGTTCAAGAAGGACAATTATGACGGTAATATATATGTGACGACATTCAAAAACGGAAAATGGTCCGCAATCGTCAGCCTCAACAGAAACATAAATACCAAATACTACGAATCCCACGCCGCCATTTCATCAGACGGAAAGAAACTGTATTTCACTTCCAACCGGCTGGGCGGACTGGGGGAGCTTGATCTGTGGGTGTCAGACAGAGATCAGACAGGTGACTGGGGCGTGCCGTTAAACCTCGGTAATATAGTCAACACCCCTTATAATGAGGAAACACCATTTATATCGCAGGACGGACTTACACTCACCTTCAGCTCGGAAGGTCACGGGTCAATCGGAGGCTATGACATTTTCAAATCCACATCAGCAGCAGGCGTTTGGGGTAAACCAGTCAACATAGGATATCCCATCAGCACCACCGATGACGATCTCGGGTTTGAGCCCTTTGACAACGGCAAATTTGGCTATTATTCAATACTGACTGCCTATAAAAAGAAGGAAATAACCCTCGTTGCCTTCAATGCTCCCTCAGAAGAATCGAGGGACACAGTGACAATCAGCTTTGACCCTAAAGATCTGCCCTATATAACCCTGACAGATTCCTCTTCCCTTATCATGAACCTTGTCATTAAAGATGTGAAGGATACCGATAATGAGGTTGACCCTGAAGTACTCTACTACACGGTCCAGGTAATGGCGCTCTATAACCCTGTCGATCCGGCATACTTTCAATATGCGGATATTGCCGTTTTCTATAATCGTTCAGACAAGTTCTATCGTTATGTAACAGGGCGTTATGACACGAAGCTGAAAGCCTACGCGGAAGTGACCAGGTTACTCAGGCTGGGATATCCAACCGATATCTTCGTCAAGAAAGTATACAGAGATGATTCTCGAAAGTGACAGTGTCAGGCTGAGAGCGGTTGAACCTGAGGACCTGGAACTCCTCTACAAATGGGAGAATGAGGAAGCCAACTGGAAGCAGAGCAATACGCTTGTTCCCTATTCCAGGTATATACTGAAGCGTTATATTGCCAATTCGCACAAGAGTCTGTTCGAGACCGGCCAGCTGAGGCTGATGATTGATGTCACCTCAGGAAAAAGAACTGTCGGCACGATTGACCTCTTCGATTTTGATCATTTTCACATGAGGGCAGGCGTAGGAATTCTCATCGCTGACACCGGCGACAGGAAGAAAGGTTACGGTTCGGCAGCGCTTGAATGCATAATCAGATATGCATTTGAGACGCTCAGTCTGCATCAGCTCTGGTGCAACATTCTTGAAGGCAATGAAGAAAGCATGAACCTTTTCCTGCATCACGGATTTGTCCGCAGTGCCGAGAAGAAAGAATGGGTACGGACTGATGGCGGGTTTGTCACAGAATATATGCTGCAGCTTCTGAACCCTGCTAAATAAACTCATGTCTGTTTTATTCTGCCTGCCGCCAGCATGCCGCATGCAGCCTCAATGTCCTGACCTCTCGATTTACGCACTGAAGCTCCAACCCCTGATGTTACAAGAAGATGTTTAAATCTCATCATTGTCTCACTGTCAGCGCTGCTGTCACCGTCAGTCCCCGGCCGGTGATACGGAAGAAGATTGACTCTGATCCCTGTGCCTGAAAGCATTCTTATTAATTCTTCAAGATGCTTATCCGTGTCATTTTTCCCTTGTATCATTATGTAGGCGACAGTAAACCGTCTCTTGCGATCTGCCCTGAATGTCTTCAACAGATCGAGGGTTTCCCTGTAAGGCCAGGTGGTTTCCGCCGGAATAGCCTCCCTTCTCTCCTCAGGGAACGGGGAGTACAGGCTGAGAGTGATGTTACATTCAGTTTCTCCGAGAAGTCTTGCTACCGCAGGCGTGATGCCAATGGTTGAGACGGTCACCCTGGTCTTTCCGATTGCCATTCCCCATTCAGCAGTGAGAACCTTCAATGTTTTTATCACTTCGTCAATATTGTCACCAGGCTCGCCCATGCCCATGAGTACTACATGAGTAACCTTCTGAGGCAGCCTTACTACCTGGTTGACAATCTCCCCGGCGGTGAGGCTACCTCTCCATCCTTTCTGTCCCGTCGCACAAAAACGGCAACCCATGCGGCAGCCTGACTGAACGGAAATACAGACTGTTTGACGCTTGCCTTCAGGAATGTAAACAGATTCATGAAGAAGACCTTTACCTGTTGTGAAAAGATACCTGACCGATCCGTCTGCGGAGACGACTGATGAGACAGGCTCACTGAGGCCAGTGCTGAATCTGTCTGCAAGAGCTGACAGCACACTTTTGGGGATATCGTTGATTTCACCGAATGCCATGATACCCTTTTTGTATATCCAGTACAGGATACGGCGGGCGTAACGGCGATCAATGTTTACACTCGCCAGCAGATCCTCCGTTTCCGTGAGGCCCAGGCCTGCCAATGGTATAATGCTGATTGTTTCTCCCACAGCCGCAAAGATATTAAATTACGACCTTTGAACATTTTTTTACATCTTTAGAAAGTATTTCAGATCTGTTCAGGTCATTCATGGAGACGTCATCAGATAAAAAACGGTTTGGAACTCTGCCTGTTTTCTTCACGGCGATCTCCACAATTCTTGGAGCAATACTATTCCTGAGGTTTGGCTTTGCTGTTGGAACTCTTGGATTCTGGGGAGCATTTCTGTTGATCATGATGGGTCATGCCGTCACAATTCCGACAGCCCTGGCTATCTCCGAGCTCGCCACGAATAAGCGTGTCGAGGGCGGAGGGGAATACTTCATCATCTCCCGGTCATTCGGACTCAACATCGGAGCTACAATAGGCATAGCCCTTTATTTGTCACAGGCTATCAGCGTTGCTTTTTACATCATTGCCTTTACTGAGGCATTTGAGTTTCTGTTCAGCTACTTCGCTGACAGTTTGTCTGTAATTATTCCACGGCAGGTGATCAGCCTGCCGGTGACGTTAGTTATAGGACTGATCATCCTTCGGAAAGGTGCAAATACAGGGCTTAAGACTCTTTATATAGTTATAGGTATCCTCTTCATCTCCCTTCTGCTTTTCTTTCTCGGTCACCCTGTCGCTGGTAGCGCTGGACATTTCACTATACCACCAGGTGATATCCGCAACATGAGTGACTTCTTCATCGTCTTCGCCATCTGCTTCCCGGCCTTCACCGGGATGACTGCCGGAGTGGGCCTGTCAGGCGATCTGAAGAACCCGGCACGGTCAATACCCAGAGGCACTTTCGTGGCGACTTTAATCGGCATGATAATATATACCGGGGTTATTTACAAACTGGCCATCTCGGCCTCTGCTGATGACCTGCTTGAAAATCAGCTCATAATGAGCAAGATAGCTATCGGTGGTGTATTTATTGTGCCTCTGGGACTGGCAGCATCCACACTCTCCTCTGCACTGGGCTCAGTGATGGTAGGGCCCCGCACCCTGCAGGCCCTGGCCAATGATGCCTCCTTCCCTTCAATGAGGCTTAACAGGTGGCTGGCATCAGCAAGAAGCAAGGACGGCGAACCTGTTAACGCCACAGTTGTGACCCTGATAATTGCGATCATCTTCGTTTCTGTCGGAAGTATCAACGCGGTGGCAGAAATTATATCAATGTTCTTCCTGGTGACTTACGGATCACTCTGCCTGATATCCTTTCTGAATCATTTCGGTTCTTCTCCCTCCTACAGACCCTCGTTCAGATCACGGTGGTACCTGTCACTGACAGGATTCCTGGTATCTGTGCTGGTGATGTTCAAAATCAACACCCTCTACGCCCTGACGGCAGTTTTGCTGATGATTGTAATATATTCTTTTATTAAACATTATCACCGCAACCGGCAGGGACTTGAATCGCTCTTTGCAAACACCCTCTTCCAGATTAACCGTAACCTGCAGGTCTATCTTCAGCGGTCAGACAGCAAGAAGAAGGAAAAAGAGTGGAGGCCCGGGGTAATATGTATATCAAAAGACTCTTTCAAGAGGGAGCAGGCATTCAGGCTTCTGAACTGGCTGTCGTACAGCTATGGGTTCAGCACGTACCTGCACCGGATTGAGGGTTATTATTCGAAGGCAACCAGCCAGCAGGCTGCAGAGGAGCTGGTGAAGCTAATAGAGCATTATGAGACAGCTCATAACCATGTTTATGTTGACACCATCATTTCTCCGTCTTTTACATCTGCCATCGTTCAGGCCATACAGGTTCCCGGCATCTCGGGTATGGAGAACAACATGGTCGTCTTTGAATAT
>Ga0209262_10001271_pt1 | contig 10540 bp, 8 predicted proteins | sample Lowcelwee11metaG_FD_187171 | JGI IMG/M metagenome (GOLD analysis project Ga0209262, IMG submission 187171) | Freshwater pond sediment microbial communities from the University of Edinburgh, under environmental carbon perturbations - Low... | ecosystem: Environmental > Aquatic > Freshwater > Pond...
AATCGAATGTTCTGGATTTTGCTTTAAAGAACAAAATTCCCGTATTCGGCATCTGCCGTGGAATGCAGTTTTTAAACATAAAATTCGGCGGTGACCTGATCTCAGACCTTTCAACAATTTCTAATGAATGCGTCAAAACCCATTACAGAAATGAGCACGATATGATCTTCTCAAAAGAAAATGAAAGGATTAGGATCAATTCATTTCATCATCAGGGATTTATAGAAGCTATGACAGCTCCTGATTTTGAAATATTGGCCATAAGTTCAGGAGACGGGGTAGTGGAGGCAATCAGGCATAAACATTTGCAGATCCTTGCAGTTCAGTGGCATCCCGAAAGACCTAACGGCGGGATGGAATGGCTGAAAGAGAAAATTGAAAAGCTGTTTAAATAGCGCAAAACTTGACAAATCATTTTTAGTATGGTAAATTACCCCCCGTTTATTTTAAAAATGCTGGTTATTGTGGAATTTGCTTTCAATAAAATATCGGCTCACACTATTCTTTTCAAGATAGCTTATCACTGATTCTTTTTTATAATACTAATAAAAATACAAACTAAATTAAACAATCTGATTGGAGTTAATTCATTATGTTCGGAAAATTAAACCTCAAACCTACACAGGCATTAGTGCTCGGTGTTTTAAGCTATATAATCGTAGGAACTATTTTAATTTCATTACCCATCTGCCAAAAAAGTCCTGTTTCATTCATAGATAATCTTTTTTCGATCGTATCTGCCGTTTCCACGACGGGGTTGCTTACAGTAAGCGTGGCAGATAATTATACATGGTTCGGGCAGCTTGTCCTTGTTATTATGTTCCAGATAGGCGGTTGGGGATTTATGACAGTAACATCATTTTTTTTTATTGCCGTAAATAAAGAAATAACTCAGAACAGAATAAAGATTCTGAATACAAGCTATAGTCTGCCTGAAGGATTCGAAATAAAAATATTCATCATGAAAACCGTTATTTTTACCGCGGTTATAGAGATTATTGGCACAATTCTGTTATGGATATTTTTCTCAAGAGCGAATATGCCTGATGCGCTTTGGTCGGCAGTATTTCATACTGTATCCGCATTTGCAACGGCTGGATTCGGCATGTATAATAATAGTCTTATGGATTTCTCTACCAACATACCTGTAAATATTACAATAGCTGTTTTATGCTATCTGGGAGCTGTCGGTTTTATAGTATTGCAGGATTTATATTACAACTTAAGAAAAAAACAAAAGATTACTTTTACTTCAAAAGTCATTCTTTATATGACTTTGATAATTTTTGCTCTAGGTACGATCTTTTTCTATTTTACAGAACCTTCAATTCAAGCAATGAATATTGGCGACAGACTGCTTGTTTCTGCATTTCAGGTTATGTCAGCATCAACGACCGCAGGATACAACTCTATAGATATGAGCATACTTTCCCGGGCAGCATTGTTTTTAGTTATCATAGTCATGATCATCGGAGCGTCTCCGAGCGGAACAGGAGGCGGTATAAAAACAACGAGCGTTTCGGCCTTATCTGGAACAGTAATGAGCATAATAAAAAAAAGAGACAGTGTTGTATTTATGAATCATGAGATCCCTTTGAACAGAGTTTTTTATGCCGTAGCTGCAACTACTACTTATGTAACCGTATTAAGTATCGGAATGTTTTTTCTTTCGATCACAGACGAATTTGAATTTGAAAGATTATTTTTTGAAGCGGCTTCGGCTTTGGGAACGGTTGGGCTGAGTACCGGGATCACTTCAAGTCTCAGTTATGCCGGTAAGGTTATAATAATACTTTTAATGTATATAGGCAGGATAGGGCCGTTAAGTTTAGGAATCTCGCTATTCGGAATTAAACAGGAAAAAAAGAGATTAAAAATATTTTATAAAAAAGATGATCTGGCGGTGTAAACTCAAGAAATAATAACTTGACATTACATATTATATGATGTAATATCCTTTATTGAAAGGATAAATTATGAAAACATTTGATGCGATGCTAAAAGAATGTCTTAAAGATAAAAAATTCAAAAGGCTTTATGAAGAGGAAGTAAAAAAGCTGGATCTAATGCTGAAAATTCATGAAGAACGCGAGAAAAGCGGAATGTCGCAGGCTGACATTGCAAAAAAAGCTCATATAACTCAACAGCAGATGTCAAAGATCGAAAGCGGAGAAAACTGCACATTATCAACACTTCTTAAAGTATGCCAGGCTCTTGGACTTGATCTTGTTCTTCAGAAATCTAAAAACCAAATAAGTGCAGGTGTTGCAGAAGATAAAGCTGAATACAAATCGTAGTTTATTTTGTTCCTATTTTTTCATTTTTAGATTATATTTACGCGGACTTTTGTATGAGAGGAAATGGAAATTACAATTCTGACATATTTTTTACTATTTATAGCCGGTACGGCGGCGGGATTTATTGATTCTATAGCCGGCGGCGGCGGTCTTATAACACTGCCTGCGCTTATGCTTGCAGGATTGTCTCCTCAGATGGCGCTCGGGACTAATAAACTTCAGTCAACTTTCGGCTCGATAACTGCGTCATATCATTATGTGAAGAGTGGAAAAGCAGATCTTAAGACTGCAAAAACAGGCATTATATTTACATTTATTGGTGCAGCTGCAGGTACGATTGCAGTTCAGGTCACGAGCAATGAACTTTTAAAAAAGCTGATACCGTTTTTGCTTATGGGTGTACTTGTATATCTTCTGTTCAGCCCGAAAGCCGGGGAGATAGAAAGGGAAAAGCGGATGAGTGAAAAGTGGTTCTATATTATTTTCGGGCTTGCGATCGGATTTTATGACGGTTACTTCGGACCCGGTACCGGAGCTTTCTGGGTAATATTGATCGTTTTCTTTCTCGGTCAAGAAATGGTGTCAGCTACAGCCTATACAAAAGTGATGAATTTTACAAGCAATATTACCGCTCTGATATTTTTTGCGATCGGAGGGAAACTTGTTATTATTCCGGGGTTTATTATGGGCGCAGGTGAAATTCTTGGAGCTACCATAGGGTCGAAGCTGGTTATAAAGAACGGAGTAAAGTTCATAAAGCCGTTCTTTTATACGATCGTCGTTATAATTATAATTTCACTGTTCTATAAACACTATTAAGGATCGTATGACTTATTTAAAAATGAAAAAATCTCTCGGTCAGAATTTTTTAAAAGACGAATTCTACATTTCAAAAATCATAGACTCTTTCAATCTGGAGGGATCAGACACAGTGCTTGAAATTGGACCGGGAGGCGGAGCCTTAACTACGCGGATCATAAAAAATGTGAAAAAATTATATGCGGTTGAAATTGATCAGAGGCTCATAGAAAATCTGCTAGATAAAATAAAAAATGAAAATTTCATACTCTTCAACGAAGATTTTTTAAAATTCGATTTCAGCGCGAATGTCGCTGAAAATGATGTTAAGATAGTCGGAAACCTTCCTTACCATGTAACAAGCCCGATAATTTTTAAGGTGATGGAGCTTGCTTCAGAAGTGAATGTGAATTCCAGAAAGATCCGGTCTTTAACAATTATGATCCAGAAGGAAGTCGCGGATAGGATCGTGGCTGATGTAAACACAAAAACATACGGAGTTATAAGCGTATTTACCCGGTTTTTCTGCCAACCCGAAATCCTTTTCGATATTCCGCCGGAAGCTTTTTTTCCGAAACCTAAAATTGTTTCAAGTATAATCAGGTTCAATTTCTCAATCGGGAACGAAAATTTAAAATCTGTAAAAGACTATAAATTATTCAGAAGCGTTGTTAAAACCACATTTCTCAACAGAAGAAAAATGCTGAGAAATACATTAAAATTTTTTGTCGAAGATCTTTCAATGATCAGATCAGTTGAAATAACAAAGCGTCCCGAGAACCTCACAACGAACGATTTTATATCGTTATCTAATGAAATATTCAGTATAAAAAAAAACGATTAATTACCTTTCATAATATTTTATTGTAAAAAATTAATTTGACTTTATTCATGTAGTTACTTTCTTTATAGACAGTGAAAAAACTTTGAGGTGAAAAATGATAAAAGATTTCAACGACATTCTTTCTACAAATTCGAAAAGAATGAAAAAGTCCGCAATAAGGGAATTACTTAAGCTGACAAACAAACCCGGGCTTATTTCATTTGCCGGAGGATTGCCCTCTCCGTTAACATTTCCGATAAAAGAATTAAAGGAAATTACATGTGAAATTCTGGAAAATGACGGACACGCCGCATTGCAGTATTCTACAACCGAAGGGGATAATCAATTAAGAACACTCCTCGCAAAAAGATATGCCGATCAGGGTTTAAAGATCACTATGAATAATATCGTGATCACGACTTCTTCCCAGCAGGGACTTGACCTGATACCGAAAGTATTTATTGATCCGGGTGATAAGATCATAGTTGAATTGCCGTCTTATCTTGGCGGAATAAGCTCATTTCACAATTACGGCGCCGATATGATAGGTATAGAGCATGATAAATATGGTATGAGCAGTCTGAAATTAGAGGAAGTCCTGGCAGAATTAAAAGCAAAAGGCGAAAAACCGAAATTCATTTATATTATTCCGGATTTTCAAAATCCTGCCGGCGTTACAATGCCTGAATTCAGGAGAAAAGAAATAGTGGACATTGCCGATAAATATGATATTCTGATCGTCGAAGACAGTCCTTACAGAGAATTGAGATTTGAGGGCGAACCTCAAAAGACCATCTACCAGCTTGCAGATAACGGCAAAGTGATCCTGCTGGGTACTTTTTCTAAAATTTTCGTTCCCGGATTCAGGATAGGATGGGTGATCGGACATGAGACCGTTCTTGACAGAATTGTAACTGCAAAGCAGTCAACGGACCTTTGCACTTCAGCATTCGTTCAGAAGATCGCAGCAAAATATATTGAAAAAGGCTATTTTGACAAGAATATAAAAAATATTATTTCAATGTATAAAGAGAAAAAAGATGTTATGATGGAAGCTTTCGCGAAATATCTTCCGGAAGGTGTTACATGGACAAATCCCGAAGGGGGATTGTTCTTATTCGTTACTCTTCCCGAGGGTATGGATTCGGAAAAATTATTTATTAAAGCTGTCGAAAACGATGTCGCATTTGTTATCGGTAAAGTTTTTCACTGTGACGAAAGCGGAAAAAATACAATGAGGATAAATTTTTCTTTCGCGACGAAAGAAGAAATAGTTGAAGGAGTAAAAAGACTGGGTAAAGCGATAAAAGAAATGATTGATAAAAAGTAAGGCGGAGTTGAAATCAGTTCAAGCAATATTTAAGGAGAGTGAACATGGAAAAAGCTAATATTGAATGGGGAAAACTGGGATTTGCTTATGTGAAAACAGATAAAAGGTTCATATGCCACTGGAAAGAAGGAAAATGGGACGAAGGTAAACTCGTTGAAGATAATCAGATAAGTATCAGCGAATCATCAAATGTATTTCACTACGGACAATGCTGTTTTGAAGGCATGAAAGCTTATACCGCAAAAGACGGAAGAGTTCTTTTGTTCAGACCTGACGAGAACGCAAAAAGAATGGTAAAAAGCTGTCAGCGCGTGCTTATGACCGAATTTCCCGTCGAAAGATTTATTGACGCCTGCAAACAGGTTGTAAGAGCTAATCTGAGATTTGTACCTCCTTACGGAACTGGCGCAAGCCTATACCTTAGACCTTTTGAGATCGGTGTCGGAGACAATCTGGGAGTCAGACCGGCGAAAGAATATATTTTCGCGATCTTCTGTTCTCCCGTAGGACCTTACTTTAAAGGCGGTCTAGCTCCAGTCAATTTTATCACTTCAGATTATGACAGAGCGGCTCCGAACGGTACCGGAGCAGCAAAGGTCGGCGGTAATTATACAGGAAGTCTGCTGCCTCACGAGCTGGCAGTTAAGGCGGGATACGCTGACTGTATCTACCTTGATCCGAAAACGCATACAAAAATTGAAGAAGTCGGCGCGGCTAATTTCTTCGGTATCACTCATGACAATGTGTTCGTTACTCCCAAATCACCTTCAATACTGCCTTCAATAACAAAATACTCTCTTCTTCATGTCGCGAAAGAATATCTGGGAATGAAGACCGAAGAAAGGGATGTTAAAATTGATAATATAAAAGAATTTAAAGAAGCCGGCGCGTGCGGTACTGCCGCGGTAATTTCACCTATAGGCGGCATAATGCACAAAGGCAAGTATCATATTTTTCATTCTGAAACTGAAGTAGGCCCCGTAACAAGAAAATTATATGACACATTAACCGGAATTCAATACGGGGATTTAAAAGCTCCGGACGGATGGGTTGTTAAAGTATAAATTTGATGAAGGGAGCCGCGCTGCTCCCTTTTTAATATCATCAGCCGGATCCATTAAAAAGTTATTTTTTTTAAATAGCAAAAACAACCCAGATTAATTATATTGCGTTATTACTAACCGGGAAAGATTTATGAGTTCTGAAATCGAAAACATACTGATTGAAATGAAAGAAACTGCATCCGTTGTTTTCCTGCACGGATGGGCGGAAGCCAATGCAGGGAATATGAGTTACAGACTGAGTGAAGAAGTAAGTTATAACAAAAATGAACGGTTTGAACTGTCAGACAGATACGAGAATCTGATAGGTAAAGCTATTATTATAACATCATCCGGAAGCAGAATGAGGCACATTGCGTCTGGAAATCCTGAGGATTACTGTTCTGTGATTGTTATAGATGAGAGCGGTACCGGTTATTACAGATCGGAAAAGTATAATAAAATTCCAAGTTCCGAACTTCTGGCTCATCTCATGTTACATAATGAATACGAAATTAAAAATAAAGACATGAAAGCTGTATTACATTGTCATCCTAACGAGATCATTTCTCTGCTCCATTTATCGGTATTCAAAACAAAGGAAGCCGTAAATAAAATGATTTTTTCCATTCACAACGAGGCTCTGAATATAGTACCTGAAGGGGTGGGTGTTATAGGTGTTAAGATCCCCGGATCTTATGAACTTGCTTCAGCAATATTCAGCGAGCTTAAAAAAAGAGAAATAGCACTTATAGAGAAGCACGGCTGCATAAGCATCGGAAAGGATTTTAATGAAGCTCTTGATAAAATTGAATTCGTAAATAAAGCTGTCAGGATATATCTTGATATCAGAAATTTAAGATAAATATCATTGGAAAAATTCATATTTTTATGTATTGTTTATAAATTTGAAACTGAAGAGGCAACATGAAAAAAATCATCTTATTCGCCTTGTTTTTGACTGTCTTATGCTCCTTCGGACAGAGTAAAACCGCTGACGATGATCTCGTAAAGAGAACAGAAGAATGGTTCAAGACCAATCCTAATTCAATGCCTCACTGGATGACACCTGATGAGCTTGAAAGGATCAATGAGATAGGTAAAGGCTTTATCGAGACCCTGCCTCCAATTGGACCTGTGAGACAAACCGCTGAATTCGAAAGAATGCAGGGAGTTCTAATAAGATATCCTTTCGGAATACCGGTGGATTTCATTAAACAAATAACTCTTGTAACTGATGTAGTGACAATAGTTGCAACAACTACGGAAAAAAACACTGTGATCAATACTTACCTTTCTGCCGGGATTGATACATCCAAGTGCGATTTTTTAATAGCACCTTCTGATTCATACTGGACAAGAGATTACGGCCCGTGGTATGTTGTTAACGGTGATGACGAGGTCGGAATTTGCGATTTCGTGTATAACAGACCCAGACCGACAGATGATGATATTCCTGTTCAGATGGCTCCGTTCCTCAATGAACCTTTATATGGTATGAATCTCATTCATACAGGCGGAAATTACATGACTGACGGAATGGGTATTTCGGCATCAACCGATTTAGTTTATGTTGAGAGTGGCCAGAGTTCAGATCAAGTTGATCAGAAGATGCTTGATTATCTGGGAATTGACACCTATCATGTTGTTGCCGATCCGAATACTACTACCACAATAGATCATATAGACTGCTGGAGCAAGTTCTTAGATGTTGATAAAATTTTAATCAGATCAGTACCGGTTTCGAATTCTGATTATGATGAGCTGGAAGCATCAGCAGCATATTTTGCGTCTCAGAAATCATCTTACGGAAATTATTACCAGGTTTATCGTGTAAATTCACCGAACGGTGAGCCTTATACGAACTCATTGATCGTAAATGATCGCGTATTTGTGCCTATAATGAATTCCGTTAACGATGCTCCCGCTTTATCAGTTTATCAGGCTGCAATGCCCGGTTATACTATAGTAGGTGTTTTAAATACGGCTGCACCCTGGTTATCGACAGACGCTCTTCATTGCAGAACGAGGGGAGTTGTTGATAAAGAAATGTTAAATATCTATCATGTTGCAAAAGTATTGGATCAGCCTGCAACCTGTGACTATGAAATTTCAGCCAGGATAGTTTCTTATGGCGGTCACACAATTAACCCGAATGAAACCAAACTCTTTTATAAAGTAGGTACAGGGGTCTGGAATACATTGCCCATGGTATTGTCAAAAGGATATTATACCGCAACAATTCCACAGCAAACTTTAGGGTCAACAGTTTCATACTATATTCATTCGGAAGATAATTCGGGCAGAGTTGAAAATCATCCTTTTATAGGCATAGCTGATCCTCATCAATTCACAATTGCAGATTTGCCTGATATAACTATTTCAGAGCCGGACACACTCAGAGTTTCTGCAGCATCTTCTTCCTCTGTTCCAAGTTCTTTTGATATAGGCAATTCCGGTACAGCTGTTCTTAACTTCTCTGACATTACGAATGCGTATATCGGGTATGCACAATCAGGCGGAACTTTCCATTCAAATGATTTCCAGTCAGGACTGGTATATACCAACAGCGGTACAACGAACTGGGCGACGGCAACAGGAGGGGCATGGAACGGCAATACAACCTGTGCAGTTTTAGCGCCGGCAGCAACATCCACCGGAGTTTTGACATCTGCGGGTTTCAGCACAGAAACAGCAGTAACCACATTATATATTGACTTTGATCAGACTTATACCGCAAGAAGCACCAGCAATATAAAAGTCGAGTATTACACAGGTTCAGCATGGGTAGCAGTTTATACTTCGACAGCATCGGTAACCGGTCATCAGCAGATTGTTCTTCCAGTGAAATCATCTTCAACACAGATTCGGTTTACGGGAGTTATGGTAAAGTCTTCAGGAATTACATCAAGCTGGAGAATTGACAATATTGAAGTCACTTCGGACTCCGTACCTTATTCATGGCTCTTTTTTAACAGTGCGACTTCAGGAACCGTAAGCGCCGGCGGAAGCAGCACTATAAACTTAACCTGCAACGCAGCCGACCTTGCCGCGGGTGTTTATTTGTCAAATATCACGGTTGCTTCCGACGATCTTGACGAACCATACATAATGCTTCCTGTAAAATTTACGGTATCTGACATTTTATCGGCCCCGGCAAATCTCACTATCACTGCAAGCACGGATTCAGCTATTCTCGACTGGTACCCGGTTGCGAGCGCTTCGTTGTACAGAATTTACAGATCAACTGATCCGTATTCCGGATTTACAGAAATTGATACTTCGTTAACGGACAGCTATACTGATACGGATGTGCTTACCGGCAATAAATATTTCTATTATATCACTGCGGATAATGTTAAAATATTTAAATAAGAAAGGGAAAAAAATGAAATACATATTAGTTGCAATTTTTATTTCAGTGATATCTGTTTTCGCGGTAAACAAATATCAGTACGCTGAAGTAAAAATCAGCAGCATTGAAGATATAAAATTCCTTCAGGCTAATAAAATTGATATTGATAGGACCAGTTTCGGTAAGCAGGGAAAACCGATCGGCGGGAAAGTGACAGTTTATGTTACAGAAGAGCGGTTCAATCTCATTAAAAGTAAAGGTTATTCGATAACATGGACGCCGCTTGAAATTCGTGACAAGCTTGCTTATAGAAATAATACTTCAATAGGCGACTCCATGCTGATCTGGCAGAACAGATATCCTGCAATCTGTAAAAGGATTCAGATAGGAACATCGGCCGGAAGCAGACCGCTTTGGGTTCTAAAGATATCTGATAATGTGGATGTGGAGGAAGCCGAACCGGAGGTCAAATTCATTTCGACCATGCATGGAGACGAGGTAACGGGAATGGAGATGGAAATGTTCATGATTGAGAACATTCTAAAAGGTTATAAGGCTAATAAAGATTCGATGCTTTTTATCGTCAATAACACTGAACTTTATGTTATGCCTCTGTTTAATCCGGACGGAAACACAAACGATTCAAGATATAACGAAAATGGAGTTGACCTGAACAGAAATTTTCCGGAAGGAACACTCTATGAACCGAATACTCCAATCGGAGAAGAACCTGAAATAGCGGCAATGATAAATTGGAGCAACGCACATAATTTTATACTTTCAACGAACTATCACGGCGGTGCCCTCGTAGCAAACTATGAGTATGATGCAGATTTCGGGGTTCCGAATTATGCTTATGCAACCTGCCCTGATGATGTTCATGTTACATGGCTGTCA
>Ga0209262_10001272_pt1 | contig 10539 bp, 7 predicted proteins | sample Lowcelwee11metaG_FD_187171 | JGI IMG/M metagenome (GOLD analysis project Ga0209262, IMG submission 187171) | Freshwater pond sediment microbial communities from the University of Edinburgh, under environmental carbon perturbations - Low... | ecosystem: Environmental > Aquatic > Freshwater > Pond...
TGAGACGGCACGGGAAGTGAATTCGCCCGTGGTAATTCAGTTTTCAAACGGCGGAGCGCATTTCTTTGCAGGTCAGGGACTGACGAAAGAGAACCAGACAGGAGCCATTGCCGGCGGAATTTCCGGTGCTCTTCATGTTCATAATGTCGCGGAGTACTATGGTATCCCGGTAATACTTCACACTGATCATGCAGCCCGTAAGCTCCTTCCATGGATAGACGCCCTGCTGGATGCCGGCGAGGAGTTTTATGAGACCAACGGCAAACCGCTGTTCAGTTCTCATATGCTCGATCTCTCAGAGGATCCCCTGAAGGAAAACATTGAAACATGCAAGAAGTACCTTGAGCGGATGCACAAGCTTGATATGACGCTTGAGATTGAACTGGGTGTTACCGGTGGCGAAGAAGATGGCGTCGATAATACCGGTATAAGCAGCTCGAAACTCTATACACAGCCCGAGGATGTGGCTTATGCTTATGAAGAGCTCCTGAAGATCTCGCCGAATTTCACTATAGCTGCCTCATTCGGTAATGTGCACGGCGTTTATAAGCCGGGCAACGTTACGCTGAAGCCTGAGATACTGAAGAACTCGCAGGAATTTATCCAGAAAAAGTACAATACCGGTCCCAACCCTGTCAATTTTGTATTTCACGGAGGATCGGGGTCTGAAAAGGAAAAGATCACCGAAGCCATTAAATACGGAGCAGTAAAAATGAATCTTGATACCGATATGCAGTGGGCATTCTGGATGGGTATCAGGGACTATTATGAAGCAAAGAAGGGCTACCTGCAGGGGCAGATCGGTAATCCTGAAGGTGATGACAAGCCCAATAAAAAGTATTATGACCCGAGGGTATGGCTGCGTAAGGGGCAGGAAACATTCATCGCAAGGCTTAAGGAAGCCTTCGGGGACCTCAATGCCCTTAACAGGCTGTAATACTTATTAATAGCATAACATCAAACAGGTCAGCCAGTTACAGGCGACCTGTTTTTTGTTGTTAATAAATCATTGTTTGATTGTCCGGATATGCGGTGGTTCGGGGCTATTTTAGTATAAAATTTAAAGCCGGCTTGAAACGCGTACATCTCACTGAGGAGAAGATAAAGAGAACAACCAACCTGACTCTCAGGCTTAATGAGAGGGAGGCGAGGGCTCTCAATATCTACTGTCAGCGTTTCAGGGTCAGGAGCAAGTCGGATTTTATGCGGCGCACCATAATGCATGCCATTATAGGCAGGTTTGATAGTGAGCATCCGACTTTGTGGGAGCAGGGTGAGCTTACCCTGTTTTCCGGTGAACCGAAAAATAACTGATTGGAGGAAGCGGCAAGCCTAATTTTATTATTTTTGTGGATGCCACACAAGGGGGGGGATTTTTAGTTGCGGCTAAAATGGGAATGAATATCATTAAAATAGAGCCTACAAAGGTAACGCCTGAAGTGCTTTTTCTGGAGGGTCACCTTGAGATCAGGGGGAGGTCGATACCCGAGAACGCCTCTGATTTTTACCGTCCTCTTGAAGAGTGGGTGACTGAATATGTGGCCCGTACGGCAATCAGGACGCGTGTATCTCTTACTTTTGATTTCATCAATACGGCATCGACAAAATGGGTTTATGGCATCATAAAGAAACTTGCCCTTTACGACGATGTACACAACAGGGTCTCGATAGAATGGTATTATGAAAGGGGTGATGACGAGTTGTACGAGCTTGGCCAGATAATTCACTCTTTCATTGACTGTCCGTTCATCTTTTACGAGACAGAGCAATCCTGAATTCAAAAAAAGTATCTACTTTTGCCACGCCTTATAAGGCACCGATTGACCCATGGTGTAATTGGCAACACGTCTGATTTTGGTTCAGAAGAGTCGGGGTTCGAACCCCTGTGGGTCAACAAAAAAACAGCTGCAAGGCTGTTTTTTTGTTGAGGGTTTGCGGGTGGCTTAAGTGGTGAGAATCCCGCCCTGCAGTCAGGCCCTTCGCTATCCCGACACACTGAGCCGGGACTTAACGCTTTGCTTGAAAATGTCAGACTGAAGTTCAAAACCTATTAAACTCCTCATATTGCAGATCCGACTTGTATTGCGTTAAGTTTGAACCTCGGTGCATTTTCTGGCTTGCCTTTGATGGCAAACCGGAGTCCGTTACCGGTCAGGGTATGTCCCAGGTTTTCCAGATAGTAACCAGGATGGGCATAACTTTCAATTGCAATCTCTTTCCCTCCTCCGGATGTGCTGAAGACATGGATAGTAAATCGTGAGTCATCGTTGTCAGGAAGGGAGCTGGTTTGCTCCGTCCCCAGGTACAATTCCTGTGAACCGCCTGTACCAGCGGTGATTCCAACGCTCCACCAGATATCTGTATTGGAATGCGACTGAAAACTGAAACCGGTGAAGGTCCCGGGTAAGTCGTTACTGACTATATCCCATGCACAATCCTTCTCACTGGAAAGAACCTGGAGGCTGTAAGATTTAGGCACCGTACCCCGATAAATTACTATCCCGCTACTGTAATAAGGATACTGAAAGTTTGACTCATCATAATCGACAGTCAAAACATAAGTCCCAGGCAGACTATCAAACATGATACCGCCATCATCCTTCTTACAACTACTCATAATTAAAGCTGTCAAAGCAGCAACAGTAAACAAAATATATCTGCTACCGGTATTTCTGTTGTTATTCTTCCGTGATTCCATATTAAAACAGATTAAATTATCAAATGGGAGAAGTTAACCTGAGCATAATAATTGCATCTCTTAGGGATAAACAATTTGCATTATGATTTGTTCTGACTAACCAGATCCGATGGAATAAAAATATCATGGGATATCAGCCTGGCATGTTAATCCTTCACACATCGGACAGACATTCCGTTATTCTTATTACCTGGGTATGGATTGAAAAAGGTAAAATCATCCCAGTAAATTGAGAGAAACCGGGCATCTGCAGAACTGACTTCTGTAGCCGACCACCAATTAGCTCCCAATCCAATGCTTACAAATCTGACAACGGGATCCCAGCCGGACAAATCAGTATGACGAGTTCCGGCAGGAAGACCTGTAAATCCTGATTCATTAGTTGCCTCTATGTCTGGATATAGCCAATGGGCATTGCCGCTTTCTGTCAATTTACTGCCAGGATAATCTCCCAGATAGCTTGTCAGGGCGTTAAAATCGGTTTCGGTGGGTACGTGCCAGCCGGTGGGGCATAGATTGTTTGTGGCAACTGCATACCAGTTATACATGGCCCCATAGATTGCTTTGTAAGATGCGGCATCATTCAGGTACCAGCTATAACCCGGCGTTGCCAGGGTACCCCAGTCATAATTGTCAGTTACTTCAGGGATCATTGTGCCATCATTTAATCTGGTTGTTTTGAGGTTCTCTGCCATCCAGAGCTGGGGGCCAATCTGTATAGTCCTGTATGTATTACCATCGATATCTGATACTGATCCATAGGTTAAATTATCATTAAATAAAATTGGTCCAAGCTCTAAAGTTGTAAAGCCTAATTCATTGCCATAAGCAGTTCCAACACTGTTCGTAGCAAAAGATCTTACATAATATGTCGTTGATGGCTTCAAATCGCTGATTCCAATGATAACATGATTTCCTCCAAACAGAGTTACAGATTTGTTATCAATTGGTGTTGGATGTGAATGGGTCCCCCAGCAGATCCCGATTTCTGTTATGGGCTTTCCGCCATCAGAAATTATATCAAAGCCTGAAACGGCATATCCGGCTGAAATACCGGTAACTTCAGATGTTGTTAAAACCGGAACTGTGAAATGTGGATCTTCCGGATAAGTCTGGAAAATAATCTCAAAACCGTAACCGGTACCGGCACTGTTTTTTGCGTAGGCTCTTGCATAATAAAATGTGTTAGGTACCAGTCCGGTAAGAACGCAATTATAGAACTCCGGACTTGTGCTGACTGAAATCTTGTTATCTGCTGTTGTGGGATTCATTGCAGTACTCCAGCAAACGCCTTTTTCGGTGACTGGAGAGCCTCCATTACCTTTTATAATTCCCCCTACTGTTGCGGTTGTCTGACCAAGGGTTGAAGCATTCTGAGTAGATACTTCAGGTGGTCTGGGTGTCATTGGCTCCTCCATTTCCTTCTTACAGGAAGTGGGATAAATTGTCAGGCCTGATAACAGGATGACAACTGCTGAAATCCTGCTTTTGTGATTCATTGTATTAGTTGTTTAATTGGTTGTCGCTGACTTTAACAATTTATGATTACATGTATCTTTTTCGGATAAGTTATTGCTGCTTACTGTTGATCAATCCTTCAAACAGCGCACAGATAAACCTGTGATCTTAGTTGACTGGAATCCATCGTAGAAGTTAGATTCCTTATTATTCAGCCAGGCAGCATGCCCTGCAATGTTACTATACTCAGTCGCCGACCACCATGAACTGTTATACCCAAGATTACTGAATGTTGAATAACGCCATTCCTGATAATTGGGATCACGAGACCCCCCCGGAATAGCTGTAAATCCTGATGTGTTGTTTGCTCCGATGTTGGGATTAACCCATGTAGTGGTTCCTGTTTCTTTCATCTTGCCGCCAGCATCGGTTCCCAAATAGTCTGACAGAATATTCCATTCAGCATTTGTTGGTGTATGCCATCCCGTCGGGCATAGTTTACCAGTGTTTACTGCGTACCAGTTATATAAGGCTCCATAGGTATCTTTGAAAGATGAAGGATCATTGTCGTACCAGCAGTATCCTGGTGTTGCCAGTTTTTCCCATTCTGTGTCATCTGTCACATTAGGTATAGATGCCCCATCATTAAGTTTTGTTGTTCTGAGGTTTTCAGCCATCCAGATCTGGGTGCCAATCTGAATTGTTTTGTAAAGATTGCCATCTACATCTCCAATGGAACCATAAGCTAAATCAGAATTAAACATAATCGGACCGATTGCTGAAGTAGTAAAGCTCAGTTCATTACTGTAACCTGTACCCACTGCATTCATTGCATAAGCTCTTACATAGTATTTTGTTGAAGGTTGTAAGCCATATATTATATCCGGAAAAGTCTCCGTTTCACGATAACTTCCATTGGACGTTCTTCTGTCGCTGGTTGTTGGTAAGGGATTGGTAGCCCAGCAAATCCCCTTGTCGATTATTCCCTGTCCGCCATCTGTTGTAATAAGAGAACCTATTACAGCACTTGCCACAGTTATCTCAGTAACGGAAGTTGTTATAACTACCGGGACGGTTGAGTCCGAAATACTCGGTCTTGTACTAAATGTAACCTGGTTACCATAAGTTGTTCCAGAACTGGTGGTTGCGTAAGCACGGACATAATAAGTGGTATTTGGTGTCAAATTGGTCAAAATACTGAAAAAAGCACCTGAACCTGCTCCCAGAGAAGTTTTACTGTCATTTACTGTCGGATTCTGGACAATGCTCCAACATACTCCGCTGGCAGTGATCCCACCGTCACCATTGTCAGTAATTATGCCGCCTGAGGAAGCAGTAGTTGATGTAATGGTAAAAACATCCATAGTTGTCAGAGTTGCTGGCAATTCCTGTGGGAGCGGGGGACTCTGGTTTGTATGGAACGTAAGATCTTCACCATACGTTATCCCCTCTCTGTTTGTGGCATATGCGCGAACATGGTAAGTAGTATTTGGTGTTAACCCGGTAAGAAGATTGGAAAAAGCACCCAGTTCCTTTCCGGCGAATGTTTTGTTATCACTTATTGACGGGTCCTGACTAGTACTCCAGCAAAATCCACAAGCTGTCACTTCTGCCCCTCCGCCAGCGGCTATCATGCCTCTTATCATAGCAGAGTTTTGTGTAATTTCTGAAACTGAAGCAGTAACTACAGAAGGCAGACTTATCGGATCAGACTCTTTTTTACAGCCATTTAGCATAATTGTCCCTGATATGAGACATGCTAGAATAAGGTAATTAGATGTTGTTTTCATGACCCTTCGTTTAATGTTTTGAAAATATATTGTTAACTCTTTTTCAACGCATCTTTAGGAGAAAGTCATTATTGCTAATAGGCTTTGTGGAGTAATAACATATTTAGAATTATTTTGTTCATAATATTTAGGTAATTATACAATATTTGGTAATTAATATTAGTGATCATGTTAAGCACAGTGAATAAGATGTGGTATTTATGGCATTTATATTAATAAAAGAAAATAGAAAAAGAACCCCCGGATCTGATGTCCGGGGGCAGTCAATTGCTGAATTAATTGCCTTACTTTTCAGCAATCACCAGCATTTCGAAATCTTCGGTGGTCAGTTTGTCTTCCCTGGAGAAGGTCCCGAGCTTGGCGCCGAATATCTCAATTTTCGAAAATCCAAGCGACCTTAAAAGCCAGTTGATTTCACTTGGCACATAATACCTTTCATTGCTCTCCAGTGTTTTCTTTTTGCCATGATCATCCTCAAAATCCGTGATATTATGGTCCCTGAATGTCATCAGATCAAAGGTGTTGCTTCTGTATGTCGCGTTACCTTCCCCGGTCGAGGAATCACAGAATTGCTCAACGGAATGATACAGCGGAAAGAGCCCGTTAAGGGTGGTGAAGATAAATTTGCATTTATTCTTTAATGACTTCGTTACATTTTTCAGAATCTCAAAATTCATCTCATCGGTTTCCATAAGAGGGAATCCGCCTTCACAAAGCATGATTGCAGCATCGAATTCATGATCAAAAGGAAGATTTCTTGCATCGTGCTTCAGGAACTTTATTTTCAGGTTTTCCGCAGCAGCTTTTTCTTTTGCCACCTGAAGCTGGGATTTAGACAGGTCAATTCCGGTAATGTTATATCCTCTTTTAGTAAGCTCTAGTGAATGTCTGCCAGTTCCGCATCCCACATCAAGTATCTTCAACGATTTATCATGGCCGAGCTCTTTCTCAAGGAAATCACATTCACCCTGCGTTCCCCTGGTGAAACTCTCGGCATCATATTTATGCCCGTAGTCTTCAAAGAGCGCCTCATACCACTGCTTTTTACCCTTTCCCGGATAAGCTTTTTTGTCTCCGTCGGATTCAGCTTGGGGTATCAGGCATTTGGCATACCTGATTTCGTCATAGATCTTACCCTTTTTGCAGACAGCACTTTTACTTATGGCTTCCTTTTCAAACCCGCATTTTTCCAATACGCGCTGAGATGCAGGATTAAATTCAAATATGCCTGAATAGATTCTGACTATATCCAGCTCTTTAAAGCCATAATCGCATATCAGTTTCACCGCTCTTGTCGTAATTCCCTTGTTCCAGAAAGGCTCTCCGATAAAATATCCCAGCTCGGCCGATTTGCTGTAAACGTCACTCTGCTTATGCAATCCTATGTTCCCGACGTACTGTCCGTGGTATTCAATGGCGAAGATCTCAACGGGGTTTTGTCTGATACATCGGGCAATGAACGTTTCAGCGTCAGCAATGGTATAGGGATTAGGGAAGGCATCGCGCAAATTGATGCTTATTTTTTCGTTATTTGCCAGCTCTGCCATCCGGAGTTTGTCGCTGCGCCTGAATTTCCGTATGGAAACGATCCCGTCAGTCAGCCTGATTGTTTTTGTTGTCATCTTTTATCGGGTAATGATGTCACCGGTCATAAAGGTATTAAATTGTGTATAATTGCAGGATGAAAAGGGCCTTTCCCGCCATATTAATCTGTTTCCTGTTAACTCAGTATATTCCGGCCCAGCCCGTTTTTCCAGAAAACGGGCCGCTGTATGACGATACAACTGTGCCGCGGATAGATATTACAATTAATCCCGATACCCTCAACTGGATCTGCAATAATCCTGAAAGCGACCGGGAGTTTCATGCAGTTTTTAAATTCAATAACGGAGCAGTGAGCGATATAATCGATCCGGTGGGCTTCAGGCTCAGGGGAAACACATCGCGCTATTCAAAGAAAAAATCGTTCAGGGTCTCGTTCAATACATTTACCGCAGGAGGCAAGTACTACGGTGTTGAAAAACTTAACCTGAACGGCGAGCATAACGACCCTTCTGTCATGCGCTCAAAGCTCATGTGGGACATACTCAGGAAATGGGAAATCCCGGCTCCCAGGGCCAATCATGTCCAGGTATATATTAACGGGAATAATTACGGGCTGTATCTGAATGTGGAGAACATCGACGAGGAATTTGCTCTTGCACGTTTCGGCAACAAAAATGGCAATCTTTATAAATGCCTTTATCCTGCTGACCTTGACTACCTGGGCGCTGACCCCGACAGCTACAAGGTTATGTCAGGAGACAGGCAGATTTATGAACTGACGACTAATTTAGAAGAGAACGACTACTCTGATCTGACCGCCTTTATTGGTGTTCTCGAAAATTCACCTGACGAAAGGCTGATATGTGACCTGGAAGTCTTGTTTAATACCTATGATTACCTGAAAATAATGGCGGCCGATATATTTTGCGGCGATTGGGACGGGTATATCTATAACAAGAATAACTTCTATCTATATCACAATACTGCGACAGGCAAGATGGAGTATATACCGTATGATGTGGATAATACTTTTGGCATTGACTGGTTCAATATCGACTGGGCACAGAGGAATATCTACGACTGGAAGCGCGGAGGGTCAGAGAAAAGACCGCTGTATGACCGCATTATCAATAACCCGGAGCTGCGCCAGCAGTTCACCTTCTATGCCGGGCAGCTTATCACCAGTACCATTGACATGGATTCCCTGACGCAAAGCATTGAAGCGAGAAAGAACATGATCGCTCCTTTTATTGCTTCTGATCCCTATTACCCGCTTGATTACGGATATGACTATGGTGATTTTATGCTTTCATTTACAAACGCCACCGGAGCACATGTAAAATATGGTCTCTATCCGTATTTAAACGCCAGGACCCTGTCAATGTCCCAGCAGCTTGAAGCTGGAACGATGACGCCGGTGATAAAGTATATAAGACACCGTCGCGATCAGGCGCAGGGGATCATGGTAAGGGCATATGCAGAAGCTCAGGCATTGCCGTTGACCGCAATGTTGCTTTATACTTTGGATGGCGGAAGCAATCAGCAGGCGGCCATGCATTATGACGGTTCGGGCATTTATTCATTAATACTCAGCGGGGTTCCGGATGCAGCAGCAGTGACTTACCACATAGTTGTATCAGACAGAGATGGCCGGACGAACGTTAAACCATGCGATGATGCAGTGATCAGGCCTTTGTCAGGCGATACACCGCTGCTGTTCATCAATGAATTCATGGCTGACAATGAGGAGACTATAAAAGATGAGCTCGGCAATTACAACGACTGGATTGAAATTTATAACGGTGATAACGAAGAGGTCTGGCTGGGTGATCTGTATCTGACTGATAACTTCGATATTCCCGACAAATGGCAGTTGCCTGCGATCAACCTGGCGCCGGGAGGTTTTGCACTTTTCTGGGCTGACGGCAGCCCTTCTTCAGGAGAGTACCATACTTCTTTCAAGCTTTCAAAGGAGGGTGAGGAGATTGGTCTGTATGACAAGAACTTCCTGGTAGTAGATACCCTCTCTTTCGGCCTGCAGACGAATGATATCAGCTGGGGCAGAAAAACTGACGGAGCGCCAGAAATTGTAATTTTCCATGTCGCCACCCCGGGTAAATCAAACAATGCTACCTCTGCCGGAGAGGTACTGGCTCCGGACCAGCTTATGGTATATCCTAATCCTGCATTTGATGGCATGATCAGGATCAATGAGAAGATAAACTGCACTTTATACAACTCGCGTGGTATTGTAGTCTTTAAAGGGAAGGAGGTCAACGAGATTGATCTTAATAATTATCCTGCAGGACTTTACATTATCGCAACAGATGATGGCAGGAGGGTTAAATTCATAGTTGCCAGACCTGACTGATTATTTTATGCAGTCACTTTGAACAATTTGTGGTATTGGGCATTTATTGAATAGTGTTAGCCTGATTTAATATGTCAAGCTGGAAAAAAGTTTTTGCAATTATATGGACCGGGCAGCTCTTCTCGACACTCAGCAGTTCCATTATAGGTTATGCAGTTGTCTTCTGGCTGAGTATGGAAACAAAATCAGCAGAGGTTCTGGCGTTTGCCACTATGGCAGCTCTGCTGCCTCAGCTGGTGGTCGGCCCTTTCAGCGGGGTGTTCATTGACAGGTGGGACCGCCGGCGAACAATGATCGCATCGGATATTTTCATTGCCGTCTGCTCCTTCATCATGGCGCTGATGTTTCTGAAAGGCGATGTGAAGATCCCGTTTGTCTACACCCTGCTGGTGCTCCGCTCGCTGGGAAGTGCGTTTCATGTGCCGGCCATGCAGGCCTCTGTGCCTTTGCTAGCTCCGGAGTCAGAACTGATGCGTATTTCCGGAATAAACCAGGTCATCCAGTCGTTGAGTGTCGTTGCCGGTCCTGCGCTGGCCGCATTGCTGATAAGTTTACTGAATATGACCTGGGTACTTATGTTCGATGTTGTTGGCGCACTCATCGCAATTGTTTCACTGTTAATGGTTCATATACCAAATCCGCCGAAGAAGGAGGATGCCCCTGCGCCTCATTTATTC
>Ga0209262_10001273_pt1 | contig 10538 bp, 6 predicted proteins | sample Lowcelwee11metaG_FD_187171 | JGI IMG/M metagenome (GOLD analysis project Ga0209262, IMG submission 187171) | Freshwater pond sediment microbial communities from the University of Edinburgh, under environmental carbon perturbations - Low... | ecosystem: Environmental > Aquatic > Freshwater > Pond...
TAAAGGCTCAGGCGTCGGTTTGGTGGAGGGGGCAGGCGAACCCTCGGGCGCGCCGGAGGGCCCAGGGGTCTCGACTCGGGCCTCAGCAGGCTCGACCGGGGCAGGGGGTGTCTCCGGGTTGCCCTGGTGGGGTCCCTGGTCTGTCCTGTCCGAGGCGACAGGTCCCCGGTCCGCTTGGTCCGTTGTCTCGTCGATTCGTGTCGCGGCGCTGCCTTTGCCGGCGTCCTGGGTACCTGGCGTCTGCGGGCGCCTCTGCCGTCCCGGCGCGGCTGGGGTGTCGCCGGTCAGGGGCTTGGGTTTGCCCGCATCGTCGGATTCGGCCGGGCCTGCCTCGGGTCCAGTCTCGGAGTTGGCCGTGCTCCGGGCGGCGTTGCGACGACGGTTACGGCCGCCACCGCGGCGCCGGCGGCGCGGGCGGGGGGCTTCGCCTGCGACTGGGGTCCCGATGTCCTGCCCGGTGTCATCGTCTTTGCCCGCGTCCTCATCCTCGTCCTCGTGCTCGTCCGCTCGACCAGCGGCGTCCTGAACGGTAGGCGTCGGCTCGGGCTCCAGCTCCGGCTCGGGCGTTGTGACAGCGACCTCCGCGGGACCCTCGGGCAGCGCTGCTGTATCGCCCGCGGCATGCGCACCGGCCGATGGCTCCTTAGCCTCAGCCCGCGTGGGTTCGACCGAGGTGCCGGGACGGTCCGGACCGGCAGCAGGCACCTGCAAAGGCAACTCCCGATGCGCTTGGGCAGTTGCGGCTTCCACGGCGGGCGGCGAGGCTGGCTCGGCGGCCGCCTCTGGACCGGGGGCTTGGGACAGATCTTCCGGACGAATGGCCTCTGGGGTGCGCTCGCCACGACCTCCCGTCCCCTCCTGTGGGACTGGTCCCTTTGGCAGATCCTCGCGAGGCGGGGCTTCAGGGCGGATCCGGTCAGGTTCGTCGACCGTGGATCGGGGCGCGGCCGGACGCTCCCGGTCGAGCTCGGGGGACCGTTGTGGCGCTTCCTCCGGGCGGTGTTCGGGGGCTTGGTCCAGGTTCCTGGCCGGGGCCTGCTCTTGGGTTGGGGTGCGCGCGCCGGTCACCTGGCGCGGTTCGCCGTCGCGGCCGCCCTCGCCGCGTCGGCCCCGACCGCCACGACGGGAGCCGCGGTCGCCCTGCCGCTCACTCTGGCGCTCACCTTGGCGTTGGCGGTCTTGGTCAAGACCCGTACCGCGGGCCCCGCGTTCGTCACCCTGGCTCTGGCGGCGCGCTGGCTCGACTGGCTGGCTGGGACGCCCAGCGGGCTGGGGCCGTGGGCCGCGATCCGGTTGACGGCGGGCATCGCCCGCGTGGCCATGGCGATGGGGCTCGCCGACTCCCGGTCGGGGATGCTCTTGGCGGCCCTGCAGCTGGGTCGCTGAGGCGGTGGGGCGCGCGGTCGGGTGCGGCGCAGCGGGCTCGGCCGCTGCTGGCGGCTTTCCGGTGGCCAGCGACGGGAATAAGGTAGAGAAAAGCCGCTTGAGCAGGCCGTCGGAAGGGCGCGGGGCCGCGGCCCCGGCTGCCGTCGCTGCGCGTGCGCCCTCGACCGCCCGACGAGGCTCAAGGTCAGCCCCCTCGGGTTCGGGCCGGTGTGGGGCTGGGGCGAGGGGCGTGATCTGCTTGACCGCAGGCTCCTCCGCGCGAGGTGCATCGCCGGGCCGCGCGTAGTCGATTTCCTCGGCCTGGATCTGGGTGGCGATCTGGTAGCTCGGTCGGTCGTCGGCCTCCTTCGCCATGTCCTGGAGACGGACGCGTTCGATTTTGTAATCGGGCGTCTCCAGGTACTCGTTGGGCAGCAGCAGAACCTCCACGTCCTGGCGCTGCTCGATGGCGACGATGTTTCGCCGCTTCTCATTGAGCAGGAAGGTGGCGACCTTGACGGGTACCTGGGCGACGATCCGGCCGGTGCTCTCCTTCATCGCCTCTTCTTCGATGATCCGCAGGATCGACAGTCCTAGGGATTCGACCCCGCGGATCGTCCCCTGGCCCCGGCAGCGCGGGCAGACCGTCTGACTGGATTCGCCGAGCGAGGGGCGCAAGCGTTGGCGGGACATCTCCATGAGCCCAAAACGCGAGATGCGGGCGAGCTGGATCCGGGCGCGGTCTTGCTTGAGGGCATCGCGCAGGCGGTTCTCGACCTCGCGCTGGTTGCGGGCCGGGGTCATGTCGATGAAGTCGATGACGAAGAGCCCGCCGAGGTCGCGCAGGCGCAGCTGGCGGGCGATCTCGTCGGCCGCCTCCAGATTGGTGTTGAGCGCCGTCTCCTCGATGTCCGCGCCCTTGGTCGCGCGGGCCGAGTTGATGTCGATGGAGGTCAATGCCTCGCCAATGTCGAAGATGATGGACCCGCCGGAGGGCAGGTGGACCACGCGCTGGAAAGCCGACTCGATCTGGGTCTCGATTTGATAACGGGTGAACAGCGGGACGTCGTCTTCGTAGAGCCGCAGCTTCTTCTGGTTTCCGGGCATGACCTGGCGGATGAAGGCCTCGGCCTTCTCGTACATGCGCCGGTCGTCGATGACGATCTCGCCGATGTCTCCGCGCAGGTAGTCCCGGATCGAGCGGATGATAACATCGCTCTCTTGGTAGATCAGGAATGGGGCCTTGCGCTCCGCGGCCGAGGCCTCGATGGCCTGCCAGAGCTGAAGAAGGTAGTCGAGGTCCCATTGGAGCTCCTCGACATTCTTGCCCACCCCTGCGGTGCGCACGATGAGCCCCATGTCCTCGGGGATCGTGAGCTGGCTCATCACGTCGCGCAGGTCGCTGCGGTCTGCCCCCTCGATGCGACGAGAGACGCCTCCGGCGCGGGGGTTGTTGGGCATCAGGACCAGGTAGCGGCCGGCGAGCGAGATGAAGGTAGTGAGCGCTGCGCCCTTGCTGCCGCGCTCCTCCTTCTCGATCTGGACGACGACCTCACGCCGCTCCTTGAGGACATCCTTGATGTTGATGCGGCTGCCGGGGGTGGCAGAGTCAGGCTCGAAGTAGGCCCGGGAGATCTCCTTCAGGGGGAGGAACCCGTGGCGGTCAGCCCCGTACTCGACGAAGGCGGCCTCTAGGCTGGGCTCGACGCGGGTGATGATCCCCTTGTAAATATTAGCCTTTTTTTGCTCGCGGCCAGGGGATTCGATGTCCAGGTTGAACAGTTGTTGGCCATCGACGATGGCAACCCGCAACTCCTCCGGCTGAGTTGCGTTGATCAGCATTCGCTTCATGTTGTTGTGCTCGCACCTTGGCGCGTGCCTCGCCGGGCGCAGCCGGACAAGACACTAGGCACGGGCCGTGCGCCTGAGCGGGACGGCCCGCGCCAGCTCCTTACCCGAAGTGCCCGCGCCGCGCTCTGGCGCCGACCGCAGGGCCTCGGGGAACGATCTCTGTTCGGTCCCGTCCGGGTCTGCCGGGCGGGCACGCGCGATTTCTCGATTGCCGGGGACGCCTGCGGCGTCGGCGGCGTTGTGTGCGGGCTCGCGGTTATCGCGCGGGCCGGCAAATCTGCTTCGACGGGGATGCGGCCCTCGCCGCTGGGCCAGCGGCCCGTCCCCTCGGACACTCGGTGTACAATCCGCCCCGACGCATACGGGCCTCGGCGTCGGTCGCGCTGGCCGGGGTCCACCGGCCTTTGGGGACCGTCTCACCGTTGCGGACCTGGACCCTTCACGGGCGGCGAAACGCCGCCGCAGCACCAGCTCCCCAAGGCGCCGCGTGACTGCTGTGCGGTTCCGAAGATCCTGAAAAAGCCGCCGGTTGCGGAAGCGCCGAATGGTAACAGTGTTCCCGATAACCATCAAACGACATTGAATTCGTCAGGAATTGCCCCGTGTCCGACCCACCGCAAAGGCCTGTGGCCGTCGAGATGCTGAACGTCGACCCGGAGTTCGCCGGGCAGCGCATCGACAATTTTCTGATGGCAAGGGTCAAGGGGGTCCCGCGCAGCCACCTCTACCGCGTCCTGCGCCGGGGCGAGGTTCGGGTCAACAAGGGGCGGGTCAAGCCGAGTTACCGGCTTCGGGCCGGTGACCTGGTGCGCATACCGCCGGTCCGCCAGGCCGAGGCGCCGGCGCCGGGACGCCCTCCGGATGCAACCCTGCGGAACCTGGCCGACGCCGTGCTTTACGAGGACGACCGGCTGTTGGTGCTCGATAAACCGGCGGGCCTCGCGGTCCATGGCGGCAGCGGCCTCAGCTTCGGGCTCATCGAGACACTGCGCCTGGAGCGCCCGGATACCCAGTTGGAGCTGGTGCACCGCTTGGACCGCGACACCTCGGGTTGCCTGATCCTGTCCAAGCGGCGCAGCACCCTGCGCGACCTGCACGAAGCGCTGCGGGACAACGCCATGGACAAGCGCTACCTTGCGCTCCTGGCCGGCACCCTGCCGCGGGCGGAGATCCTGGTGGACGCGCCTCTGCTCAAGAACACCCTGCGCAGCGGAGAGCGGGTGGTGCGGGTGGATGCGGCCGAGGGCAAGTCGGCGCGCACCCTCTTCCGGCGGCTGCGGCAGTTCGGTGGCGCGACCCTGGTGGAGGTGCGCCTCCTCACCGGGCGGACGCACCAGATCCGCGTCCATGCTGCCCACCTGGGGGCCCCGGTGGCGGGCGACGCCAAGTACGGCGACGCCGAGGCCAACCGGCGCTTTCGTGCCTTGGGGCTCAAACGCTTGTTTCTGCACGCCGCGGCCCTGACCTTCCGCGCCGACTACATGGATACGCCGCTGCGGGTCGAGGCCCCCCTGCCGGCGGCGCTGGAATCCGTCATCCGGGCCCTGGAGGCGGAGTCATGCCCTTCAAATTGATCGTTTTCGACTGGGATGGCACCCTCATGGACTCGGAGGCACGCATCGTCGCGTGCATCCATGCCGCGTTCGCCGACCTGGGCCTGCCGCTGCCGAGCCCCGAGGCGGCACGAGACATCATCGGCCTGGGGCTCGACGAGGCCTTGGCGGTCCTCCTGCCCGAGGCCGGCCGGGACGGCCGCCTGGCCCTGATCGAGCGCTACCGCTTCCACTTTCTGGTCGCGAACGACACCCCCTCCCACCTCTTTCCGGGGGTGGCCGAGACACTGGACTGGCTGCGCAGCCGGGGTCACCTGCTCGCCGTGGCCACCGGCAAGAGCCGCCGCGGGCTCGATCTGGTGTTGTCGTCCACCGGGCTTGGCGGGCACTTCCAGGCCACCCGCTGTGCCGACGAGACCTTCTCCAAGCCCCACCCCGAGATGCTCCTCCAGATCATGGAGGAGCTTGGCGCAAGGGGACCCGAGACCCTGATGGTCGGGGACACCGAGTACGACATGCAGATGGCAAGAAGTGCCGGGGCCCATGCCCTGGCGGTTTGCTATGGGGTCCACTCACCGGAGCGGCTCATGGCCCAAGGCCCGCTCGGTTGCCTGGCAGGCCTGGCGGACATGCCGGCCTGGCTGGAGAAGCGCGCCGTTCTGTAACCTGCAGCGCCTGCGCGCGGGCGGATCGATCGCCTACGCCAACTGGCGCGGCCTTCGCCGCCGAGCCCCTTTCACCCGACGCGTACCTACCCTGTCGCAGGAGACTGACCGACGTGAACTGGAAATTCTGGAAACGCGAGCCTGACCCCATGCCACCGCCTGGGGGCGAGCATTGGGAGCGGGCCCTCATCAACCGGATGGCGCAAGAGTTCCTGCGAAATCAGGGCCGCGGCCGATTCTGGGGCAACCTGTTCAAGGTGCTGGGGCTGCTCTACCTCTTCGCCCTCCTGATCGCCCTCTATTCTCAGGAAATGCTCGAACAGTTCGAGCCGGGTGAGGACCACACGGCCCTGGTGGAGGTCAAGGGGATCATCTCATCCGAGACCCACGCCAGTGCCGACAAGATCATCACGGCGCTGCGCGAGGCTTTCGACGCCAAGCACGCCAAGGGCGTCATCCTGCGTATCAACAGCCCTGGCGGGAGCCCGGTGCAGGCCGGCTACATCAACGACGAGGTCCACCGCCTGAAGGCCAAGTACAAGAAGGAGAAGGGCAAAGACATGCCTGTCTATGCCGTGGCGGCCGATCTGTGCGCCTCTGGCGGCTACTACATCGCCGTGGCCGCCGACAAGATCTACGCGGACAAAGGAAGCCTGGTGGGCTCGATTGGGGTGCGGCTGGACGGCTTCGGGTTCCAAGAGGCCATGGAGGATCTTGGCGTCGAGCGCAGGTTGCTCACCGCCGGGGCACACAAGGGCATCCTAGATCCTTTTTCGCCCCTCTCGGAGCAGGACCGCACCTTCGTTCAGAGGGTGTTGGATACCCTCCACGGCCAGTTCATCCGCGTCGTCAAAGATGGCCGCGGCGAGCGACTCAAGGGGGGCGACGAGGTCTTTAGCGGGCTCTTCTGGAGCGGCGAGCAGGCGGTGGACATGGGCTTGGTCGACGGGCTTGGCAGCAGTAGCTACGTCGCCCGCGAGCTGATCGGTGCCGAGACCATCGTCGACTACACCAAGAAGAAGGACCTGTTGGAGGGTTTGGCCGAACGACTGGGGGCAGGGGCCAGTGCCGCTCTGCTGCGGATCCTGCTTGGCGATGGGGCCCAGACCCCCCAGGCGATGTTCACACCCTGAAGGCCGACGGAGGGGCGTTGGTGCCCGATGACGCCTTGGTCAGCTTGGATCAGATGAAGCGTCGCAGGATCTCCTGTGTCTCGGCGGCAGGGATACGCGGCCCCAGACTCGTTACCAGCTTACCCGCCGCGGCGGACGCCAGGGCGCCGGCCCGCTCGTGGCCCCAGCCCTGGGTTAGGCCGTAGAGGAAGGCGCCCGCGAACATGTCGCCGGCGCCCACGGTGTCTACGGCCTGCACCTTGACCGCTTCGATCTCGATCATGCGCCGACCGTCCCACACCAAAGCCCCTTTGGGGCCGCGGGTGATGGCGAATTCGCGCGCGACGGTCTTGAGGTAGTCGAGGGCTCCATCGAGATCGCTGTTGCCGGCCATGCCCTTGGCCTCGGCCTCGTTGGCGAACAGCAGATCCACCCCGCCGCCGATCATGTCCAACAGTCCGGCCTTGAAGTACGTCACCATGTTGGGGTCGGACAGGGAGATTGCGGTCTTGACCCCAGCCCCCCTCGCGATCTCGCGACCGGCCGTCACCGCCGTGCGGGCGCTGTCGGAGGTCACCAGGTAGCCCTCCATGTAGAAGTAGTCGCTGTCGGCGATGGCCTCTGTCACCAGCTCGCCGGCGGAGAGTCCCCCACTGACCCCGAGGAAGGTGACCATGGTCCGGTCGGTGTCCGGAGTGACCAGGACCACGCAGCGCCCGGTGTGACCGTCCTCCCGCTCGCCATGGCGGTTGGTATCGACGCCACTGGCGATGAGGTCGTCGAGATAGAAGTGGCCCAGGGCGTCGTTTGCGACTTTGCAGGAGTAGAAGCCCTGACCGCCGAGCTGGCTGACGGCGATCACCGAATTGGCTGCGGAGCCGCCGGAGCCCTTCACGTGATGGCGCTGGGCCAGGTGCTCCATGATTTCGACCTGGTGCGCCTCGTCGACCAGGGTCATTACGCCCTTGTCGATGCGGAGCTTTGACAGGTCCTCGGGTTCGACCTCGTATTCCATGTCCACTAGGGCGTTGCCGATACCGTAGACGTGATACTTGCGCATGTCCGCTCCTGCCGCAGGGCCGCCTGAAAAAAGGGAGGCAGTATAGCCGAACGGTTCCGGCAAGCGGCCCAACTCCGCGCACCGGGTGGTCCTAGGGTCAAGCGTTTCCTACAACGGGGGCCGAGCGGCCTGGTCCCGTCCCGGCTGAGATGTCTGAGGGCCTCGTGCACCGCGCGAACGCATCGGTGCGCCGTGCTGGAGAGGTCTCCGCCCCACCCGATTGAGCTCAGCAGGAGACGGCTCTTGGTCTGCACCGCCGGTGTGCGCCCCGGCCGCGCCCCGCACCGATTCGGCGCGCCGCCGTGCACACCCAGCTCTCCTCCCGGTTCCGGGCGTCGCCCCCGCAGCCCCAGTGTCACTCCAATCGACTGATCTGCGGCGTCGCGCCGGAGTGCCCCAGGGGCTTGGCATGATCTCTGATTGTGTGTGAAGCGGACCTCTATGCGTCCGACCGGTTTCCCCCCATCCAGGAGCACGCTATGCCCCAATCCAGACGCCACTTCCTCCAACTTGCCGCAGGCGCGACCGCGCTGTGCCTCTCGGCCGGCTGGGCCGGCGCCGTCCAGGCCGCCAATACCATCAAGGTCGGAGTCCTGCACTCCCTGTCCGGGACCATGGCCATCTCCGAGACGACCCTCAAGGACACGGTCCTGATGATGGTCGAGGCCCAGAACAAAAAGGGCGGTCTTCTGGGCAAGAAGCTCGAGGCCGTGGTGGTGGACCCCGCCTCCAACTGGCCCCTGTTCGCCGAGAAGGCCCGGGAGCTCCTGAGCAAGGACAAGGTGGACGTGGTCTTCGGCTGCTGGACCTCGGTCTCGCGCAAGTCCGTCCTGCCGGTCTTCGAGGAACTCAATGGGCTCCTGTTCTACCCGGTGCAGTACGAGGGCGAGGAGTCGTCCAAGAACGTCTTCTACACGGGTGCGGCCCCCAATCAGCAGGCGATCCCGGCGGTGGACTACCTGATGAAGGACCTGGGCGTACAGCGCTGGGTCCTGGCGGGGACCGACTACGTCTACCCGCGGACCACCAACAAGATCCTCGAGGCCTACCTCAAGGCGAAGGGCGTCAAGGCCGAGGACATCATGATCAACTACACGCCCTTCGGGCACTCGGACTGGCAGTCCATCGTCTCCGACATCAAGAAATTCGGCTCGACCGGCAAGAAGACCGCGGTCGTCTCCACCATCAACGGCGATGCCAATGTCCCCTTCTACAAGGAACTGGGCAACCAGGGGCTCACGGCGGAGACCATCCCGGTGGTGGCCTTCTCCGTGGGTGAGGAGGAGCTCTCCGGCATCGACACCAAGCCCCTGGTTGGTCATTTGGCCGCCTGGAACTACTTCCAGAGCGTCAAGGCCCCGGCCAACGATGCCTTCATCAAGGACTGGAAGACCTTCATCAAGAACGACAAGCGCGTCACCAATGACCCGATGGAGGCCACCGTCATCGGCTTCAACCTGTGGGTGAAGGCGGTCGAGAAGGCCGGGACGACCAACCCGGACAAGGTCGGCGCGGCCATCATCGGGCTGGAGGTCCCCAACATGACCGGCGGTACCGCCAAGATGCTCCCCAACCACCACCTGACCAAGCCGGTCCTCATCGGCGAGATCCAGGACGACGGCCAGTTTGAGGTGGTGTGGAAGACCGAAGGTGCCGTCCCCGGCGATGCCTGGTCGGACTTCCTGGCGGGGTCGAAGGACATCGAGGCCGACTGGACGCCGCCGATCGCCTGCGGCAACTACAACACCAAGACCAAGAAGTGCTCGGGCCAGAATTTCTGAGCCGACACATCTTAAGCCGGAGCTTCTGAGCCAGTTCGCTCCTGCCCCAGCCCTCCCGCCGGGAGGCGGGTGTCTCCAAGGCCCCTCCCCCGGAGGGGAGAGGGGTTGGGGTGAGGGGCGAACCTCGCAGGCCGTCGTCTCGCCCTATGTTTCTGAACCCAACCCGATTCGGATGACCCCACCCCATGCCGCCGCTATCCCATCGGACACAACCAGGCCCGCCGATCTGCGCAACGGCTGGTGGCTCGCCGGCGACTCCAAATTTGAGACCATCGTTCAATGCCGCTGCCAGTATCACCGTGGGAGCGCCGCCACGGCGCGACCGGGCGCAGCGCAGCGAGCCCGATGACCACCACACGACTCGGTCGCGGCGCGGCGCCGCTCCCACAGGCACCGATCTGCCCGCCAGACTCGGCATTGCTGGTGCCTCGCCGGGCCAGTCCCGCGCCTGGCCCCAGGGCGAAGGACGGGCCGCCTTTGCCGCCTACCTGGCGGCTGGCCTGTTCCTGGTCCTGGCAGGCCTCCTGTGTCCGTCTGAGCCCAGGGCCGAGGCGACGGCCCAGGGCCAAGAGATGGCTACGACCCTGGCCCTCCTGCGCGAGGGCGGATTTCCCGAAAAGGCCCAGGCGGTGGACCTTCTGGTCGCCGGCGGCGACCCCGATGCCTTGGCCTATCTCCAGGCCCTGCTCGACGGCCGCCTCTATCAGACCAAGCCCGAAGGCCGCCTGGTGGTGGCCGAGGCCGCCGAGGGCGGCTATCGCCTCAGCGACCCCCAGGGAGGGGCAGCCCTGGGCCGGGCGACGGAGGCGGACCTGGCCAAGATCACCATCAACAATGCCCTGCGTACCAAGCTCAAGGCCGCCATCGCCCGCCTGAGCCTCAATCACCCGGAGCCCAGGGTCCGGCTGGCGGCGGTCAGCGGCATGCTGGAGCGCCTGCAACCCGAGTCCGTTCCCCTGCTCAAGGCCCAGCTCGCAACGGAACAGGACCCCAGGGTCCGCGAGGCCCTGGAGGCGGGCCTATCCCTGGCGGACCTCGGCAGCGACGACCGCGACCTGCAACTGGCCGCCATCGCCGCCCTGAGCGGCAACCTCACCCCCGCGGTGCGCAACCGCCTCGGCACCCTGGCCGAATCCCAGGATCAGGAATTG
>Ga0209262_10001275_pt1 | contig 10530 bp, 10 predicted proteins | sample Lowcelwee11metaG_FD_187171 | JGI IMG/M metagenome (GOLD analysis project Ga0209262, IMG submission 187171) | Freshwater pond sediment microbial communities from the University of Edinburgh, under environmental carbon perturbations - Low... | ecosystem: Environmental > Aquatic > Freshwater >...
CCGGCGAATCACTCGCCGCCCGGCGACCCCCGAACCGGCGAATCACTCGCAGGCTGCGGCCTCCGGCTCCGAACCGGCGAATCACTCGCCGCCCGGCGACCTCCGAACCGGCGAATCACTCGCAGGCTGCGGCCTCGAACCTCTGGATCCCGGTCACTCCGTGCGCAGCGCCCCTCCTCTCGCACTCGCCGCGAGCTCCCGCAGCGCCCCCATTCCTCGCTACAGTCCCGGGCGTGCGTCCCCTGCCGATCGCAGCCGCGCCGAAGATCGCCACCCTCGCGCGCTTGCAGGCCGCGGGGCTCCCCGTGCCCGCCGCGATCGCCCTCCCCGACGCCCACGAACCCGACGACGAGGCCTGGGCCGCGATCGACGAGCTTTTAAAAACCGGCCCGGTGATCGTCCGCGCCGCCTTGCTCGAGGAAGACACCGCCGACGCCTCCGCCGCGGGGCTCGGCCGCTCCGTCGCCGGCTGTGGCGACCGCGACGCGGTCCGGGCCGCCCTCTCCGAAATCACCGAGGCCCTCGCCGACCCCTGGCTCCGCCGCTACTTCGCCGGTCCCCCGGCCGCATGGGTCCTCGTCCAGCGCCAGGTCCTCGGCCCCTGGCTCGCCGTGATCGCCCAGGCCGAGCTGCGTTACGCCGAGCTCCACCTGCGCGGCGACATCGACGAACCACTCGCCGCTGGCGACACGCCGGCCCTCGCCGGCCCCCTGCCCCTGTTCCCGCCCGAGCTGCGCGCACCGATCGCCGCTCTCTGCGACCGGGTCACCGCCGCCCTCCCGCCTGCCGCCCACGGCCTCGACCTTGAGCTCGTCGCCGACCACACCGGCGCCGTCTGGGTCGTCCAGGCCCGGCCCCTCACCCGCCCCTTGCACCCCGGCTGGCCCGGTTTCGCCGCCGTCGTGCGCCGCGAACTCGGCTGTCCCGAGGGACAGGCGCTCCCGCTGCCCGGCCTGTGGGTCCTCGACGCCGAGCACAACCCCGCCGCGCTCTCGCCCGCGCACGCCGGCCTGGTCCGCTGGCTGTGCGCGACCCACCCCGCGCTCGCGCGCATGCAGGTTCTCGCCGGCTGGCTGTATGTCCCGCGCGGCCTCGGGGCCCGCAGCGCCTCCGCCGGCCCCGACGAGCTGCAGCACGCGCTCACCGACCTGCGCCTGCGTCACATCCCTGCCGCGCGCGAGCGCCTGCAGCGGATCGACCGGGCCCTCGCCGACGCCGACGGTCCCGCCCTCGCCGGCCTGATCGACCAGGCCTGCGCTGACCTCGTCCGCGCGCTCGAGGTCCACGCCGTCCTTCCCTCCGCGCGCCCCCGCGACTGGAGCGCCGCGGGCCCGCAGCTGTGCTTACAGGACCGCGAGTCGCACCTCGACGTCCTCCCCGCGGCCTGGGACATCGCCAGCCCGCCCCTCGCCGACCTCGCCCTCGACCTCCGCCAGACCACGTCCTGCCCGGCGCCCGCCCCGACCGACCGCGACGGCCTCGCCATCCTGCTCGGCGAGCTCGACGATCACCTGTTCGCGCTCGGCCTCGCGCCCCTGCGTCGCGTCTATCTCCGGGCCGCCACCCACCTCGGCCTCGCGGCGCGCGACATCTTCCTGCTCCCTCCGCGGCTCCTGCAGCGCATCCTCGGCGGCGAGCCCCACGACCTCGATCTCCCGAGCCGCCGCCGCGAGCACGATCTTCAGACCGACCTCTTCCCACCCTTGCAGCTGTACGACGGTCTGCCGGTCCCGAGCCCCGGCGGCGGACATCTGCGCGGTCTGCCGATCGGTCCCGCCGCGGAGGGCCCGCTGCATCCGCGCCGCGACCTCGAGGATCTCGGCGCGCGCCCCCTGCCGCCGGGCGCCGTGCTGGCGATCCCCGCCCTGACCGCCCAGGCCGCCGTCGTCCTTCGTGCCCTCGGGGTGCGCGCCGTCTGCTGCGAGCACGGCGGGGCGATGAGTCACGCCGCGTTGATGGCCCGCGAGCTCGGCCTGTCCGCGCTGATCGGCTGCCGCGGCTGCACCACGTTGCCGCCGGGCACCCTCGTGCGCCTCGACCCGCGCAGCGGTCGGCTCTTGCGACTCACCTGACCTTCAGGACAGGCAGCGCTCAGATGACGTCTTCGGACAGGTTCTCATCGCGGGCTCGCGGGGTGCGCGAGCGGGCCGGGGCGGGCGCGGCGGCGGCGGGGCGCTCGGCCTGGTTGGCGCGGCGGGCGGGGGCTTCGGCCGCCTGGGCGATCTCGGCCGCGGAGATCCCCGCATTGACGCGAGCGCGCAGCTCCTTCCCGACCTTGAAGAACGGCAGGCGCTTGGGTGCGACGTGCACGGCGTCGCCGGTGCGCGGGTTACGGCCCTCGTAGCTCTTGTACTGGCGGACCGTGAAGCTGCCGAAGCCGCGGATCTCGATGCCCTCGCCGCGGCGCAGCGCGTCGACCATCGAGTCGAAGATCGTGCTGACCACCAGCTCGGCGCGGCCCTTGGTCTGCTTCGTCGCCTCGGCCACACGTTCGATCAGTTCGGATTTGGTCACAAGGCTCTCCCGGGCTGGCCTCATGGTAGGCCAAAAAACCCAGGGATCTCAAGCACTCACCGGCGGATCTCCCGGACGGGCGTCCCAGTGGCCCTGACGGGCAAAGAGGACGAAATTCAGCGCCGCCAGCGACAGCCCCGCCTGCCCCGCGAGCCACTGGTACGCCTGGCGCGTCCGGACCTGCGGGCCCGCGACCGCCGTCAATAACCCCGGCCCCGGCCACCTCGCCGTCCAGCCCGCGCACGAACGCCGTCGCCGCGCCCGAACCGCCCGCGGCCCGCCAGCCAGGCCAGCTGGCCGCCGAGCAGCCGGTGCAGGTCGGCCCACAGCGGCAGCGCCCCCGCGCCCGGTGAGTGTAGCCCTCGCCAGGCGGCGAGAGATCGGTATGCTGATGGGGCCCGTTCGGACGAGAGCGCGGGGGGCCGGGACACTTTCTCGCGGAAAGGTTGACCAACGCCGTGGACCGCCCTTCTCATCGAGCCATGACTCAGACGGCGCCCGCGTTCGCCGAGCCGACGGATGGCGTCGCCGAGGCGCCGCGCGTCGAGTATCTGAGCGCCGCGGAGCAGTTCATGCTCTCGCAGGCGCGAGCGGGCAATTCGCGGGCGCTGCGTCAGTTCTACGACGGCCACCAGGCGCAGGTGCGCGGCCACCTCTATCGCCTGCTCGGGCCCGACTCGGAGATCGACGACCTCGTTCAGACGATCTTCGCCCGGGCCTTCATTGCGCTCCCGACTTTCAAGGGCAACTCGACCCTCAGCACCTGGCTTTATCGCATCACCACCAACACCACCCACAACCTGCTGCGCCAGCGCTTTCGTCGAGGTCGCGTCAAGGCGGCGTTTTCGTGGTGGCTCAGCGGTCGCGCGGCGCAGCTGCAGGCCAGCCAGAGCGATGTGCGTGACGAGGCCGGCCGGGTGCTCCAGCACCTCGCGCCCGACCTGCGTGAGGTCTTCGTCTTCTATCACTACGAGGGCCTGACCCTGCAGGAGATCGCCCAGATCCTCGACAAGCCGCTCTCGACCATCGGCGACCGCCTCACCCGCGCCCGCAAGCGACTTCACGAGCTCGTCACCGCGACATGAACCAAGCAGACGACAACCTGCCGACGGACGGCGCTGCGCGCTACGGCTGCCTCGAAGCCCACGAGGACGCCGAGTTCGCCGTGGCCGATCGTCTGCACCCGGCCGCCCTCGTCCGCTTCCGGGCCCACCTTCGCGGCTGCAGCGACTGTCGCCGCATGCACGCGCTGATGGACGCCGTCTATCGCGGCCCCGACCCCGCCGCGTCCGGGGTCGGCATCATCCGCGGCGACCGCGAGTTCGCGGCGATCCTCCGCCGCGTCCCGCACGAGCGCCCGCTCCCGTGGCCTCAGCGCCTCCTTCACACCTCCGGCGTCGTCGCGCTGAGCACCACCGCCGCCGCCCTCCTGCTCGCGCTGCTCATCAAGCCTGGCGAGCACCCGCTCGAGCACGTCCCGCACGGCGGCGTCACGGCCTCGCTGGGCAGCCCGAGCGCCGGGCCTGGCGGCGCCGCGCACCAGGCCCAGGTCGACTATGGCCGGGTCATCGCCGGTCGCGGCTTCCTGTCCACCCGCGGCGACGGCCCGCCTGTCCTTACGGACACCTTCACCGTGGGCACGCGCTTCGCCACCGAGCCCGGGCAGTCGCTGCAGGTCGGCCTGCTGGGACGGATCCTCGCCAACTTCGAGGCGGGCACCGAGATCGAGTGGACGCAGGCCAGCCCCGCCGCCCTCGACCTGACCCTCGAGCGCGGCCTGATCGCCGTCCGCTACGAGCGCCAGCCGGACGACCCGGTGCTCAACATTCACACCCCCTCGGCGCTGGTTCGCGTCGTCGGCACGGTCTTCACCGTCGAGGTCGACGCCGAGGGCCACACCATCGTCTCGGTGCTGCGCGGCGAGGTCGAGGTCTTGAACCCCGAGGACCAGGCGCTGATCGGCGAGGTCCAGGCCGGCTATCGCTTCGACCACGAGCGCTCGACCTACACCGACGTCGGGCGCACCGAGGTCCGCGTCGCCATGCCGCTCTCCAACGAGGGTCCTGGCCACGGCGACGTGGTCCGCAGCGCCGACGGAACGATCCCCGCGAGCTGGGTGGTGCCGGGCTTGCCGCCTGCCGCCTCGCTGCGCCGCCTCGAGAACATCCTGACCCCCGCGCCGGTGCCCGAGCCGCGCGAGCGCCCGCAGGTCGCCCGCAGCGATCGCCGCCACACCAGCTCGCTCGCCGCCGCCAAGGCCGACGACGGTCAGGGCCTGATCGACAAGCTCGTGCGCGACGCCGCGGAGACCCGCCGCGAGGAGGGCCGCGCCATCCTCGAGCACTGCAAGTCGCTGTATCAGTCGGCCCAGTCGCGCTACCTCTCGGCCCGCTGCCTGACCCGCTTCATGGCCGAGCACGGTGACGACGAGGACCTCGTCGAGGGCCACCTGCTGATCGGCATCCTGCGCATGGACTTCGCCAACGACTACCCGGCGGCCAAGCTGGCCTTCCAGCGCTTCCTCGAGCGGGCCCCCACGCACCCGGAGGCCGAGTTGGCCCGCTATCGCCTGTGGCTGGCGAACATCGAGCACGGCGACGTGCCCGGCGCCGTCGAGCGCGGCCGCGAGTACCTGCGACGTTATCCCAACGGCAAGTTCGCCGGCAAGATCCTGCAGCGCTTCCCGAAGCTCGTCTCGGAGCTGTGATCGCCGCGACGCCGGAGATCCGCCCCCGCGAGCCTGCCGCGAGCGCGCGATAATGTGTCCTTGAGGCCACGTCCTGGCCTCGTGGACATTATCGCGCGCCCTCGTCGATGTCCGCCGCGCCCGCCGGTCCCACTTTGTTGTGCTACCACCGAAGTCCTCACCGGGTGACAGCCCTGGAAGCAAGCACGCCATGCCCAAGCGAATCTTCATCGGCAGCCTTAGCCTCACCACCACCGACGCCACCATCAACAGCACCTTCGCGCCCTACGGCACGATCGTGAGCGCGGCCGTCGACCGCGGCCCCACCGGGCAGTCACTCGGCACCGCCCAGGTCGAGTACACCACCGACCAGGCCGGCACCGACGCCATCGCGGCGAAGGACCGGACCGAACTCGACGGCAGCACGATCTCCGTGTCCTGAGCGCGAGTCCACCGACGCGAACGGCTCGCCACGCGCGGGCCGTTCGCCCGCACACCTGGGCGTTTTCGCGCCTGGCGAACCCCCTGCCCTAAAGGCCATGTGCGGAACCCGGGGACGGATGATCCGTCGCAGCCTCCGGCCGAGGGCCCGGTTTTGTTATACTGCCCGCCCTTTCTTTTGGAGTTTCGAGCATGGCATTGGTTCCGGTAAAGGCTGATCTCTCAGCAAAGACCTGCATCGTCGCGGGCGGCAGCGGCGGCATCGGCAAGGAGATCGCCCGCAATCTGGCGGCGATGGGCGCCACGGTCATCGTCACCTCGCCCGGCCTCGACCGCGCCGACGCCGCCCGGGCCGACATCGCCAAGTCGACGCAGAGCCGCCGCGTGCTGGCGATGAAGCTTGACTACGCCAACCGCCTCTCGGTCAAGGAGTTCGCCGACATCTTCTGCGAGCGCCACGAGCGGGTCGACATCCTGGTCCACGCCGCCGCCTGGTGGTCGGGCGTCCGCGAGCAGAGCCCGGACGAGATCGAGATGACCTGGATGACCAACGTGCTCGGTCCCCACATTCTCAATCGTCTGCTCACCGACCGCCTCAAGGCCAGCGCTCCGTCGCGCATCATTCACCTCGCCTGCGCCAACGCGGGCGACCTCGACGTCGAGGACACCGACTTCGACCGCCGCCGCTTCGACGGCTGGACCGCCTTCCGCCAGAGCCAGCAGGCCGCGCAGATGCTCGCCTCCTCGCTCGCGCCGCGCATGGCGATCCACGGCGTCAACGTCCAGCTGTGCATCCCGACCAGCAACGCCCGCACCGACCTGCACCGGCACGCCCGCGGCCTCAAACGCCTGCGCCTCGCCATCGCCGGCAAGCTGTTCGGCGTCAGCCCGGCGATCGCGGCCGACGGTCCGACCTGGCTGGCTGCCCGCCCCGAGTTCAGCGTCAACAACCAGCTGTTCCTCGGCCGCAAGGAGGTCGAGCGTCGATTCCGCGACGCCGCCAAGAACCAGGTCCTGTGGGACACCGTGGAGCGCCAGGTCAACGGCCTGATGTCGAAGCCCGGCCTCGGTCAATCCCGCCTGTTTCGCCTCCCGGTCTGACCTGGCCCCTCGGTCAGGTGCTCACGCCGCGCTTGCGGGGCCGCGCCTGGCCTCGCTAAGCTCGCGCCGTGATCGTCGACCTCACACCTGGCCGGCCCGAGCTGCTCGAGCAGGCCGCCGAGCTGCTCCACGATCGCATGCCCGAGGGCTGGCCGACCGTCGAGGACGCGCGCGACCACCTGCGTGAGATGCTCGACCCGGCCCGCATCGTCCGCGGCTTCGTGCGCGGCCGCCAGCTGCTCGGCTGGGTCGGCGGCCTCGAGCGCTACGCCGGACACGTCTGGGAGCTGCACCCGCTGGTCGTCCGCGCCGACCACGAGCGCCGCGGCGTCGGCCGGGCCCTGACCCTGGACCTCGAGGACCGCGTGCGTGGCATGGGCATCCACACCATGTTCATCGGCAGCGACGACGAGCTCGGCCTGACGAGCCTGGCCGGCATCGACCTCTACCCGGATGTCATCGCCCACCTCTCGCGGCTCGAGAACCTGGGCGGCCACCCGATCGGCTTCTACCAGCGCCTCGGTTATGCCGTGATCGGCGTGATGCCGGACGCCAACGGCTTCGGGCGCCCCGACATCTACCTCAGCAAGCGCCTGCTCGCCGCGGGCTCCTGATCACCTGATCAGGGGATCGGAGCCCGCAGGGCTCACCAGGACGGCTTCTCCTCCTCGGGGCCCGGGTCTGGCTTCGCAGCAGCACCGCCCGCCGCCTTGTCGTCCACCGGCGGCGGGACCACCTCGGGCTCGGGCACAGCGGCCGGCGGCGGCGCGACGGGGGCCGGCGCCGTCGCAGCGGGCGCTGCCGGAGCCGCGGGCACGGCCTTCGCCTCCGTCTTCGCCTCCGTCTTCGCGTCCTTCTTGCCGCAGGCGGGCGCGCTCGCGGTGGTGGCCAGGAGCACGGTCAAGGCGAGGAACTTCTCCGCGTCGATCTTCATCATCGCGCGAAGGTAGCAGACCTCGCCTGCCCGGTCACCCGCCGCGCGCCGACCGCCCTCGCGCGCTTGCGAGGGCCCTGGCCGCGCGCATCAATGCGCGGCCGGCTTGGCCTCCCGCTGCGAGGCGATGAAGGCCGCCAGCGCATCGATCTCCGCCGGGCTCAGCTTGTCGGCGAACTTCGGCATCTCGGCCGTATCCCCGTAGAGGTCCGGCTCCGCCGAATTGCGGATCACCCGGCCGATCCACGCCACCGTGCCGCGACCCGCAAGCGTCGGCCCCGTGCTCGACTTACCGGCCTCGACCTCGTGGCAGCCGCTGCACTCGAGCTTGCTGTCCCACAGCGCCTTGCCGGTCGCCACCAGGGTCGCATCCGTCGCGCCCAGCTCGGGCCCCGACAGGCTCAGCATGTACTCGACCACCGCGCGCAGCTCCTCGTCCGGGACATCCTTCGCCGGCAACGGCTCCATCGTCGTGTGCGCCTTGGTGCCGCCGTAGTACCGCTTCGCGCGCGGGTCACGGATCAGCCCGAACAGCCACTCGCGGCTGCCGTAGTCATCGAAGCTCGGGGCCTCCTCGCCGCCGCGGCCCGCGATGGTGTGGCAGGTCCCGCAGTGCTCCTTGAACAGATTGCGGGTCTTCTGCTTCGGGTCGTTGTCGAACACCGCGATGCCGCCCGCGGGCGACACGCCCTCGAGCGCGAGGGCGCGGGCGCGGGTCGCCTCTTCCTCGGCGACGACGAGGCCGTGCTGATAGCTCTCGTTGCGCGCGTCCTCGACGATCGCCAGAGCGGTCAGCGCGGTCACGCCGGCCATCAACAGGCCGATCACGCTGAGCGCCGGCCAGCGGGCGCTGGCCCGACGACTGGTCGCGCGGTCGATCCACGGCAGCGCGAACAGGGTCACCGCCACCGCGCCGGGCAGCAGCATCGTCGCCACGATCTGCAGCGGCCCCTCGAAGTACTTGAGCAGCTGATACAGGAACAGGAAGTACCACTCGGGGCGGGCCACGAAGTTGCTCGCCGGGTCCGCGGGCGCGAACAGCTCGGCCCCGTGGGTCTGGAAGGTCAGCCAGATCAACCCCGCCGCGCAGATCGTCATCGCCAGCACGTCGATGAACAGCTGGTTCGGCCAGAACGGCTGGGTCGTGCGGCGCAACTCCTTGTCGTCGAGCTTGGCCGGCGGCGTCACCCCGTGCTTGCGAAACAGCGCGATGTGGGCGACCAGCAGGCCCCCGAGCGCGATCGGCAGCACGAACACGTGCAGCGCGAAGAACCGGGTGATCGTCAGGTTGCCGTACTCCGGCCCGCCCTGGATCACCTGCTGCAGCGGCTCACCGCCGGGCACCGAGCCCATGATCCCCGTCGCCACCTGCGTCGCCCAGTAGCCCTTCTGGTCCCAGGGCAGCAGGTAGCCGGTCAGCGCGAAGGCCAGCACCAGCCCGCCCATCGCCAGGCCCGTCCACCAGTTGACCTCGCGCGGCGCGCGATAGGCCCCGGCCCACACCACTTGCAGCAGGTGGAGCACCACGACCACCACCATCGCCGACGAGCCGTGGTGATGCAGCCCGCGCAAGAACCACCCGGCGGTGACCTGGTCGTTCAGATACGCCGTGCTGGCCCACGCGTCGGAGGCCGACGGGCTGTAATAAAACGCCAGCAAGATCCCGAGCACCACCTGCTGCATGAACAGGAAGCTCAGCACCGAACCGAACACGTACTGCCAGCGTGCCCCGCCCGGCACCGGCTCGTCGAGCGCCTTCATGATCGCCGCGCCCAGGCCCGTGCGCGCCTCGAACCATTCCGCCGGCCGCATCAGACCGGCTCCTTCGCCGGCACGCCCTGGCGAAACCTCTGGAAGCGGATCGCCACCAGACCGTTCTTCTCCTCCAGCTCGAGCGTGTCCATCGGCCGCGGCGAGGGCCCCTCCTCCACCTTCCCTCCGAGGTCGACGGCCGAGCGGTGACACGGACACTTGAACTTGCCCGCGGCCGCGTCGAAGTCCACCGCGCAGCCCAGGTGCGGGCACGAGGTCGACAACGCCTGCAGCGCCCCGTCACGCTCGAGCACCCAGCACGAGCCCAGCTTCACGTTCGACTCCCGGCTCCACGCGTCGCGCCGGTCCGCGTACAGGTCGACCCGCACCGGCGTCGCCCCGAAGGTCTCGCGCTTGCCGACCGCCAGCAACGCCCCCGCGGCGCCCGGGCCCGAGCGCACCGGATGGACCAGGTAACCGAGCGCGGGCACGATGGGCACGGCCGCCAGTCCGCAGCCGAGCGCACCGACGCCGAGCTTCAACAGCTTGCGTCTGGAGGCTGCCTCTGGGGACAGGTCCTCGGCTGGCATCGCATGCGCGCCGTCCTCGGGGAGATCTCGTTCGTGGCTCATGGGCACTCCTGGATGAAGCTCCAGCATACCCGCGAGCCGGCCTCGTGTGCAGCCTTGGGCGCGACCTCGCGCCGCGCTAAGATGGCGCATGCGCTCGCCCTTCCTCGCAGCCGAGCCGGGTCCCGCCACCCTCAAGCCGACCCGCTGGGGCGGCACTCGCCTCGCTCGCCTCCGCGGCGCGAGGTCGCGCGACGCGAGTCCGCAGGACCCGCCGATCGGCGAGTCATGGGAATTCTCGACGCTGCCCGGCCACGAGAGCCGCGCCGACGGCCGCCCGCTCGGCGAGGTGCTCGGCGCTCCGCTGCCGTTCCTCGCCAAGTTGATCGACACCGCGCTGCCGTTGAGCGTGCAAGTACACCCGGGCGACGACGCCACCGGACCCGGCAAAGAGGAGGCATGGATCGTGCTCGCCGCGGACCCGGGCGCCTGCGTGTGGGCCGGCCTCGCCGCCGACCGCGAGCCCGCAGAAT
>Ga0209262_10001276_pt1 | contig 10528 bp, 3 predicted proteins | sample Lowcelwee11metaG_FD_187171 | JGI IMG/M metagenome (GOLD analysis project Ga0209262, IMG submission 187171) | Freshwater pond sediment microbial communities from the University of Edinburgh, under environmental carbon perturbations - Low... | ecosystem: Environmental > Aquatic > Freshwater > Pond...
GACGCGGGAATAAAATAATATTATTATTTAAAGAAACAAAGAAAAAATAAAATTAATCCTTCATTTTAAGCCATAAACAGGGCTTTCTGTCTCATCTTGATGCTATTTAGGAATTTTTAGGCCCAAATTTACCTAGAACTCTCGATGATTATAAAATAGCCTGGTGGGAGGGACTCCCCTCAAAATCATAATAATTTTATTATCGCATCTTTAACATTATCAACAGCAATCACTTTTATTGCATCAGATTGTTTGATCCCTTTTAAATTTCCTGCAGGAATAATTGCTGATTTAAATCCAAGTTTTTGAGCTTCCTGTATTCTTTTTTCGATATGCCCGACACTTCTTATTTCACCGCCCAAACCAACTTCACCAATAATTATTGTTTGGTTATCTACAACTTTGTCAATCAAACTAGAAGCGATACTTACACAGACTGCAAGATCAACAGCAGGTTCGATTACTCGAATTCCACCCGCAACATTTACAAAAACATTATTAACGGATGCGCGAACATTTGCTCGTTTTTCTAAAACTGCTAGAAGTATAGATAGTCTTTTTTGATCAAATCCATTTGATACTCGCTGTGGATAACCGAAGTTTGATGGAGTGACTAATGCCTGCACCTCTAAAAGAATTGGTCTGCTTCCTTCAATGCTGGATGTTACAACAGAACCAGGAGTTTGTTTTTCTCTTTCACTTAAAAATAATTCGCTGGGATTTGTTACTTCTCGTAAACCATCTTCTCGCATTTCAAAAACACCAATTTCATTTGTACTGCCGAATCTATTTTTTTGTGCTCGTAAAATTCTGAATGAATGATTTGATTCGCCCTCAAATTGCAAAACAGTATCAACCATATGCTCAAGAATTTTTGGTCCGGCGATCATTCCTTCTTTTGTAACGTGCCCGATTATAATAACCGAGTAATGATTTTTCTTAGCTTCTTCCATAAGCAAAGCTGCACATTCGCGGATTTGAGTTATTGTGCCGGGAGAATTTTCTAATTCGCTTCTGTAAGTAGTTTGGATAGAATCGATGATTACAACTGACGGGGAGATTTCTTTTATTGCGCCGAGTATGTTTGATAACTCAGTTTCTGCCTGCACAAAAAACGAATCTGATTTTACTTTTAATCTGCTTGAACGAAGTTTGATTTGCTTTTCTGATTCTTCTCCGGTTACATATAAAACTTTTTCTTTAATGCTTGCCGCTGCCTGCATTGCTATGGTTGATTTACCGATTCCGGGATCACCACCAAGAAGAATAACTGAGCCGGGCATTATTCCGCCGCCAAGCACGCGATCAAATTCTATAATTCCTGTTTTTATTCTGTCATCTTCGTTTGCGGAAATGTTAAGAATTTTATTATAGCTAAATCTTGATTTTGAAATGTTTGCTTTGCGTGGTGAGGTTTCTACTATCTCTTCAGTAAATGAATTCCAGCTTTCACACTCGGGACATTTACCAATCCATCGCAAAGATTCATATCCGCAGTTGGAGCAGATGTATTTTAATTTTGTTTTGCTCATAATATTTCAAGTGTCAAATGTGCAAAGTTAAATGAAAAATATTTTAAATAGCTCCAGCCTTAAGAAGTTAAATAACAAACACAACCCGTCAGTCTGAGCGCAAACGAAGACGAGAATTTGAGTTTAACCCTGTCTGCCATCAAACAAGATCACACCTCGACTTCGCTCGGTGTGACGTTTTATTTTAATGGTACACCGCATCATAAGTGGGTGGAACTTAATAAATTCTAAATTTATTTTTTATTGAAAATAAACAAAGTCAACTTCAATGATTAAAAACATCATATCATACAGTAACTATCAGCGAATCTTCTTCTTTTATAAAAAACTACTAATAATTTTTTCTACTTTTGATAAAGCAGTAACTATTTGCCCAACATCTTTTCCGCCGGCTGTTGCAAGATGGGGACGACCGCCGCCGCCGCCGCCGACTAGTTTTGCAAGCTCTCCAACAATTTTTCCGGCACTAAGTTTTTTATCTTTAATTAAATCATCACTTACAACGGCAACAATTCCAACTTTATCCTCTATTTGAGCTATTAAAATACCTACTCCACTTCTTATTCTATTGCGCATTTCATCGCCAAAAGATTTTAATTCATCCATTGAATCAGCATGAACTTTACCTTTGTGTATAGTTACTTTTTTTTCCTCTGATGATAAAGAAAGAATATGATCAAGCTGCTCGAGTTTTTCTTTCATTCTAAGTTCAGCAACTTCTTTCTCAAGTTTTTTCTTGGTATCAAGAAGTTCTTCAATCTTTTGTTCAGATAATTTTATTTGATCCTCCTGAGAATGAATATATTTTTCAACTCCGGCTCCTGTTACTGCCTCTATTCTTCTTACTCCGCTTGCTATGGATGATTCACTTAAAATTTTAAATAAACCAATTTCAGATGAATTGTGTACATGAGTTCCGCCACAGAATTCCATTGTATAATCACCAAACTGAACAACATTTACTTTATCGCCGTACTTATCGCCAAAGAACATTAATGCGCCCATTTTCTTTGCTTCATCAAAAGGAGTGTCTCGATGATGTGACAATGGCAGGTTTCTTCTTAACTGTTCATTAACTAGTGCTTCAATTTTAAATATTTCTTCAGAAGTTAATTTTGTGAAATGAGTAAAGTCAAATCGTAATCTATCCGGACCAACATAAGAGCCGGCTTGCTGAACATGAGTTCCCAAAACTGTTCTTAATGCTTTGTGCAGGAAGTGAGTTACAGAGTGATTACGCATTATATCCCAACGGCGTATTTCATCAACTTCGGCTATAACTTCATCTCCGACTTTTAAATTATTTTGATTTGCCGAATTGATTACATGAATAATTTGATTTTCAATCTTTGCAACATCAAGAACATCAAAGGTCTTTGAATCAACGACAAGTTTTCCCAAGTCATCAATTTGTCCGCCGGACTCAACATAGAATGGAGATTTATTTAAGATAACCAAAGTGTTGTCACCATCAATTTTAATTCCGGTAATCTTCGCCTTTGTTTTTATTTCATCATAGCCAGTAAAGGTTGTTGGATTTGAATCAACAAGATTGAATCCGGACAAATCGTTTAATGTAACATTAACAGAAGCAAACTTATCTTTTGATGATTCACGTCCGCGCTCTTTTTGCTGATTCATTAAGTTGTTAAAGCCATCTTCATCAATACCAAAATTAATTTCTCTCGCCATTACGTTTGTAAGATCAACTGGAAAACCAAAAGTATCATACAACTTAAAAACATCTTCACCGGGAATTACTTTTATTTTCTGCTTGTTAAGTTTGTTTACTATTTCATTAAATAAATCAATACCACGATCAAGTGTAGCATTAAAGCTATCTTCTTCAGCTTTGATAATTTTTTTAACGTAATCTTTTTTCTCAATTACTTCCGGAAAAACATCACCCATTGTTTCTGCTAGAATATCAACAAGTTTATATAAGAATGGTTCCTTTAAATTTATCTTCCTTCCATATCGTGCAGCACGTCTTAAAATTCTTCTTAGAACATAACCGCGTCCATCATTACCGGGAACAGCACCATCTGCGATTGCAAAAGTTAATGCACGTATATGATCAGCAATAACACGCATTGGAATTCTATCTTCTTCTTTTTCGTACTTGACTTTTGAAAGCTTTACAACGGCATCAATAATAGGAGTAAAAACACCAGTATCGTAATTTGATTTTTTGTTTTGCAGAACTGCACACACACGTTCAAAACCCATTCCTGTATCAACATGTTTTGCGGGAAGTTCGTGTAGTTTTCCGCTTTCATCTCGATTGTATTGAATAAAAACTAAATTCCATATTTCAATACATTCAGGTGAACCAGCATTAACTAGTTCAGCGTTTTCAAGATCATCACTTATGTTTACGTGGATTTCTGAACAAGGACCGCAAGGACCAGTCTCACCCATTTCCCAGAAGTTATCCTTCTCACCAAATTTTAAAATGTGAGTTGGATTTATATCAGTTTCAGATTTCCAAAGTTCAAGAGCTTCATCATCATCTTTATAAACTGTTGCCCACAATCTTTCTTTGGGTAGTTTCCAGACTTCGGTCAATAATTCCCATGCCCAACCAATCGCTTCTTTCTTGTAGTAATCACCAAAAGACCAGTTGCCAAGCATCTCAAACAAAGTGTGATGATAAGTATCGTGACCAACTTCTTCCAAATCGTTATGCTTACCTGAAACACGAATACATTTTTGGGTATCAACTGCACGATTATAATCTCTTGTTCCTTTTCCCAAAAAAACATCTTTAAATTGATTCATTCCGGCATTAGTAAAGAGCAGGGTTGGATCATCAAATGGAACAACGGGAGACGAGGAAACGATTCGATGTCCTTTATTTTTAAAGAAATCTAAAAATTGCTGACGAATTTGTCGTGAAGTCATATTTACCTTTAGAATAATTTTGAAGGTAAAAATAACAAATTAACACTTAAGCGGGAACTGTGATATTGGAGTATTATAAAGGTTTTCTGAATGAAAATTTTGGCAGAAAAATTGCATAAACAACTATCCTTGTAAACAAATAATGATTGCCACAATGTCAGAAAACAAAAAAACAACCGATAGTGAACTATTGCTTCAAATAGTTGGGTACAACTCAGAGGCATTTGAACAGTTGTATAATCGCTACTCAGCAAATATTTACTCTTTGATAAAGGAAATAGTAACAAATCAAAAATTAGCTGAAAAAATACTGTTGAATGTTTTTTCCATCTTCTTAAAACGTATCGACTTTTACAGCACAACGAGTAATGATATTTTTACGTGGCTTACACTGCTTGCAAGAAATATTTCTCTTGATTCACTTAAAAGAATGAAGTTTGTAGAAGATATTCCGGATTATTCTGATGAATATGAAGTTGAATTTATTCTTCCAAATCTTTCAGAAGTGATTACTCCGATTGATCTTGATCAAAGAACGGAACTGGGAGAAAAAATTAAATCGTATAAAAGTCATCTTACGGAAGTGCAAAATTTAGTTTTATCTCTCGTTTACTTTGAAGGATTGAATGAAGAAGAAATTGCAAAAAGATTAAATGTTCCCGTTGTTACTGTTAGACAAAAAACATTAAGCATAATGGAAAGTCTTCATCATCAGTACACAGGAAAATCCGAAGATGGCAATAAAAAAGTTTCACCGCTTATTAAGTTAGAAGCATTAAGATGTTTGTCATCAGAGGAAAGAAAATTGCTAAGTGAGTTAAGAAAAAATGATCCTGATTTTTTATGGCTGGAGTTAGGCGAATATCAGAATTTAACAGCACTGCTGGCAACTACTATATCAATTGAAAATCCTGCACATGAACTTAATTCAGAAATAAGAAATATATTTATTCAAATTTCCAGCGGCGGGGAAGTTGACTATAAAATTACATCATCTGAACCTTCGGTAATACATAAAATTCAAGAGCCGATTAAGGAAACGATTCAACAAAAGAGTCAGAATCCTATTCAAGAAGTTGTTCCTAAACCTGTTGAGTCTAAAATTCATAGTCCGGTTCCAGAGATGATCCCAAATAAAACTCAAACTCCTAAACAAGAGCCAGTTCCCGAACCAACTCAGCAAAAAATTCAGGCTCCTATCCCTGTAACCAGTAAGCAGCCGGAAGTACAGGAGATGAAAAAGACCGACTTTGAATTAAAATTTAGAGAACGTGATCCTCAAGAGTTGAGCGTATTAAGAAGCCTTGAGAAAGGTATACCAAGTAAGAAACCAGCAACAGTATTTGCAAAAACTAATAGTGATGTTAGATTAAAAGATTATAATGTGGTTGAAAAAAAACCGGCTGTGTTTGTTGATAAGAAAGAGGATTTGTCAATAAATAGAAAACCTGATCCTATTTTGGCGAAAACAGAAAATATAAAACCTGCAGCCCCCTCTATCGATACAAATAAAACAGAGCTTGAAATTAAAAATGATGATCCTTCTATAATTATTGAAAAACCTAAGCCGGCAGTAGTTAAAGAGGAAGTTGTTGTTAAAAACAGATTAATCCCCAATAGCAGTATTAACTTAAGAGAGTTGTTAAAGAATGAGGAAAGAAAAGTTATTAGCAAAGAAAGTACTGTTGCTAATATAAAAGAAGAAAAGAAAGTCGAAACAAAACCGGCTCAAACAGTCATAGATAAGCCGGTTCCAGAAAGCAAAACAACGGAACCGATTAAGGAAAACCAGAGACCTAATACCGTTGTTGCAAGAGAAGAAAAGAAAATTGAAGAAAAGTCAACTACACCTGTTGCTGAGAAATCCGAAATAAAAATAAAACCAAATGAGCCCCCCAAGGAATTTGAAAAACGTACTGTATTTGTAGATAAATATCAGAAGTTAATTCCGGATAAACCAGTTGAGCCTATCGTTCACAAATCAGAACCACAGATAAAGAAAGATGAGCCTGTTAAAGAAACTCAGAAAATAAATGATGCAACAGCAAAAATAGAAAAGCCAGTTGAAATTAAATCACCACAAACCGTAAAAAGGGAAGGTGTTAATCCCGCAGTTAAACCGTCTATAAAAAATGAAGAGAAAGCAAATTCTGAAATTAATAAAGATGAAAAATCATTCCAGCACATTAGACCTGCTGTTGATAAATCAAATCTTAAAATTAGAGAAACAGTTTTTGCAGAGAATGAAAAGAAAACTGATGTTATAAATAAAGAGATAAATACACCTGTTACAGCATCCAAACAAGTAAAAGAAAAAGTTAATACAGCAAACAAGATAAACGAAGAGATTAATATTGATGAAATATTATCTAAAATTGAAGATGAAAAACCAGCACAGCCAGTATTAAGTGAATCTGAATCATACGAAAAGGAAATTATTAGACTGCGCAAGAAACTTAGAAGAAATATTTTAGTTTCTGCCGCTGTGTTTGTTATTCTTGCAGCATCTTCAGTATTCGTATATCTAAGCTTTCAAACTTCACCGATAAAAGTAGTTGATAAAGAAAGCAATACTGAAAAAGTAAATTTGGCGGCACAAACAAATCTTGTTCTTAATAATGAGTATAAGTCGGAAACTGAAAATCCTGTCGAAAAAAATGAAAGTGTTTTAACAGAACAGCCATTAACTAAACAGAAAGTAGTAATACCCCAGTTACAGGAAATTACAACAAAAGAAGAAAGCACTTTGTTTGCTTCAAATGTAAATACTGATTTAATAAGTAATGACGATAAAGAAGTAACCCAAATAGCCGCTGCAAAAACCGAGAATATAGTTCCTCCTAAAGAAAATAAAGTAATAGAAGAAGAACCTGCTTTCTTTGTAGCTGTTGAAGAAATGCCAGAATTGATTGGCGGAATTAAAGGACTACAGAGCAAAATTGTTTATCCTGAAATAGCTAGAAGAGTAGGCGTTGAAGGTAAAGTTATTGTGCAGGCAATTGTTGACGAAACCGGAAAAGTAGTATCTGTAAATACAATTAAAGGAATTGGATCGGGTTGTGATGAGGTTGCTATGGACGCTGTACGTAACAGCAAGTTTACACCAGGTAAACAAAGAGGCAAAACAGTAAAAACACAGGTTACTATTCCAATCGTATTTAAAAAATAATTTTATTTTATAGTTACCAATATTAAAAAAGGCACGATTGCTCGTGCCTTTTAATTAAAGTAGCGCAGGAATCCTTTCCTGCACTTTAGTCCTCAAAACAATCGCACGAATGGATTCGTGCGCTACAAGTTTATTTAATCAGGATCATCTTCTTGGTATCAACAAATGTTCTTCCGCTGCCAACAGCTTTTATCTGGTAAATATAAGTACCTGATGTAAGATCTGCTGCATTAAAAGTAACTTTTTGATATCCGGATTCAATTGTTCCGTTGACCAACGTTTTTACTAATTCGCCTATGGCTGTATAAATTGAAATTGTAACGTCGGATTTTTCCGGAAGTGAGTATTCAATCGTTGTTGATGGATTGAACGGGTTTGGATAGTTCTGATACAATGTATATTCATCCGGCGCATTTACATCAACTTCAATAATAGGGGAGTATTCATAAGTTCCGTCAAGATCGACTTGCTTTAATCTGTATGAATATTTACCAACCGTTAAACTCTTATCCATATAAGAATAGTTGTTTATTTCTGTCGATGTTCCCTTGCCTGAAACAAATGAAATGTTTGTCCAATCATTTGATCCATTCAATTTTCTTTCAATCTGAAATCCGCTGTTATTTACTTCTGTAGCCGTTGCCCAACTAAGTATAACGGTGTTTCTATCGTTGCTTGCGACGAATGAAGTTATTTCAACCGGGATAATAGATATCTCCATAGTAACAGGAACCGTTACTACTGGATTTACAGGATCATTACTTGCAACATTTAAATCCATCGAGTAGTTACCGGCAGGATAATCTTCAGCACGGAAAGTTAATTCAACATCAACGGAGTTGCCGTTAAATAATGTGCCGCTGTTAACATTGTTTGATAACCAATCCGGTTCTGCAGCAAATTCCAATGCCAAGTTGTTGGCTACATAGTTTGCATTATAAGCTACTTGCAATCCATCATTACCAGCAGCGTTTTCAATTCCAACCGTGGCTGAGTTAAGTGTTGCATTCATATTGTTGTAGTAAACAACAATTTTTCCGTTTTGATGTATTACAACCTGGAAGGTAAGTGATCCGGTGTTAGAATATTTATGCCAACCTGTAAACTGAACAATAAATGTTGATCCTTCTTGTTTGTAATGAACAGTTCCTGATGAGACTCCATCAAGATCATCCCAGAAAGGAGCAATATACTCGTTTGGTATTGCTATGTTTGGTATCTGCGCATTTGAAAAAATATCGGTGCTAACAGTATTGAATAAAATCAACCCATTTGAACTAACATAAATTTGATTTTTTTCCTGACCATAGAATTTAAAATTAAATCCGAGTGGAAATGGTCCTGCATAACCTTCATCTTTAGGACTATAAGTTCCGGTTGCAATCCAATTGGTTGCAAGTGTACCAGTTGAAGTAATATCGTTCCAAACATATTGAGGTCCGTTTGGTTCGTTGCTGTCTCTCCATTTGTATCCAAATAAATCCGGTCCGCCAGCCCCATCAATACTTATTCCGCCAATTTGTTGCGGATTATCTTTTGATGATGATTCAATTACATCAGCAAGTTGATTGTATTTAGGAATTAATTTTGTGATAATAATGCCTTCTGGAAATGTATTGTTTTCAAGCGTTACAGAAAAATCTAATGTTGAAGGATCGACCGAGATATTAGAAACTATAACAGTATCAACAACAACATCAAAAGGATTAAGTATCTTGTTTATACTTGCTGGCGATACAGAAATTTGCGGCGCTGCCAACGTTGTACCTGTTGCACTGTTGGATAAATCTGACCAGTTGCTCCAAACGTCTCTAGCTTTGATTGAGAAATAATATGGCGTGGCAGGATCTAAACCATCAACAAGATATGTTTCAGTTCCGCCAGCAGTATCCGGATTTGAAGTATAAGGTAATTGTGTAGCATTATTAAAAGCAGTTGTATCGTTAATTGCAGAAGTCGAATAACGAATATCGTAACCTCTTACACCATTCATTGATGAATCGTAAGGTACAGTCCATTGTAGAGTTAATGAGTTTGATGTTGGTGAACCAACGCTTAAATCAGTAATCGGATCTGGTGCCGTAGAATCTGGCGTGCCTAAACTTAAGAAGGCTGCGTAAACATCTATCAAACCCATTCCGTAATTATTATCTTCACCTGCGGTACCAAGATCAACAGCAGTGTTGTATAATGCTTCAAGAATTTGCTTGCCTGTTAAGTTTGGTGCAAATTGTTTTAACAATGCAACAGCACCCGTGACATGCGGTGAAGCCATTGATGTTCCGCTTAAAACACTATAACCTGTTGAAGTTCCCGAAGAACGAACACTAACTCCCGGAGCAGAAACTTCGGGTTTAATTAATAGAGAACCTGTACCACCGCAGAGAGATGGACCGCGACTTGAAAAACTTGCAATAGGATTTGTATTACCGCCAAGATAAGATGCTCCATCGATAGCCGCAGTACACATTACATTTACGTTATTGGTATTTATGTTTTTGGGCTTTGTTATTGTAGATGTCCCGGGACCATTGTTTCCCGCAGAGAAAACAACGGCAATACCAGCGGCTTCTACAGCATCAAGTGTGGTTTTATAAATTCCGGAACATTCGTTTGATACATCCGGATCGTACCAGCTATTGTTTATTGCATCAGGCATATCATCTATTGTGGATGGGTTGCCGTCAGGATCAATTGCCCACTGAAATGCTGCAACTGAGTTTGAAGTATGTGGACTTGAACAAATTGTTTTTGCTGCAATCCATTCGGCATCTGGTGCAACACCAACGGTATCACCAGTTGTAGGAGACCAGCCAACCATTGTACCCATTGTGTGGCTTCCGTGTCCATCGCAATCACTTGGCACAGTTGTTCCTGCCGGATCAAACCAAGCCTGACTGCTGGGAACGTGATTACCTCTCCA
>Ga0209262_10001277_pt1 | contig 10521 bp, 6 predicted proteins | sample Lowcelwee11metaG_FD_187171 | JGI IMG/M metagenome (GOLD analysis project Ga0209262, IMG submission 187171) | Freshwater pond sediment microbial communities from the University of Edinburgh, under environmental carbon perturbations - Low... | ecosystem: Environmental > Aquatic > Freshwater > Pond...
ACGGCCGCTGCCCGAGCGCTTCCGGCATGCTCGAACGCGCGCCATACGACCAGTGCTTGTCCTCGCGCAGGTTCATGTTGATGCGCGACGTGAACGTGCCGCCGAGCACGTCATTGGCCGTGTTGAGTTCGATGCGATCCGGCGCAAGGCTCGACGGCATGAGCTGGCCAGCGAGGATCGACGTCTGCGGCGCGCCGGGCCGGTCGAGCAGGTAAACGCGAGCGCCCGTCGCCGGCGTCGCCACGGGGATTTCGCGCTTGACCGGTCTGGCGTCGACCGGTACGGGCCAGTCCCCGAAATGGCGCTCGAGCAGCGGCAGGATCGTCGCCGGCGTCACGGCTCCCGTCACGATGATCGTGGCGTTGTCGGGTCGCACGATGTCGCGGTGATAGGCGACGAGGTCGTTCCTCGTCAGAGCCGCGATCGAGGCTTCGGTGCCGGAGCCCGAGAACGGAATCGCGTAGGGATGGCCGCCGCCATAGAGCAGGGGTGGCAGCACGCGCATGGCCAGCGCATCCGGGCTCGTCTTCTCGCGCGCGATGCCGGCGATCCATTCCTTGCGCACCCGCTCTATCTCGTGGTCCGGGAATTTCGGCCGACGGACGATGTCCGCCAGCAGTGCCAGCGATGGGTCGAGCTGGTCGGTCAGCGCCGAGACGGACGCGAATGAAGTGTCGAGTCCCGCGCCCGCGCCCAGTTGCGCGCCGATGCGTTCGACACGGTCGGCGATGGCGAGCGAGTCGAGCTTGCCGGCGCCCTCGTCGAGCATGGCCATGGCGAAGCTGGCGGTGCCCGTCTTGCGGCCCTGGTCGGCCACGTAGCCGCCATCGAACAGCACGGACATGCGGACGACCGGCACTTCCGGCCGCGTCGCGATGATGACCGGGATGCCGTTACTCAGCTTCGAGCGCTGCAGCTCCGGGAACACCAGGTCCGGAAACTCGGTGGTGATCGGCGGGCCTTTCGCGCGATCGGCGGTCGCAGCGGCCGAGGCAGCGTACGTCGGCTGCGGCAGCACCTCGAGCGTGTAATCGCCTTGCGACAACCACTCACGGGCGACGCGCTGCAGGTCTGCGGGCGTGGCCGCGTCGATCCATTGCAGGGACTGCCTGTAGCACCCCGGGTCCCCGGCATAGACCTCGCACGCGGCGAGCACGTCGGCCTTGCCGCCGAAGCCGCCAATCCGTTCCAGCCCGCGGATGAAGCCGGCGCGAACCGACGTCTTCGCACGCTCGAGCTCGGCCTTGGTCGGGCCTTGCGCGATGAAGCGCTGCAGCTCATCCATCATGGCCGCTTCGACGCGCTCGACGGGCACGCCCTGCTTGACGTCGGCCGAGAGCGTGAAGAGGCCCGCGATCTCGAGCGGCGACTGCCCGGCGGCCGCTGAGTCGGCCAGCTGGTCACGGTAAACGAGGCGCTCGAACAGGCGCGAGGTCTTGCCGCCGCCGAGAATCTCGCCCACCAGGCCGAGGTACTCGGAGTCGATCGTGTTGTCGGGCGGCGTGTTCCAGTAGCGCTGCCAGCGTGGCTGCGAAACCTGGTCATGCATGGTTTCCCGGCGGCTTTCCGTACGGGCGGCGATCCAGGTGCCGGGGCGCGAGATCGCCGGGCCCGGCGCAATGTGACCGAAATACTGCTCGGCTTTGGCGCGCGCGGTGGGCACGTCGATGTCGCCGGCCAGCACGAGCACCGCGTTCGCCGCCCCGTAATACGTGCGGAACCACTCGCGCACATCGTCGAGCGTCGCCGCGTCGAGGTCCTCCATCGAGCCGATCGGCAACGTGCGATAGGGATGGCCCGGCGGAAAGCTGGCCCGGAAGACTGCCTCGGAAACGCGGCCGAAGGGGCGATTCTCACCCTGGCGCTTTTCATTCTTGACGACGCCGCGCTGCTCATCGAGGCGAGGCTGGGTAACGACGCCGAGCAGATGGCCCATGCGGTCCGATTCCATCCAGAGCGCCATGTCGAGCGCCGTCGTCGGCACGTTCTGGAAGTAATTGGTGCGGTCGAAATTGGTGGTGCCGTTCATGCTGGTCGCCCCGACCTGCTCGAACGGCTTGAAGTACTCGTCGTCGAAATGCTCCGAGCCCTGGAACATCAGGTGCTCGAACAGGTGCGCAAAGCCGGTCTTGCCCGGGCGTTCGTTCTTCGAACCGACGTGGTACCAGACGTTGACCGCCACGATGGGCGCCTTGCGGTCGGTGTGGACGACCACCGTCAGGCCGTTGCCAAGCGTGAATTTCTCGTAGGGAATGAGTTCCCGGGCTGCCGGGTCGACCGCCGCGCCAGGGCCGGGCGCCGCCAGGAGTTCGCCCCCGGGAGGGCAAAACGCCCCCAGCAGGGCGCCCAGGACGACCGCGAGCCCGGATGAACGGGAGTTCTGCTGTCTGGATTGCGACTGGATGTTGCCAAAAAGCATCACTTAGCTCCGGCTGAAACCGGCCTCCGGGCTGGGGCGAACCGCAAGCAAGCCCCCGTTTTCGCACTGGAAGAATTGCTGGACTGGACTTGGATCACGTTTACGCGGAAAATCAGTCCGCTGAACTTTAACTTGTCCGTCGTGGGTGTGGCGATGGGCTGGCGGCCAGCGGCCGCCACTGAATTCATAATGCATGGCATAAAAGCCACAAGGAGAACGCCTCAATGTCATCCCGTTATCTGATTCCTTTGGCTGTTGCTGCAGCCCTCGCGGCCCCGGTCGCCGCGAACGCTCAAGAAGGCACGTACGACCCGGGCAAGTGGCTGGTGCGCGTTGGTATGTCGCAGATTAACCCCGACAGCACCAACTACAAGCTCGATGGTTTGAATTCAATCGTAGTTGACAGCGACATTTCGCCGACGGCGACGGTCGAGTACATGATCACGCCGCACATCGGCACTGAGTTGCTGGTGGCCTGGCCGTTTACGCACGGCATCGACCTCAAGTCGTACAAGGACGACGTTCAGCGCGTTGGCTACGTTGACGTCCTCCCGCCGACGCTGAGCCTCAACTGGCACTTCAATCCGACCGGAATGGTTCGCCCTTACGTCGGCGCAGGCATCAACTACACGTTGTTCTCGGGTGAAGAGACGAGGGGTGACTCCGCTCTCGCCGGCCTTGACCTCGAGCTCGAGGACGCATGGGGCTTTGCTGGCCAGGTCGGCGTCGACATCGGCGAACGCAACTGGTTCTTCAACGCCAGCATCCGCTACATCGACTTGAATGTCTCGACGAAGGTCGGCGGCGACCAGCTCGACGACGATCTGACGCTCGACCCGATGGTCTACGGAATTCACGTCGGCTATCGCTTCGGCCACATGATCCCGGCGCCCGTGGTTGCCGCTCCGGTGGCTGCACCCCCGCCCCCGCCCCCGCCCCCGGCCAAGTGCGCCGACTCGGACAACGACGGCGTTTGCGACGAGATGGACAAGTGCCCAGGCACCCCGGCTGGCGTCAAGGTCGACTCGGTCGGCTGCCCGATGGAGCAGACCCTCAAGCTCCTGTTCGACTTCGACAGCGCCGAGCTGCGCCCCGAGTCGATCACGGAACTCGAGCGCGTTGTGACGTTCATGGGCGACGTGCCGTTCGCCAAGGCGATGGTCGAAGGCCACACCGACAGCGTCGGTACCGAGGCTTACAACCAGGCCCTCTCGGATCGTCGCGCCAAGGCCGTGTTCGACTATCTGTCGTCGCGCGGTGTCGATCCGGCTCGCCTGAGCTCGATCGGTCACGGCGAGCTCAAGCCGATCGCGGACAACGCGACCGCTGAAGGCCGTCAGCTGAACCGTCGCGTCATGCTGATCCGCACGGATTCGGGCATGTAATCGACGCTGCAACCGCCTGCGGGTTGCAAACGAGGCCCCGACGCGCAAGCGCCGGGGCCTTCGTTTTTTCGAGCGCCCGTTGAATCTGCGGAGCCGTTCCCGCCTAATGGTTGGCATTCGAATCCAAAGGAGCGGACATGAAACTGGCAGCGACTCAGGCACTCTTGATCGGGATGCTGGCCCTGACCGCGACCCCGGGGCTCGCTGCCACTGCGACGGCGACCGGCGTCGACGCCAAGGGGCAGTCGGTGACGGACGACAAGGCGCTCTACGCCGCCGTCAACGGCGACTGGCGCTCTGACGAGGCCAGGGCGCGCGACAAGTATCGACACCCGGTCGAGTCGCTGGCGTTCTGGGGGCTCAAGCCGGGCATGACGGTCCTCGAGATCCAGCCAGGCTCACAGTCATGGTGGACCGACATCCTAGCGCCGTATTCCAGGATGACCGGCGGCGCCTTTTACGCTACGGGCGCGGATCTCGCCAACCCGAAGCTTTCGGAAGGCTCGCGCAAGGCCCGCACGGACTTCGAGGCCCGTTACCTGGGCAAGCCGGACCTGTACGGGGACGTGCGCATCCTGAACTGGGGCGCCGTGTCCAAGACATTGCCCGCGGACACGTTCGACCTCATCCTCACCGCGCGTTCGATCCACGGCTGGATGCAGCAGGAACCAAACACGGTGCACGACACGTTCGTCGAGTTCCACAAGGCGCTGAAGAAGGGCGGCATCCTCGCCGTCGAACAGCACCGCGCGAAGCCCGGCACCAGTCCGGAAAAGCCCGATACCGGCTACGTCACCGAAGCCTACGTGATCGAACAGGCGCAGAAGGCGGGGTTCACGCTGGCCGGCAAGTCCGAGATCAACGCCAACCCGAAGGACACGACGGACCATCCATTCGGCGTGTGGACGCTGCCGCCGAACCTGCGCTCGACTCCCTACAGCGCGGGCAAGCAGGAGGATCCGACGTTCGACAAGAGCAAGTACATCGCGATCGGCGAGTCGGACCGGATGACGCTCAAGTTCGTGAAGAAGTGACCCCGGCCTAGATTTCCTCGGGCTGCGTCCGGATCGCGCCGCAAGGGCACTCCGAGACGCAGAGCCCGCAACCCTTGCAATAGTCGTAATTGAAAGCGTAGCGGTTGCCGGCGCCGAGCTTGATGACGGCGTTGTCGGGGCAGACGCCGTAGCAGTTGTCGCACTCGAAGCAGTTGCCGCAGCTCAGGCAGCGCCGTGCCTCAAACTGCGCAGTCGCGGGATCGAACCCGCCGACGACTTCATCGAACGTCGACTGCCGGCGCACCATGTCCAGCACCGGACGCTGCGCTTTAGGCGCGTCCGAGTAGTACCAGGTGTTGAGCTTGTCGTACGTCGCGATCTCCGGGCGCGACGGATGTGTCCAGGTCTCGCCGCGCAGCCACGCGTCTATGTTGCGCGCAGCGAGCTTGCCGTGGCCGATGCCGACGGTGACCGTGCGCTCGCCCGGCACCATGTCGCCGCCCGCGAAGATGCCGGCGTGGCCGGTCATCATGTTCGCGTCGACTTTGACTACGCCGCCGTCGATCTCCAGGCCCGGCACGCCGTCGAGCAGCGAAAGGTCCACGTCCTGGCCGAGCGCGAGCACGACCGAGTCGGCTTCCAGCGTTTCGAACTCGCCGGTCGGTTGCGCCATGCCTTTTTCGTCGAGCGTCATTTTCTCGACCGTGATCGACGACTCGCCTGCTTCGCGGATCGTCGAGAGCCACTTGACCAGCACGCCTTCCTGCAACGCCTCTTCGAGTTCGGCGTCGTGTGCAGGCATCTTTTCGCGTGTGCGTCGATAGACGATCACTGATTCCTCGGCGCCGAGTCGCTTGGCCGTTCGTGCCACATCGAGCGCGGTGTTGCCGCCGCCGTAGACTACGACACGGCGTCCGAGCAGCGGCCGCTCTTCGCCTTCCATGCTGCGCAGGACCGAAACCGCGTCCAGCATCTTGCCCGCGCTGCCGGCGGGCAGGTAGGAGCGCTTGGCAAGGTGTGCGCCCACAGCGAGGAAAGCCGCATCGAAGTGACCGTCGCGCTTTGCCGCCAGCACGTCGTCCACTTTCGAGTTCAGTTCGATCGTCACGCCGAGCGCGACGATGCGTGCGATCTCCGCGTCGAGCACCTCGCGCGGCAGCCGATACTTCGGGATGCCGAAGCGCATCATGCCGCCGGCCAGCGGGCCCGCTTCGCGGATCGTTACGGTGTGCCCGGCGCGTGCCAGCTGATACGCGGCCGAGAGCCCGGACGGCCCGGCTCCCACGACGAGCACGCGCATGCCAGTGGATTTCGCCGGCGGCGAGAATTTCCAGCCGTGGCGCAAGGCCTCGTCGCCAATGAAGCGCTCGATGGCATTGATGCCTACGCTCTGGTCCAGTTGCCCGCGATTGCAGGCGCCTTCGCACGGGTGGTAACAGACGCGTCCCATGCAGGCGGGCAGGGGATTCGCTTCCGTCAGCAGGCGCCATGCCTGTTCGTAGTTGCCGGATTCGGCATGGAACAGCCAGCCCTGGATGTTCTCGCCGGCCGGGCAGGCGTCGTTGCAGGGTGGCAGCCGATCGACATACACGGGACGCACGGTGCGCCACGAGCCGGTGTGGTTGGCCAGGCTGGAACCCGGGTCCAGCGTGATCGCAAACGGCTTTTTCACGACGCGTCCTCCGAGTCCTCGAGCAGGCCGAAGCGCTTCACGTTGCGGTCGGCCAGTGCCTGGATGCGCGCAACCAGGTCCGGGCGACCGGGACCCTTGAAGAGATGCGCGAACCGGTTTTGCGGCTTCAGGTAATCCTCGACCGGCAATTGCCGCCGGATCTTCGAGATGCTCTTCAACTCGCCGTGCTCGGCCTCGAATACCGGGAAAAGCCCCGTCTCCTTAGCCAGTCGTGCCATCCTGATGGTCTGCGAGGAGTCGTGACCCCAGCCGAGCGGGCAGGGCACCAGCACGTGGATGTAACGGGCTCCCCGGAACTCCATTGCACGCCGCACCTTAGCCTCGAGGTCGCGCAGTTCCGCCACCGTTGCGGTCGCGACGTACGGAATCTCGTGCGCCATCGCGATCAACGGCAGGTTCTTGCCCTGGCCGAAGCGTGCCCCGGTCGAGTCGCCGACGGGCATCGTCGTATTGGTGCGTGCGGCGGGCGGCGTTGCGGAGGAGCGCTGCACCCCCGTGTTCATGTACGCCTCGTTGTCGTAGCAGAGGTAGAGCACGTCATCGTTGCGCTCGAACATGCCCGACAGGCAGCCGAAGCCGATGTCGGTCGTGCCGCCGTCGCCACCCTGCGCGACCACGCGGACGTCGCTTCGCCCCTTGACCCGCATGGCTGCGGCGATGCCCGTGCCGACCGCGGCGGCGTTGCCGAACAGCGAGTGGATCCAGGGAATCTGCCACGAGGTCTCCGGATAGGGCGTCGAGAACACCTCGAGGCAGCCGGTGGCGTTCGCAGCGACGAGCTGGCGGTCGGTCGCCGCCATGGCCGCGTCGATGGCGTAGCGCGCGCCGAGCGCTTCGCCGCAGCCCTGGCACGCGCGGTGCCCGGAATTCAGCGAGTTGGTGCGCTCGCGGTCCGACTGCACGGAGCGCTGCGCTTCGGGCAGCAGGCGGTTGCCGACCGTGAAGGTGCCGGTCTGGTAGAAGCGGATCGGTTCGTAGCTCATGCGTGGTGCCTCAACCTGACTTCGCGGCGACTACGCCGATGTCGCGCAGAATGCCCTCGGCGATCGGGCCGGAGCGGCGCTGCAGGCGTTCCCGCTCGAGCACGCGATCGACCAGGGCGCGGTCGAGGTCGAGGAACTGCAGCGGTTCGAGCGAGTCCGCCAGTGCCTGCTCGAACACGCGTCGCAGCGACGTGCGCGTGATCGAACGGCCGCCGAGCCCGGCGACCACGGTGTGCACGCGATCGGGTGGCCCGGCGAACGAAGCCGAGACGTTGTTCGCGACGATGCCGCCCATGCCGACGGCCAGGCTCTTTTCCAGCACGACGATGCGCTTGGCATTCGCCAGCGCCGCGCGCACGGCCGCCGACGGCCATGGCCGGAAGCAAGTGATGCCGAGCACGCCGATCTTGTGACCCTGCTCGCGCATCTCGTCGACCGTATCCTTGATCGTGCCCAGCACGGAGCCGAGGGCGACGACGACGACGTCCGCATCGTTCGTGCGGTAGGTGCGCGCGAGGCCGCCGCTCGGGCGGCCGAAGACACGACGGAATTCGTCAGCCCAGGCGGGGATCAGTTCCAGCGCCTGCTGTTGCTTGGCGTGGGCGAGGTAACGGACCTCCATGAACGCTTCCGGGCCGACCATCGCGCCGATCGAGACCGGCTCGGCCGGGTCCAGCACCTGGCGCGGTTCGTAAGGGGGCAGGTACGAGTCGACCTGTGCCTGCGTCGGCAGGTCCACGCGTTCGTAGGCGTGCGTGAGGATGAACCCGTCCATGCACACCATGACCGGCAACGAGAGTTCCTCCGCCAGCCGGAAGGCCTGGATGTGCAGGTCGAGCGCCTCCTGGTTGTCCTCGGCGAAGAGCTGCAGCCAGCCGCAGTCGCGCTGGCTGAGTGCGTCGGTGTGGTCGTTCCAGATGTTGATCGGTGCGCCGATCGCGCGGTTCGCCACCGTCATGACGATCGGCAGCCCCAGTCCCGCGGCGTTGTAGACCGCCTCGGCCATGAACAGCAGGCCCTGGCTGGCGGTCGCCGTGTATGCGCGCGCACCGGCGGCCGAGGCCCCGATGGCGACCGACATCGCCGCAAACTCGGATTCGACGTTTACGAACTCGCAGGGCGCGAGTTCACCGGCATCCACGCGCCTGCCGAGCGCCTCGACGATGTGCGTCTGCGGCGAGATCGGGTAGGCACAGATGACTTCGGGCCGGCAGAGCGCAATGGCCTCAGCGACCGCGGCCGAACCTTCAACCTGTTTCAGCACCGGCGGTCTCCTTCATCTCGCGCTGCACGAACTGGTACGCCTCAGTGGCCGCGGCCACGTTGCCGGCGGCCACCTTGGGCGGGAACTTCTCGCCGATGGCGGCGGTGACTGCCTCCAGCGAAATGCGGCCTGACAGCGCGGCAAAGCCGCCGAGCAGCGCGGCGTTGGGCAGGGGCCGGCCGACGTGCCGCAGCGCGATCTCGGTCGCGGGCACCGTGCACAGGTGCGCCGAGCGGAACTGCTGCACGAACTCGGCCAGGCCGAGATCCTCGAAGGTCCGCGCCGTGTTGATCAGGATGTAGCCGTCCGGCAGCAGCCCCCCGAAGACGTCCACCTGGTGCAGCAGCGTGGGGTCCTGGATGATCAACGCGTCCGGGGCGAGGATCGGTTCGCGCAGACGGATAGGGCGGTCGTCGATGCGGCAATAGGCGACCACGGGCGCGCCGGTCCGCTCTGAGCCGAAACTGGGGAAAGCCTGGGCATGCCGGTCTTCGCGGAAGGCGGCCACCGACAGCAGTTCGGCGGCTGTAACCACGCCTTGGCCGCCCCGGCCATGGATCCTGATCTGGAACATGTTCCTCCCGCCCCGCAGGGGCCAAGGCGTGACCATGCCTCGGAACCAACCGATTGGGCATCGTGAAAGTCACGGATGGGGTGGCCGTGTATCCCCGATCTTGCGAAACTGCGCCCCCGCCAGCGGCGAACCGGCCACCACCGGTCCGCCGATGCCCTGATCCCAGTTTGGAATACCTCATGCCCAAGAAGTCTCAGCTCGTCCTGCTCGTGTCCTCCCTGGTGCTGGCCGGCTGGGCAGTGGCGCCGGCCGCCGCGCTGGCGGCAGCCGCTCCTGCGGCAGTCGACCGCGCCCAGGCCGAGTCGCAGCGGCTCAATGCGATCTTCGACGATTACTTCGAGGAATACCTGAAGCAGAACCCGCTGCTGGCGACCTCGATCGGCGACCCGCGCTACAACGACCGCTTCGTCGTCTCGATCAGCCCGCAGGCGATTGCGGCCGAGGAGAAGCTCCAGCGCGACTACCTGGCCCGGGTGCAGACGGTGGACCGGTCGGTGCTCACCGGGCAGGACCTGCTCTCTTACGACGTCTTCAAGACGGCCCGCGAGCGCGCGATCGAGGGCTTCCGGTTCCCCGACGAACTGCTCCCGATGAACCAGTTCTATTCCACGCCGAACAGCTTCGCGCAGCTCGGCTCGGGCAACGGCATGCAGCCGTTCAAGACGGTGCAGGACTACGACAACTTCCTGCAGCGCATTGACGGCTTCGTGACCTGGACCGACCAGGCGATCGGCAACATGCGCGAAGGCATCAAGCGCGGTTATACGCTGCCGAAGATCCTCGCCGAGCGCACGCTGCCGCAGCTGCAGGCGCACATCGTGCCCAGGGCCGAGGACTCGCTGTACTGGGGCCCGATCACGAACATGCCCGCGGACTTTGCCGCGGCCGACCGCGAGCGCCTGACGCAGGCGTACCGGGCGGCGATCGAAACCAAGGTCGTGCCGTCGTATCGCAAGCTGCACGACTTCATGCGCGACGAATACGTGCCGAAGGCGCGCCTGAGTCACGGCATGGAAGGCCTGCCGGACGGCAAGGCCTGGTACGCCTACAACGTCAAGCGCATAACTACCACGAGCTACACCCCGGAGCAGATCCACCAGATCGGCCTCGACGAGGTCAAGCGCATCCACGGCGAGATGGCCGGCGTGATGAAGCAGGTGGGCTTCAAGGGCACGCTCGACGAGTTCTTCAAGTACCTCAACACGGAC
>Ga0209262_10001279_pt1 | contig 10517 bp, 10 predicted proteins | sample Lowcelwee11metaG_FD_187171 | JGI IMG/M metagenome (GOLD analysis project Ga0209262, IMG submission 187171) | Freshwater pond sediment microbial communities from the University of Edinburgh, under environmental carbon perturbations - Low... | ecosystem: Environmental > Aquatic > Freshwater >...
GTCTGCACCGTGGCATCCACCTTGCCGCTGGTGTAGAGGCTGGATTCGAGGTAGTAATGGTCGAACTTGACGGCGAAGGCCTGCAGGTCGAGGTCTTGTTCGTGGCGCAGGTAGGCCACGGCGAAGAGGCGGATGTCGTCCAGCGCGTCAACGTCGCCGCTGGCGGTGAACTCGCGGTCGTCGGAGTGCACCGTCTTTTTCGCCAGGTAGTCGTTGGCGATGTCCTGGATGTAGTCGCCGTTGTAGGCGGCTTCGGGCCACTGCTCGTCGCCGGGCTTGAAGCCTTTGGCGCGCAGCTGGGTGCTGTTGGCCAGGGTGCCGATCTGCACGCCCGCGTCGTTGTAATAGAACTCGCGGTGCACGTCCCAGCCCTGCGTCTGGTACAGGCTGCAGATCGCGTCGCCCAGCGCGGCCTGGCGGCCGTGGCCCACGTGCAGCGGGCCGGTCGGGTTGGCCGAGACGAACTCGACCATCAGGCGCTGGCCGTTGCTGGCCGCGATGCCAAAGCCCGCACCGCCTTCCAGCACCTCTTTCACGATCTGCTGCTTGGCCGCGGGCTTCAGGCGGATGTTGATGAAGCCGGGGCCGGCGATGTCGATGTCGCTCACCCACTGCTGGTACACCGGCTGCGCCAGCAACGCGGTGCGCAGCGATTCGCCGACCTGGCGCGGGTTGAGCTTGAGCGGTTTGGCCAGCTGCATGGCGGCGGTGACGGCGAAATCACCGTGCGCGGCCACCTTGGGCGATTCGAAGGCGGCTTTGGCGCCCGCGCCGGGCGAGAGCGCGTCCAGCGCGGTGGCCAGACCGGCCAGCAGTTCCTGTTTGATCTTGAGCATAGAGATGGGATTTTAGGCGGCGGGCCTTGGTGGTCGCTTCAGGCAGGGGCTTCGCCAGTCGAGGCCTCGCCCGAGAGCCAGCAGGCCCAGTGGTCTGTGCAGGCCCGAACCTTGGGCAGGCGGTGGCGCTCGGGCAACATCACGGCGTAGATCGGCACGCGGCTGCGGTCGAACCAGGTGTCGAGCACCGGCACCAGCGCACCGCTGGCGAAGTGCGCGCGGGTGAGCAGGTCGTTGAGCCGGGCGATGCCCACCCCCTGCAGCGCCAGCGCCATCGTGAGCGCCGAGTTGTCGCTGCGCGTGTGACCCTTCGCCAGATAGAAGGTGCCCGTGGTCTGCTGAGCCCTTGGCCCCCAAGGCCAGCGGTTGAGCACCGGGCTGACACTGCTGGTGATGATGCGGTGGGCGGCCAGCTCGTCCGGGTGCTGCGGGGTGCCGAAGCGCGCCAGGTAGGCCGGCGCGGCGCAGAGCTGGCGCCCGTGTTCGGCAATCTGGCGTGCCACCAGGTTGTCGCCCTGGGGCGATCCGGTGCGGATCGCGATGTCCACCCCTTCGCGCGCCATGTCGTTCATGCGGTCGTCGGCCAGCACCTCCACCTGCAGTTGCGGAAAGGCTTCGTACAGCGAAGGCAGGCTCGGGGCGATCACGGTTTCCGCCAGCACCGGGCTCACCGCCAGCCGCACCCAGCCGCTGGGCCCGCTGCGGCTGTGGCGCAAAGCGGCGGCCAGCTCGTCGCGCGTGTCCACCAGCCGGCGCGCGTGGGCGGCAAAGGTGTCGCCCTCGTCGGTGAGCGACAGGCCGTGGGTGCTGCGGTGCATCAGGCGCGCGGCGCAGCGCGCCTCCAGCCGCACCAGGGTGCGCGACACCTGGCTCACCGGCATGTCGCGTTCACGCGCCACCGCCGAGAGTGAACCGAGCTCGGCCACGCGCAGGAACAGGGCGGCATCGTCCAGATCGAGTTTCATGGATCACATCGTAGTGGTTTTGCACGAAATGCAAAACCTATCTGTAATTTTCATGATTTCCAACAGATGGTCAATTCAATACAGTGAAAACACCCCCACTTCACCGGAGACCACCATGCCCCGCCACACTCTGCCCGATCCCCACGACTACCCCCGTGCACGCCGCGATGCCGAACACCTGCGGCACGAGGCGCTGGACGACTTCTGGCGCGGCGCCGACGCCGCCTGGGCGCGCGTCCAGCTCGACGCCAGCGCCCGCCTGGTTCGCAGCACACAGCGCCTGCAGGCCCGGCTGCGGCACCGCCAAGCGGCGGCGCCCGCTTGCGCTTGAAGTGAAACACCCCCCGCGCCGCTTCGCGTCACCCCCCAAGGGGGGCGGCACTGGCCGTCTGGCAAAGCCAGCCCGGCGGTGCCTCTGGGCGGCGTTGTTTCATGCGTTGCGTGCGACGATTGATACTGATCGGCCTTTGTGCGGGAAAGCCCGGGGATCAGTTGACACAGACCCGCCCCACGGGTGCGGTATTGTCGTCGGGCCCGGCTCCGGGCACCCCGCGCCCTCGGACCAGGGCAGAACCCATTGCAAGCAAAGCCATGAAAAAACTGTTGACCCTGATCGCCCTGGCGGGTGCCTTCTCCCTGAGCCTGGCCCAGACCGCTGCCGCCCCGGCTGCGGCCACCCCAGCCCCCGCTGCAGCCGCAACCGCAGCCGCCGCGCCCACGGCCCAGCAGAACCGCATGGTCAGTTGCAACAAGGACGCTGGCGCGAAGAACCTCGCGGGCGACCCGCGCAAGGCGTTCATGAAGTCGTGCCTGGCCGGCGAAACCGGGCAGACCACCCAGCAAAACCGCATGGTGACCTGCAACAAGGAAGCGGGCGAAAAAGCCCTCAAAGGCGATCCGCGCAAGGCGTTCATGAAAACCTGCCTGAGCGGCGAAACCGCCGCCGCGCCCGTCACACAACAAAGCAAGATGACCAGCTGCAACGCCGAAGCCACCGCCAAGGCCCTGAAGGGCGACGAGCGCAAGGCGTTCATGAGCACCTGCTTGAAGGGCTAACCCCCTGCGCCGCTTCGCGGCTTCCCCCTTGAAAGGGGGACCACACCAGTGGCCCGGCGAAGCCGGTTCCACGGTGTGTGCTGGGTTGGGCACGCGCTCCGGCGACAGCCCTTGACCTGTCAAGTCCCTTGGGTCGTCAACCGATTTGCACCGGTGGCAGGCTGGCATGGGCTGCGGCCTTGACCGCTTGCGTCAGGCGCTGGGCAGAGAGCGGCTCGCGCGCCCAGTGTTGCCAGTACAGCACCACGTCCACCGTGGCGCCGGGCAGCACCTCCTGCAAACCCGGCCGACGGGCCAGGTGCTGCTCGGGCACCATGCCCCAGCCCAGCCCGAGTTCGATCGCGGTCTCAAACGCTTCCACCGCGGGCGCGAAATGCCGCGGGTAGTTCGGTTGCTTCAGACCGAAGTGCTGCGCCAGAAACGCATCCTGCAGCGCATCCTTGCGGTTGAAGATGATGGCCGGTTGCGCCAGCAGCTTGTGCGGTGACACCGCGCCGCGCGGTGTGCGGCAGCGCTGCACCACGGCCGGGGCGGCCACGCAGCGGTAACGCATCACGCCCAGCGGTTCGGCCACGCAGCCCCGCATGGGCTCAGCCAGCGTGGTCACGCAACCCACCACGTCGCCACTCTTGAGCGCATCGTGCGTGTGGTCCTGGTCGTCGATCAGGATCGCCAGCAGCAGGTGGTGGCGCTGCAGCAGCGGCGCGACGCCGGGCAGAAACCAGCCCGCCACCGAATCGGCGTTGATCGCCACGCTCAGGCTCTGCCAGCGCGCGCCACCCCGAGCATCCGCGCCACCGCCCTGCAACCCCGCCAGCAGGTCCGACTCCATCAGCCGCAGCTGTTTCACATGCGCCAGCAGTGCCTGCCCCGCGGGCGTGGCGCGCACCTGCTTGCCGCGCACCAGCAGGCGCTGACCGAGCGTTGCTTCGAGCGACTTGATGCGCAGCGACACCGCCGCCAGCGTGAGCGACAGCGCCTGTGCGGCCGGGCCGAAGCCGCCGTGTTCGACCACGGCGGCGAGGGCTTCGAGCTGGCGGGCATCAAGCATGGTTTGATCAAGTATTTATTGAGCTATCTGAGTTTAAGTTAACTTTGTTTAAATTTTGGTGATCCCGGCGCACACTGGCGGCCAGTTCTTCACAACAACACGCTTTCCCGGAGTTCGCCATGGTCCTCGCCTTCCCCACCTTCACCGCCGGCATGGTGCTGAGCATGTCGCTGATCATGGCCATCGGCCCGCAAAACGCGCATGTGCTGCGCATGGGCCTGCAGCGCCAGCACCTCTGGCTCACGGTGGCCGTGTGCGCCGTGGCCGACATCGTGCTCATCTCGCTCGGTGTGCTCGGCCTGGCGCAGCTGGGCGGCCTGAGCGACAAGCTGCTGGGCGCGCTGGTGGGCGCGGGCGTGTTGTTCCTCGGCGTGTACGGCTGGCAGGCGTTTCAGCGTTTCCTGAAGCCCCAGGCCCCTGCCTCGCTCGGCGAAGAACCTGACGCGCAAACCCGCGTCCCAGCACCCGTGACGCGGCGCCAGGCGGTGCTCTCGGCCCTGGCCTTCTCGGTGCTCAACCCGCACGCCTGGCTCGACACCGCCGTGCTCATCGGCAGCGCCTCGCTGGCCTACGGCCAGGGCAGCACCGCGTTTGGCCTGGGTGCGGCTGCCGGCTCGGTGGTGTGGTTCATTTTTCTCGGCGCCGCCGCCTTCTGGCTGGGCCGGCGCCTCAATTCGCTGCACATCTGGCGCTTGCTGGACGGCGCCGTGGCGCTGATGATGTGGGGCACGGCCGCGTGGCTTCTGGGCAGTTTGGTCTGACCCCCCGCGCCGGCCTTTGGCCGTCACCCCCCAGGGGGCAACGCGAGGCGGCCCGGCAAAGCCGGTTCCGCCGCGTTCTGGCCCCAGAGACCGCTGCTTTCATTGCGGATCGGGAAAAAAGAGCGAACACTGCCTCTCAAGGTATCACCCCATGACCACCCTCCGCCCCGCCACCGCCCCCGTCACCATCTTCGGCCCGGACTTTCCGTTCGCCTTTGACGACTGGATCACCCACCCGCAGGGGCTTGGCGAGCTGCCGGCGGAGCGGCTGGGCAGCGAGGTCGCCATCGTGGGTGCGGGCATGGCCGGCATGGTGGCGGCCTACGAGCTGATGAAGCTGGGCCTCAAGCCCGTGGTCTACGAGGCTTCGCGCATGGGCGGGCGGCTGCGCTCGCAGCCGTTTGAAGGCGGCCAGGGTGTGGTGGCCGAGCTCGGCGGCATGCGCTTTCCGGCGTCGAGCACGGCGTTTTTCCACTACGTGAACCGGCTCGGCCTGCAAACCCGGCCCTTCCCCAACCCGCTCACCCCCGCCGCCGGCTGCACCGTGATCGACCTCGAAGGCCAGACGCACTGGGCGCGCGACCTCGCCGACCTGCCGCCGCTGTTTGCCGAGGTGGCCGAGGCCTGGGCCAGCGCGCTGGAAGACGGCGCCGGTTTCAGTGGCCTGCAGCAGGCGCTGCGCGAGCGCGACGTGCCGCGCCTCAAAGCCCTGTGGGACCGCCTGGTGCCGCTGTGGGACGACCGCACGTTTTACGATTTCGTGGCGCAGTCGCCGGCGTTTGCCGCGCTCTCGTTCCGCCACCGCGAGGTGTTTGGCCAGGTGGGTTTTGGCACCGGTGGCTGGGACTCCGATTTCCCCAACTCCATGCTGGAGATCCTGCGTGTGGTGCTGACCGCGTGCGATGAAAACCAGCACCTGATCGTGGGCGGTGCCCAGCAGGTGCCCGTGGGCCTGTGGCACCACGCGCCCGTCGCGCACGAGCTGCGCCACTGGCCGGCGGGCACCACGCTGGCCAGCCTGCACCACGGCGCACCGCGCCCGGGCGTGACCGCCATCGCACGTGCAGCCGACGGCCAGCTCGCGCTCACCGACACCTGGGGCAACACGCGCCACTACCCGGCCGCGCTCGTCACCTGCCAGAGCTGGCTGCTGACCACGCAGATCGCCTGTGAAGAATCGCTGTTTTCACAGAAGCACTGGATGGCGCTGGACCGCACCCGCTACATGCAGTCGAGCAAGACCTTCGTGATGGTGGACCGCCCGTTCTGGAACGACCTGAAGGCCAACGGCTGGCCCACGCTGGGCATGACGCTCACCGACCGCCTCACGCGCGGCACCTACCTGTTCGACAACGGGCCGGACAAGCCGGGCGTGATCTGCCTGAGCTACGCCTGGATGGGCGACGCGCTCAAGATGCTGCCGCACAGCACACAGAAACGCGTGCAGCTCGCACTCTCGGCGCTGCAGAAAATCTACCCCGACGTGGACATCGCCAGCCACATCGTGGGCGACCCGATCAGCGTGTCGTGGGAAGCCGACCCGCATTTCCTCGGCGCCTTCAAAGGCGCCCTGCCCGGCCACTACCGCTACAACCACCGCATGTACAGCCACTTCATGCAGGACGCCTTTCCAGCGGCCGAGCGCGGCATCTTCATCGCCGGTGATGACGTGTCCTGGACGCCGGCCTGGGTCGAAGGCGCGGTGCAGACCTCGCTCAACGCGGTCTGGGGCATCGTGCGCCACCTGGGCGGCCGGTGCCACGCGGCCAACCCGGGGCCAGGTGACGTGTTCAAACAGATCGGCCCGATGACGCTGCCCGACTGACGGCCCCTGCCGCAGACCCCATGAACACCAAGCCGCTCACCCTCGCCCTCTGGCAAACCCCTTACGCGGCCACGCCACCTGAGGCGCTGCAACGGCTTGAGGATGCGGCTGCCCGGGCCCGCACGCAGGGTGCACAGCTGCTGGTCTGCCCCGAGATGGGCCTCACCGGCTACGCCATCGGCGCCGAGCGCGTGCAAGCCCTGGCCGAGCCGGCCGATGGCGCGCTGGCGCAGGCTGTGGGCGTCATCGCGCGGCGCCACGGCATGGCCATCGTCTACGGCTACCCCGAACTCAACCCGCAGGGCCAGCCCTTCAACGCCGTGCAGGCCGTCGGCCCAGACGGCCGGTCCCTCGCCCGCTACCGCAAGACCCACCTCTACGGCGCCATGGACCGCACACAGTTCAGCACGGGCGACGAAGCCTCCCAGGTGTTCACCTGGCGCGGTTGGCGCCTGGGCCTGCTGATCTGCTACGACGTGGAGTTTCCCGAAACCGTGCGCCTGCTGGCGCTGCAGGGCGTGGACGCGGTGCTGGTGCCCACGGCCAACATGGTGGCGTTTGACGAAGTGCCGAACCTGCTGGTGCCCGCGCGGGCCTGCGAAAACCAGGTCTTTGTGGCCTACGCCAACGCTTGCGGCAGCGAACCAGGCATTCACTACGGCGGACTGAGCACATTGGCCGGCCCCGACGGCGGCGTGTTGACCCGCGCGGGCCGCGACGGGGAACTGCTGCTCGCCACGCTGACGCGGGAGGCTCTGGACAGTGCGCGCCGGTCGTCGCCGTGGTCCGCGCGGCGACCGGATCTCTACGGTCCGCTGGCGGTTTGACGCCCGTCGATCAGGGCGGGTGACCGCGCCCGGGCCTCAGATTTCGGCCGCGCCCGGCGCCTGCGAACGGATGAAGCCCAGCACCGAGGCCCCCTGCGTGTTGGTGAACAGCGAACGGTCGCCCACTTCGCAATTGGCCGCCGTGCCGGACGACGTGAGTCCGACCACGCCCTGGCGCCCGCCCACGGCCCGGTAGACCGGCCCGCCGGAATCCCCTGCGCAGGCATTGCTGAGCGCGCCGGTGTAGGTGAAGCCCACGTGGTTCTCGTTGACCGTGGTCAGGCTCGCAAAACCCACCGCGAACTCGAACCCCGGGCCGCCCCAGCCCGAGAGAAACACCGCGTCACCCACGCTCGACGGCTGGCTCACCAGCAGGGGCATGGTGGGGTTGGGCATGCCCCCGGGCAGGGTCACCACGGCCGCATCGTTCACATAGCCCGTGCTGCTTTGTGCGAAGCCCGGATGGGCCACCCAGCCGCTGGCGTTCAACGCGGTGACGCTGCCGTCGGCCCGCCACACAGCGGCGGCCACCCGGCGCGCGCCGGCGGGCACACAGTGCGCCGCTGTCAACACCTTGACCGGCGTGAGCAACACGCCCGAGCAGATGCTGGAGTTGCCGCCCGCGCCCACCACCACCAGCAGGATCACCGGCGTTTTTTCGGGTGACGCGCAGTTGCTGCCGTTCGCGATCTTGGGCTGCACACCCACGCTGGCGCACAGCTCCGCCGCGCTGGGCAACGACACCTCGTCGTCACCACCGCCACAGGCCGCCAGCAGCAAGGCCATCACCACACCCAGGTATTTGAATCCGTGTTTCATGTCATCTCCCATCAACCCAACCGCCCACCAGCGGCGATACAAAGTCCAGACTGTAGCGCCAGATCAGACGCGGCCAACGGACCAGAAATCGGGCTGGCCGTAGTGGTGCTTGAGGAAGTCGATCCACAGCCGCACGCGCAACGCCAGGTGTTTGCGCTGCGGAAACAGCGCGTAGATGCCGTTGGGTGGCGCGGCGTAGTCTTCCAGCAAGGCCTCCAGCCGACCGGCCGCGATATCGGCCTCCACCTCCCAGATGCTGCGCCAGGCGATGCCGTAGCCGGCCAGACACCACTCGTGCAGCACCTGCCCGTCCGAACAGTCCAGCGGCCCCCCAGGGCGCAGGTGCACGATGTCGGAGCCCTCCCCCGCCGAGGCCGGCACCGCAAAGGCCCAGCCACGGGTTTGCGAGGCATCGCTGGACAGGGTGAGGCAATCAAACCGCGCCAGATCGGCCGGCGTGGCGGGGCGCCCGTGTTGCTGCAGGTACTTCGGCGTGGCCACACACAGCCGGCGGTTGTCGGCCAGGCGCACGCTCACGAGCGACGAGTCGGGCAGGTCCCCCACGCGCACGGCGCAGTCGTAGGCTTCGCCCGCCACGTCCACCACGCGGTCGCTCAGGTTGAGCGAGATCGTCACCTCGGGGTGCAGTTCGCGAAAACGCGGCACCAGCGGCGCCACGTGGCGGCGACCGAAGCCGGCCGGCGCGGTGAGGCGCAGGTGGCCGCTGGCCTTGACGCCGCCGGCGCTGACGCTGGCCTCGGCGTTGGCCAGGTCGGTCAGCAGGCGTTGGCAGTCTTCGAGGAAGGCGCTGCCTTCGTGCGTGAGGGTGATGCGGCGCGTGGTGCGCACCATGAGCTTGACGCCCAGGCGCGACTCCAGGCCGTCGAGCCGGCGCCCGATGATGGCCGGTGCCACACCTTCGGCCTTGGCGGCGGCGGTGAGGCTGCCGCGGGTAGCGACCGCGGCGAACGTTTCGAGCTGCTTGAGCTTGTCCATGGAGCCGCAGATTACCTCAACAAAAGATGGCAATCAACGGAAATCGTGCATCAATTTTTAACCAAATTCGCCGCATTGAAGCAGCGTGGCCGGCAGTTCAAGCACGCCTTGGCCGCACGGAGCGCGCCCGGGCGCAACCCCGGCTCAGCCCCTCAGTTGCATTGCGCCTCGATGTTGGGGATCGGGCCGCAACCCACCCCGCCCCTGGCGGTGCAGGCGTTGTTGGCCGCTGTCTGGGCATCGAACGCGGTTCCACCCTCCGCCGCGGCGATGACAAAGCCGCCGCCGACCGCCGTGCCCGATGCCACCGCACCGCACTGCTCAAACTGGAGCACCACCCGGCAATCGTTGACATCGCATTCGTCGCGCGCCTCGTCGTTGGCAACCGACTGCGTCAGCTCGCTGAACGAGATGGCGACCCGCCGCGTCGAGTCGCTCACGGCCACCGATCCATAACCATCGTCATTCCCGCCACAGGCGGTCAACAGCACAGCAGCCGCGCACGCAACGCACAGGCCCCACAGAGACGTTTTCATGTCCAACCTCCTCTGAAAAACACAACGGGTACGAACGCGAAACCCGCGCTCCACAAAGAGTCTATTCCAGCGAGGGTGTTGTATCCACCCCGGAATGTCGCCCGTGCCCCGACGGTCGGGGCACCTTGTTGAACCTCAGGCGCGCCAGCCCTTGGGCAGACCGGCCTCGGGCGTCATGCCGTAGACCGGCTCGCCGGGCAGGCCGACCTTCAAGGGGTTGCGCGCGGCAATGAGCTGCTGGATGTCCACCCCGGTGGACACGCCCATGGCCTCGAACATGAAGACCAGGTCTTCGGTGACCACGTTGCCGCTGGCGCCGGGCGCGTAGGGGCAACCGCCCAGACCGCCGAGCGAACTGTCGAAGCTGCGCACACCGACGTCGAAAGCGGCCAGGCAGTTGGCCAGGCCCAGACCACGCGTGTTGTGCATGTGGGCCGCGCCGGCGCGTTCGCCGAGCTCGGCGCGCAGCCGGGTGAACAGGCGGCGCACCTGCGCCGGGTTCGCCATGCCGGTGGTGTCGGACAGCCCCACTTCGTCCACCCCCGCCTGCACACACGCGAGCGCGAGGCGGATCACGTCGTCTTCATCCACCGCGCCCTGCAGCGTGCAGCCGAAGGCGGTGGACAGGCCCACCTCCACCGGCACGCCGGGTGCGCGTTGATTGCGCAGCGCGACCACTTCGCGCAACTCGTCCACCATCTGCTCGCGCGTCTTGCGCACGTTGGCGAGCGAATGCGCTTCGCTGGCGGACACGGGCAGGGTGAGCTTGTGCACGCCGGCGGCCAGCGCGGCTTCGGCCCCGCGCCGGTTGGGCACCAGCGCCATCACGCGCAGGCCGGGGATGG
>Ga0209262_10001281_pt1 | contig 10508 bp, 9 predicted proteins | sample Lowcelwee11metaG_FD_187171 | JGI IMG/M metagenome (GOLD analysis project Ga0209262, IMG submission 187171) | Freshwater pond sediment microbial communities from the University of Edinburgh, under environmental carbon perturbations - Low... | ecosystem: Environmental > Aquatic > Freshwater > Pond...
AGATCGACCGCTTCGCCTATCCCCTGCTGCTGGCGGTTTTCTTGCTGGTTGTCGAAACGGCCCTCAGCGACAGGAAGATCTCATGGCGAAAAAGCTGATCCCCCTGCTGCTGGTCCTGCTGCTGGCCCCCTCGTCGGGGACCTTATGGGGTTGGCACTGGTTCGAGCCGGCCGCGCGCAGGAACCAGAAAGGGATCGAGTCCTACCGCCAGGGAAAATTCGCGGCGGCGCTGGAACAATTCCTCTCGGCCAGGGGGTTGAAGCCGGCGTCCCAGCAGTTGCTGAACAACACGGCCGCCGCCCTCTACGGGCTGAAAAAATTCCAGGAGGCCGCCGATGAATTCTCCCGCGTCGACCCGGCCAAGCTGGGAGGCGGCGCCGCCGACCTGCAATACAACCTGGGCAACGCCTATTTCCGTCTGGGGCAGTTCCCCAAGGCCCTGGAAAGCTACAAGAACTGCCTGCTGAAAAACCCCGACGACGTCCCGGCCAAGAAAAACCTCGAGCTGACCCTGAAAAAGATCCGCGAACAGCAACAGCAGCAGCAGGAGCAAAACCAGCCGCAGGACAACCAGGCCGAGGCGGAACGGCAAAAACAAAAATACGGCGCCATGATGCAGTTCCTCAACCAGAACGAAAAGAAACAGATGGAAAAGAAAAAGCGCAAGCTCAGCGCCGCCCAAAATGAAAAGGACTGGTAGCGCCCTCTTCTTGTCGCTGCTGGCCGCGCTGCTGCTCCGGGCCGCGCTGCCCGCCGGGACGGCCGACGCCGAAGTGTCGGCTGAAATCAGTTCCGAAAAGATCGGCCTCGACGACACCCTGATCTACACCCTGACCTTCGTCAATATCGAAAACCCGCTCCAACCCGACCTCTCCCATCTCGATGATTTCAGGACGCTGCAGACGTCGCGCAGTTCCGAATTCCAATTCCGCGACGGCGCCAGCACGTCATCCACGCGTTTCGTCTATTACCTGATGCCGACGCGCACCGGCCGGCTGGCCCTGCCGCCCGTGCGCATCAGCTACCAGGGCCGCGAGTATCGGACCGAAAGTTTCGCCGTGGAGGTGGTCAAAGGCAGCCTGGTCCCGGGCAACGCGCCCCAGGCGGCCCAGCCTTCCGTATTCGGCGACGATTTTTTCGCCTCGCCCTTCCAGGACCGGCAGCCGCAAAAAGTGGATTCCAGCCTGCGGGCCGTGCTCTCCAAGCAGGCCTGCCTCAAGGGCGAGCAATTGATTTATCGCGTCCTGCTCTACACCCGCAACCGCATCGAAGCGGTGAACATGCTGTCCAGCTCCTCGTTTGCCGGATTCTGGCAGGAATGGTTCCCCAGCCCGCAATCCATCACCGCCGGCAGCGAGAACGTCAACGGCGTCATCTACCAGGTCTACGAGATCCGCAAGGCGGCGCTGTTCGCCAACGAGAGCGGCACTCTCTCCATCCCCCCGCTTCAATTCGAGTTGGCCATGACCGATCCGGGGTCCGCGTTCCCCGGAACCCGGACGCTGCGCCGTTCGACGCAGGAAATGAAGGTCCAGGTCAGCGAACCTCCCGGCGCGGCCGCCGGCCTGCCGGTCGGGCAATTTTCCTTTGCGCTGCGCAGCCCGCAGAAGCAGGCCGACATCAACGAGATCGTCACCCTGCGGATGGAGATCAGCGGCAGCGGCAATTGCAAAGCCGTGACCCCGCCGCTGCTGCCCGCCAGCGACCAGTTCCTGGCCTACCCGGCCAAGATCACCCAGGAGACCGCCTTCTCCCCCGCCGCCCTGACCGGCACCATGCGCGCCGAGATCCCGGTCTCCTTCCAGCGGGCCGGCACGGTCACTTTCCCCGCCCTGGAGTTCCGCTATTTCGACCCCACCCGCAGCGGCGTCATCACCCTGCGCAGCGCCCCGGTATCCATCCAGGTCAGCGGGGAAAAACTGCCCGCCGACCTGGCCCGGACGCTGCCGCGCAGCGCCATCGTCCAGAAAGGCGAGGACATCGATTTCATCAAGGTTGGCCCGCTCCGCGACCGCTCGCGGCAGATCCACCGCCAAAAATGGTTCGCGGGGCTGATCCTCGCCTTGTTCGCCGCCAATTTGCTGGTCCTGCTCAAGATCACGGTCTGGGACCGCCGCGTCGCCGCCAGTCCGCGGCTGCGCAACCGGCGCATCCTGGCCCGGGCCCTGCGCCGGCTGGCCGCGGCCCGGCACGCCGGGGACCTCGCCCCGGCCATGGAAAGCTATATCTGCGAAAAGTGCGGCCTGGGTCCGGCCGAGATCAATGACCGCAGGATCGCCGAAATTCTCGGCCGCTTCCTGGTGCCCGAGGCCGGCATCGAAAAATTCCTGTTCATCAGGGGCCAGTCCGACCTGGCCAGGTTCTCCCGGCAAAAAAAGTCGGCGCTGGAATTGAAGCACGACGTGCAGGCCCTGCGCCAACTTCTGAAAATGATCGACGGAAAAATGAAATGAAAACAAGGAAAACGGTCCTTTTCGTCGCCGTTCTGGCGCTGCTCGCCGCCGGGGCGACCGCCGGGGTCGAGGATGATTTCGCCACCGCCAATCGGCATTACCGGGAAGGCAGGTTCGCCGCGGCCCTCTCCCTCTACCTGGAAGTCAACCGGCAGGTCAGCGACACACAGGTGCTCTTCAACATCGGCAACTGCTATTACAAGCTGGAGCGTTATCTTTCAGCCAAGGTGTATTACCTCAAAGCCAGGAAATTCCAGCCCCTGGACGCCGCCGTCTCCCGCAACATCGCCATGACCAACCTGCACTTCCGCGACGTCGTCGCCCTGCCCGAGCCCGATTTCGTCGCGCGCAGCGTACAGCTGCTTGAGAGCAGGCTGAGCCTGAACAGCCTGAGCATCCTGCTGTTGCTGGCCGTCCTGCTGCTGAACGCCTGCCTGTTCCTGCTGCTGACCAGGGGCAGGAACAAAAAAACACTCTACGCCCTGGCGTTCTCCCTGCTCCTGGCCGCCGGCCTCGGCGCCTACCACGCCAGCCGCACGGCCGCCCTGGGCCGCAGCGACAGCGCCGTCATCTGGGAGGAGGACTCCCAGCTGCGCAGCGGTCCGGGCGAGGACAATACCGTGCTCTTCAAGGTCAACCCCGGGCTGGAAGTGAAGATCATCGAACGTTCGGGCGATTGGGTCCAGGCCACGGCTTCAGAGCATATCGCCGGCTGGATCGAGAAAAAACGCCTGGTCCTGATTTGAAAAAGGCCGGCCTGTACATCCATTTCCCCTTCTGCCGCCGCGCCTGTTTCTACTGCCATTTTTTTAAAATAAAATATCAGCCCGACCGGGCGGAAGGCTATCTCGCTCATTTGCGGCGCGAAATGCGCCTGCGGCGCGACCCGGGCCTCGCCCCCGACAGCGTGTATATCGGCGGCGGCTCGCCCTCGCTGCTGGAACCCGACCAGGTGGCCGGGATCCTGGAAAGCGCCGCCAAGCATTTCGTGCCGGCCGCGGGCGCCGAGATCACGCTGGAGGCCAACCCGGACGACCTGTCGCCGGCACGCTTGCGGGGATTTCGCGGCGCCGGCGTCAATCGCCTGAGCATCGGCGCGCAATCGTTCCAGCAGCGCGACCTGCTTTTCCTGAAAAGGACCCACGACGCCGCGCAGGGCGCCCGGGCCGTAGAGACGGCCAGGGATGCCGGTTTCGCCAACGTCGGCATCGACCTGATCATCGGCCTGCCCACGCAGACGGCGAAAAGCATGGAGAACAATTTCAAGATCGTCAGGGCGCTGAAACCGTCCCATGTCTCGGTCTACATCCTGGAGGGGGTTTCCCGCCTGGAGAGCGATGACCGCGACGCCCGGCTCTATCTCCAGGCGGTCCAGGCGCTGCTCGGCCTCGGCTTCGAGCAATACGAGGTTTCCAACTTCTGCCGGCCCGGCCGGGCTTCGCGCCACAACCTGAAATACTGGCGCATGGCGCCCTACGTCGGCCTCGGCCCCTCGGCCGCCGGCTATCTGGACGGAGCGGATTACCGCAACCTGTCCGACCTGAACCGATACGGCGCCGCGCTCCAAGGCGGCCGGCTCCCCCAGGTGAAGACAAAACAGATGGACGCGGCCAAGCGGCGCGTCATCACCGGCCTGCGCCTGCTCGCCGGCATTTCCGCCTCGGCGTTCGAACCGTTCCCCGCGGCGACCGATTTTTTGCTCAGCCAGGGATTCTTGTGCCGCCGCGGCCGGAACATCGCCGTGCCGCCGGCGAAGATCCTGCTGCTGAACGAGATCTTAGGATATTTTATCTGAACGTCAGGGGAAAATGAAACTCAAGGGAAGAAGGAGGGAAGAAACAGGGAAGAGTGAGAGAAGAGAGGTTTTTGCAGCCCTGAAAGAATTCGTTCAGGGCCATTCTCTAACTCTTTCTTCCCTCTGCCTTTCCCTCTGACTTCCCTCTCTCTTCCCTTGAGTTATGTTTCTTAGAGCCCTGAAACCACCACGTTCTCGAAGACCATGCTGGGGAAACGCGTGGAGGAGTAGAGGAACGGGTCGTTGGCCACCTCGACGAGCTTGGGCAGGAACTTCAGGTAGTTGTCGGCGATGTTCATCTCGGAGACGGGCTGCACCGGCAGTCCGTTCTCGAACAGCGTGCCGATGATGCCGATCGAGGTGTCGCCGGTGGTCGCGTTGGCGTTGCCGCCGATGAAGCCGGTGATCAGGATGCCGCGCCCCAGGTCCTTCATGATCTCGGCGACGGATCGCGGTCCGGGCGAAACCACCAGGTTGGAGGGGCTGCCCGAGGTGGGCTCCCAGCCCAGCTTGCGGCTATAGTACCAATCGACATAGAATTCCTTCAGCACTCCGGCTTCGATCATGACCCGCTTGCGGGCGGCGAAACCGTCGCCATCGAAGTGCCGGCTGCCCAAGCCCTTGGGAATGAGCGGGTCGTCAACCAGGGTCAGGTGCCGGCTGGCGATCGCCTGGCCTTTCTTGTCGGCCAGAAAAGAACGCTTCTGCTGGATGCTGCGGCCGGACATGGCGGCGAGGACGCCGTTGAGCAAGCGGGCGACATTCTGGTTCTCGATGATCACCGGCAGGGTCTCGGTCTTGATCTTCTTTGCTCCCAGCAGGGCCAGGGTGCGCCGCGCCGCCAGGGCGCCGATCTCCTCAGGGCTGGGCAGGTCGCCGCGGTGGAGCGTGACCGCATAGCTGTAGCCGTTGGGCCGGCGGTCGCCGGCGTCCTGGGCGGTCATCTGGGCGAAGGGCGCGTAAAAGGTCCCCCGGGAATAACCGACCATGCCGTTGCTGGCCACCATCACCGATTCCTGGCTGCCGTCCTGCACCTGCGACGTCACCGAGACCACCTTGTCGCCCCCGGCCTGCAGGCAGGCGTTCTCCAGGGCCTTGGCCATGTCATGACGGTTCTCAGGAGTGAATGAGGCGTAGGCGGCATCCATAAGTTCCAGATCGGCGCTGGTCCGCCCTTCGTAATATTTGGGATCGGGCAGGGTGCGCATGGGATCCTCGGCCAGGAGCCGGGTGGCGGCCACGGCATTGCCCAGGAAAACGCGCAGGGCGTCCTTCCTCAGGTCGGACGTGCTCTGCATGGAATAGCGGCCGGCCACGAAGACCTGGACGTTCAGGGCCTTGGTCGAGGCCTCCTTGATGTTCTCCGGCTTGCGGGCGCGATAGCTGACCTCCACGGTGCGGCTGGAGTCCAGGTTGACCACGCAGTCGTCGGCGCCTGCCGCCTTGGCGGTCTTGGCCACCCAATCACACAATTCAAGCATTTCTTTGTTCATGCTGCTGTCTCCTTTTTACGAGCGCACGCCGCCGACGGTCAGCGACTTGACCAGGCAGGTGGGCTGCCCGAAGCCGCAGGGCACGGACTGCCCGCCCTTGCCGCAGGCGCCGGTGCCGCCGCGGGAAAGCTCCAGGTCGCCGGCCACCATGGCGATGTTGCCCAGCATTTTGGGGCCGTTGCCCATGATGTTGACGTCCTTGATCGGGGCGCCGAGCTTGCCGTCCTCGATCATGCGGCCCTGGGACACGTAGAAGGCGAAATCGCCCTCGCCGATCTTTACCTGGCCGTTGCTGACGTTCTGCACGTAGATGCCCTTGCCGGCGGCGCGGATCACGTCGTCGGCGGCGGCGGGGCCGGCCAGCATCAGCGTATTGCGCATGCGCGGCTGCACGTAGTGCTGGTAGCTTTCGCGCCGGCCGTTACCGGTGGGCTTCACCTTGTAAAAACGGGCCGAGATGCGGTCGTGCATGTAACTGGTCAGAATGCCGTTCTCGACCAGGGCCGTCTTCTGCCCGGGGATACCCTCGTCGTCGAAGTTGATGGAGCCCAGCTGCCCGGGAATGGTGCCGTCGTCCAGGATGGTCACGAAGGACTCGGCCACCCGCTTGCCGATCATGGTGCTGAAGGTCGATGTTTTCTTGCGGTTGAAATCGGCCTCCATGCCGTGGCCGATGGCTTCGTGCAGCAGCACACCGGTCACACCGGGGCCGAGCACCACCGGCATCTCGCCCGCCGGCGGCTGCACGGCGTCGAAGAGCTGCAGGGCGTCGCCCACGGCCTTGGCGGCGATGGCTTCGACCGCGTCCGGGGTAAAATATGAGAAATCATGGCGCCCGCCCAGGTTCCAGCCCGCCTGCTCCTTGCGCCCTCCCTTCTCCGCGATCACGAAAGCCGTGAGGTAATCGCGCGGCTGCAGGTCTTCGGCCTTGGTCCCGTCGGAGGTGACCACCATGATGCGCTTCTGCTGGTCGTGGAAGCTGGCGTTGACCTTGACCACCAGCGGCGACAGGGCGAAGCAGCGGTCGTTGACCCCCTGCACCAGGGGCAGCTTGGCCGCCAGGGGCACGTCACTGAACAACTTCTTCAACGGATAAAAATTCGCCGGTTTCATCCAGGCGAACCGTTCCGCCGGGGCGGTGCGGCTGCCGGCGGCGATGGTGGCGGCGACGGCGGCGGCCTTGAGCATGGCCTGTTCGTCCAACTCCTGGGTGAAACCATAGCCGACCTGGTCGCCTTTTACGGTGCGGATGCCCACGCCCAGCGCGACATCGCAGAAGGCGCGGCTTACCTTGCCGTCCTCCAGGATGATCCAATTGCCGATGGTGTGCTCGAAATACAGGTCGGCATAATCGCCGCCCTTGGCCAGGGCCGCGGCCAGGACCCGGCGGCACAGGGCATCGTTGATGCCGAATTCCCGTTCGAAGTAGCCCGGGGTTTCGGCAGCCAGCAGCTTGTGCCAGCCACCGGCCAGCACGGGCACCGCGGCGGCGGCGCCGGCCGTTGTTCTCAAGAATGAACGCCTGCTCATCTCAGCCATAATGGACCTCCTCGATGGTGCGGGTTTGAAAAATCGCCTGAAACTATCCCGCATGCCTGATTAGACGTATTTTCAGGAAAAAAGTTTCGTTTGGAAGGATTTCGCTGCAAAAAAATGCCTTACGCTTCAGATACCGTTTTTTTTGCTGCGCCAGCGGAGGCGATCCCCTGAAATCATTCTATTATGGATGCGCCAAGAAAACACCGGCGAAAAAATGCCCGAAGATCCACGGGAGAGCAGAAGATGATCGAATCGACCCGAAACGCGGCTTTGGTAAGCATGGAAGCATGGAACGCCATCCATGACGAGATGCGGAAAGCCTTTACTTTTCCGGAGAATTCCCAACTGTCGGCCGATGAGTTCCAGGCAGCCGCGCAAATCAACCAATTCCAGCCGGCGGATTGACCCGGGGCCGCGGCATCATTGGTGCAAGCGGCCAAAAGATCCTTTCCCGGCTTTTTTTTGCTACTTCATATTGAAATAATGCCCTTTCATTGCAAAGAATACCGCGACCTCGCTTCATAAACTAAAATCTCTCCGTGTTTTTTTATTTTAAAATGTGCTAAAATTTGCCAGGTGGAAAACGTATTCGGAACATGAAAAAAGTTCCAAAAAATCGCGCTCCCGAAACAAACAGAAACAGAATGGAGTCCAAGCGGACCGCCGCCGGCCCGAAAAATAAAGTTCAGTGCCGGGAAAATGATGCCCTGATCAGGGAGATCCTTCACCGCTTCATCAACCAGCTGAACCTGATCTTCAATATTCTCTATTTTCAAAAGCAATTCAGCCGCGAAAGCTGCTGCTCGGCATCGCTGCAAAGCAGCCAGAAGCGGATCAAGGCCATCGCCATGGTGTATGAGCATCTCGACCGCTCGCAGGATTTCAACCGGGTGCGCTTCGCCGGCTACTGCAAAAGCCTGCTGGCGGAGACGCAGGCAACGGCGAACGGCTCCAGGAGAAAGATCGCCCTTAAAACTCGGATCGCCGCCGTCAGTCTGGATGTGTCCACGGCCGTCACCTGCGGCTTGATCATCCATGAGCTGCTGGACAATGCCCTGAAGCACGCCTTTACCGACGACCGCCGGGCCGAGATCTTTTTCGGCGTGCAGGCGCGGAAGGACGGCGGCCTTGCGATCACGGTGAGCGACAACGGCGTCGGCCTGCCGCCGGAAGTTCAATGGCGCCGTTCCGGCTCCATGGGCAGCTTCCTGGTCAATACCCTGAGCGACAACCTCAAGGGAGAAGTGACGGTCGACGTGAGCAACGGCACCACCTTCCAACTGCGCTTTCACCCGTCCCCGGAGATAGTTCCCGCCGGCGGCGTCCGGCCCCGAAGCTGATTTTTAAAAACGCCGAGGAGTGACGAAATGAACATAAAGGCATTGATCGTCGAGGATGACCCGCTGGCCCGCAAGCGGATCGAAAGCCTGCTGGCACAGGATCCCAAGATAGAGATCGCGGGGTTTTGCCAGGACGGGGAAGAGGCGGTCGAGGCCATAACCAGGCAAAAACCCGACCTGCTGTTCCTGGATATCCAATTGCCGAAAATGGACGGCTTCGAGGTGCTGAAAACGATCGAAGCCAAGCATTTTCCGCAGATCATATTCGCCACCGCCTTTGACCAGTACGCATTCAAGGCCTTCTCCTTCCATGCCATCGATTACCTGCTCAAGCCCTACGACGACCAGCGCTTCTTCGCCGCCCTCGCCGCCGCCAAGGAGAGGATCCTGCGCAACGACAGCGAGAACATCTCCGACCGCGTCCAGGCCCTGCTCACCTATTTGAAAAGGGAGGAGGTCTTCCTGAAGCGGATACTGATCAAGACCGACAGCCGCATCCACATCATCCCGGTGGAGGATGTCCAATGGTTCGAGGCCGACGGCTACAATATCAAGATCTTCAACCAAAGCGAAAGCTTCAAGCTGCGCAAGACCATGAAGGAGATCGAAGAGAGGCTCGACCCGGAAATATTCGTGCGCATCCACCGCTCCTACATCATCAACATGGATTACATCAAGGAGATCCAGGAGTGGTTCCGCGGCGACTACCTGGTCATCCTGAAAAGCGGGAAAAAGCTGACCATCAGCAAAAGTTACTATAAAAAAGTGATCAGCCGCCTGCGGCAGTAGACGGCCGGCGGCGGCAGGGCCCGGGCGCGAACAGCGGGCTCCGGGCGTCTTTCAAGGAAGTGCGGACATGAACAAAAAAAAATCGCCCGGACACGCCGGGCCGGGGCGGGAAAAAAAGAAACGCGTCACGATCGAGCACTCCGGGAACCGGGGGCGGCGGAGCGAGCTGGAGCAAGAAGATAAATACCGCCTTATCGCCGACAACACGGCCGATTTTGAATTTCTGGCGGATCCTCAAGGCCGTTTCATCTATGCCTCGCCGTCCTGCCTGGCCCTTACAGGCTACTCTCCCGAAGAATTCACTGCCGCCCCCGGCCTGTTCAGAAGAATCATCCGCCACGAGGATTTGCCCGTCTATGACCGCCATCGCCGCGATGTGAAAAAACGGATCGCCGGCAGGGAGGCGTGGCGCCTGGTCAAAAAAGACGGCTCCGAGCGCTGGATATCGCACGTCTGCCGGCCCGTTTTTTCACGGTCAGGAAAATACCTGGGCGAGCGCGGCAGCAACCGCGACATCACCGAGCGCATGAAGATCGAAGAAACGCTGCACGAAAGCGAGCAGAAGTTCGCCAAGATATTCCAGAACAACGCCGCCGCCATCACCCTTGCCCGCCTGCGCGACGGGACGATCCTCGACGTCAATAAAAAATGGCACGCGCTTTTCGGGTACACACGCCCGGAAGTCATCGGCAAAAACTCCGCGACCGGGGTCAGGATATGGAAGGACCCGGAGCAGAGAAGGCAGTTTTATAAAAAATTATCGACCCGGAAGTCGGTCCAGAACTTCGAGTGCCAATTGTTCAGGAAGAACGGGAAAGAATGGACAGCCCTCATATCTTCCGAAGTCATCCAGTTGCAGGGCGAGCCTGTGGTGATCGGTTTTCTGCAGGACATCACCGCGCTCAAGCGCATGGAGGAGGAAAACCGCAGCCTGGCCAAGTTCCCTTCCGAGAACCCGAACCCGGTGCTGCGGCTGACCCCGCAAGGCGCCATTCTCTATGCCAACAAGGCGGGCCGGATGCTGTTGGGGCCGGGCAAAAGCAGGCAGGGCGTTTCCGTGCCCGTCCTCCTGCGCCGGATGATCCATGTCGCGGTCGCC
>Ga0209262_10001283_pt1 | contig 10493 bp, 12 predicted proteins | sample Lowcelwee11metaG_FD_187171 | JGI IMG/M metagenome (GOLD analysis project Ga0209262, IMG submission 187171) | Freshwater pond sediment microbial communities from the University of Edinburgh, under environmental carbon perturbations - Low... | ecosystem: Environmental > Aquatic > Freshwater >...
AACTGCTCCCGGGTGCATTGAATTTATAGATACCCCGGTTTTTTGAAAATGTTCACTAAAAACTATCATCGACAAGAGCTGAGCCAGTTTGGCAGAACCGTAACTTTGCAGACCGGAATACCGACGATTCTTCCAATTCAAATCGTCCAGCCTCAACCCCCACGCAGCAAAACGGTGACCTTCGGAATTGACCATAATGATTCTGGCTCTATCCTGCGATTTCAGCTTTTTCTCCAAAATGAAATTAATAATGAAGGTTGAAAGGTATTGAATTACAAAAACCTTCTCGAGTCCGTCGCCGGTTAATTCTCTTTTTGTAAGGTAAATGCCTGCATTATGAATAAGTACGTCAATCGGTGCATTTAGCGCTGCCAGTTCTTCTGCGACTCTATGAATATTCTGCAAATTACTCAGATCAGCAATTTTGTAGTCACATTTGACGGCATATTCACTTTCAATCTCGCGGCATAATGCATCTGACTTCTGCACATTCCGGTTTATACACAGTAAGTTTGCTCCATGCGAGGCATACTTTCTGGCTGTATGATATCCGATGCCGGATGTAGCTCCTGTAATAACAACAAGTTTCCCGGTAAAATCTTCAGTACAGATTTTAGGGTCTGACTTGTTGTTTCGGATCATCGCAAAGATGTTCGCCCACTCATATTCCTTAAAATATTTTATGAACTTTTTATTCTTCATATAGACCAGTTGCCTGACTTACTTATGTAAAATTCGAATAATTATATAATCTGCCTCAGGCTTTTAAAAATACATTCCAAGAGCAAATACATAATCCTGGTTACGCAGAGGAACTGGATCAGCCCCTGAGGCGTTAGGCATTTCCAATGTGTTCCACCCTACTGTCATACGGCAGTCGAAGAAAAAATCCTTGTCGAGTAGTTTGAAATCCGTTCCGAATCCGTAAATAAATGAATAGTCGAATGTGTCCAGGCCTTTCATATCACCTGTTTCATTAACTATTACCGGAGGGCCGCCCATGTTAATCGTACTCGTAATATCGTAGTCGCCGTTCAGTAATAATGACAGTGCTATGCCGGTGCTGCCATAAATCCCAAAATCCTTAATACTGACAAATTTGTATTTCAGTACCATTGGCATCTCGAAATAGTTTAAATCATAAACCGAATAGGTATTAATGTTAACAGGTACGGAAATCGTAACATCCTGCCTCGAACCTTTCATGGCATACAAAAGTTCCTGTTGAATTCCCACTGATTCAGTGATGGGGAAATATGCGAAAACGCCTCCGGCAAAACCGTTCCTGCTGTCAGTATCAACCGTATAAATATTGTCAGCAGGAGCAATACCATACTGAAGGGCCATGCTATAGCCGGCCTTCAACCCGAAACGAACTCCTGTCTGGGCATTTACAGATCCATTAAACAGGAATGATGCGAACAATAACATGTAAGTAATTTTCTTCATAATCCTCTTTTTAACTTATTTATTTTTACAGACCAATCTTGCTTAGCAAAAAGTAACATTATCAACCGAACTTTTTCTTCATAAACTTTCTGTAGGCTTTGCCGAACCTGGGAATATTGTCAAAGATGTCTCCCCATAAATCGTAGTAATCCCTTTGTTCTATAATTTTTCCGTCATTGTTCAAAGTCAGCCGGCTTGTTCCATACATTACGGAGCTGGGATTTTTCTTAAACTTGATTGTCATTTCCCATTCAAGAAAAATTATATTCTCTTCCATAACAGCCCTGACAATATGCATTTTCAAGTCTTTTGAGCGCTGTGTCAGGCGTTCTGTCATAGCTTTGAACTCTTCAATACCGCGAATTTCCTGGATTGTATCCCTGAAATATATGTCATTGTCATAATACGGGAGTATGTGCGACCAGTCGGGCTTGCCTTCCGTGTTGTATGTTTGTGTCCATAATTCAAGTACCAGTTCTTTTGTCAGCATATATTCTTTTGTTAGGTTCAGGATTACAAAGAATAATCCTTTTCAGGTTGCGGAGTTGTCCAAATTTAATGATTTTATGAGAAACCAGACTTCTCATTATCAGTTCTCCGCAGCAGGAGGCATATTTTTAAAGCTTCATCTACATGACGTTGGGGCTCAGTCTGAGAATCGAATATATAAACCACCCTTCCTGAACGGTCTGCAACATAAGTCACTCGCCCCGGAATAAATCCGAAGACCCTGCCTGGAACACCGAATAATTTTCTCACAGTATTCCCGGAATCGCTCAATAGGGTGTAGTTCAGCCTGTTTGTTTCTGCAAATTCTTTATGACTTTCAACCGACTGTCCGCTTATGCCTATTACAACTGCATCTACCTCATCAAATACATCAGCGAGGTCCCGGAAATAGCAGGCTTCTTTTGTGCAGTTCAGACTTCCGTCCTGCGGATAGAAAAAGATGACCAGTTTTTTTATCCCCAATAAAGTGGCAATATCGAAATCATTACCGTTCTGATCTTTAAGGGTAAATGGGGGAATCGTATCTCCGACCTGAATCTTATTCATTTACAGAAATATATTGAATTAATTTAATCATAGGTGTCACTGCTGATTTTCTTTCCATTCAACTGTCACAATAATTTCATTCCTTCTGCCAATGGGCTGGAATGGAGGGTTATATCCAAGAAATCTGTAATTCCCGAAAGAGGTAATCCCATTTTCTTTCAGTAGGCTTTTAAGTTTATCAGAATAAAACTTCAGTTCTTTATCAGAGGCGTAACCGCCAAATCTTATTGCCGCGACATATTCATCGGAAATGTTTTTTATCTGTACGGCGGGGTCATTCGGTCTCGGGAGATTTTCTTTTGTATATGCAGAAGGCATTACGAAACTCATTGTAGAAACAGAATCATTAATATCCATTTGAACAGGAGAGGTCATTGAAATTTTCGTATTGGCCTCGTTGCCCCCAAAGATATAGCCAGCAAGTTTCTGAAACCCCGGGCCGGAAAGATCCCTGTAAGTCTTTGCACCCGAATTAATTGTTGCGACAGTGGCAGAAGGATAAAACCGGATTTCAAACTCCTCGTACTTCTTCACAAGCGAATACTTTTGTTGTTCAGTTTTGGTTCCCGGCATAATTGTAAAAGATTGAAGTAAGACTATTATTAAGACAACCACCACTAAAATTATGATAAACATTCTCATGTCGAATTGGGTTAAGGTTCATTTTAACGTAAACTGTCTATGAATAACGTAAGTGCTCCTGAGTTGTTTAAAAGCTCGATCTGCTTGTTAACCAGTTCGGCACGTTTCTCAGTATATCTGGCCAGCTCTTTCTGAAAATCGAGCTCTTCAGTAAGCAAATCGTACGCATTTATCTGCCCATTATCAAATCTGTCCTGATTCAGTGAAAGATTCTCCTCATAAAGCTTTATGTTCTCTTTGTACAATCGGGCCTGATATTCAATCTGTCTTATCTCTTCGCTAATAAGAAGACTTTTATTAGTGACACTGTTTATTTCATCGTCAAGTCTTGACTGAAGGCCTTTTTCCTCCAGTCTTAACTGGTTCACCCTGTTCTTGGTACTGCTTCCGGAAAGAATCTGAAATCTGAGCCCAAGACCCACATAGCTGCTTCCATACCAGCTGCCTGAAAGGAACGGATTAAAGTTATCTGTATACTGGTTTGCTCCGAGGAAGCCCTCGAAACCAATCGTTGGTGTATTTTTCATTTTTTCGGATTTCTGCTGCTGCTCCAGCAGTTCAGCCCTGATAATGAGGCTTCTCACCGAAGGAACAGAGTCTGGAATCGGAACTGAATGGTCCATGCTCAACACATCATCCGAAAAAGGAGAAAAGTCAAATATGCCATCAAGCAAAGCCTCAAGAGATATTCCCGTGAGAAAGCTCATGTAGATCTTTTCCCTCGTGAGGGATGACGAAACCGCAATATAATTTGAAAGAGCATTATTATGATTAAGAACGGACTTGTTGACCTCGGTTTTAAGCACCTTTCCCTCTTTGGACCTTACCGTGAAAAGCTCTTTTGTCTTTGAAGTACGAAGTGTATCCAGTTCGGCAGAACGAAGTTGTTCCGACCTGATCCATATATTTGTAAAGCTCTTTATGACTTCAAGTTTCAGGTCCCTTTCGGCTGCTGCAGCATCGGTGTTTTTCAGCTTCTCATTTATCCTGCTTTCCGCAACCCTGCTCTTAATTGAGAAATCGATAACAGGCTGATAAATATTGATTCCTGAATTCTGCTGCCAGTCGGTACCGAATTTAATTGGTCGTTTTTCATCAGTAGGTGTCGGGCTGAACTGCCCCACAGGAATTATCTGGGTCGGAATGATCGGATTATATCTGTAATTATAACTAAGTGACAGATCGGGCAGATACTTCTGGTATGCCGATGAGGTTTGAAGTTTAGCTATTTCGATATCAGTCCTGACTGCTTTTATGTTTCCCCTGTTTGCCAGGGCAGAATCGATGCAGCTGATGAGTTTTATATCCTGCCCTGTCAGCGAGCCGGTAAAGCTAAATAGGACAATAAATATTGCTGATAGTGATAATGTTTTCATTTCTGATAATCTTTAAATTTTTCAGCCACGGAATACAGCAGCAGGTTCAACATTCCTTATTGTACGAATTGCAAAGAAGAGAGAACTGCCAACCGAGATAAACACTGTTACCAGGAAAAGGGCAGCATATTCCCTGAATGAATATCTTATCAGAAGACCGGCATTGGAAACGCCTGCCTTGAATCCTTCAAGCAGCAGCGCTGCGATAATGAAACCTGCAATTGCAAACAGGAAGCTCTGTGTCAGAATAAGCCTTGTAATATACTGGTTCGTTGCACCAATTGCCTTAAGAGTTCCATAATCCCTTATCCGGTCTACAGCTGATGAATAAAGCGTAAGGCCGATAATAAAAAATCCGCTGAAAACAGCGAAAATAACCAGCGAACCGATGCTGGTTCCGATGTTTGACGATATAGTGATGTAGCTGATGGTCGTTTTTCTCAGTTTCTCTGAATTCCAGGCTTTGATTCCGTATACCGACCTGTTTATGTTATTTACAACATCATCAACAGCATAGCCAGGTTTAACCTGGATTGCTATTGTGCTTACTTTCGATTCGGGAAATGAGGTATAATAACGTGCTTTCGACAGTGTAGTATAGAAAAAAGAACCTGCAAAACCCCTTGCACTTTTTGTCTCCACCTTTATAGTGGCACTTTTACCGTTTATCTCAACTCTAGTACCCGGTTTTACAGGGTGATCAAATACGGGTTCATCGAAAAATTCAGCTGATACGGCTTCATCGTCGTTTAGAGAAAGAAGGTCTCCGCTGTTTATCAATTCTGGTTTCGGACCAGCGATAAACATTGGTGGTTCGCTTCCAATAATGAGCACAGGAGCAAGCTTGCCGTTCTCAAATTTAACCGATGCCCCAGAGACAACTATCGGATAAGTATTCATAACCCCGTCAATGCTCCTTAATTCCCTGACGAGACCCTCATTTAGCTTGGGAAGTTCATTGGCATTCCTTGTAATATTATCGACAACCCATATCTGGGCAATATCCTGCCTGGAGTTACTAACCAGACCCCCCATCAGTCCGGTAAGAAAACTTAGAATTCCTATCTGCTGACCGATAAGGAAGATGCTGACTACTATGCCGATAATTACACCAGTACTCTTTACCTTGTCATACCTTATGAATCTGTATGCAGTAGCGATCATAACCGGTTGTTTTTAAGCTTTATTACAGATTCTACCTTAGAATTAAGGATAAGCCCGTTATCAGTCTCGAGCTTAATTCTGACTTCTCTTACAAGTCTGTCTTCCTGCTCATTTGCTTTTTGTGAGAATAGCGACTTCTTTTTGAGGTAGGGTGAAAGAAAGATTACTTTCCCCCTTGCAACTACAGAATCGCTTCCTACGAATCTTATATCAGCATCAAGCCCGTTTCTTAACCTGCTGGCAAAAAGTTCATCAACTTCAGTTCTCACTGTCATTTGTCCCGAAGGAGCAATCTCAGCATAAGTTTCATACTGATTTACTGCACTTCCTCTTTCAATCTGAAGTTCGAGCAAAATCCCATCGTAAGGTGAGCGCAACATCTTTTTGGCAGCTTCGGCCTCGGCATATCTGATTTGCTCGGACAGTTCCTTCAGCCTGCTGCCAGAAAGTTTTACCGATGCTCTGTCCTTTTCCACATTAAGAGAAAGGGCTGTAACTTCAGTCTCAAGATCATCGAGCGTCTGCTTTGTTTCGGCCCCTTTTAATGCAAGAGTTCTTACGGATTCAAGGAGCTTTTTCTTATTTGACAACCTTGCCTCCGACTCCTGCAGGTTAAGCTTATCGATTTCTTCCTGTGATTTCTGTGTGATGTACTGGCTTTTCAACTGCGATACCCTTATAAGTTCAAGGTCATCATCAAGTTTCGCCAGGGGTTCATCTTTTTTAATGCTGTCGCCGTCATTCCTATAGATCTCCTTAACGATACCACCAGTCGCTGACGCGAGACTGATGATCTCATTTTCAGGTTCAACTTTACCTACTCCGACAACCTCGGATACTTCGACAATAGCGCTGTTAATCGTATTCTGGTCATTGACCGGCTTATCTGTATTTTCATTACTGCCGCCGCAGCCTGTGAGGATAAATGGTATTAAAACCAGGAAGATTTTTTTATTCATAGCAGTGATTTTAATATTCTTTCTTTTTGAATTTCTGATTTTTAGTTATGGAATATTTCATCTTCTGAGGGTTTATCAGAAGCGATCCCGTTGTTCACATAAATGATTCGGTCTGCAAATGGTTTAAGCCTCAGGTCATGTGTAACCACTATAACCGATTTTCCTGAATCTGAAAGCATTTTGAGTTCTTCCATAACAATGCCGACACTTTTTATATCTAGTGAAGCCGTTGGTTCATCGCAAAGCATAATTGACGGTTCAGTAACCAGTGCTCTTGCAATTGCCACCCTCTGCTGCTGTCCTCCGCTGAGGTTTTTCGGCAGACTCTTCATCCTGCTTTCCATGTTTACCTTCTTAAGAGCCTCTTCAGCCTTTACCTCCGCTTCTTTTTTCCCGGCTCCGGAAAGTCTTAGCGGATGCATGACATTTTCAAGTGCGTTGAGTGGTGCAAGAAGGTTGAAGCTCTGAAAAACAAAACCGATATTTTTGAGTCTCACACTGGCCAGTTCCCTATCGTTCAGATTATTCACAAGACGATTTCCTATATATACTTCACCTGTGGTTGGGAAAATCACACATCCCAGAAGAGAAAGAAGAGTTGTTTTACCTGAACCTGAAGGACCGATGATCAGTGTAAGCTCCTTTTTCCTGAAATCGAAAGTTGTCGGTTGAAGTGCAGTAATTAAAGTGTCTCCGGCTTTGTACTCTTTACTTGCACCTTTTAAGCTGGCCGCTATTTCCATATTCTTGCTTCAGTTTTTGAATAAACAATGTAAATACATTTATGTTCATAAATGTAATATATAATACGTAATTGAACTAATTAAATTTACCTTTGTTCCTTAAAAAAACAGTTACACTTATGAAAAAGAGTGAGATACTCACAACTCTTATTAACCAGTTCTTTTCATTTGATGCTGAAAAGGGCAATCGGGAAGATTATTCCATGGAAGAGTTTATCGGGTACCTGAACGCAAAGTCCGGCAGTCAGGGGTTGGTGATGAGAGAAATATCCGGAGAGAATAAAGGATGGTTTAAGAATGAATACCGCAATACTTCAAGTGATATTTCAATTCTAATTGTTTTAATGAACCGTTATGCAAAATTGTATATTAAAAAAGTACTTAGGGACAGTCTCCTGCAGACTCCTGATGAGTTTTCATTTCTGATCACTCTTATGACTTATGAGAGTTTAACAAAGAGTGAGCTGATCGCTAAGCAGGTTATGGAAAAGACTTCCGGGACAGAAGTAATACGTCGGCTTATTAATAAAGGAATGATAGTTGAAACCGCTGATCAGAATGATAAAAGGAGCATAAGGGTTGCCATTACCAGGTCCGGGAGAGATGAAATACTGAAAATACTTCCCCTGATGAGTAAGGTTACCAAAATTGTTGTTGGAAATCTGAATGCTGAAGAGATCAACACTCTGTCATACCTCCTTAAAAAACTTGATCATTTTCATAATGATATTTACCTTAATAAAAGGGATCAGTCTCTAAGTGATATTTTCAGTAAGGTAATAAACATTAAAAATTGATAAATAATGCCCGGAAAGAAGAACCATGGTTGTACTCTGGCAAGAACCCGCTTTGGAGTCCAGCCATATCTGATCATCAGGTCAGGACTGCAGGTTTCCGGAGCAGGTCTCTGAAAAGCTACTTTTTCTCGACCAGAGCCATCCCGCATTTGGGGCAGTCTCCTGGTTTATCACCTGTAACTTCGGGGTGCATTGGACAGGTGTACTGAACGGTTGCTACTGTCTTTGTTTCGGATTGTTTTTCTTTCCCGGAATTGCTTCCGCAGGAAGAAAGTGATACAGCGCCAAGAAGCAAAAAACTGAAAATCAACAGACTCTTTTTCATGATCTTACAATTAATAAAACAAACAAATATCGGGCAACGATCTGGATTAGGACAGGCATGAAATAGATTATAACCTTCCCGAAATGAACTCAATTCCTGTTTTTTTAAATCCTTATACTGTTACCGCCTCTCCTAAGGTGTTGCGCATCTTTTTTAAATGCCAGAAGTAATAAAACAGATACGGTATATGCAGTACCATATTGCCCAGTCCCCAATAATAAAGCAGTTGCCCGTTTCCAACCCATGTTGATGCATTCATGTATTTCTCAAACAGTACACCTGCACCCGTCGCCCTCAGGAGAATGTGAGTTGCCAATGTATATACCCGTGCAGTAATGTATAATTCAGGGCGCTTAAGTAAAATCGGGTACAATTCAGCCGCCAGTAAGATGCAGCATGAACTTGCAAAGAAAGGTCCGGCTTCCCCGTACACAAATGCAAGGTTCCAAGTTGTATACAAAAAGTTCCAGGCGCCGTTGGTATAAGCTATCAGATCTCCGTTTTTACCTTCTTTGCCTATCGACCAGAACCGTTTTTTAATGTAGCGGTACTTAACAAGGGGCTGGGTTATGCACAGAATTACCCCGGAAACAGCGTTAAATATATTTCCCGTCTGAAAATCTTTTAAGGTCGCTTCGGCTATATTCAGAAATAATACTCCATAAAGAGTCCAGATCAACCACTCGCCGCGGAATATCTTTAAGAAGTTTTCCTTTTTATAAAGTTCAGAATACCGTCCAAAACCGACCAGCAGCGCTGTTGGTACAAGAACACTTAATGTTTTTACCCAGCGAAACCAGCCGTCCACATAGTTGCTCCAAAGAGGGAATGTCAATAAAGCGAGTAACCAGAAAACCAACGCAAATCTGGGATTTTTGCGCATCACATCAACTATTACCAATAGAACTGCGATATACAGTGCCATAGAAAAAATCTGAATCCCAAAATTTGTTTCCATCACAACATATTTTATTTAAAAATAGTACTTCTTATAATACTATGTTACTGCATTTGGTGCTTAAATTATAGAAAAACAATATTTGTGTACCAGGCAAAACCCGGGTTTGGTTCGCATTAGTAACATTAAGGTATTTTCAGCGTATGATTATAATTAAGCTGAATGAAATCTTAATAAAATTCAATAATTTACCTGCCTAACTATCAAACCCGAAACAATGAAGTACTGCCCGAACTGCAACGCCGAGCTTGAGGATGTTTTCGAACTCTGCTGGAACTGTAACTACAGCCTGACTGAGAAAAAAGTGTTAGAACTGCCTCCATCTGATCCCCGTGTGCGTGATGTAAGCTGTCTGCGCTGCAACGTGCCGCTTTTCTTTTCCGGCAATTACGATTTTCACGAGGGAGAAAAGATGGGTGTATGGGGTAACCTGCTGGAGGCGTTCGTGAACAGTGAATCGTTCGATATATACATCTGTCCCAAATGCGGCCACGCCGACTTTTTCACTCCCAGGGAATGAAATTTCCTCTCGCTGATAATTAATGTACATCTCATTCCTTTATCTGGTGGGGCTTTCAGACTGTCATAAAAAGAAACAAGAGGTCGAAAATGACCTCTTGTCCAGGCTGCTACCCAGAGGGGAGAATACTGTTTTGGTCAGATATTGCAACTATATCGTTTTGTTCGATGGTAGATTGACTCTGTTTATTAGAAAACTTATCTTTGGCTTACCAACTTTTCGCCTCCTTTGGGTTAGTTGATTTAAATAACATTAATACCCTATTAAAAACTGGAGTCTATATCATTCAAATCTTTAAGATATGAAAAAGGCATTGATGGGATTTGTATTATTGATTATCGGGGCATTTACACTGGTAATAAGCATCGGATCCTCACCACAGGATGGGACTGGGACATTTATCTCAAATGAGTCATGGAAAATTGGATATGACCATAGGGGAATATCCCATCTGAGCAGCAACTCAGACCCCTACAAGGTAAATGTCATTTCAAGGATAATTGA
>Ga0209262_10001284_pt1 | contig 10486 bp, 10 predicted proteins | sample Lowcelwee11metaG_FD_187171 | JGI IMG/M metagenome (GOLD analysis project Ga0209262, IMG submission 187171) | Freshwater pond sediment microbial communities from the University of Edinburgh, under environmental carbon perturbations - Low... | ecosystem: Environmental > Aquatic > Freshwater >...
CTGGCGTTTTTTCGGCAGCTTGGCAATGACTTTTTTGATGTCCGGAAAGAATCCCATGTCGAGCATGCGGTCAGCCTCATCCAGAACGAATATTTCGATCTTGTCCAGGCCGGCAAGGCCCTGCTGCATGAGATCGAGCAGCCGCCCCGGCGTGGCCACCAGAATGTCGAGCCCGCGGTTCAGGGCCTGGACCTGGGGAAGCTGGCTGACGCCGCCGAAAATAACGGCATGGGCGAAACGCAGGTGCCGGCCGTAGGTGGAGGCGCTCCCGTCGATCTGCGCCGCCAGCTCGCGCGTCGGCGCCAGGATGAGGACGCGCGCACGGCCGTGCAAGGCTGGCTGTTTTTTCAAGGTCAGATACTGCAAAATGGGCAGGATAAAGGCGGCGGTCTTGCCCGTGCCGGTCTGGGCGCAGCCGATCAGGTCGCGGCCCGCGAGCAAATGGGGGATGGACTGGGTCTGGATGGGTGTGGGCGTGGTGTAGCCCTCTTCGGCCACCGCCCGCTTGAGTTCCGGCAGCAGCGTCGAAAAAACTCCGGCGGCCGCCGGCGGGGGGGGTATGGGTTGCCTGCAGTCTGATTGGTTTTTGGCGAGCGGCCGTTCGGACTGCCGGGCGGGCGCACTTTTTTCATGGATGTTCATCACATTTCCTACGTTTGATTTTGAACCCGCCGTAGCAGCGAATCATGAAGGAATGGCAATCCGGATCGAGTTCGGGGCTCAATGGCGGGATGCGGCCGTCCCGCCGCGCAGCGACGCGGACCGGGGGCCTTGCATCATTCACTTTTTCCCTGTAGAACCCCCAAGGGGGTCACGGGCTCAATTGTTTTTATTATAACCGCAAACGGCCGTTCTGTCAAGGGCGATCGCTGGCTGCCCGGTCGGTTGTCCAGGATCCTTCTGCGGGAAGGGAGCGGATGGTCGCACTGCTTTTTGCCGATTCGCGTCAACGGCGGATTCAGGGGCAACTTTTCCGGCTTGATTGCGTATAAACGGATGTTGGCATAGAATGATTCATTTGTTTGCGCGCGACTTTGTGGAGGTGGACATGAAACGTCATGAATGGCCGCGGTTTTTACTGGTTCTTCCGCTTTTTGTCTTGTTTGGCTTCCTGCTGATGGCGGCGCCCATGGCGGCCCAGGAGAAGGCCGCGGTTGCCAAAAAAGAGTACCCGCCGGCCAGGAACGCAGTCGTCACCCAGGCCGTGTCGCATATCAAGATCGACGGCCGGCTCGACGAGGAGGCGTGGCAAAAAGCGGCCGTGCTGGAGCTCCTGTATGAATGGCAGCCGGGCGAAAACATCCCGGCCCCGGTAAAAACCGAAGTGCTGATCACCTATGACCGGACGAAGCTCTATGTCGGCTTCCGCTGCTTCGACCCGGAGCCGCAAAAGATCCGCGCCCACCTGATGGACCGCGACGCCATCGACACCTTCATCATGGACGACCACGTCAGCTTTGTGTTCGACACCTTCAACGACGAGCGCCGCGCCTTCCAGTTCCGCGTCAATCCGCTGGGAGTTCAGGCCGACGCCAACTTCAGCGAGCTGGAAGGCTATGAGGACTTTTCCTGGGACGCCATCTGGGCCTCGGCCGGAAAGATCACCGATTTCGGCTACACGGTCGAGGTGGCCATACCCTTCAACCAGCTGCGCTTTGCCAAGGGCGGCATGGAGCAGACCTGGGGCTTCGAGGCCGACCGCTCCTGGCCGCGCAGCGTCCGCCACCGCATGAGCACGCACGTGCGCGACCGCGACCGCAATTGCCTGATCTGCCAATACAACAAGCTCAACGGCTTTCAGAACATCAGCCCGGGCAAGAACCTGGAGTTCGACCCGACCCTGACCGTGCAGCGCAGCGACGCCATGGACATGGAAACATTCCCTGACGGCGAGCTGGAAAACGGCAAGATCAAGGCCGAGCCGGGCATCAGCGCCCGCTGGGGCGTGACGCCCAACCTGATGCTCAACGCCACGGTCAACCCCGACTTCTCGCAGGTCGAGGCCGACGCGGCCCAGCTCGACGTCAACACCCGCTTCGCCCTGCGCTACCCGGAGAAGCGGCCTTTTTTCCTCGAGGGCGGCGATTTTTTCCTGACGCCGTTGGAGATGGTCTTCACGCGCAGCGTAGCCGATCCGCTGTGGGGCGGCAAAATGACCGGCAAGATCGGCGCCAACGCCGTCGGCGTGTTCGTTACCCAGGACCGCATCAACAACCTGCTTTTCCCGGCCAACCAGAGCACCGGCATGGGTTCTCTGGACGAGAACGTCTGGGGCGGGGTCTTTCGTTTCCGCCGCGACGTGGGGCGCAACTCCACGGTGGGATTCCTTTACACCGGACGCCTGGGCGAGGACTACTCCAACCATGTGGTTGGCGCCGACGGCTTCCTGCGCCTCAGCGGCACAAAAACCTTTTCCTGGCAGGCCCTCTATTCCCGCACCGATTATCCTGAGCTTACGGCATCCGCGCAGGGACAGGATGCCAACCCGTTCTCCGGATACGCCCTCTTCGGCAATTTCCGCCATGACAGCCGCAACCTTATTTATGTCCTGACCTATGAAGACCTGGGCAGCGATTTCCGCGCCGATTTCGGCTTTGTGCCGCGCGTGGACACCCGGAGGCTGACCTTGAACGTCCATCCCCAGCTCTGGGGCCGGCCCGGCGGCTGGTTCGATACTCTCGCCTTCCAGGTCTATGGCAGCCGGATCACCGACCATGAAGGCCGGCAGACCGACATCGAGGGCCGGATTGGCGTGGGCTACACCGGTCCACTGCAGTCGGTCCTGCAGGTCTTCCTGCTCAGCCAGAAGATCCTCTACCAGGGGGTGGAGATCGAGCGCACGTTCAACAGCGGCTATATGGAGATGAAGCCTCGCAGCGGGCTGTGGTACTGGCTCTACTGGGAGGCGGGCGACGCCGTCGACTACGCCAACGCCCGCGCCGCCAGTTCGATCCTGCTCAACCCCTCGCTGGAGGTCGCCCTGGGCCGGCACCTCAACCTCAATGTCAACCATATCTACGAAAACCTCACCCTGAAGGGCGACCGCATTTACCTGGCCAACCTGCTGCAGGCGCGGCTGATATACAATTTCAACGTCCGCTGCTTCCTGCGCGCCATCGTCCAATACTCCGATATCCAGTACAATCCCAGCCTCTACGCTTCCCCGGTCGAAGCCCGGGAAAAAGGACTCTTCACCCAGCTGCTTTTTTCCTATAAGATCAATCCCCAGACCGTGCTTTTCCTGGGCTATACCGACAGCGGCATCGGTACGGCCAACATCGACCTGACCCGCGCCAGCCGCACCTTCTTCTTGAAGATCGGCTACGCCCTGGTGCTGTAAGGGTTTCATGCGCTGAGCGGTGATGGGAAAAACCAGGAAACCGAGAATATGGGGGATCGCAGGGGCACTTGTGCCCAGGGCGACGTCCAGGCTGAAAGCGACTTGGAAAAGATCCGGCCGGAGCAGGTCATCGGCGTCGTGATCGCCATCGATTTCTAGCGGCAATGAAACCATGAGCCGATTCATTCGAGCGGCGATGGTCCTGATCGTACTGTCCGGGTCGATCGGGCCGGCATCCATTTCCGGGGCGTCGTTCCGCGATGAACAGAACCGCTATCCGCGCGTGCGGCGGGCCCGAAGCGAAGCACAGCCACGGCTCGAGGCCCTTTTCAGCAAAGCCGGACTGAATTACCCGGCAAAGGAGATATATTTACGCATCTTTAAGCTTGAAGCCGAATTCGAACTGTGGGCCAGAAACAATAACCGCGATCCCTTCACCCTGATCCATGTGTACGCCATTTGCGCTTCCTCGGGCGCAGTCGGCCCCAAGCGCCGCGAAGGAGACCTGCAGGTGCCCGAAGGGTTTTACCACATCGGCGGCTTCAACCCCGGGAGCAGCTATCACCTGTCGCTGCGCCTCAATTACCCCAACGCTTCGGACCGGATCCTGAGCGACCGCCGCCATCCCGGCGGCGACATCTTCATCCACGGCTCGTGCGTGACCATCGGCTGCGTCCCGTTGCAAAACGGTCCGATCGAGGAGGTGTATCTGGCAGCCGTCGACGCTCGCAGCGCCGGCCAGTCGCGCATCCCGGTCCATATTTTCCCCTGCCGGCTGAACGGGGATTGGCTGAAGCTGGAGCGGCAGGCCTGGCGCCGTCCCGGGTTGATGGATTTCTGGCGCAACCTGAAAGAAGGCCATGATTTTTTTGAGAAAAATCGCAAGTTGCCTAGGGTCGCCGTGGACTCCCGGGGCAAGTATTTATTCCAATGAGCTATCGTGATGCATAATGCGTTATGCGTGATGAGCGACGGCAATCTTTCGAATGATGCCTTCATCCGCATCGGGCATTGCGAAATATCGCTGAGTTCATTCACGCATTGCCTGCAACTATATGATCCTGCGGTATCCGCCCTTGCGCTTGAAATCGTAGAAGCGGCGTAGTCAGACGAGCTTGCGGCCGCGGGCGAACAGGGAGCGGATCTTGTCCATGACCAGGCTGAACACGAAGCGCAGGCCGCGCCAGATGTGCCGGCTCGACCAGAGCATGAGCAGGCCCAGGGCGGCCAGCATCATGGCGATGATCAATGTGATCACCCCGGCCACCTGCGGATGGTTCTGGAAAGGGCCGAATTGGAACACGGCTTCCCCGGCCCAGCGGTTGATCTCCAGGAAGAGGTCCGGGGAGATTATGGTGATCAGGCCGACCAAAGCGCAAAGGAAACCGCTGACCACGAAGATCACGGCCGTGGCGAAATAAGCGATCAGCAGCCCTGCCAAAGCAGCCATCAGCCCGGCGACCAAGGCCAGGCCGCCCATGCCCAGCGGCGCGGCGAAAAAGACGATGAGGAAGCCGGCCAGCATGTAGAGCAGTGACTTTTTCTTTTTGCCCAGTTGGGCGACGCTGGCTCCCACGCGGCTGGAGACCACCTCGGCCGGTTCGCCCAGGCGCTTCAGCGTGCGCAGGGCCCGATCGATCTCATCGCCCTCGCTGTCGCTGCTGAACGATTCGAAGATATGCGACCGGATCTCGGCCAGGATCTCCTGCCGGTCCTTTTCGTTCATGCCCTTCAATTGGCAGCTCAGTTTTTCAAGGTAGTCGGCGACGATTTTTTCCGCTGTCGGCGGGAAATGGTTATTCATTATTCTTCCTCCTGATTGCGATTTTTTTATTGCTTGGCGGGTCCGGCTGCGATTCCGACTCGCCGGCGGCGCTCTCCACCAGCAGAACCAAACGGCGGAATTCCGCCTGCAGGGATTCGAACGCGGCCCGGCCGGCCTGGGTCAATTCGTAATACTTGCGAGGAGGCCCCTGGCTGGATTCGACCCAGGTGGAGCTCACCAGCCCCTCGCGTGCAAGGCGGGCCAGGATGGGATAGACGGTTCCCTCCTTGATCCCGGCCGTGTCCGGACCGGCCAGGCCGCGGACCAGGGAGTAGCCGTAATGGGTCTGGCGGTACAGGGCGGCCATGACGGCAAGTTCCAGTATTCCCTTGCGCAGCTGCGTGATCTTGTTGTCGTTTTCTTCTGCCATAATCTTGTTCATGTATGGTATACGTTATAACAAGGTAGTTGGTTCAAAAAAAATAATTTTTTTCAGCCCGGCGATGTCCGGAACGATATCGTCCCGATTATTTTAAAAAGCGGTCCTGGTTCAGGGTGGAGTCATTGAAGCGTCTGGCCAATTCGCGCAAAGTCCCGAATTCGGGTTTGATGTCGACCGGGATGGCCTGCAATTGCCGCAGGTGATCGCGCAGAACCGGGTCGACCTTGCCGTATTTTTCATTAAAGGCCTTGGAGCGTGCATAGTCGCCCCGGCCCTGGATCTCCAGGATCTCCTTGACCAACGCGGTCAAAGCCGTGGTGAATTTTCCAAAATCCACGGAATAGCGGCCGCCCTTTTCCACGATGCCGCCCTTTTCCTTCAGGTAGTTGAACTGGACGAGGTTGGCGCCGCCGTGGGCCTCCTCTGTGCCGAAGCGCATGGCGCGGAACATGGAGGCCAGCTGGGTGACGAACATGGCGTTCTGCATTCCCGGCTCGATGACCCCTTTTTTCATCATCAGCAGCGAGTTGTACAGCCCGACCGTATCGGCCTTGGCCTCCTCGTTGAGCGAATAGGTCTCCTTCAGGGACTTGCGCACCGGGATGCGGTCCTTCTGCGGGTCGATGTAATCGGTGCCCAGGGGATGGGCCAGTTCGTGCAGGATGGTATGGTAGAGGAAGGCCTTGGCATTGACCATGGGCTGTTGCTCCGGGGCGATCAGCAGCCGGGCGATGGGCAGAAGGATCTTGTCGTACTTGGCGGCAATGACGTTCTTGAGAATGATCTTTTTCGAACCCTTGAGTTCGCGCACCTTCTCATCGTTGGGCAGGGCGAAAGCGATGGTATTTACCCCGGCTTTGGCGTCGCCGGCGGAAAATACCAGGTCGGCGATCTGCAACGGTGAAAGGGCGGCGAGTTTTTCGGCCAGGTATTTTTTATCCACCGGCAGGTTCTGCTGCATCAGGGGCAAATAGGCGATAAAGGACTGCACGCGCCCGCTTTCTTTCATGTCGTTCAGGTAGACGAAGGCCTCATAGGCGGCCTTGTAGTTGAAGAGCGAATCCTCGTAAACCTCGTAGGGGCCGATGACCGTTTCCAGTCGGCTGGCCGTGATGTCCAGCCAGTCGCAGTCGCTTTGGAAATAGTCGTCGCTGCCCAGGGCGGCGGCGCGGCTCAGCAAATATTTTTGCAAACTGGCATTGCCGGTCCCGGCCGCGGCCTTTGCCAATTCGGCGCTGCATTCTTTTAATGTATCTTTGTAATATTCATGGTAGGGGATGGCCAGGAGGCCGGCCGGGCCGCGCCCGATGACCGTATAGGGCGATTCAAAGCCAAGCCGTTTTTGCGGATTGGCTTTGAGGAAATTTTCGAACTCCTCCCGGCCCATGTCATCGGGATAGAAGGCGGCGCCCAATGGTTTGACCGCGGTGCCGAAGAAGCTTTTGTTTTCGGCCAGACGGTCAAAGGGGCCGAAATTGATCAGGAAATAGTCGCTCAGCCGCTCCTTGTCCGTCCCGGAATACTTCTCCATTTCACGCAGCGCTTGGGGATTGCCGCTCCAGGCTTGGCGGAAAAACAGGCGGTCCATGACCGCGGCCGCCTTGACCAGGTGGTATAGGGCCGCGATTTCATTCCCGCTCAGTCCGTCCAGGTCGCTGGCGAGCGGCGCCGCCACATAAGGCGGCACCGGGGCCGCATCCTCGCCAAGCAGCGCGCTGAAAGTGAAACAGAAAAGAACCAGTAAAATTCCGCAGATTATTGTTTTCATGGGCAGCACCTCCGCTAAAAATAGCCAGTGATCCATATCTTATTATACCACGGCGGTGAGCGAAGAGGCGACTACTTCAGCAACTCATCGATGTCGATTCCCAATATTTCCGTGGCCGCTTTTTTGAAGCGCTTGATGACCATGGCTCGATCGCGGTCGGCAGCGGCCTGCTGCATGGGAATCCCGGTTTTCTGCGCCAGTTTCATCCGGCCCGGGAGTCCGCCCTTGGCTTCGACGATTTTATAAATTTGCTCCAGTATTTTACCCATGGCTTCTCCTAAACCGTGCGTTTCCCCATCAAAGCTTCCGCGAGGGCTTTCAGGGCTTTGGGCATGATGATGTTCAGCAAAAAGCCCAGCCGTTCCTTCCCTCCCTTCAGAAGCATTCCCCATTGCAGCTCAGCGGTGACCATGATCACAACCAGGTGTTCCTCGGCCAGGTCCAGCAGGTAATAATTCCCCAACCGGGGAAAGTGACTGGCTTCCAGCGAATTCAGCAGGCATTCGGTGATGGCCGCAAAAGTGGAACAGGCCAGCGGATGGGAATTCCATCCGGCCAGGGAACGGCCGTCCATGGAAAGAAAAATATCCATGCGCAGCAGTTCGTCGGCGAGCAGGCCTTGAATTTCTTGCAGTGCCGAATTGAGCTTGTGGATGTCGACCGATATCCTTTTGCCCTGATGGCTGAAACGCAAAATGTCAATGCGGCCGGCATGGGTTTCCTGAGCGATGGCTATCGGCGAGTCGGGCTTCTCGCTCCGCGACTTGTTTTTCGGAAGAGGAAAGCGGCCGTCGCTGTGGCCGGACGGTTTTTCCTCGATTTCAACGGTGACCTTTTCCCAACTTGACATTTCGCTCAATGCCATATTGCCGTCGCTTCCGTTCATATCGGCGCCGATAAGCTGTCCGGCGCGTATAAAAAGGACGCCCTTTTTGGCTCCGGCCGTAACGATGATCTGGCCGCTGAATTTTTCCTTGTTCATCAACTGCAGAAAATTGCCCAGGGCGATACCGTGGATAATGCCGCGCTTTTTCCTACTCAATTCAGCGAGAATCATGGCCAGGAAATGATCAAAGTTGCGATGGTCTTCACAGTACCGGACATGGTCGTATTCCTTTGTTTTCCCTGCGATTTTGGGCAGAATGAAGCCATTGTAGACGAAAAGCGGAATGGATTGATGCCCTTTGCCCAGCATGCGCAGGACCTCTACGGCGTAGCCCATTTCCCTGCCGACTTCGATGACCATGGCCGCGACCGCTTGGGATTGCAGAATTCGCTTGACGGCCGGCGGATCGGCTGCGGTCAAAACCTTGAATGAAAAATGGTCCTCGAATTGGCGCAGTTTGGCGGCCACTCGCAAACCGGGTTTCTCCGTGTCGGCGAATACGAGGACGTGGCGCGTGACTGCGGGCGGGTTCATTTTAATGTTTTAATGGCTGTAGGGCACGGCTTTCTTCATGCGAATTTCTTCTGGGCCGCAGCGGGAGCCCGCGGCATAGGGCGGGTTGTCCCGGTGCAATTACTTCTGCAGGAATTCGTCGATGTTGCAGTTTAATATGTCGCTGGCGATACTTTTGAATTTCTCGACCACCTCGGGTTTGTCTTTCATCTCCGTGGCGTCCTTTTTAGGCAGGCCGGAAACAGTGGCCAGCTTGAGCCTGCCTTCGGTGCCGCCCTTCTCTTCAACGACTTTGTAAATTTCTGCCAGTTTTTCTCCCATGTGATTCCTCCTGGTTTGTGCCGTCAGCTGGTGATGGCGTCTTCAAAAGCGGCGATGGCTTTGGGCAGCGACAGGTTGAGCAGCAATCCCAGCTGTGCCTTTTTGCCGTCGATGAGCATTCCCCAGCCGTACTCGCCCATGGGGATCAGCACGACCATTTTGCCGTCCACCAGGTCAAACAGGCAGTACTTGCCCAGGATGGGGAAGCCCGATTCCTTCAGGGCCTTGTTGGTGGAATTGATGATCTGGCCGAATAGGGCGGTGGCGACCGGTTGGGAGTTCCAGCCGGCGAGGGATTGCATGTCGGCGCTGCTCCAGATGTCAGTGGCCATCAGGGCGCCGCCCAGGCTTTCCTTCAGAATCTCGATCGATTTGTTGAGTTTTTGAACGTTCATGCGTTCCTCCTTTTTTAGTATGATTAAATTGTCGGATAATTCGATTTCCTCGTATTCAATAGATGGTTCGATTTTTTTTTCGTCCTGGCGGCGAAAGCTCTCCAGCAGGATCTCTTCGATGGTTGAATTAAGCGTTTCACTGCCCGGAAGGTAGCTCTCTTCCATTTCGATGGTGACATTTTCCCAGGCGAGAATTTCCAGGGCCGTATCCAGCCCCTTTTCCTGGCCGCATTCGGCGTTTTTCAATTCGCCATTCTTAATGCTGAGTATGCCGGTTTTCTCCGTGCTTTTTACGATGAGGGTACAGGTCATCTTTTCCATCCAAATCAACTGCAGAAAGGATGCCAGGGTGATGCCCTCGATCCGGCCTTTTTTCTTCTGGTTCAGCGCATACAAGACGTGGTCGCGGAATTCTTCAAAGCTGATGGGCTTTTCCAGGTAATGCAGAATGCCCATGTCCTTGATCTGCTTTTCGATCTGGGGGGATCCGAAGGCGGTCATGACGATGACCGGAACTTGTGAAAAATCGTTGTGGACGTGCGTGATCAGCGAAATACCGTCCATTTCCGGCATGCGCAGGTCAGTCACTAGCAGGGAGATATCGTGAGTATTGAAAATCTTGAGCGCTTCCTTGCCGTTCTGGGCGGTAAGCATTTTGAATTTGTGTTTTTTTTCGTAGGTTTTCAGGCCGTCGGCAAGGCTCTTGAGAAAGAGCTTTTCATCGTCAACGATCAGAATGTTTTTAATTGCGCCGTTATTTTCGCTCACGTTTTGCAAAAGCAATTTGCTTGCCAAAATGATAATCAAGCAAAAGGCTCATGAATAAAGGTTTTTGCTCTTTGGCCAGCAGGAATCCGGCAATTTTTGCCTGTCAATTATTGACGGGTCGTCAAAAACTGACAGTTCAGTGAATTTTTCCCGCGGACAATTTTTTTTTCAAGGTGTTGAGCGAGATGCCCAGAGCTTTCGCCGTTCTGGTCAGATTGTTATCCAGCCTGGCTAGCACAGATTGGATGTAATGATTTTCGATTTCGGACAGAGGTTGGATGCTGTCAC
>Ga0209262_10001289_pt1 | contig 10456 bp, 4 predicted proteins | sample Lowcelwee11metaG_FD_187171 | JGI IMG/M metagenome (GOLD analysis project Ga0209262, IMG submission 187171) | Freshwater pond sediment microbial communities from the University of Edinburgh, under environmental carbon perturbations - Low... | ecosystem: Environmental > Aquatic > Freshwater > Pond...
AAAAAAAAAATTATAATAAAAAAAATTAAAAAAAAAAAAAAAAAAAAATTTTATTTAAAAAAAAAAAAAAAAAAATAATAATTAATTTTAAAAAAAAATTTTTAGAAGAAAATATATTTTTACATAATAACGAAAATATTTTATTAAATTCTTATAAAATAAATTTAAAAAGACTATTAAAAAAAGAAGATATTAATTTTATATATAAATATAAATTAGATAAATTAAAACAATTTTATTTAATTATGGAAAAAACAAAAAATAGTAATTTAAAATTATTAAAAAATAAAAATAATGAAAAAATATTTAAATTTATAACAAATAAAGATGATAATATAAACAATATTATTAATAATATATTAAAAATAAAAAAAAATATAATTTTTAAAAAAATATTAAATAAATATGATATTAAATTAAATAATTTATCTAAAATTTTTAATAAAAACCAATTATTTGATATGTATAAAAATAAAATATTTTTACTAAAAAAAAAAATTATAAAAAAAAAATTAATTAAATTTTATAAAATATATAAAAAAAATATATATATAAATAATGATACATTATTTTTAAATAAAAAATTAAAAAATAAATATAGCATATTTAAAAAAAAAAATTATATTAATAATTATTTAAATATAAATTATGATAAAAAAATAAAATTATATACAAAAAATAAATATGAAAAAATATTTAATTTTAAATATATTAATATAAATAAACCATGAAATGAACAAAAAATAAATAGTTATAAAAAAATAGAAATATATAAAAATTTACATTTAAATTATAATTATTCATATTTAAATACACCGAAAAATAAAAATTATATAAATTTATATGAAAAATTAAATAAATTAAATTTTTTAAATATATCTAATTGATTAAAAATAAAAAAATATATAAAATTTAAAAAATTATTTAAAAAAATGAATAAAATTACAGAAAATTTATCTATAAATAAAAATATAATTTCAAAAAAAAAAAAATCTTTTTTAATGAAAATCGATCATATAGAATTTACTTCAATATTAAAATCATTTAATTGAAAGCACAGGTATAATAAAAAATTTTTTAAACATGATATTATAAATTCAGAATATTATTTAAAATATAATTATTTTGATGATTTAAATGATTCTGAAATCTTTTATAAATGATCTAAAAATAATAAATATAAAGATTATCATAATTTAATTGATAATACATGAAAAAATGAATTAAATTATTTTTTTTATTATCCATATGAGGCTGGTTTACAAAATAATTGAATATTTCCTCCTCATTTATTATTTAATTATAAATTTCAACGTCATGGTAATTTTTTTTCACATACTGCAAATGATCTACACGATGATTATGATTTTGATACAACAGATAATGAACTAATAGAAAATACTCCAGATGATAACTTTTTAGAAATGCAAGAATTAACAGAAGTTTGACCAACATTAATTAAAAAATATGCAAAAGGAAAAATAAATTTTAAAAATCATTCATATTTTGCTAATTATGATTTATTATTAGCTGCAAAAGATAGAGTACATATTTATGCTGTTCAAGAATGAGAAGATTTATTTAAAATTTTTATTAAAATAAATAAAAAATCTAAATTAGATATTTTAGAATTATCTATTTTTAATAAAATGTTTTATAATAGTTATAAAATGTTACCATATTTTAATTATATTAATTATGATGTAAGAAAATTAATAAGTTTTTCTTTTGATAATGAAACTTTTTTTTTAAAAAATTATTTAAATATTAGAAATAATAATTATAATTTTTTTTTAAAAAAAAATTTAAAAAAAGATGATTATTATTATTCAGTAGATTTTGAAACATCAAATTATTATATGGTATATAATAATAATTATTATACTAAATCATATAATTTATTAGAAAAAAAATATAATATTTTATTAAAATTTTTTTCAGATTGATTAAATACATTTTTTTATCATTTTTTATCATTTTATCCAACAAACGATAGATATTGATTTGAGGCTGAACTTTATGAAGTAGAAGATGAATTACGTGTAATTGAAAGTGACGTAGATCAATATTTTGTAGTAAACGGTCCTTTTATTTGATATTATATTTACGTATTTAAAGTAATTTTAAAAAATATTTTTTTATATTTTTATAATATTTTAAATTTATATTTTATTATATATTTAAAAATATGTTTAAATTATTATATTAATTTTTTAAAATTTTATTATTCATCTATAGAATTATTTATAAAATTATATTTACAAAATATTTTTATTTTAATAAAATCTTTAAATAAAAATTTTATTAAAAAGATATTTTTTAAAACTAATTATATGAATTTAAATAATAATAAAAATAAATTATTTTTAAAAAAAAAATTAAAAATTTATATAAAATTAAAAAAAAAAATTATATTAAAATGTGTAAAATGTTATAATGATTTTATAGATGATCTTTGAAATTATAATTTAAAAATATTTACTAAAATTTTTATATGATGCATAACACCATATGAATTTTATTTTAAATTTAAATCTATTTGTTTATTTATTTTTTGTAAATTAAGAACAATATATTTTCATATAGATGATATTAATATAGATCATCCATTTTTAATGTTTTTAAAAGATTGTTTTTATTATTTTAATAAAATCTACAATAATCAAATTGGAAAAATAATTATTAAAATTTTTATTGAATATTTAATATTATTCAATCATTATTATATACATTATTATTATTATTGTGATTTTAAACAAAATATTTATGTAGAACTAGGTACTCAAGTATATAAAAATAAAATAAAAAAATTAAAATTAGAAATAATATTAATTATTGAAAATAAAATAAAAAATATTATTTTATTTTATTTTAATAAAATAAATAATTATTTTATGGAAGTTTTAATAAAAATTTTTTATTTTATTTTTAATAATTTTTTAAAATTATTAAAAAAAACAATTATATTTGATAATTATACATATGATATAATTCGTGAAGAACTTTTATATTTTATTTGATATAAAAAATTAAAATTAAATCCATTAAATAAATTAACTTTTACTTGATTTAATGTATTAGAAAATGTTATAGAAAGTAGTTTTTCAAAAAAAGATTTAATGTATTTAAAAGATTATTATGTTACATTAAAATCACCATCAGTAGAACATGAAGATGATTTTTTTTATAACTATCAAGATTTTTTAGTTTATCAAATATCTAAACAAAATATTGATGTTTTTAATTTTGTTTCAGATATTAATGATGAATTAGAAATTTTTTTTACTATTTTAGATAAAAATAATGATTTATTACCGGATATAAATAAAAAAAAATATATTTATATTGATGAAGATGCATATAAATTTTTTAGTAAAAATTATTTAAAATATTATAAAAAAAAAAATTTACATAATATGACTACTATAGATTTTTTAAATATACCTATTAAAACAGCACATCATTTTATAGTAAGTAAAAAAAAAGATGGATTTTTTGATAAAATCTATAATTATTTTAGATATGATTTTTTAGATCCTTATAGAATACAAAGAGAATCTTATAATAAAGTAGAAAAATATATATTTAATTTTAAAAATTTTGATGAATATTTAGATTGTTATAACAAGTTAAAAAAAAATAATTATAAAAATAAATTAAAAGTTGATCCAAACAATATTTTTGATAGAACAACAAAAAAAGAAAGATATTTATTAAATATACTTTATGAAGATAAACAGTTAAATTTTTATTTAAAAAAAAAAAAAATTTTATCATTAATTTCAGGTAAATTCGATTATGATTTTTTTAAAAAATATTTTTGAACAAAACACGAAAATAAACAAATAAAAGAATATCTTTTTGTTTTAAATTTAGAAAAAAAAAATAAATTATTATACAATAACTTTTGAAAAAAAAAAGGTTATTCTTCTGAATCAGAATTTTATAAAAAATTTATGATTCCTCGTGAAGAAATTTATGATGAATCTATTGATTTTGAAAAATATTTACAAAAAAATAAAATAAAAATGATAAATCCAAAAATAATTCATAATGAAAAAGAAGAAATAGATTTAAAATTAGCATCTTTTAAAACATTAGAAACGGTAATTAAAAGAACATTAAAAAAAAATTTAGAAAATACTCTTTATATATTTAATTTAAAAAAAAAAAAAAAAGTATTTAAATATTATGATATATATAATATAAAATTTATTAAAAAATTTGGTACAAAATTAAATTTATATGAAAGATATGTTGATGAGTATCATTTTAAATATAGATGAATTGCGGAAAATCTTGGTGTTGAACATTCGAAAGTTTGACATAATTATGCTTTTCAACATTATCAAAATAAACATAAAAATCAAAAATTAGATATTATTAATATCGGTTATACTTTTTATAATTGAAATGCGGAGGAAATTTTTACATTTAATCATATGACTAAAAATATATTATATAGATTAATTCATAAAAATGAATTTTTTAAATTACATTATGAATTATTTGTAATATATCTTTTTAAATTTAATGATTATTATACATTTTTTAAAAAAATTTGTTCTTGTATTGGTTATAAACAAATAAAAATAAATAACGAATATACTATAGAAAATTATAATGTTCATTTACTTTTTGATTTTAAAAAATATAAAAAATATAAAGAACAATTTCTTTTTAGTACAAAAGCATTTGGTTCTATAGGTGAAACTAGATATCCTTATAAAAATAAAGAACAATTAATACAAGATTTTACAAAAAAAGTAATTTTTTATGATATAAATACTTTTTATTGACTTATTACAAGAATTCAATGAAAATATCTATTATTAGATCTTTATATAAAAAAATTAAGAAAAATAAAAATAGAAGAAATAAAATCTAATGGATTAAATATGTTTTATGAAAATATAGATAAAATGAAAAAAATATTAAAAGATGCATTTACTTGAGAAAATTTAATTATACTTTTTGATAAATTTATAAATTTTATATTTACTTCAAAAGTATATCTTATAGTAAATAAATTTATAATGCTTTATATAAAATATATTTGACCAATAATCGCTCAAATTATAGAAATTATAGACACTATTACAATGTATCCTATATATAAAATATTATATTTAATACAACCAGAATTATATTTAATTAGAGAATTTGCATTATATATAGATGTTGTTGAGGGTTGATTTTATGGTTTTCTTCCAAATATGTATAATATTATATATCATATACATAAATTAATACAATTAATTGATGATATTATGTTATATCCTTTGTATAAAATAATTTTTTATTTAGATAATGGATTTAACGCGGGTTATGAACATATAATAATAAATGTTGATATGAATTGTGTTATTATTAAAGATATTTATAGTATATTATTATTACCTTTATACTTTTTATTATATTTTATATGTAATAAAAACAATGTAAATCAATTAAATATAGAAATTAATAATAGTTTATCTATTATAAAAAATTTATTTTTAAAATTAATTACATCTATAGAATATTTATTAAATTATTTAATATTAAATGATTTTTATTATATTTTTTACAAAATAATTATTTTTTTTGATTTACACAATTTTAAAACAAATAATTATTTTGTAAAAAATATAATAAAAATAATATTAAAAAAAGAAGAATTATATCAAAAAGATGTAATTTATATTAATAATATATGTAATATAATATTTGATTATACTATAAAAATTATTAAATTTTTAATAGAATATTTAATTATTATTTTAAAAATAATTAAATATATTATAATTAAAGTAGATTATGTTTCAAACTATCCTTTTAGAAGAATTATAGATATTATTTCTTATTTTTTATATAAAAAGGGTGTTTATCGTAGTGTAGAAGAAATAGAAAAATCTCTAGAGGTAAGAACAATAAAATATATTATGAAATTATTTAAAAGAAAATGTGATGCAGCTTATAATTATCAATGGGACTTTCAAGATCCAGCTTCAGATATTATGGAAGGTATTATAGATCTTCATCATGATCTTATGTTTTTATTAATTATTATTATTTTTTTTATTTTATGATTTTTGTTAAGAATTATTGAAAAAAATGTTATAAATAATTTAAAAAATTATAAATACTCTGTTCAAAATATTTTTATAAAAAAAAAAAAAATTAAAACACATTATACTTTTATTGAAATTTTTTGAACATTAACTCCAGCTTATATATTAACATTAATTTTAGTTCCTTCTTTAGCATTATTATATTCTATGGATCAAATAGTTGAACCAAATATTACAATTAAAGTTATAGGTAATCAATGATATTGAACATATGAGTATAGTGATTTTTATTATAAATTATTAAATAAAAATCATAAAGATTTTATATATAATAGTTATATTACAGCAGATAATGATTTAACATATGGTACGTTACGATTATTAGAAGTGGATAACAGAGTATATATCCCTGTTAAAACAAAAATAAGATTTTTAGTTACTTCTACTGATGTTTTACATAGTTGAGCAATACCATCATTAGGTATTAAAATTGATGCTTGTCCTGGGCGATTAAACCAAGTTTTTTCTTTTGGTAAGCGCTTAGGTACATTATACGGGCAGTGTAGCGAAATTTGTGGAATAAATCATGGATATATGCCAATTTCTTTAGATATTTTAACATATACTACTTTTTTAGATTTTATTAAACGTTTTGATATATAATTAATAATAAAAATATTAAATAAAATAATATAGAGCTTATAGTTTAATTGGTAGAACTTACCGCTCATAACGGTACTGTTGCAAGTTCAAGTCTTGCTGAGCTCATATAAAATTATTTATTTAATTATATTAATCTTGTTTTTTATTTTTAATAAATGATATAAAAAATCTTTAACTAATTGAATTAACGAGCATATCGTTATGTATCCATCGCCGATTAATATTAATTATTTATGAAGTTTTGGTTTTCTATCTTTTTCTATATTATTTATTCAAATAATTACAGGGTTATTATTATCTATACATTATACTCCACATATAGATTATGCATTTATAAGTGTTGAACATATAATGCGTGATGTTAATTATGGTTGATTATTAAGATATTTTCATTCAAATGGGGCATCTATGTTTTTTATTATTATTTATATACATATAGGAAAAGGTTTATATTTTGGTTCATATGTTTATCCTAGAGAATTGTTATGAATTTCCGGTGTAATTATATTTATTTTATTAATGGGTATTGCATTTTTAGGTTATGTGTTACCTTGAGGACAAATGAGCTTTTGAGGAGCTACTGTAATTACAAATTTTGTTACTGCGTTACCTGTAATAGGGGAACCTATTTTATATTGAATTTGAGGAGGATTCGCTATAAATAATTCTACATTAAATCGAATATATACATTACACTTTTTATTACCTTTCTTATTATTAGGTTTAGTCTTTTTACATTTAATATTATTACATAAAGTAGGTTCTGGAAATCCTTTAGGTATTGATTGAGTAAGTTATATACCATTATATCCTTATTTTATAATAAAAGATTTTTTTAGTTTTATTATTTTTTTAATATTTTTTTCTATTTTTATTTATTTATTTCCTAATTTTTTAGGTCATTTTGATAATTATATTGAAGCAAATCCTTATGTTACACCAACACATGTTGTTCCTGAATGATATTTTTTACCATTTTATGCAATATTAAGATCAATACCAAATAAATTTTGAGGAGTGTTTTCTATGTTATTTGCTATAATTATTTTAATATTTTTTCCATTTATACTAGATTATTCTATAATAAATAAAACAATTTATCAAAATGAAAATATTCAAAATAAATATCAATTATTCGGGTTTTTTAGAAGTACTCGTTTTCGACCATTCTTTTCAAAAATTTATTGATTTTTAGTTGTTGATTTTATTTTTTTAGGCTGAATCGGTATGCAACCAGCAGAACCACCTTTTATTTTTTTAGGACAACTTGCTTTAATTTATTATTTTTCGTTTTTTTTAATAATTATTCCAATTTTAGCAATTTATGAACAAAAATTTATTTGAATTTATCCAATTAAACGATTTTGTATAATCAATATTAAAAAATTTTTTAATTTTTATATAAAAACTAATAAATTTTTTAATATTGATTTTTTTAAACAAATTTTATTATTAAATTTTCATGATGAAAAACATGTTCCTCTTTTTTTTGGTTGTTTAAATTTATTTATTTCTTTTTTAGATTTAAATGCAGAACATATTGATCTTAGATTAAAAATAAAATATGCATTTTATTCTAAAATTAGAAATAGATTTTTTATTTCTAATAAATATGATTATTTTTATTATAGAACTAGAGAAGATATAAAAAAATATGTATTATTTTATTCTATGGATTTTTATAATAGATTATATAAATTACTTTATAAAAATGAAGATTATGTCTTTTTTAGACGTTATAGAATTAATGATGTATTTTTTATTGATCTAGATTTTTTATCTTTTGAATATTATTGAAAACATTATAAAAAAAAAATTAAAAATGAAACAATAAAAATTTTAAATAAAAGATCTGTTACATTTTCACATTATAATACTTTTTCTAAAACAGAAAAAATTCATAATGAATTTATGTTATTATATTCTATAGTTCATGATTTTAAATATATTAGACATTATATAAATAAAATACTTTTTAGTATTACTACAATATCTACATTAAATTTATTAAATTATAAAAGAATACATATGTGATATAAAACTAAATGATATAATACTAGATTAAATAAACCATTTAAAAATATTCGTTTTAATTTTGATAATTATATTTTTTTACATTTTTTTTATTTTTCCTTTTTTATAGAAAAACTTAATAAATATATTACAGAAAATAAAATTAACATATTATTTAATATAAAAAAAACTTTTAAAATAAATTTAAATACTAATTATATAAAAACAAAAAATAATTTATTAAAAAAATTTAAATTATCTAAAAGAGTTTCTCTTAATGATTTAATTCTTTTTATAAGTTCAATAAAAAAATTTAATTTTTTTTTTAATGAATTTATGTTTATTTATCATAATAAAAATAATAAATTATTAAAAAAATATTTTAAAAAAATAAATTTAAAATTAATTATTTTTAATTTAACAAGTAATGAATTAAAAAATAAAAAATTTTGTTTATATTATTTTTTTAAATTATTTAATTAAATAATTTAAAAAAATAATATCCTCGGTAGCTCATTTGGTAGAGCAGTAAGCTGTTAACTTATTGGTAATAGGTTCGATTCCTATCCGAGGAGTTTTTCGGGATGGTATGAATTGAACATACGACATTCTGTTCCCAAAACAGATACGCTAACCACTGCGCTACACCCCGAAATAAAAAATAATATTTTTTTATTTTTTTCAACGAAAATGCATATTTTTTTTGTTTTCTAAAATCATTTTTTGTAAATTTTTTTTAATTTTTGTTGTATATGTTTCTATTTTATTTATATTTTTTATATGATCATTAAAATAAATTAATAAATTATTTATTTCATAAAACAGTTTTATTGAAAATTGATAATAATTTTTAGTTATTACATAATTTATACTATTTTTTATTCAAGTATACATTAAATTAAAAGAAGTTCTTTCATTATTCTTTAAATGTAACATATATGGAATATAAAATGGTTTTCCTGCTATTGTATATACTTTAATATCCATAAACGGTTGTAATTTAAAAAGAATACTTTTAAATAATTTAAATGGATTTTTATAATATTTTCGTTTTAACAATTTAAACATAAAAAAAATAATTTTTAATGCTTTTGTTTTTTTACCATTTTTTATTATTTTATTTATAAATTTATTTAATAATCTTGAATTATATTTAGGATCCTCTAAAGAAAATAAATATTTATTTTCTCTTTTTAACATATTTAATATTTTTTTATTAATTTTTTTTTTTTTTTCTGTTTTCATATTTTTGTAATCGATTTTGTCTTATTTTTTCTAATTTATTTCTTCTTAAAATTGTTTTAACACTTTTAATTTTTTTTACACCATATTTTGATCTTGCTCTTATTTTTTTATATAATGGTTGTAAATCTAATTTACCTCTAATAATTTTATATTTAACTCCAGGTAAATCATTAACTCTTCCACCACGAATTAATACCATAGAATATTGTTGTAAATTGTGACCTTCTCCTGGAATATGAGCTGTAATTGTAATTTTATTACTCAATAAGCGTACTCTTGCTATTCTTCTTAATGCCGAATTTGGTTTTTTTGGCGTCATTGAAGTAATTTTAATGCAAATTCCTTTTTTTTGTGGACATTTTTGTAAAGCAACTACTCTATTTTTTTTTTTTTTTTTTTTTTTTTTTTTTTAATTAATTTTTTTTTTTTTTTTTTTTTTTTTTTTTTTTTTTTTTTTTTTTTTTTTTTTTTTTTTTTTTTTT
>Ga0209262_10001290_pt1 | contig 10452 bp, 5 predicted proteins | sample Lowcelwee11metaG_FD_187171 | JGI IMG/M metagenome (GOLD analysis project Ga0209262, IMG submission 187171) | Freshwater pond sediment microbial communities from the University of Edinburgh, under environmental carbon perturbations - Low... | ecosystem: Environmental > Aquatic > Freshwater > Pond...
CTGCAAGATCTTCTGCCTCGACCAGGTAGACCAACAGCCGACCGCCAATGGCGATCCGCCTGCCCGGGCGAGAGCATCCAGGCAGGGTCACCTGACCCTCCTCGATGCGGTCGAGAACCTCGGCTGGGCAGGTACAGCCCAGGTCCTCGCGTACCAGGCGCTCGATGGTATCCCGCCGGGACACGGTCAGGGCCGGATGTAGAGGTAGCCCTGGGATTGCAGCTCCGCGATGCGTACCACACCGCTCGCGCTGGCCTCCACCAGACCGGGGAGCAGCTCGCTCAGTTTCAGATTGAATGCCTTGAGGCTGCTCGCACACACGTCGACCTCGACGCCGTCTGCCTGCAATGCCTTCACGTCGTTGCGAACCCTGTCCACGGCGTCGATGTCGCCGAAGGACTTGACGACGGGGCCGTGCATCACGAGCACGATCTGGACCTTGTCCGGCCCGCCCATGCCGTCGATGTGGTTGCGGATGTTGTTGAGGACGAAGCCGGCCTTGTCCTCGTCGGCGAGGTGGTAGACGACCTTTTGCTTGTCTGCGGCAAAGGCGGGCAGACAGGTGATGAGGGTCAGCAACAGGGAGAGCAGTCTGGTCTTGAGCATGGCGTGGTCTCCTCGGCCGAGAAGGCGTCGTTGTGAGTGGCTGATCTTACCGGGGCCAGGCCTGGCGCCACCATGAGGATGTTCCGGGAATCCGGTTGCGGTTTGTGCCGGTGCGGGATCGTTTGGCACGGTGTCTGAGGCGCGGCTCCAAGCCCCTGCCCGGTCGGTCTGAGCCGACACCGCGCTAGTCGGCCAGGGCGTCCTGCAGACCCGCGCGGATCTGCGTCAGGGGGACCCCGAGCGCCCAAGCGGCCGCGATGGCGGCGAGAACACCCTCCACTTGGAGGTTGCTGCCTTCGCCTGTCGTCACGGCGAAGCCTGCAAGCGGCAACAGCCCTTCTTCTGCATCGCCACTGGCCAGCACGATGCAGCCGTCCCGCTCCACGACGGCGCGGCCGCCCTGGGCCCGATGGCTTTGGATGATCGGGTGCTCGGAGTCCCGCGCGAACCAGAGGACGGACCCGCGGCAATGGCTCGCCAGGCCCGTCGCCAGCGGATCCTCGGCATTCAGTACGGCGATGCCCTCCGCCGCGATGGTCTCCACCAGACACCGCCGGGCCGCGATCAGGTCATCGGGCGTCGCGTCCCCCTGCGGCCCGGCCTGGCCGCCGCGCGCGTCGGCAACGACGCCAACCCGGCAGCGGTCGAAGCCCAGCCCCTGGCCGAGAATCTCGACTGGCTGGACCTCCAGCAACGCGACATCCACCCTCGGATTGAGGAAGACGGCACAGGCGGCATCGGGCGTGGCGCAATCGCCGTCACCGACACGCCGCCCGTCCAGGAAGCGCCCTTCGCCGTTGGTCAGTCCGACATGGGCCCCATGGCGGCCGAGCAACCGGGCGACGAGCCCCGTGATCGCGGTCGCGCCAGCCCCTCCGGTCACCGCGGCCACCGGGATGCGCCCGTCCTGCCCTGGCGCGAACAGGAGGTCGACGATGGCCTCGCCCACAGGTCGCGGGGTGCCCGCGGAGGGTTCCAGGTGCATGCGAAGCCCTGGCCCGGCATTGACCTCCACCACGGCGCCACCCTGGCCCTCGAGGGGCTGGCCGATGTCCTGCGCCAGGACATCGACCCCGGCGATATCCAGTCCCACCACTTGCGCCGCGTCCACGGCCCGCGCGGCAACCTCCGGGTGGACCAGGTCGGTGATGTCGGTGGCGGTCCCGCCGGTGCTCAGGTTGGCGGTATTGCGGATCAGGACCCGGGTCCCGGCCGCAGGGATCGAGTCCGGCGTGTAGCCCTGCTCCAGCAGGACCGTAAGCCCGATGGCATCGAGCTTGATGAGGCTCAAGACCGTGGCGTGGCCGTCGCTGCGCCTGGGGTCGCCGTTGACCCTGTCGACCAGCTCGGCCACGCTGGCGACCCCGTCGCCGATCACCTGGGCGGGCTCGCGCAGGGCCGCGGCCACCATCCGTTCACCCACCACCAGCAGGCGGTGATCGGCGCCTGGGATGTGGCGCTCGCAGAGGATCTCGGGGGACTCGGCCAGGGCCGCGGCAAAGGCCTGTTCGACGCCCTCCTGGGTTCGCAGATTCGCGCTGATCCCGCGCCCGTGATTGCCGAAACGGGGCTTGATGACCACCGGCAGCCCGAGGGACCGAGCCGCGGTCCATGCCTCTTCCGGGCTGGAGACGGGGCGCCCCTCGGGCACCGGCACACCCACGGAGCGCAGCAGCAGGCGGGTCAGATCCTTGTCCTGGGCGATGGCCTCGGCAATGGCGCCCGTGCGGTCGGTCTCTGCGGTCCAGACCCGCCGCTGGCGTGCGCCGTGGCCAAGCAGGAGCAGATTGTCCTGTCCCAGGCGCCGCACCGGGATGCCGCGAGCGCGGGCGGCGCGGGCGATGGCGTTGGTGCTGGGGCCCAGGTGGACCTCGTGGCACAGGGCGCGCAGGCGGGCGATCTCCCCGGCCAAGTCGAAGGCGCTTCCACGCAGGGCTGCGCCCAGGAGGGCTTGGGCGCTGGCCACACAGGCGAGGCCCACAGTGACCTCGTCGTACTCGCAGGCCACCAGGTACAGCCCCGGGGTCTGGGTGGGCCGGGTCTGCCGGAAGCTGACCCGCGACCCGGCCAGGGTCTGGAGCTCCAGGGTGACCTGCGCCAGGGTGTCAGCCAGGCTGGCCCCGTGCCCCATACGCTCCAGGAAGGCGCCGCGATCCGCCAGGCTGGACAGCCAGGAAGCCAGGCGCTCTGCCAGGTCCGGGTGCCGCTCCGGGACCTCCCCCAGGTCGAGGTCGAGTTCGAGGACCGGGCACTTGGCCCAGATGTTCGGGCCCCGCAAGGTCCGGATGCGTCCTATGTCGAGCACGTTCTGACCTCGGGCGGTGGCGACGCCAATGGGGTGGATCGGGACCTCGGTGACTAGGAAGCGGTCCCGGGTGGGTCCGCCATGCCTGAAGGGGCCCCGTGCTCGAAGGGGGCGCCCGCCTGGCTGATGGGCATCTCGCGACGCGCTTGATCCGCGGCCAGCCGGTCGCACACAAAGGCGACGGTCTCGTCGATCTGGTCTGCCTGGATCAAAAGCAGGTCGCCGGGCTGGGCCGCCCACAGGGCCGCTTCCACGGCATTCTGCCAGCCGTGGATGGCCTGGACCTCGGCCACTCGCCCGCCGGCCCCCAGCCCCTGGTGGAACAGTGCCATGATCTCGCCCGGCAGGCGCCCGCGGACATAGTGGTCCTCGTACAGGATCACCTGGTCGAAGGCCGCCCCCAGGATCTCGCCCTGGCGGATCATATCGATGTCACGCCGGTCCCCCGCCGCCGAATAGACCGCGATGCGCCGGCGGTGGGGGAAGCCCCCGAGGGCCTCGACCATGGCCAGCAGGGAGGACGGGTTGTGGCCGTAGTCGAAGATGGCCGTGGCGCCGTTGAGGCCCAGAACATTGAAACGCCCCGGGCTCTTGTCGGTGTCGCCGCCAAAGGTCGCCAGGGCGGCCCGGATGGTGTCCCAGGGCAGCCCCAGGGCCCACATGCCGCCGGCACTGGCCAGGGCGTTCTCCACCTGGAACAGGGTGCGCCCCCCACGGGTCAAGGGGACCCCATCGAACCCGATGGAGGCGACCTCGTCCTTGCCCTGGGCAAGGATCAGGGCACCGGCGCGGGCAAAGGCGACTCGCCCCCCCCGGCGGCGGTGGCGCACCAGGACCGGGTTGCGCCCGTCGCGAGCAAAGTACAGGACCGACCCGCGACAGTGCCGGGCCATCGGGACCACCAAGGGATCGGCCGCGTTGAGGACGGCCGTGCCCCAGGGGGCGACGCCGCGGACCACCGTCTGCTTGACCTCCGCGAGCTGCTCCACGGTCTCGATGCCGCCAATGCCCAAATGATCCCCCTCGCCGATGTTGGTCACCACCGCCAGGTCGCAGGCATCGAACGCCAGTCCCTCGCGCAGGATGCCGCCGCGGGCCGTCTCCAGCACCGCCGCATCAACGTGCGGGTTGAGCAGGACCAGGCGGGCGCTCTTGGGTCCGGCGCAATCGTCGGTGTCGATGCGCCTCCCGGCCAGATAGATCCCGTCGGTGCAGGTCATGCCCACGTGCCGGCCGCTGAGGGTCAAGGCGTGGGCGAGGAGGCGGGTCACCGTTGTCTTGCCGTTGGTTCCGGTGACCGCCGCCACCGGGATGCGGCCGTTGCCGCCCTGCGGGAACAGGGCATCGAGCAGTCGGTCAGCTACTGGACGCCCGGTGCCGCCGCCGGCGCTGCCGAGGCCCAGATAGGCATCCAACGGGGGGCCCGCTAAGACCTCGCTGACCCGCCCGCCCTGCACCTCCAGCGGCCGACTCGGGTCGTCCACGACCAACCGAATCTCCGCAATGTCCAGGGCCATGGCACGGGCGGCATCGACCGCCCGGGCGCAGACCTCCGGGTGGACCAGGTCGGTCACGACCCCATGGACGGGGGAGTCCCCCGAGAGGCCGGGAGGCTGAAGCGGGAGGTCCGCGACTTGAGCCGGGCCGGCCGCCCCCTTCGGGGGCTCCCAGCGAATAGTGGCGGCAACCCGGCCCCCGGCCACCAGCACCCGGTAATGGGGGCCGGTAACAGGCGTCTCGGTGCAGGCGATCCCCACACTGGCGAGCAGGTCCGCCATCAGGCCCCGCTCACCCGTCACCCACTGGGCGACGACACCCAGGCGCTCGCTGCAGGTGTTCAGGGCACGGACCTGGCGCGCCCCGTGACCCAGTTGCAGCAGCCCCGACCCCAGGTGACGCACCGGGATGGCACGCGCCCGGGCCGCTCCCTCCAGCGCGGCGGCAGAGGGCGTCGGCCGCGCCTGCTCTGCCGCGGCCCCCAGCCCCGCCAGGGCAGCGGGGAGATCGAAGGGCGCATCGGCGCCGACCGCGGTGAGCAGGGCCATGGCCGCCTCCGCGCAGGCCCTTGGAACGTGCTCCTGGTGATAGGCAAAGGCGACGATGATCAGCCCCGGCGGTTCGATCGGCCGGATCCGGAGGAAGCCGTCGCTGGAGCCGCCCAGGTGGGAGCCAAGGGTTAGCGTCAGGCGGGCAAAGGTCCGAGCCAGCCAGAGCTCCAGGGCCGGGCGGTCCTGCCCGCGGCCCAACCGCGGGAGGCGACAGGCCGGCAGCAGGGCACCCGCTCGGGACCCGATCCGCCGGCACAGGCCCTCGATCTCCCCCTCGGCGATGCCCGAGAGGTCGAGCCAGATCTCCGCCACCGGAAAGTCGGCCCAGATGTTGGTGCCCCGGAGGGTACGTACGCGCTCGATTTCCATTCCCGTATCGTTACCAGGTCGGATGTGGATTGGAGCGCGCCGCTTGGGGCGCGCCGGGTCGGGGATGCAGGGGAACGCCCGGGGCGCGCCCGAGGGCGACGCCGCCCGAGGGGATCGAGACCGCATCCGCACGGGGGGATGGCAGCCGTGGGACCGGCCGGGGCATTTTCACCAAGATCGTTCGCTCGCCCGTCACGCCCTGGCGCGCGCGGCCACGCGGGGACGGGCGCGGCGCAGCAGGGCCGGGGCGGGGGTCTCGCAGCCGCCCGGCTCCCCAGGGTGCGATTTCTGGGGGGCAAGGGCATAAACAGGCGGTGTGGCTCGCCGGGTGGCGGATGGCATGGTTGAGAACCAAAAAAAGTTAAGCGATTATGGTATGTTAGGCCCTCCGGAAAGTCGATAGCCTGCCGTGGCGCGCCTGCAGGGCGCGGATCACGACCGGCATCGACCTCACCGCACCAGACTGACTGGCTCCGCCACCCCACCCCTGATTGCTCGATCGATGCCGTCTGCCCCCCGACCAAGCCACGCCAGGCCGGAACTCGCGCCGGAGCTCGTGCCGGCAATGGCCGCCCCCCCTGAGGTCCGCTCCCAGCTTGCCGCTGACGAGTCCCTCATCGCCTGCTTCGAGCCCGACCTCGACCAGCGCCTGCACTTCACTCCCGGCCTGGTTTGTCTGACCGAGCGCCGCCTCCTGACCCACGGCGGAGACGGGGCAGGGTGGGAGAGCTGGCCCTTGGAGGCCCTTGCCGGGCTGCGCACGGCGGAGCAGGGTGGCGCCGGGACCCTGGAGGCCCTCGGGCCTGAGGGGCGTCTGTCCCACTGGCGCTACACCGCCGCCCGCTCGTCGGCTGCCCAACAGTTCGCGGAACGGGGCCGGAACGCCATGCGCCGCCGCAGCCAGAGCGGCAACGGGGAGGGGGAGCAGGCCCAAGGGACTGTCTGCCCCACCTGCGGGGGCATCATTGCGCCGGACCAGGATGAGTGCGCCTTCTGCAACGAGCCCCCGCTGCCGCCGCCAGGGCGTTCCCTCTGGCGTCTGACGCGCTTTGCCCAGCCGCGGGCCGGGCGGATCGGGCTGGGCTTCGGGCTCATGCTCGGGGGGACGGCGGCGAGCCTGGTCCCCCCCTACCTCACCATGCCCCTGCTCGATGGGGTGTTGATCCCTCACCAGACCAGCGGGGCGCCAGTGGACTTCGGCCTCGCCGGACTCTACCTCGGCGGCCTCGGTCTGGCGGCGCTTTTCGCCTGGCTGCTCGGCTGGGCCCGCACCTTCGTCATGGCCGCCGCCAGCGAGCGCATCGCCGCGGACCTGCGCCAGCAGACCTATGCGCACCTGCAGATGCTGTCGCTGGAGTTCTTCGGCGGCAAGCGCACCGGGGACCTGATCTCGCGGGTCGGCAGCGACACCGACCGCATCTGCAACTTCCTGTCGGTGAACCTGCTGGACTTTGCCTCCGACCTGGTGATGATCGTCATGACCGCCGTCATCCTGCTGGCCATCGACGCCCATCTGGCCCTGATCACGCTGGCCCCCTTCCCCCTGATCGCCTGGCTGGTTCACCGGGTACGCGCACGGCTGCGCCACGGCTTCGAGCGCGGCAGCCGGGCCTGGGCGGACATGGTCAATGTGCTCGCGGACACCATCCCCGGCATCCGCGTGGTCAAGGCCTTCACCCAGGAGCGCCGCGAGATCGAGCGCTTCGGCCGCGCCAACGAGCAGGTGGTCACCGCCAATACCCGGGTCAATACGCTGTGGGCCTTCTTCGGGCCGGCGGTGACCTTCCTGACCGAGCTGGGGCTCTTGGTCGTGTGGGGCTTCGGGGTCTGGCAGGTGGCCGACGACGGCATCACCGTCGGGGTGCTCACCGCCTTCGTCGCCTACATCGGGCGCTTTTACACGCGCCTGGAGGCCATGAGCCGGCTGGTGGGAGCCACCCAGCAGGCGGCCGCCGCAACGCACCGCATCTTCGAGATTCTCGACCGCGCCGCCAGCGTCCCGGAGCCCGTGACCGCCGTGGAGCCGGGGCGACTCAAGGGGGCCATCGCCTTGCGGGGGGTCGCCTTCAACTACGGCCGGCGGCGGGTGCTGCACGACGTCGATCTGGAGATCCGCACAGGGGAGATGGTGGGGCTGGTCGGCCACACCGGGGCCGGCAAGACGACGCTGATCAACCTGATCTGCCGTTTCTTCGACGTGGCCGAGGGGGCCATTCTCGTGGACGGGACGGACATCCGGTACTTCCCTGTGGAGGCGTACCGGAGAAATATCGGCATCGTCCTGCAGGAGCCCTTCCTGTTTTACGGGACCATCGCCGAGAACATCGCCTACGGGCGGCCCGAGGCGACGCCCGCAGAGATCATCGCCGCCGCACGCGCCGCCAGCGCCCACGAATTCATCCTGCGCCTCCCCGACGCCTACGATTCCCTGGTGGGTGAGCGCGGCCAGGCGCTGTCCGGCGGTGAGCGTCAGCGCATCTCCATCGCCCGGGCCCTCCTCACCGACCCGCGCATCCTCATCCTCGACGAGGCGACCTCCTCGGTGGACACCGAGACCGAGCGCAGGATCCAGGAGGCCCTCGACAACCTCACCCGGGGCCGTACCACCATCGCCATCGCCCATCGCCTCAGCACGCTGCGCCGCGCCGACCGCCTGGTGGTCCTGGACCAGGGGCGCATCGCCGAGGTGGGGACCCACGCCGAGCTGCTCAGGCACAAGGGGGTCTATGCCCGCCTCTACCAGGCCCAGCTCGAGCAGGCCAAGCGCCACATGACCCTCTGAGTAATGGTCCGCAAATGAACGCGAATGAGCGTGAACTGAGGACGGCGCGCGGGGAAGCGCCGGGGGAGGCCGTGGATGCGCCGAACAGGGCCCAGCCGCGGATGCCCTTCGCGCTGGCCCAGGACCCTTGGGGCCGCCTGGTGCTGAGGGACGAGGACGGGGCCGAGCATGTCGGCGTGATCCCGGTACGCGCCTTCCCCATCGGTTACCCCAGCGGCTGGCTGGTCCTGTGCGATGCCGAGGGCCGCGAGCTGCGCTGCATCGAGGACCCCGAGGCCCTGCCGGAGGCCCCGCGCGCCCTGCTGGAGGAGGAGCTGGCCAGGCGCGAATTCGTCCCGGTGATCCGGCAGGTCCGCAACGTCTCCAGCTACCTGGAGCCCGCCGAGTGGGAGGTGGAGACCGATCGCGGGCCGACCCGCTTTGTCCTCAGAACCGAGGACGACGTACGCCGGCTCGGCCCCTACCGTGCCTTGATCCTGGACGCCCAGGGTGTTCGCTATCTGGTCCCCGATACCCGGGAGCTCGACGCCTACGGCCGGCGGGCGGTGGAGCGTTATCTTTGACCCCATGGCCCACGCCGGCAGGCGCTGAGGGTGCCTGCCGCCCGCCGCGGCGGCCTACTTCAGGACGTCGAACAGGTTGTTGAAGTCGTCGGTCCAGGCCCGTAGCCCCGGTACCCTGGCCAGCTCGGTGGCGGCCTCGCGTATGCCCTCACGCTCCAGGACCCCTGGGCTGCGCGCCACCAGCATCCAGTCCGTGCGGCGCAGGTCCGTGCCCTCCGCGTCGTCGTGGATGAGCAGGGTGGAGAGCCCCTTGGCCCGGGCGATCTCGTCCACCACCGGCGGCAGCCAGAGGAAGCGGTTGGTGACGTGGAAGGCGATGATGCCGTGCTCATCCAGGTGCCGGAGGTAGAGGTCCATGGCTTCCGCGGTGATGAGGTGGACCGGCACCGAGTCGCCGGAGAAGGCGTCCACGGCGAGGACGTCGAAGCCCTGGGGCGGCTCGCGCTCGAGGGACAGGCGGGCGTCCCCGAGCACGGTCTCGATGCGGGCCTGGCTCTCGCCCATGAAGCTGAACTCGCTCTGGGCCAGCTCGATCACCTGGGGGTTGATCTCGTAGAAGCGGTAGACATCGCCGGGGCGGCCATAGACCGCGAGGGTCCCGGACCCGAGGCCAATCAGGCCCACCTTCTTGGCGTTGGGGTCGGTGTTGGCGATGGCGCGCCCGACCCCGGAGGTGGGGCCATAGTAAGTGGTCGGCTCCATCCGCCGCTCCGGGGCCAGGTACTGCTCGCCGTGCTTGATGGAGCCGTGGTAGAGCTGGCGCACGTTGTCGCGCGGGTCCTCGCGCTCGGTATCGAGGCTCAGCAGGTTGCCGTAAAAGTTGCGGGCGATGCGGCGGGTGCCGGCGAAGTCGTCCTCGATCTGGACGTAGAGGAACCAACCGCACAGGACGGCGATGACCGCGGCCGTGCCGAACAGGGGCCTGGATGGGCGCAGCAGGACCATGGCCAGCAGCCCGACGATGACGAAGCCGATCCCCAGCTCGTAGTAGGCGGGCAGGACCCGCGGGGCGATCAGCCCGACGCTGATCCCCCCTAGGGCCCCGCCCAGGGCGAGCATCAGGTAGAAGCGGGTCAGGTAGCGCGGTCCGGGGCGCATCTGGGCCAGCTCCCCGTGCAGGAACATGCACAGGAAGAACAAGCCCAGCGCATAGACGGGGATGGCCACGAAGATGTTGACCCCGATGCTGCTGTCCTGCAGCCCGTAGGCGCACAGCAGGAGCAGGGCCGCGGTGGGCAGCAGGAACCAGCGCCTGCGGTACCAGCGGTCGCTCTCGAAGCAGAGGACGAAGGTCAGCAGGTAGAGGGTGAGCGGCAGCAGCCACAGGAAGGGGATGGCCGCCACGTTCTGGGTGATGTGGTTGGTGATGGCCACCAGCAGCCAGGAGCCCATGGCCGAGAGGCCGAGCCAGAGCAGGTAGTCCCGCCGCTTGGGGTCCCAGTCGCCCTCGGCCTCGTGGGTGCGGGCGTGGGCCTCCGGGGGCAGGGTGTGGGCATGGCGCAGGAAGTAGAGGGCCGCGCCCGCACACAGCAGGGTGAACAGGGCATAGACTCCGGACCAGGCATAGGCCTGGGTGGCCAGCGCCGCCCTCGGCTCGAGGATGAACGGGTAGCTGATGAGGGCGAGCAGCGCGGCCAGGTTCGACAGGGAGAAGTAGCGGTAGACGTGGGTCCCGATCAGGGTGCGCGAGACCCAGGACTGGATCAGCGGGCCCGTGGTCGAGAGCAGGAAGTAGGGCAGGCCGATGGTCGTGACCAGCAGGCCAAGGATCCACAGGGT
>Ga0209262_10001291_pt1 | contig 10450 bp, 11 predicted proteins | sample Lowcelwee11metaG_FD_187171 | JGI IMG/M metagenome (GOLD analysis project Ga0209262, IMG submission 187171) | Freshwater pond sediment microbial communities from the University of Edinburgh, under environmental carbon perturbations - Low... | ecosystem: Environmental > Aquatic > Freshwater >...
CTCGCGGCTGCTCGCGCCTGCCGCCACCCGCCGCGCGACGCCGGCGGCGTAGGTATCGAGCCAGCCGTCGACGAAGCGATGCACCCCCAGACGCAGTGCCAGCGCGGTTTCCTCGGCGGAACGGGCGAACGGTTCCAGACTGCCGTCGTTATCTTCCGGCCCCAGCATGACGAAGGGCTGGCCGGCGGTATGGAAAGAATGCAGATCGAGCAGCGCATCGTGCTGCGCCAGCAGCGGGCACAACCAGTTGGCGATGCGGTCTTCGAATTCGCTAGGCGCGTCGGTCGGCACCAGATTGCGGTTGAGGTTGCGATCGCCCATGCGCTGATGGCGCGCATAGGCCAGTGGATTGGTGACCGGGACTAAGGTGACGCTGCCGGCGACGATGTGCAACTGGCCGGATTCGATCTCGCCGATGATGCGGCGAATCGCCTGGGTGCCGCAGGTCTCGTTGCCATGCACTGCGCCCAGCACGATCAGGCGCGGCCCGAATGCCAGCCCGGTAAAGGCAACGGATTGAAAATGCAGGGACTCGAATTCGTTCATGCGCTCAAGGCCTTGTAAAACAACGACACACTCGACACCAGCAACAATACGCCGACCAGCCGCGTCATCTGCGCTTGCGACAGGCCCACATGCACGCGCCCGCCCAGATAGAGCGCGCCCAGCATGATGGGCAAGGCCGCAACATACGCGATCCAGATCTGGCTCGACAACAGCAGGCCGACAATCAGGAAGCTGGCGATGCGGGTCAGACCTTCGGTGAAGAACAGCGCCGAAAAAGTCGCCCGCAAATCGCCTTTTTCACGGATGCGGTGGGTCAGGTAAATCACATACGGCGGCCCGCCGGTGCCGAACAGCGCGCCCACGGTGCCGCCGGTGAGCGCGGCCGGCGCGGCCCAGCCGCGCGAAATCAGCTTGTCGCCGTGCAGGTTCAGCACGCTGCGCAGCGCAAACACGAAAACGAAGCCGGCCAGCGCAAACAGCATCGGACCAGGTGGCAACTCGACCAGCAAGGTGGTGCCGACGATCACGCCGATCACGCCAAACGGAATCAGGATGCCGATTTCATCCCACCTCACCCGCTTGAAATGCAGGCCGCCGATGACGATCGATGCGGTGAAATCCAGCAGCAAAATCAGCGGCACCACAAATTGCAGCGGCAGAAACAACGCCAGCAAAGGCACCGACACCAGCCCCGAACCGAAGCCAGTGATGCCGCGAATGACATACGCCGCCAGCAGGATGGCCGCCCCACTGACGATATCGCTGGTGGCGATCTGTTCCAGGCTCACGCGCGGCTGCCGCGCTCGATGCTGATACCCAGTTCCTTGATACCCGGCACGATGGCGAACTTGGTCACCGACACTTTCACCCAGGGCGAACCGAACTCGTTGAGCACGATGGCGGCGACATGCTCGGCCACCGATTCCACCAGCGTGATCGGTTGCGGCGCGTTGTGCAGATAGTCCTTCACCCGCATCGCCACCGCGCCATAGTCGATGGTGTCGGCGACGTTGTCGGTGCCGCCGGCCTTGCTGTTCGGCAGGCCGATTTCGAGGTCGAGACGTACCGGCTGGGGCACTTTGCGTTCCCATTCGTATACGCCGATAATCAGTTCGAGACGAAAGTCCCGCAGAAACAAGATATCCATCACGCCGCGCCCGCCTGGTGTCGTGAATCAGGAATAGCGGAACAGGATAAAACGGATGGATTTTTTCGCAGGGCAAGGCACGAGGAGGCGGCATAGCCTGCTCTACGGCAACGACGAGCAACGCCGCCATGCGGAAAAAGACACCGTTTTATGTTGCGATATTTCTGATTCATGACACCAATGCTCATCCAAAACCCGCCATTTTACTGACTTCGTTATGCCCACGCTGCTGTTTATCGTTGCCGCCTACCTCATCGGTTCCCTGTCGTTTGCCGTCATCGTCAGCAAGCTCATGGGGCTGCCCGACCCGCGCAGTTTCGGCTCGGGCAACCCCGGCGCCACCAACGTACTGCGCACCGGACGCAAGGCCGCGGCAGCGTTGACCCTGCTAGGCGACGCGCTAAAAGGCTGGGTGGCGGTGGAGCTGGCGCGCATGCTGGCGCCACAATTCGGCCTGACGGAGGACATCGCGCTGCTATGCGCGCTGGCCGTGTTTGCCGGCCACTTGTACCCGGTATTTTTCCGCTTCCAGGGTGGCAAGGGCGTGGCCACCGCGCTCGGCGTGCTGGTCGGCCTCAACCCCTGGCTCGGGCTGGCGTGTCTGGCCACCTGGCTGTTCATGGCCAAGGTGTTCCGCATTTCCTCGCTAGCTGCGCTGACCACCGCCATTCTCGCTCCGGTGTATGCCTGGCTGTTGATGGGCTGGGGCAACACCGTGCTCACGGTGCTGGTGATTGCGCTGCTGCTGGTCTATCGTCACAAGAGCAACCTCATCAAATTAGTGAGCGGCGAAGAAGGACGCATCGGAAAACCTAGCTGACATGGCCTTCTTCGAAAAATCCATCGACCACGCCAAAGACAGCCTCGCCGAAGTGTCGCGCGAAGCCATCGACCGCGCCGGTGACCGGTTAGCGGGGGTAGTAAAGGAAGGCGTCTCGCAAGCGGGCAGCGAGCTGAAAGATGTCATCTGGCGAGCCAGCCAGGAAATCGACGCCAAGCTCGACAAGATTTCCGACGAGTTGCACGAACAACGCCAGTTCACCAAGGACGATGTGCGCGAACTGGTCGATTACGCGGGCGACAAGCTCGGCACCCTGCTGGACGAGCGCATGGCGGTGGCCAAGGCCGAGATTTCCTCGCTGGTGCAGGACAAGGTCGAATACTTCAAGCGCGAAATCGACGGCTTTTTCATCGAACGCCAGCGCGACCTCGCGCGCGAACGGCGGCGCCTGTTCATCAACGTCGCCATCGCGATCCTCGCCTCGGTGTCGCTCGGCTTCGTGTCCTGGCTGTATCACCAGTACATGGGCGGAGGACTCGACCTGTTCGCCATGTTCCGCATCGTATTCGCCTCACTGGTCGGCGGCTGGGGCGCGTTTCTCGCGGTGCGGGTGGTGCGCCGCTGGCTGTCGATGTCGGAACACAAGAAGGACACGCTGTTCCTGGTCAGCCGCTACTGGGGCGTGCTGCGTCCGGAAAGCGTGTTCGGCACCTTGGTGCTGGTGTGCCTAATCGCGGTGCTGGTGGGTTTCCTGCTGTTCCCCGACCAGATCGCGCAGCTGACCGGGAGCGAAAAATGGCTGCGGGGACTACGCGAGGCATACCCGTTCCTGCGGAAATAAACAGGGCCTGAGCGAAAGGAGCATTCATGGCAGTGGGCTGGTTGATGGTTTTGCAGAGCGTGCCGTGGTCGGACGTCATCAAGAACGCGCCCAAACTGGCCGAGGGCGCAAAGAAACTGTGGGACGCCGTCGCCGGCCATCCCGCGCAGCCGGCCGCAGCGAAGCCGCAGCCGGCCGCGTCGTCCGATACCCCGAATCTGGCCGTCCTCGAAGCTCGCACACTGGCCCTTGAAGCCGCCGTATCCGACCTGCACAGCCAGATGTTCGCCTCGTCCGAACTGATCAAGGCACTGGCCGAACAGAACACCCAGCTGGTCCAGCGCATCGAGGCCAATCGGGTCCGGGTGGTCTGGCTCAGCGCTGCAACCGGGGTGCTGGCCATCGTGACTATTGCCAGCTGGCTGCGCTAATTCAACCGCAGCCAGCCGGTTACACCGCCTCCAGCGTCGCCAGATCCCAGCGCGGCTTGACCGCAAAAGTCAGTTCCGGCGCGGCATGCGCCATCCTTTGCGCGCCGGCGAACGCGATCATCGCGCCGTTGTCGGTGCAGAACTCCATGCGCGGATAAAACACCGCAATGCCGCGTGCCGCCGCTACGCGGGTGAGCCGTTCGCGCAGCTGCGCATTCGCGCCGACCCCCCCCGCCACCACCAGCCGCCTGGCGTGACTGTGCTTGCAGGCGGCGAGGCTTTTTGTCACCAGCACGTCCACCGCGGCGACCTGAAACGCCGCTGCGATATCCGCCGCCTCATCCAGCCCCACTTTGCGCACCAGCGTCAGCACGGCTGTTTTCAAGCCGCTGAAGCTGAAATCGAAATCGCCGGAATGCAGCATCGGGCGTGGCAGGGTGAAGCGTGTCGCGTCGCCACTGTCCGCCAGTTTCGACAGCGCCGGGCCGCCCGGATAACCCAAACCCAGTAACTGCGCGGTCTTGTCGAACGCCTCGCCCGCCGCGTCGTCCAGGGTTTCGCCCAGCAGGGTGTAGCGGCCAACGCCTTCCACCAGCATCAACTGGGTATGGCCGCCCGACACCAGCAGGGCGACGAAGGGGAATTCGGGCGGGGTGTCGGAAATCAGCGGCGACAGCATGTGGCCTTCGAGGTGATGCACGCCGACCGCCGGAATGTTCAACGCATACGCCAGCGCGCGCGCCATCCCCGCGCCCACCAGCAAGGCCCCGGCCAGGCCCGGCCCCTGAGTGTAGGCAATGCCGTCGAGATCGGAAAGTGTGCGGCCACTCTCGCTCAACACCTGACGGGTCAATGGCAGCACCCGCCGGATATGGTCGCGCGAGGCCAGTTCCGGCACCACGCCGCCGTAGTCGTTGTGCATGGCGATCTGCGAATACAAGGCGTGCGCCAGCAGGCCCTTCGTGCTGTCATACAGCGCGACACCGGTTTCATCGCAGGAGGATTCAACGCCAAGCACCAACATCAGGACTGGAATAACAGGGACTGGAAAAAACTTCCTAAGCTTGTTATTATTCTTGTTTTTCCCGTTTCCCGGAAGCCATCTTCATGCCCCACGTTAAAATCAAGGAAAACGAGCCGTTTGATGTCGCCCTGCGCCGCTTCAAGCGTTCCATCGAAAAAGTCGGCCTGCTGACCGAACTGCGCGCCCGCGAGTTCTACGAGAAGCCCACCGCCGAACGCAAGCGCAAGCTCGCTGCAGCAGTCAAGCGCCAGAGCAAGCGCCTGCGCGGCCAGCAACTCCCCCCCAAGATGTATTGATTCTGCCGTTCGGCAGAATCTCCCCACCCGCGTCCACCCGGCATGTCGCTCAAGCTCCGCATCACTGACGACATGAAGGCGGCGATGCGTGCGAAAGAAACGGCGCGCCTCGGTACGATTCGCCTGCTGCTGGCTGCGATCAAGCAGAAAGAAGTCGACGAACGGATCGAACTGGACGACGCGACGATCAGCAGCATCGTCGAAAAACTCATCAAGCAGCGCAAAGACTCGATCAGCCAGTTTCAGGCTGCCCACCGAGACGATCTGGTGGCCGCCGAACAGGCCGAACTCCTTGTTTTGCAAGCTTATCTGCCCGAGCAACTCTCCGCCGCCGAAGTTGAAGCTGCAGTGATTGCGGCGATTGCCGAATCCGGCGCCTCCAGCGCTAAGGATATGGGCAAGGTGATGGGGTTGCTGAAGCCCCGCCTCGCCGGCCGCGCCGACATGGGCCAGGTTTCCGCGCTGATCAAGACCCGCCTGGCGGGTTGATTCACGCCAGCCGCCCGGCAGATTTGCCCGGGTTTATCATGCGGCCATCATGATCCCGCGCGATTTCATCGACACCCTGCTTGCCCGCGTCGACATCGTCGACGTGATCGACCGGCGCGTGCCGCTGAAGAAGGCCGGGCAGAACTACCAGGCCTGTTGTCCTTTCCACAGCGAGAAAACCCCCTCCTTCACGGTCAGTCCGACCAAGCAGTTCTACCACTGCTTCGGTTGCGGCGCGCACGGTACCGCCCTTGGGTTCCTGATGGAATACGAGCACATGAGCTTTCCCGATGCCGTGGCCGCGCTGGCTCAGGATACCGGCCTGCAGGTGCCGGAATCCGCGCACGAGCCTGATCGTCCCAAACCGCCGCCCGCGCTGTGGGATGCGCTGGAACAGGCTGCGCAGTTTTACAAACAGCAACTCAAGCAAAGTCCACGTGCCATCGACTACCTGAAACGGCGCGGCCTGACCGGCGTCATCGCCGCCCGCTACGGCATCGGCTATGCGCCCGACGGTTCGCCATTGAAACAGGTGTTTGCCGACTATTCCGCCGATGCGCTGGCCGCCTCCGGTCTCGTCATCGACGGCGAACGCGGCCGCTATGACCGCTTTCGCGACCGCATCATGTTCCCGATCAAGAACATCAAGGGCCAGATCGTCGGCTTTGGCGGACGCATACTTGACCAGGGCGAGCCGAAATACCTCAACTCGCCGGAAACTCCGCTGTTTCACAAGGGTTCCGAGCTGTACGGCCTGTTCGAAGCACGCGCGGCGATTAAGGCTGCCGGCCGCGCCATTGTGGTCGAAGGCTACATGGACGTGGTGGCGCTAGCTCAGCACGGTGTGGAATTCGCCGTTGCCGCGCTGGGCACCGCCACTACGCCGATCCACGCGCGCACCCTGCTGCGCCACACCGACCGCCTGATCTACGCCTTCGACGGCGACAACGCCGGACGCAAGGCCGCCTGGCGCGCACTGGAAAACTCGCTGGAAGCGCTACAGGATGGCAAGGAAGTCAGCTTCCTGTTTCTGCCGGAAGGCGAAGACCCCGACAGCTACATCCGCACCCAAGGCCAGGCGGCCTTCCTGCACCTGCTGGATACCGACACCCTGCCGCTGTCGGCGTTTCTGGTACGCGAACTGGCGCGTGACCGCAGGCTCGACACCCAGGAAGGCCGGGCGACGCTGATCAAGGAGGCCAAGCCGCTGCTGGAGAAAATTGCCGCGCCGCTGCTGGCCAGCCTGATCCAGCGACAAATCGCCGAACTGGCGCACCTGCAAGCCGACGAACTCAGCCACATGGGCGTCAAGCCCAACCTCGCCCGGCGCGCGCCGCCGCGCCCGCAGCGTCGCCCCGCGCCGTCGCGCCTGCGCAGCCTGGCGCGCACACTGTTGATGAACCCGCAGCGCACCGCCGAGGTGGAAGCCATCTGGCTGGACGCGAACGATCCGCTCGCCGAGCGCATGGGCGAACTCATGGCCTGGCTAAGCGACATCGAGCAACTCAATCTGCCTGCGCTGGCCGAGGCCGCGCGCGGCAGCACCCTGGAAGTGCTCGTCAATGAACTTATGACGGATTTGCTCGACAAAGACGACACTTGGGACTGGAATGCGGAATTTGACGGCGCGCTCAAACAGTTGCGCGATGACTGGCGGCGCAGACGACAGCAGGAATTGGCCACCCGGCCACTGAGCAGTTTGAGCGCCAGCGAACGCGAGGAATTGACTGCGCTGGCACGCTCCTAGCTTGCCATAAACGGCAAGACAACGCCCCGGATTGCGGTATAATTGTCGGTTTTTGAACGACTTTTCTGTCCGCGCGCGCTGCGCGGGGTGGAATCTGAGCGGAGAAAATCCTGTGGCCGTACGTGGAAGAAAACCGGGTGGTGGCGCCAAAAAAACCGAGGCGCTGCACCCTCTTAAAGAACTGACGCCGCTGGAAGCCGAGGCGCGCCGCACCCAGCTAAAAAACCTGATCATTCTAGGCAAGGAACGTGGCTTCCTGACCTACGCGGAAATCAACGACCACTTGCCCGACGAAGTGCTGGACGCCGACCAGATCGAAGGCGTGATCGGCATGATCAACGACATGGGCATCCAGGTCTATGACGAAGCGCCGGACGCCGAAACCCTGCTGATGCAGGAGGCCACCCCGGCCGTCGCCGACGAGGACGCAGTCGCCGCCGCCGAGCAGGCACTGACCACCGCCGACTCCGACTTCGGCCGCACCACCGACCCGGTGCGCATGTACATGCGTGAAATGGGTACGGTTGACCTGCTCACCCGTGAGGGCGAAATCGAAATCGCCAAGCGCATCGAAGAAGGCCTGCGCCACATGGTGATGGCGATTTCCTCGTGCCCGCTCACCATCCAGCAAATTCTGGATATGGCAGCACAAGTCGAAAAAGACGAACTACGCATCGACGAGTTGATCGACGGCTTTGTCGAAATGGAAACCGAAGCTGCGATAACAGTGGAAGACACTGCCAGCGAAGGCGATGACAGCGAGGAAGATGACGAAGAAGCCAGCGCCAAACTGGCTGCCGCCAACTTGGCGCAGTTGAAAGCCGAAGCGCTGACACAATTCGATTTCATCCGCAAAGCCTACAAAAAGGCACAGACTGCCCAGGTCAAATATGGCCTCGGCAGCCCACAGCACATGAAAGCGCAGGCGGAAGTCACTGAGTTGCTGATGGTGTTCCGCTTCTCGGTGCGCCAGGTCGATGGCCTGTGCGAACAGATCCGCACCGCGGTCGAGGAAGTGCGCTCGCACGAGCGCAAGATCATGGATTTCTGCGTCAACCGCTCCGGCATGCCGCGCGCGCATTTCATCAAAACCTTCCCCGGCAACGAAACCGCGCTGGCTTGGGTGGACAAGGAAATCGCCGCCAAGAAAGGCTATTGCTCGACGCTCGCCAAAGTGCAGTATGAAGTGAAAGCGCACCAGGAAGCGCTGATCTCCATGCAGGATCGCGTCGGCCTGCCGATCAAGAACCTCAAGGACATCAACAAGCAGATGTCCACCGGCGAAGCCAAGGCGCGCCGTGCCAAGCGCGAAATGATCGAAGCCAACCTGCGCCTGGTGATTTCCATCGCCAAAAAATACACCAACCGCGGCCTGCAGTTCCTCGACCTGATCCAGGAAGGCAACATCGGCCTGATGAAGGCGGTGGACAAGTTCGAATACCGTCGCGGCTACAAGTTCTCGACCTACGCCACCTGGTGGATTCGCCAGGCCATCACGCGCTCGATCGCCGACCAGGCGCGCACCATCCGTATCCCGGTGCACATGATCGAAACCATCAACAAGATGAACCGCATCAGCCGTCAGATTCTGCAGGAAACCGGCATCGAGCCGGATCCGGCGACGCTGGCGATCAAGATGGAAATGCCGGAAGACAAGATCCGCAAGATCATGAAAATCGCCAAGGAGCCGATTTCCATGGAGACGCCGATCGGCGACGACGAGGATTCGCACTTGGGCGATTTCATCGAGGATTCCAGCACGCTGTCGCCCGACGACTCCGCGGTCTACGCCAACCTGCGCGACGCCACCCGCGAAGTGCTGGACAGCCTGACCTCGCGCGAAGCCAAGGTGTTGCGCATGCGCTTCGGCATCGAAATGAACACCGACCACACGCTGGAAGAAGTCGGCAAGCAGTTCGACGTCACCCGTGAACGGATTCGCCAGATCGAAGCCAAGGCGCTGCGCAAGCTGCGCCACCCGACTCGTTCCGAAAAGCTGAAAAGCTTTACCGGCAGCGGCGAAGTCTGAGCACACAGCCCCATCAACGATGGGGCTTGCAACCGGTTTCGGGTCTGTAGCTCAGCTGGTTAGAGCAGGGGACTCATAATCCCTTGGTCCACGGTTCAAGTCCGTGCAGACCCACCATTTTTCCCTGATAATCCATTCCAATAAAACAAAAAGGATGGTCGATGGAAGGGGAAGCCAAAAAACCCGGCGAGCGCCGCTTGCAGATTCTGCAGACGCTGGCCTCAATGCTGCAGGAACCGCAGCCGGAAAAGATCACCACCGCCGCACTGGCGGCACGCGTCGGCGTATCGGAAGCGGCGCTGTATCGCCATTTTTCCAGCAAGGCGCAGATGTATGAAGGGCTGATCGAATTCATCGAACAGACGCTATTCGGGCTGATCGCGCGTATCACCGCCGACACGCCCTCGCCGGCCGCGCAGGTCGAGGCCATTCTCGGCATGCTGCTGAATTTTGCGGCGAAGAATCCGGGGATGACACGGGTGCTGATCGGCGAAGCGCTGGTGCACGAAAACGAGCGCCTGCAAAAACGCATCAATCAGTTGCATGACCGCATCGAGGCGCAGTTACGGCAATGTCTGCGGCTGGGCGAGGGCAGGCAGGCCGAACTCAGCGCGCCGCTGGCCAATCTGTTGCAATGCGTGGTGGTCGGGCGCTGGCACCAGTTTGCCAAGAGCGGATTTACCCGCGCGCCGGGTGGCGATATCGACTTGTTGCTGGCGCGACTGCTCGACGGTCAGCCCGCCTGAATTTGAAGTCTCGCCTGTCCGCACACCGGACAGGCGGGGTCACGCGGCACATTCATCCTGCGCGCCTCGCTGCGCAAACCATCCCACAGCAACAATTTCCCGATCAGCGGTTCACCGGCCTGCGCCAGATATTTCAGGGCCTCCATCGCCTGCATCGCGCCGATGATGCCCACCAGCGGCGCAAACACCCCGGCTTCGGCACAGCGCATTTCAGGCTCATCTGCCTGGTCGGGGAACAGGCAGTGATAGCACGGGCTCGCGGCGCGACGCGAGTCGAACACAGCCAGTTGCCCCGAAAAGCCGATCGCGGCGCCCGACACCAGCGGTTTGCCAAGCTGCACACAGGCACGATTGACGGCGTGGCGCGTGGCAAAATTGTCCGACGCATCGACCACCAGATCAACCGCCGCGACGGCTTCATGCAAGGCGATGC
>Ga0209262_10001292_pt1 | contig 10448 bp, 13 predicted proteins | sample Lowcelwee11metaG_FD_187171 | JGI IMG/M metagenome (GOLD analysis project Ga0209262, IMG submission 187171) | Freshwater pond sediment microbial communities from the University of Edinburgh, under environmental carbon perturbations - Low... | ecosystem: Environmental > Aquatic > Freshwater >...
CTGGATGTTCACCCCCAGCCAGCCGCGGGTGACTTCGCCGTTTTCCTTCAGTTGAGCGACGATCTTGGTGGCCATGTCGATCGGGATCGCAAAGCCGATGCCCTGGCCCTGGGCGATGATGGCCGTGTTGATGCCCACCACCTCGCCGTTCAGATTCACCAGCGGCCCGCCGCTGTTGCCCGGGTTGATCGAGGCGTCGGTCTGGATGAAATCGTCGTAGGGGCCGGAGCCGATGGCGCGGCCCTTGGCGCTGACGATGCCTGCCGTGACGGTCTGCTCCAGGCCGAAGGGGCTGCCCACCGCCACCACCCACTCGCCGACTTTCAGGTCCGCGGAGCGGCCCAGGCTGGCCACGGGCAGATCGCCCTTGGCGTCGACCTTGATCAGGGCCACGTCGGTTTGGGGGTCGCGGCCGATGATCTTGGCTTCGAACTCGCGCTCGTCCTTGAGCTTCACCTTGATCGTGTCGGCATTCTCCACAACGTGGTTGTTGGTGATGATGTAGCCGCTCTTATCAATGATGAAGCCCGTGCCGACCCCACCCTGTCGGCGCTCCTGGGGCGGCATCTGTTTGCCGAAGAAGTCCTTGAAGCGTTCGTCCCCGAAGGGGTTGCCTTCGGACGGCTGCCGCATGCCGGCCTCGCCCGCATCCTTCTCCACCTGGATGTTCACCACAGCAGGGCCCACCTGCTCGGCCAGGGCGCTGAAGTTGTCCGGGATCATCCGGGGTGCGCTCTTGGCGGCCTGCAGGCCGGCGGTGAAAAACATCCCCACCATCAGCACCATGGCGATGATCTGGGTAACTCGAACACGTCTTGTCATTTTCTTTGTCCTCCTGGTTTGATGTTTGCCCATACGGGCTGAATCCTTGGGCAGACAATAAACCAACCAGTTCACGGCCAGATGACCCGAAAATGATTAAAAAGTCATCTTTCCGGATTCTTTTCATGAACGGCATCCTCGGCCGGGAGCTCATCACGTGCGGCGGTCGGGCGCATGCGCGTTTCGCAGCAGCCCGAAATCGTAGATCCCCGGGGAAGAGCCTTCGATCAGAGTTGCGCCGACCGTTTTCGAATAGTATTGCGCCGGGCCCACCCCGCCGATGATGGCGTAGGCGTAGCCGTCATCGCGCATGGCGTGCAGGCACGCAAGCAGCAGTGATAACCCGACCCCCCTGCCTCGCGCAGCTTCGGCCACCCCGGTGGGCCCGAAGAAATTCCTGCGGGTGCAGTCGTAGCAGGCAAAACCGATCAAAGCGTCCTTCTCAAGCGCGATGAAACAGCTCGGCGGCTTCACCGCAAAGGCCGCCTCGCCTTCCAAAGCCCACGCCGATGTGAACTTGTCATGAACCCATTCCATCAGGATGCTTTTTTCCCAAGGATTCGGCCGGCGGATCACAACACCCTGCGGTTGAATTCGCTTCAAATGTTCATCTAGATCAGGCAGCTGGTAGAGTTTTACGAGCATGTCAGGCATGTGGGGACTCCACCTGCGGAATGGTATTTCGAAAAATAGTATGGAAAGGCGCCGCCCCTGTCAATACCGATTCCCGACCGTGTGTTGGCCAAGCAAGCGCAGCGACCCGAAACGGTGAGAATCACGCGGGCGTTTCCGATGAGGCGACGGCGCTGCAGGCCTCGGAATGCCGCTTGATCTGGTCGAGCATCAGCACCGTGAGATGGTGAAGGCGCTTGGGCACGCCGACCAACCGCCCCAGGGCCAGCAGCGGTCCTTTAAATGTCTCAACGCTTTCGAGCAATACCCCCTGAGCGTGTTCCCGGAAGCGCCACGTGTGCACCGCCCGGATGCCGAGCCGCTCGCCCTCCCAGACGACCTCGCGGCCCGGCGTACAGCTGACCACCCGCGGCTCCACCCGCACCGGGAAAATGATGGGTTTGACCACGAACGTGAAGCAGGCACCATCGGTAATTGCGTCGCCCTCAATAAACCGACAGCTGTTGCAGGCGGTGTTCCAGTCCTTCCAGTCGTCCAGGTGCGAAAACACCCGCCAGACGACCGGCAGCGGTGCGTGGATATCAACTTCGGCTTGGATGATCATACGAATCCCTTGGCGAGGCTTGCCATTGCCCTTCAAATCCATATGGTGTAATCATAATGCCGAACCGGCCACTCGCAACCGAAGCCCATTATGGCAGGCGGACGCGGTGGCGGTTCTCCAGCCTCTCCCCACTCTTTTCAAGGAGGTTTCCATGGCAGACGAAGTGGCTTACACCTCACGCGTCAAAATCGAACGCATCAAGGGGCCGCTGCGCCGGGCGTATCTGCCCCATGTTCCCACACCCGTGTTTTTCGGGGTTCACTCGGAAATCGCTCAGCACTACGGGGTCGACACCAACGTCCACGAGCCGCACGCCGCGACTCTGGACTACGTCGTGGCGGCCGCCGCGGGCTGACTGACCGGGACCTTCGGAGGCGCGCTGGAGGCGCGCAAAATCCCGGCCGGCGACGGACGGCTGGTGACGGAAGCCCGGGGCGAAGTGGAACGCGACGGCAAGGTGCTGGTGATCAAACGCATCCATGCGGACTACCATCTCAAGTTGGACCCCGCCCAGCGCGAGACCGCCCAGAGAGCGCACGACATGCACGCCGACTTCTGCCCGGTGGCCCGCTCCTTCAAGGGCTGCATCCAGATCACTACCCGGCTGCACATGGAGGACATTTAACGACGCGTCGGTCATCCGGCCGGCCGGTCCGCCCGTCGACCGGTCGAGCGATCAAAGATGGTTTTATTACCGGCTGAACGACCGATTGGCGGCGGGCGCCCGAATTCCTGTCAAAATGAGGGAGGTACTTATGGCTGCAAAAAAGATTCTCATGCTGGTGGGAGACTTCGTCGAGGACTACGAGGTGATGGTCCCTTTCCAGGCCCTGTTGGCCGTCGGGCATACGGTGCACGCTGCCTGCCCCGGCAAGAAGGCGGGAGACATCGTGCGCACGGCGATTCACGATTTCGAGGGCGACCAGACCTACAGTGAAAAACGCGGTCACAACTTCACCCTCAACGCCACGTTCGACGAGGTGAAGGCGGAAGGCTACGATGCCCTGGTGATCCCGGGCGGCCGGGCCCCGGAATACATCCGCCTGAATCCGAAGGTCATCGAGATCGTCAAGCATTTTGCGGGAGCGGGCAAGCCCATCGCCAGTATCTGCCACGGGGCCCAGCTGCTGGCGGCGGCCGGAGTTCTGAAAGGAAAAAAATGTTCGGCCTACCCGGCGGTCGGCCCCGATGTCAGGGGCTCGGGAGGCGAGTACATGGACATCGCCGTGGACAAAGCCTTCCGGGACGGGAACCTGGTAAGCGCGCCCGCCTGGCCGGCACATCCCCAGTGGATCGCCCTTTTCCTGGAAGCGCTTGGGACGAAAATAACACTATAGTATTTTTTCTCCCCTTGCCGGTGCGGCAAGGGGAGAAAAAAATTGATAAAGTTTAAGCCGCCCAGTGATCAAACCCCAATGGGATCCGCCTGCGCAGAGATAGCCAACCTGATCATCCACCAACAGCCCTGTGTGGCGCTCACCGGGGCCGGCATATCGGCTGAGAGCGGCATCCCGACCTTCCGGTCGAAGGGCGGACTCTGGGAGAAATTCGACCCCACCGTCTACGCCTCGATCGAGATGTTTCGCAAAGACCCTTCCAGGTACTGGAGCATTCGGGGGGAGTTTATCCGCAATTACGACGCCTATCAGCCCAATGCGGGCCACACCTCTTTGGCTGAACTGGAAGCCATGGGGCTTTTAAGGCACGTGATCACTCAGAACATCGATGGTCTGCACCGCAAGGCCGGCAGCCGCAGCGTGACCGAGATCCACGGCAGCCTGAGGGAGATTTTCTGTGTGCGCTGCGGTAAGGAGTACCGCGCCCCCCGCATCCCCGAAGGCATGCCGCCCCTCTGCGAGTGCGGTGGTGTGCTCAAGCCCAACACCGTGCTCTTCGGCGAGTCCCTGCCGCCCCAGGCGATGGAAACCGCCTGGCAGGAATCCGGGACCTGCCGGGTCATGCTGGTGATCGGCACCTCGGCCGTGGTGCAGCCGGCGGCGTCCTTGCCTCACGTGGCTAAAGAGCACGGCGCCGCGGTGGTCGAAGTCAACATCGAGAGGGCCTTTTCGAGCTCGGATCATTTCCTTGAAGGGAAAGCGGGAACGGTGCTCCCCGAGCTCCTTTCGGAGATAAGAAAACTAGCTTAAAAGGTTCAGGGCTCCCCATGAGAGGAGGACAGCGCGCATGCCCACGGTGAGGCTGGAAGATCATGGGCCGATTGCCGTTGTGCGATTGACCAACGGTGCCACCAACCCTATCGGAAAGCAACTTCTGGAGGAACTGAGTGCCGCGATCAACGATAGGGGGGATCGGCGCAAAGGCCTGGTCCTGGCCGGGAACACCAAATTTTTCAGCATCGGGCTCGACGTCCCCAACCTCCTGATGCTTGGCCGCGATGAAATGGCCGATTTCTGGAACACCTTCGAGGATATCGTGCTCTGCCTCTACACGCTGCCCATTCCCACCGCCTGTGCCATGGCAGGCCACGCCACCGGCGGCGGCGCCATCCTGGCCTTGGCCTGCGACTATCGGTTTGTGGCGGGCGGGAAAAGGCTGATCGCCCTGAACGAAGTCAAAATCGGGGTGCCGGTCCCATACCTCGCGGATTTGATGTTGAGGCAGATCGTCTCGGATCGAGTGGCTGTCGAGATGGAGTTTCGCAGCGGGTTCCTGGGTCCGGATGACGCCCGGGCCGCTGGGTTGGTCGACGGCGTTTGCACCGAGGAAGAGGTCGAAACGCGCGCTCTGGAAAGAATATCGGAGTTGGCCGCCATGCCGGCGGCGGCTTTTGCGCTCACCAAGCAGCACCGCACGCGGGAGATACCCACCCGATTCAAAGCCATCCGGCAGGACCTGAATCGAGCCTTCATGGACTGCTGGTTTGCGCCCGCTACCCAAGCCCTCCTCAAGGAAGCCGCCACAAAATTTTGATGCGGCATTGCTGCCTCATTGAAATTCTGCAGAATTGAAGGAGTGGGGAATAAGGGCTGTGCGGGAAATCCTTATCCCCAACCGGCTTGTTTTTTGATGGAGCGCAGGGTGAGGACCAATGCGGCCTTGAGGGTGTCGTTGACCCCCGCGCCGGTGGCGGCGCTGGCGGCGAAGGTGGGCGCTTTCAGTTGGCGGTTGTAGAGACGGTCCATCTCCTCGACGGACATCAACGGCACCCCGGCATCCGCCAGGTCGCGCTTGTTCCACTGCATGACCAGCGGGAACTGGAAGATGTTCATGCCGTAGTCCTTCAGGTTCTGGGCCAGGTCCTTGAGGGATTCGATGTTCTGCTCGTGCCGGACGCGCATCGAATCCGCCACGAACACAATCCCGTCGGCGCCTTTCAACACCAGCTTCCGGGTCGAGGCGTATTTGGTCTGGCCCGGGACGGTGTACAGCTGCACACGGGCTTCACACCCCTTGATGGTGCCGAGCCCCATGGGGACAAAGTCGAAGAAGAGCGTCAAGTCGCCTTTGGTCTTGATCGACACCATTTCGTCGATCATATGGCTCCGGCTGTTCTTGAAGACGTACTGAAGGTTGGTGGTCTTGCCGCAACGGCCTGGGCCGTAGTAGACAAGCTTGATTTCAACCTCGCGCTTTTTAAGATTGATAGTCGCCATAACCCGCTGTTATTCAGTAAAAACCGATGACCGTTCAGGGGCGAGAGCCTGCCTTCGGCAGGTTATTGCCGGCAGATACCAGCCGCTCACACCGCTCACATTTTTTCATCATAGAAAACCGATGACCGGTAGTCAAGGAATGAAAAACGATTCTTGTGACACTATCATCGGCAGGTTGGCGAAAACATTTAGAAAAAATAAATCATCCCCGCCGCTTGCGGCGGGGATGATTTATTTGCTGGAGTATTTATGAACCATCGGCTTCGGCCGATGGTTCATAAATAATCGGTGCTGTGGGATACCGGCGTTCCCGTGTCGATAGATTCCCGGTCGGCGATCTCAAGTGATTTGTCCAGAACGGCGAGGGCCTCGTCCACTTGGGTTTCGGTGATGATCAGCGGCGGTGCGATCACCAGGGTGTCGTACCACGGGCTGATATAAACGCCGCGCTGCATGGCGTCGCCTGCGACCCGGCCGGTCATGAGGGCCTTGGTGCCGAACTTGTCGGCCTTGGTGTCGAACGGCTCCCTGGTCTTGCGGTTCTTGACCAGTTCCAGCCCCCAGAAATGGCCGATGCCGCGAACATCGCCGACGCATATGTGTTTGTCCGCCAGCTCGTAGAGCCTTTTCTTCAGGTGCGCGGCGACGCGTTGCGGCAACCCGGAAGCCATCAGTTTCTTCAGTTCGCTGATGGCGGCCGGGATGGCGGCGGCCGAGAGCGGGTGGAAGGCGTAGGTGTGGCCGTGGCAGAAGACCTCGTCTTCGAAGAACTGGGCGACTTTTTCCGAGGTGGCGGTGACGGCCACCGGCGTGTAGGCGGCGCTGGCGCCCTTGGCCGTGGTGATGAAGTCCGGGGTCACGCCCCAGTGTTCCATGGCAAACGCGGTCCCGGTGCGGAACCACCCGGACATGACCTCGTCGGCGATGAGCAGCACCTTGTGCTCGTCGCAGATCCGGCGCAGCATGGGATAATACTCCGGCGGCGGGATCAGCCGGCCGTTGGTGCCCACGATCGGCTCCACGATGATGGCGGCGACGTTGCCCTCCTCGCGGATTATGTAGTCCAAATACTTGGCGCACTGCAGCCCGCACTGGGGATAGGTGAGCTCGAAGGGGCAGCGATAGCAATGGCTGTCCGGCGCAAAGCATACGCCCGGGATGGTGAAACGGGCCTGCTCGGCGTACCAGCGCCGTGGGTCGCCGGTAAGCGAGATGCTGGCGGCAGTCGAGCCGTGGTAGGACTTGTAGCGGGAGATCACCTTGTAGGCCGGGGCACAGACTTGCCGAACCATTTTGATCGCAGCTTCGTTGGCCTCGGTCCCGCTGGTCGAGAAGAAGAAGCGGGTGAGGCCCTTCGGCATGACCGTCTGCAGCGCTTCCACGGCGGCCATGCCGGCCTCGTTGGCGAAGCTCGGCACGATGTAGGGCAGCTTTTCAGCCTGCCTGACGATGGCCTCGATGACCGCCTTGTTCTTGTGGCCGAGGTTGGAGCACATGAGCTGGGAGGAGAAGTCGATGTAGGCCTTGCCCGTGCTGTCGTAAAAATAGATCCCCTCGGCGTCGTTGACGAGCAGCGGGGCTTTCCACCCCTTCTGCCGGCTCCAGGTGTGGAAGCTGTGAGCGGCATATTCCTGGACCCGTTTGGCTGTGTCCGTCATGGCAGCTAAACTCCTTAAGATTATTTTTTGCCTTCCGGCATTTCAATCATTCCGTCCCAGGTGTCGACTTTACACTCTGCTCCTTCTTGGCCGAACCAGTGGCTGGTTACCGATTTTAATTCAGTGTAGAAGCGGATACCGTCGGGGCCCATGATGTGCAGGTCCCCGAAGAAAGAATTCTTATGGCCTGTAAATCCGAAAATGCCGACCGGAACCGGGATTCCCACATTAATTCCAACCATTCCGCTATGCGTGCGTTTTGCGAATTCACGGGCAAGATGACCGTTTTCAGTATAGATTGCAGAACCGTTCGCGAACTCACTGTTATTCATCAGTGCAAGGCCTTCCTCAAAACTGCCCACCCGTTTGATACAGGTAACTGGTCCGAATACCTCTTGCCAGCCAATTGACATTTTGGGTGTGACCCTGTCAAAAAGTGTGGGCCCCAGATAGAATCCTTTTTCAAATCCTGGAACGGTAACGTTGCGGCCGTCGAGAACGAGTTCTGCGCCCTCTTCGATTCCCTTTTGGATCCAGCCTTTTATAAACTGACGATGCCCATCATTAACCACTGGTCCAAGTTCTGTGGTTTTGTCGTAGGCAGGGCCAATCTTAAGCTGGGAAAGCCGCTTCGAAAGTTTGGCGACCAGTTGATCGGCGATGGCGTTTTCAGCGACGAGGACCGGCAGCGCCATGCAGCGTTCACCGGCACATCCGCAGGTGGCATTGGCGATTCCGGCAACGGTCATATCCAGATTACAGTCATGCAGTACGAGCGCATGGTTTTTGGCCTCGCAAAGCGCCTGGACCCTTTTGCCGTTGGCGGCCGCAGTTGCATAGATGTGTCGGCCCACGGAGGTTGACCCCACGAAGGTGATACCCTTTACATCGGGGTGTTTTAAGAGAATTTCGGCTTCATTTCTTCCGCAGGTGACGAGGTTGATGACGCCCTTGGGCAATCCTGCTTCGGTCCACAGATCGAGTATCCGCATTGAGCTTCGGGGTACGAAACTCGCCGCTTTCAGAACGAATGTGTTGCCGGTTGCCACCGCCAGGGGTGACATCCATCCGTGGGGAATCATTGCAGGAAAATTCCAGGGAGCAATCCCTGCAAATACACCGACCGGTTCCATGTACTGCACGGTATCGTAACCGCCGGTGATATTCATAACCGAATGCCCCTTCATCAGATGCGGAATGCCGGTGGCAAACTCGACCACCTCGTTCATCTTGGCGATGCAGCCGGCAGCCTCACCCCAGCATTTTCCCTGCTCTTCACAAACCAAGTGAGTCAACTCGTCAAAATGCTTGTCGACCAGTGCCTTCATTCTGAAAAGGACCTGCGCACGTTTGGTTACCGGCGTGTCCGCCCATGCCGGGAAAGATTTACTGGCTGCCTGAACCGCTGAGTCAACTTCTGCCTGTGTGCATTGAGGCGCCAGCGCAACCACTTCACCTGTAGAAGGGTTGAAGCATTCCATGTATTTAGTTGTTTTTGATTCCAGCCATTGACCATCGACAAAATACTTTAGTTTTTTAGGCGCTCCAGACATTTTTCCTCCTGTATCAGGTTCTTTAAGTAAACAAATTGTAATTCAAACAATCGGTTTCCACCGGTTTTAACGGAATGGACTTATCTTAGGCTAATCTCAGTACCATGTAAAATTTAATCGAGAGAGGTGCAGAATGTCAATAAAAAAATTGAAATTATCACGAAATCAAAAATAGGATTGGCAAAAAAATGCGAATTAAGATAGAAATAAGCTTAAAATATTGTGTAAATCGATTTTTCAAGCTTATCTTTCCGGACGTGTCCTCTGCTGGCGGGTTTGAAAGGGACCGAGAGCCAGACTTGGGGATCCACCGCGGCTGAAATCAGAGAGGGGTAATGAAAAAAAACAATAAACAGATCCGCAAGAAGGGCATCGACCCAATCGACTGCCGCATGATTGAATTTCTCCAGAAAGACGGGCGTCTTTCTAACACCGAAATTGCCAAGAAGCTCGGCCTCGCCGAGGCGACCGTGCGCACCCGCCTGCAACGGCTGATCCAGGAAGAGTACATCCAGATTGTGGCCGTCAGCAACCCACTCAAGCTCGGGTTTGAGGCGGTCGGCACCATCCGGATTCACGTCGATATTAAGCAGATGGACAAGATCATGCGTGAGCTAAAGGGGATCAGAGCCCTTTGGCACATTGTGCAGTCCACCGGCGGGACCGGCATCGAGACCGAGTTCGTCGTCAAGGACTTGAACAAGCTTAACGAACTGATCTTCGAGAAGATCAACCGCATCGACGGGGTGCTCCGCACGGAAACATCCCTTTTTCTAAACTACGTCAAGCGCCAGTATGACTGGGGCACGGCTGTGGATTAGCAAGAAAATTGAAAACCCGCCGCGCCGGCTGCGACCCGACGTTGTGCCGGCCTTGCAAAGGCTGACCTGTCAGCAATCATCCGGCAAGTTTATCAAGAGCGTCCAGAACTTCCCGGGCATGCCCCTTGGAGCTGGCCTTGGGCCAGGCGGCCTTCACCACGCCCTTGGGATCGATCAACACCGTGCTGCGCACAACCCCCTCGAACTCTTTGCCGTACATCTTTTTCGTGCCCCAGGCATCATAGGCCTTGATGACGGAGTTGCCGGTGTCGCTCAGCAGGGTGACGGCGATCGTGTTCTTCTGGATGAATTTCCGGTGGGAGTCTACGGAATCCGGGCTCACCCCCAGGACCACGGCGCCCAGTCTCTCGAACTTCGGCTTGAGCTCTGAAAACTCCAGAGCCTCCACCGTTCAGCCGCTGGTGCTGTCCTTGGGGTAGAAGTAAAGCACCACCCATTTCCCGGCGAAATCCTTCAGGCAGACCTTGTCTTTGTCAGTCGAGGGCAGACAGAAGGCAGGTGCTTTGGATCCTTCTTTCGGCATGGTTTCCTCCTTTTTCGAGTATCGATGATGACCAGATGATCTCTTTTGGCGAGCTAAGTTGGACTCGCAGTTGCTGAAAATATAGGGGCGCCTTTGCTGAATTCAAGGCTCATCAGGCTTCGAGACCGGGCTTTGCCTTGAACTTGAACCAGAGGGAAACCAGGTAGACAACGGCGATGGCGGCGGCGAGCCGCAGGAC
>Ga0209262_10001293_pt1 | contig 10445 bp, 11 predicted proteins | sample Lowcelwee11metaG_FD_187171 | JGI IMG/M metagenome (GOLD analysis project Ga0209262, IMG submission 187171) | Freshwater pond sediment microbial communities from the University of Edinburgh, under environmental carbon perturbations - Low... | ecosystem: Environmental > Aquatic > Freshwater >...
ACCGCTTTTAAAAAACAATGATAAAATCGCCCATCAGCACGACGGGGTGACGGATGAATTTGAACTCACCGAAGATGCGGTCGGTGATGTAGGCGATCATGGCTACTTCAAAGAACACAGAGCCTCCTCAAACCGTTTCAATTCCGCAATGCTTTTCACTGCAATACGCACATAAGCTTCATCCAAAAAATCGAAATTGGAGCAATCGCGCACCATGACCCGATATGGGAGAAGCTTCTCCTGAAATTCTTTTGCTGAGATCGACGCGAGGCGGACAAGGAAAAAATTCGCATCGCTCTCAAGTACTTTTTCAAAAATGGACGAGTTATCGAGGATGGTTTTCAGATACGTTTTCGCTTCGGCATTCAGTACATGCGAGCATGCACGAAACGGCTTATCTTTGAGCGCCGTAATGAGAAAATGGCTATCGAGTGCCGAGATTTTCCATAGCGGCTCTTTGGCTCTGAGAGCGCAGATATTCTCACGCGAAGAGAGGACAATCCCGACCCTCACCCCCGCACATCCGTAAAATTTCGTTTGCGATTTTAAAACATAGAGTTTGTCATAGGCTGGGAGGTAGCAGGTTGTCGATTCGCCCCCGCAAAACTCCAAAAACGATTCATCGATGAGGATCGTGCAGTTTTTGGCACGCCACCGCTCCATCAGCGTCTCGATCTTATAATAATGCCCATCAGGGGTGGAGGGGTTGACGAAGATGACGAGGGAGTTCTCCTCCACCTCCGTATCCATCGCCTCAAAGCGGTTGATGAGGGAAACCTTTTTGCCTTGAAGGAGTGAGGCCTTTTTGTATTCTAAATAGGCGGGGGAGTAGATCGTACAAGTCGCGTTATCGAAACATCGGAGCAATGTAAAAATCGCCGAAGAGCCGCCGTTGAAAAGCTCTAACTCCTCCGACGTGACACCGTAGTGCTCAGCTAACGTCTCCGTTAGTATTTCATAGGTCGGGTAGGCGTTGAGGGTCACACTGCTGAAATCGACCCTAGGGGTGATGAAATTGATGTTAGAGGAGAGATCAATCACCTCATCATGTGCACAGCCGCAGTGCGCGGCAAAGTTATTCACATCTCCTCCATGGGCGTAGGCCGTCATTTGAGCCGCTTCTCCAATCCCAGTTTTACTTCGTAAACCTCATCACAGATACGTGCCAGCGTTTGACCGATAATCCCCGATAAATCGACATAACGGCGGCTGATAGGGTCATTCGGGATCACTCCACTGCCGACGTCGTTGAGGACAAACACGATGTTAGCGTCGATCTCTCCCAAAGCCTCTATTTCAGCGACCAGCGCCTCTTCGTTCTCATCAAGGCGGTTGAGTATCCACATCGAGATGCAGTCGATCAGGTAGGTTTGGTGCGGTTCGATCACCCGTGAAAGATTTCGGCTCTCTTCGAGTGTGATAAACTCTTCTCCACGAGAAGAGCGGTGTTTGTCGATCCGTACCCCCATCTCGCTGTCGCCGAAAGAGTGGTCGTAGGTGGCGAGGTAGGTGGGTTTAGCGGTTGCTATGGCGAGTGCCTTTGCCTCCGCGAGAGAGCTTTTCCCCGATTTCTGTCCGCCGAAGTAAAGTATCTTCATCCTAAAAAGCTCTCCACTTTGCGGGTAATCTGCTCTTTCGTGATACCGTTTAAAAGGGCATAAACCAGCGCGCCCCCCGCGCCGACCCCCTCTTTTGCCTCCCCTTCGTCGTAGAGTTTGAGGGCGGGATGATCGGTGAGGGAAAAATCGAAATCGGCGTAATAGGCGTTGAGGGTAAAATCGTTCATCTCTAACAGCCCTTTGATGTCGCTACTAACATCTTCGGCGACCCATTTGGTCGTGCAAAGGGAAATCTTGGAAGTGTCGAGTTCCCCCTCCATCATCTGCAAGATGCGGTTGATGACAAGTAACACGCACGCCATCTGCGTCCCCCCCGCCAACACAATCGGGATATCACGGTTTTGGAGACCGAGGAGCAATCCGGCGTTGAAGATCACCATATTGTCCCCCACCTGAGAGAGAATGTCGAAAAGATCGTCGCTCTCATTCACATGGGAGAGGGCTTGATCGATAACACGCGCTCTGATCCCCTCGGGGGCATTTTTAAAACTGCTGCTGAATTTCTCCCGTGCATCGTACCCCAACGCCAACGCCATAGCGAGTGCCGTCGTCGTCCCTGCGGGAACCGATTCGCCTAGGATGATGTAATCCCCCGCTATGGATAGCTCCTGCGCAAACTGAATAGCTTTCTCAAATACCTCTTCGGCGGGGATACAAGCCCCCTGCTCAATTGAGTTGCTAGGAGTAATCCCGAAATCGTGGAGGGTAAAATACTCCACCGACGGGGCAATCTCCAACCCAAGATTCAGAAGCTCAATCTCTCGAAACGGATGGAGGAGATGGACGGCACGGGTGATAAGGGCGGGGGTGGGAACCCCTTTAGGGGTTTCGGCGATAGAACCCAGACTTCGCACCTCTCCGATGGTTATAAACTCCGCATCAAGCGTCGGGGTGAGATGGAGCAGCCCCGGAATCCCCGCTTGGGTAATCCCCTCTATATTTGCCGTTGCCGTGTTGCTCATACACAAAAGAAACGATGCCCGCTTCCCCCGCAGACTCTCGATAAAATCTCGCTTTCCCGTAATCGTTTTGATCATACTAACTTCTCCAATAGTTCGTGATAGTTTCCGCCGTTGAGGTAACGGTTGACGCTGTAAAAGAGCGTTGCATACTCGCGGTAGGGGCGAAATGCCTCTAACGTGACCGTTGCGCCGTAGCTCTCCAACAGAACCTCTGTTTTGCTTTCGTTATCGCACCACGAGAGATCCGTGACGGCGAGATCAAAGAGAAAATCGCCGTTGCACGCTTGGGTGAAATCGATGACGCACGAGAGGCTTCCCCCCTTAAAGAGGGCGTTATCCATAAAAAAATCGCCGTGAATAATCCCGTCGTTGCGCAATCTCAAATCGATTTTTTTTAACAGCGTATCGAAAATTTCGACGTTGCTCTCTTCGATCATCCGTTCCAGCCTCGATCTCTCAAATAACGGCTCGTTAGCACTCTGCCGTGTCGCCGTTAGGGTATGAAAAGAGCGCAAAAAGGTTCCGATCTCTCGTACCTCATTAATCTCGGCACTCTTAAGACTTTTCCCCTGACATCGGCGATAGATAAGGGCAGGTTTGCCGCAGATACACAACACCTCCCCCAGAGGTTGAGCAATCGGAAGTGTTTCGCAGAGGGTGAGAAGTTTCCGCTCCTCCTCAACTGACGCGACGGTAGCGTTTTCAAAAATTTTCAATACCCGATCATCGTTCAGAAAATAGACGCTGTCCATCACCCCGTCCGTACTCGCTTCGAGTGAGGTGATATCCAGAGATTGCGGTAAATCCTCTAGGGTAATAATGCTTCTTACGCCCATTTCGCACCCTTGTTTGACATTTTCACATCAGCCTCTTTTTCACGAGGGCAGGATGGCTTCGAAAGAGGGTATGTAGGTAGGTGCCGAACACTTTGGTATTAGCACTTTGCCAGCTTCCGACACTTCCGCTCTCTCCTTTGGTGAGAATATCAAACCCTCTCGTATCATCAAGCGGTTTCGTATAGTGGAACGCGTGCCCTTTTACCCCTGCTTCGTTGGTGTAGTATCCCAGCCGCTGGAACCGTTTTTCCAAAGTAAACGAGACCTCCAAAATTCCGCTCATCGCTTTCTCATCGACGCCCTTTCCGAGGTAGAGAAGCCCCGCACACTCGGCATAGATCTTTTTCGCTTGGGCATGACGGATCAATGAAGCTTTAAACTTTTGGGCTTTTTGGATGGAGGCGTACGCCCTCTCGGTCTCGACGTATCCGCCGCAGATGTAGACGCTGTCGCACTCTTCGGGGATCACTTCGTCGCGTGAGGGGCGGACGATAACGACATCGGCGAATACCTCTTGCAAAAATCGGAGATTATCATGGTACAAAAAGGAGAAATTCTCATCGCTCACAACCGCGATCTTTTTATCGCTTTTAGGGAGCGCTCTAAATGGATAGGAGGTGTTCTCTTTGGCTTCACATCTCCCTAGGGCTATGAGCGACTCAATATCGATATGTTCCAACACCGCTTTCGAGATCGCTTCGAGTTTATCCATCTCATCCAGATCAAGCCCCAGATGGGTATCCCTCAGTGCAGTGAGCCGATCGGGTATCCATCCCAAAACGGCAACATCGTCAAAATCGTTTTCGATCCGCTCTTTGATCAGCTCATAGTGGCTCTGTGAGCCGATACGGTTGAGGACAACCCCACGTATCGTATTGCCTCTTTTATAGGTTTTCAGCCCTTTTAACACGGCGGATACGGTGATATAGCTTCCGCTCCCTTCCAGCAGGAGGATTGTCGGGACGTTCAGAAGTTTGGAGATATCATAGGCACTGCTGCGTTTATCCATCCCGTCATAAAATCCCATCACCCCCTCAATAATGGAGACCTCTTTGTCGCTGTAACGGTTGTAGAGCCATTTCACCTGTGCGGGGGTCATCATAAAGGGGTCGAGATTGATACTCTGGGTTGCGCAAATTTTCGTATGAAACTGCGGATCGATAAAATCGGGCCCCGCTTTGAAAGGGCGGACGGAGTCTTTGAAATAATAGAGCAGTGCCGAGGTGAGGATCGTTTTCCCCTGATTGGAAGAGATCGCGCTGATGCAGAGATTAACCATGGTTTCTCCTTCGTCGCAAGATGATGTAGATGAAAAACGGTCCGCCGATAAACGAGGTGACAACTCCGATGGGAACTTCCGATACGGCACCGAGGTTCCGCCCGATCAGATCGCACAGCACTAAAAATACCCCGCCGTAGTAAAAGACGGGAAGTATGAGTTTCTCACTGCTTTTTTTATAAACAAGGCGGATGATATGGGGAATCACCAACCCGATAAATCCGATAGGCCCCACGACGCTGACACTCACCCCGACACTCAAAGAGACCGCAAGGAGGAGGATCAGGTTGATTTTTTTGATCTCGATCCCTTTCAAAAAGGCGTTCTCGTACGAAGTAAGGATCGCTCTAAGCTCTTTTTTGTATCGTGATACCACCGCGAGGAGGAACAATGCGGCAACGATCACCGGAATGAGATTGTGAAATCCGACGATGTTGAGGCTCCCCATCGTAAAGCGGATGATCGAGTAGCTTTGCTCCAAATCGCTGAGATAATAGACCACCATCAATGCGGCGGAGTAGAAAAACGACAGCGCGATCCCGATGAGAAGGAGCGAGTTGGTCTGCTCGGCACGCAGCGTACGTGCGAAGAGAAAGAGGAGGAGTATCGTCGAAAACGCCCCCGCAAAACTAAACAGATACGAGAGTGCCGCAAGGGATGCAGGGAGAAAAACAATCCCGACCGCCGTAGAGAGTGTCGCACCGCTGGAAACCCCGAGGGTAAAGGGGGTCGTGAGAGAGTTGCGAAACACCGCCTGAAACACCAATCCCCCCAGCGCCAAGATGGCACCGCTGAAAAACGCCACCAGCACCCGAGGCACTCTCAAATCCCAAAAGAGGAGATACTCCATCGCATCGGGATCGAGAATTTTACCCATCTCCAACGGGGTCTCACCGATAAACGGAGCAATAGCCAGAACGATCAAGGAGATGAAAAAGATTAAAAGTTTCATCGGTAGTTCACCATAAAATACTCATCCACTTTTTTAATCGAGGTTCCAAAGAGCTTCTCCAGATTATGCGGATCAAAAAAGCTCTCACAGCTTCCATCATAGACGACTCTTCCCTGCTCCATGTAGAGAACCCGATACCCTAACCGATAGGCGAGATTCAAATCGTGCGTTATGACGATTTTCCATCCAGCGAACGCTTGTAATGCTTCATACACTTTAATCTTTTTGTCACTGTCGAGATTAGCAGTCGGCTCATCGAAAATACTGAGCGCGGCATTGTGCAAAAGCCCTGAAACGAACAATACCAACTGGCTCTCACCGCTGCTGATACATTTACAAGAGCTGTTTTTGAGATGTCCGATCTCCAACCGCGCAAGGAGCGACTCTATATCACGCTGAGTCGTTCCGTTTAGCAGCGAGAGGTGTAAGAACTCCTCCACATCGATGTATTCATCAAATATTTCGAGTTTCGAGGGGATGAAATTGAGCATTTGGGCACGACGCTTTGCGCTCAACCGTGAAACCCTCTCTCCGTCCACCGTGACATGATCGTTCTCCACCAAAGCGACTATGAGCTTAGCTAGAGTCGTTTTCCCTGCACCGTTGGAACCTAAAATGACGACGTTCTCATTCTCTAGTTCAAACGAAATATTCCGCAGATAGGATGTTGTGGCGTTATCAACGTGCAGTTTCAACTAAAAATCCTCTAAAATCATCGATAAAATAGGTGATCCGATCGCTCGGAACCCCGGCATACGCCCCCTCTTCGACAAACACCGATTTGGTTGCTGCCGCCTTGATCGGGAGTTTCAACCACGGAGCGATAAGGGCTTCTTTGGTAAACTTTTTCTCCCTCATCAGCGGGGCAAGGATGATCACGATGTCGGGGTTGAGTTTGAGTATTTTTTCCAGATTGAGGACCGGCTGCCCTTTTTGAGAACGTTGCAGGGCATTGGTATTGCCGCTGGCTTCGATGATGTCGTCAAAATAGAGATTCTGCCCCGCGATATGGATCTCTTTGGAAAAATCGGTATGGTACCCGATCGGAATGAGAATCTTTTTGTTTTTCACAATCCCCTTTAACCCTGCGAGCGAGTGATCTATCTTTTTCACGATCAAGGCACTTTTCTCTTTTTTCCCTAACAGTGTCCCCAAACTATTGATCGCTTTTTTGATCGAATCGATGGTGTCGATTTTCACCACCATCGTTTGGATTCCGAGTTTTTGAAGCTTATCGGCCGTGGCCAGATTGTTCTCCTGCAGAATAACGATATCGGGCTTCAGCACCACGATCTTCTCCAATGAGGGAGAAAAATACCCTCCCACTTTAGTAATTGCGTTTGACTCGATCGGGTAGCGGCAATAGTCGGTATTGCCGACAATCTTTTCCCCTTCGCCCAATGCAAAAATGATTTCATTGATGGCGGGGCTGAGGGCTACGATTCGATCATACGCACTGAGCCCAACAGCTAACAGCGTTACTAACAAGAGTTTTAATAACACGCTTCCACCTTGTAGACCCATGTCATCGTTTTGGCATCTTCGAGCACATAGTTTTGCGCCATTTTATGAACCGATTGTCCGTCGATCAGATAAAACCAGCCGAATTTCCCAACGACCGATTTTTTTCCGTCGATGGAGCGGACGAAGGTGAAGTTTCCTTTCTCCTCTGTTTCGACACGGCTCACTTTTTTTAGAAGTTCGAGGGCGGTGATCCTCTCCGTGTATTCGGTCGTAATCACTCGATCGGGCTTATCATTCCCATATACAATTGTCACCTCGATAGGCTTACTCCACGCTGTTACGGCAAGAAAAAAGATAGGTAGTACATATTTCATCAAAAGGAGATCTCCATTCCTGCGTAATAGGCTCTCGGTGAGGTTGCGTAATTGTTGACGCTCTGATAATACTTATCGGTAATATTATCGATTTTACCGTATATTTTGATATTTTTGGTGAGGTCGTAGTTGGCAACCGCATTCGCAACCGTGTATCTCCCCGTTTGGGCACCGAGTTGATTGTCGCTGTCGTAGCGGCTCCCCACGTACTCTCCGTTTAATCCCATATGGAGTTTGGTAAATCCGTAATAATCGATTCCGAATTTCAGATTCTCGCTCGGTCGTCGGCGTAACACTTCCCCTCTTTGGTTTTTGGCACTAAGACGGGTATACCCGAGAGAGACAAGGGTATCGGCAAAGAGCTCATTTTTATACCCCGCCTCAAAACCTTTTAACGTCGAAGTCCCCTCTATATTGTTATATTTAGAGAGGGTGAAGTCATAGTCAATCATCTCTTTGACATGACTTGCAAAATAGGTCAAGGTTACCCCACGATACCCTAACGTCACGTCATAGCTTTTGGTATCTTCGGGTTTAAGGGCACTGTTGCCGTATATCCCTGCGTACAACTGATTAAGGGTCGGGGTATTGTAGGCAGTACCTAGATTGGCAGAGAGGTAGCTTTCGGAATTGATATTAAATCTAACCCCTATCTTCCCTGTCGTTTTATCATCAAAGGCATCGTATTGATCGCTTCGCAGCGATTCGGTGAGGATAATCTGGTTATTAAACGTATTGTTGTTGGTGATAAACATGGCTTTGTCGGTGAACTTTTTATTGAGCTGACTGAGGTGTTCAAACGATTTGTAATCACCCCCGATGAGTATGAAATCATCTACTGCATAGGGAATTTCAGCGGTTATTCCGTATTCATTCACCTTCCCCTCAAACTCTGAACCGCTCGAGTAGTCCCGTTTAAAGATCGAGCGGTTGGCATAGACTCTGGAAATAGCTACACTGCTTTTATTCTCATACGAGAGCTGCGTCAATCGCTCCCTCTTCGTGTAACTGGCATCTGAATCGCTAGTCGAATTGTCATACTCACTATACACATCAATGTCGGTATGAGAGAGAGCAATTTTATTGGCATCATCGCATTGATATCCCCCTCTCAGCGTTATCGTCCGATTTTCATAACCGTCCTCTTCGTACTGTTTGATATCAAAATTTCGTCTTGCATACGAGGTAAACCCGTCTGTGACAATTTTATTAATCCCCAGTTGCATATCTATTTTCTCATTTTTATGCGACACGTCAGCCCCATATTTTTTGGTCGCGTAGCTTCCGTATTCCATATGGGCATTCGCTGCTGTACCTAAAGGGCTTTTTTTCGTGATGATGTTGATGACTCCGGCACTCGCTTCACTTCCCCAAATACCGCTTTGAGCCCCTTTTATCACTTCGATTTGCTCTATATTATGAAGTGAAAGATGCTCATACGATGCCCCATCCATCGACGTGTTGTCGTTGTATCGAATGCCGTCTATCAGTACGAGAGTTCGCTTAGAATCAAACCCTCTCAGAAATACAGAGGTCGATTTTCCAAGACCGCCATTACTGACGACACTGATTCCCTCAAGCGAATTTAATGCCTCTGCAAGGGTGGTGTAGTGTTTTTCTTCGATCTCTTCGGCAGTGATAATGTCGACATTGGAGGTGATATTTTTAAGGGATTGTTCGGTTTTGGATGCCGATACTAAAATCGGATCGAGGGTGAGGTCTTTGGCCTCTAATGAGGCAACGAGGGTCGCACATGCGACAAAAGAGAAAGTCGGTTTAAACATAAGTGTCCTTGATTAATAATCGTAATAATGGATGAAAGCAGGACACTTTTAGGGGGTGAAACGGTGGAGTAGGTATGGATGGCATGGGTAGGAGAAATCCATGCAATACGGGTAATGTTTTGCATAAGACGGATTTCGGAAGCGTACGCTTGGATAGCGACAAGTGAGAAATACGTTTTACCGAAACCTTTTGGTGCACTCACCTCTTCGCCTCCATTTTATCTATGAGGCGAATTATATCGAGATTTCATTTAGGACTTAAATTGACCTAATTGAGTATTCAAATTGGTAGCGGCGTTGTAAAGCTCAGCCGCGATTTTAGAAATTTGGGTGATATCTTCCTGATTGCTTTGAGATAAGTTAGACATTTCTGAAACTTTATGAATAATTTCATGAATTTTATGTGCCATAGTTTCTGCTTGTTGAACACTTTGATGGCTGGCATCGACGTTTGAGCGGAGTGCATTCGAAGCGGAATCAATTTTTAGATCGATCTCTTCACTTCGCTCAGCAAGCCGTCCGATATTTTCACTGTTGGAGTGCATCATATCCGATGAATCGGAGATCGACTGGATGACGATAGAGATGGTCGAATTGATTTCAGTCAAACTTTTTTGGGTACGTTCAGCAAGTTTTCGAACCTCATCGGCAACAACGGCAAAGCCGCGTCCATGTTCACCTGCACGTGCCGCTTCGATCGCAGCGTTGAGGGCAAGGAGATTGGTTTGATCGGCAATATCGGAGATAATACTCAAAACTCCACTGACACTTGCCGCATCGCTGGAGAGTTGTGCGAAACGATCACCCAATTCATTGCTCATTTGAGTCGTTTTATGCACTTCATTGGTAATAGCAGTAGCAATTTCACGAACGTGGCTCAGTTCTGTTTCGGTTAAACGACTATTTTCCAAAGTCACTTTTGCCATAGTGACACTTTGCTCCAATGTGACACCGATTTCAGCGGCAGTCGTATTGGTATTTTGAGCAATGGTATTGGTTTTTTCCGATTGGGCAGAGAGATTCGATGCTGCACTGTTCAAAGTAGCGGTAGAGCCGACAGCCGAAGAGGTAATCTGCTTCGTATCGTTGATTGTGCTTTGAATTTTATCGATAAACTGGTTGAGATAGAGACTTGCTATCCCGATCTCATCGTTTTTATTAAGGATCGGAAGGCG
>Ga0209262_10001297_pt1 | contig 10431 bp, 18 predicted proteins | sample Lowcelwee11metaG_FD_187171 | JGI IMG/M metagenome (GOLD analysis project Ga0209262, IMG submission 187171) | Freshwater pond sediment microbial communities from the University of Edinburgh, under environmental carbon perturbations - Low... | ecosystem: Environmental > Aquatic > Freshwater >...
GCCTTAAGTTAGCAGCTTATAAATTACCACTAAAAACAAAATTTATTATTAAAGACAATATTAAATAAAAAGAATATGAGTGTACCTAAGTTTACTGATATTATTTCACTTTCAAATGTAGAAATATCGGAAGCAATTATTGAAACTGAAAATCAATTATTTAATTTACGTTTTAAGAAAGCTACTCGTCAAAATTTTAAATCACATGAAATAAAATTTTCAAAACGTCGTTTAGGTCAATTAAAAACACTTTTAACATCAAGATTAGAAAATCTCGAAAAAAAAAGAAACTAACAACTTAATCGCGAATTAAAATCAAATGGTAAAAAATTATACTATTCAATAGAAATTAAAGGAGTTTTTAATGCCAGTCAAACAAGAAATTGGTATTGTAATTAGTAATAAAATGGAAAAAACTATTGTGGTAAAAATTGAAAACCGATATTCACATCCAATTTATTCTAAAACATTAGCAAAAACTAAAAAATATTTAGCGCATGATGAATTAGAAACATGTAATATTGGTGACCAAGTATTAGTTGAAGAATGTCGTCCATTAAGTAAAAGAAAACGTTGGAAGTTAATAAAAGTTATTTCAAAATCATCGTTAATAAGTTAAATGATATTTTTATGATTTATCCTCAAACAATGTTAACAGTAGCCGATAATACGGGTGCTAAAAAAGTTATGTGTATTCGAGTATTAGGTGGGAGTAAAAAATACGCAAAAATTGGTGATACAATTATTGCAGTAGTTAAAGAAGCTATTCCTAATATGCCAATTAAGCGTTCTGATATCGTTCGAGCAATCGTTGTAAGAACTAAAAAAACAATTCGACGTCCAGACGGAATGTATATTCGATTTGATGATAATGCAGCTGTCATTGTAAATATGGACAATAATCCTCGTGGAACTCGTGTGTTTGGACCAGTTGCACGGGAAATTCGTGACAAGAATTTTTCTAAAATTGTTTCCTTAGCGCCGGAGGTTTTATAAATGCCAAAAAGCAAAAAAATTCATGTAAAAGTCGGTGATATCGTTATAATTATATCTGGATTTCATAAAAATGAAACAGGTGAAATTATCAGAATTAATAAAAAAACAGGAAAAGTTCTCGTAAAAGGAATTAATTTCAAGTTTAAACATGTGAAACCAAATACAGAAAATGAAATTGGAGAAATTAAACAATTTGAAGCTCCAATCCATCATTCAAATGTGAGATTAAATTTAAAAGAAGTATCTTAATATGCTAAATCAACATTCATTAGAAGAAATTGCTGATATTCATAATTTACTTAGAGATATCAAAATAGAATACAATGAGGGAATCAAGCCAATTTTAATAAAAAATAGTCAAAAATTATTTCAGAATCCTCATACGGTTCCAAAATTAAAAAAAATTCAAATTAATCGTGGACTTGGCTTAGCTGCTCAAAATACTAATGTTTTAAAAAAAAACATTGAAGAATTTGAACGAATCACGGGACAAAAACCAGTTATTACAAGAGCTAAAAAAGCTATTGCTGGATTTAAAATTCGAGAAAATATGGAATTAGGGTTAAGTGTAACATTGCGCGGTCAAAAAATGTATACATTTTTAGCCAAATTAATCTTTTTTACATTTGCTCAAATTCGTGATTTTCGTGGTTTATCTTTGAGAAGTTTTGATAAAGCTGGAAATTACACATTTGGTTTAAAAGAACAATTAATATTTCCAGAAGTTGAATATGAGGAAGTGGAACAAACACAAGGTTTTACAATTAATATCGTTTTAGAAAATTCTTTACCAAGTTATAGATCAAAATCTATTGATAAAATTTTAAACGGAATGATTTTATTGAAATTTTTACGTTTTCCATTAAATGATTACGGATATTATGATAAATATTCATCAATTATAGAAATTAATCAAGCTTGGGATAAGAAAAAACATTTAAAACGTAAACGTTGGTCGCAAGAATAAAAAATGAAAAAATTTATTAGGTAAGGAGAAAATTTTGGTAAACGACACAATTTCAGATATGTTAACAAGAATTCGAAATGCTAACATGGTAAAACATCAAATTGTTCAAATCCCATCAACAAAAATATCTTTAGCTATTACAGAAATTTTAAAAGAAGAAGGATATATTGAGGATTTCGAAACTTATAGTGAAAATAATAGAAAGTATTTATTACTTTCGTTAAAATATATGGGAAAATCTCGAAACCCCGTTATTTGTAAAATTAAACGAGTTAGTAAACCTGGTTTAAGAGTTTATTCAAATGCTAAACAATTACCAAAAATTTTAGATAATTTAGGTATTGCCATTATTTCAACATCAAAAGGACTAATGACAAATCTAAAAGCTAAAGAGCTTGGAATTGGAGGCGAAGTTCTATGTTATATTTGGTAAATACAAGGAGTTTCTAAAATGTCACGTATCGGTAAATTGTCAATTCGATTGCCAGACACCGTTAATGTCAATTATAGTGAATCAGAAGTTACGGTAAAAGGTAAATTTGGAACATTACAAACAAAAATTCCAAATACTATTAGTATTAAACAAGATAATAATAGCCTACAAGTAAACTTAAAATCTGAAGCACGTAGTGATCGATCATTACATGGTTTATATAGAACACTAATTAATAATATGGTTATTGGAGTTTCAGAACAATTCCAATTAACACTTATATTGAAAGGGGTTGGTTATCGAGCAGCAGTTCAAGGTAAAGAAATTGTTTTAAACTTAGGTTATAGTCATCCTGTTAAAATTGAGATTCCAAAAGACATTTCAGTTGAAGTTACTCAAAATACAACTATTAATTTAAAGTCATGTGATAAAGAATTATTAGGTTTATTTGCATCTAACATAAGAGCTTGGCGTCGTCCTGAACCCTATAAAGGCAAAGGAATTTTATATCAAGGTGAGCAAATTATTCGTAAAGCGGGAAAATCTGCAAAATAATCTCTTTTTTTAACTCTATCTTTAAATAGTTAATCTAGAAAAACTTATAATTTATGGAGTAAAATGTTTTTACCTTTTTAAAAAAATTAAAAATTATAACTATGAAACTTTCAAAACGAACTTTGTTAAAATTGAAAAATAAAAATAAAAAATTAAAACCCGAAAAATATAAACAACTAAAGCGTGAAGCTTTACGCGGTCAAATTAAAGGAACTTTAGAAAGACCAAGATTATCAGTTTATCGTTCAAATGAAAACATTTATGCACAAATCATTGACGATACAAATTCTAAAACTTTACTTGCTTGTTCTACATTAGATCGTTCCATGAAACTTTATATTGCAAATGGACGAACATGTGATGCTTCTCGATTAATAGGAGAAAAATTAGCAGAGTTAAGTTTAAAAAAAAATATTAAAAAAATTGTTTTTGATCGAGGTCCATATTTATATCATGGACGAATTAAGGCTTTAGCTGATGGAGCAAGAGCAGGTGGTCTTCAATTTTAAATAAAAATTTGTAACTAAGTATACAGGTTAAATATATTTTATGAGTAGCGATTTAAAAAAATTAAATAAATTAAAAAAGAATTCTCGACGCGTTCAAGAACCTAAATTAGCTGAACGATTAATAAAAATTAGTCGAGTTTCGAAAGTAACCAAAGGTGGAAAAAAATTGAGTTTCCGTGCAATTGTAGTAGTAGGTGATGAAAATGGACAAGTTGGGGTTGGTGTTGCAAAAGCTGATGATGTGGTAAATGCTTTTAAGAAAGCAAAAAGTGATGGTCGTAAGAATTTGATTAAACTTCCTATCACAAAATCATTAAGTATTCCACATGAAGTGGAAGGTATTTTTGGTGCTTGCAAAGTCATTATGCGACCTTCAATCGAAGGTTCAGGGGTTATTGCAGGTGGTGCTGTTAGAATTGTATTAGAAGTAGCAGGAGTAAAGAACGTAATTGCAAAACAATTAGGATCAAATAATTTATTAAATAATGCTCGTGCATCAATTTGTGCATTGGAAAATTTAACAACGAAATCTCAAGTATCAAAAAAAAGGAACTTAGATTTAAAATAATTTAGTAAAAGTAAATATCAATTAAAAATAAAACAGTGAAAATCAATAAAGATATTAGAGATATTATATTAAAACGATTATTGATAAGTCTTGGAATATTATTACTAATTCGTATCGGCACTTTTCTTCCGGTTCCAGGAATTAATCATACTGAATTAGCATTTTATCTTCAAAGACACTCTGTAACTCGCAATTTAGTAAGTACATTTTCTGGTGATGATACTTTTGTAATTGGATTATTTACCTTAAATATATTTCCCTATATTAATGCATCAATTTTGGTTCAATTAATATTAGGATTTTCACCTAAACTTTCGAAATTACAAAAAGAAGGTGATCTTGAAGGACGTCGGAAAATTAATCGTTTAACCCGTTTTATTACACTAATTTGGGCTGTTATTCAAAGTTTAAGTCTTGCTTTTTATTTAAAACAAGTATTATTCGATTGGAATTATTTTTTAGCGGTTGAAATTGTTATTTGGTTAACAACTGGTGCGATGATAGTATTATGGTTAAGTGAATTGATCACGGACTATGGTTTAGGAAATGGTGCATCCTTGTTAATTTATACAAATATAATTTCAAGTCTGCCCAATATTTTCAGTAAAATACTCGCTGAAGATAATGGAAATTTTTCTCTTTCATCATTATTAGGAATTGGTTCTTTACTATTTATTTCTTTGTATGGAATTATATTTTTACAAGAAGGAGTTCGAATTATTCCATTACTTTCATCGAAACAATTAAATCAAGTATCATCACAAGATTCTCTAGCAACAAAGAATTATATTCCATTACGTTATAATCAAGCTGGTGTTATGCCAATTATTTTAACTACTGCAATTTTAGTTGTCCCAAATTATATCAGTAATTTAGGTTTATTACCTCAAATTAATTTTTCAATAAATTTTGAGTCATTAAAATTTATTTATTGGATTGGATACTTTTTATTAATCTTGGTATTCAGCTCATTTTATTCAACAATTGTTTTAAATCCAAAAGACATTTCTGATCAATTACAAAAAATGGCAGTTACAATACCAGGAATTCGACCAGGAGTTCAAACCACTTTTTATTTAAAACAAGTAATGAAACGAGTAACTTTAGTAGGAGCAACAATGCTTGCCACTTTAGCAACATTCCCAAATGTTATCGAATCAACGTTAAATATTACAAGTCTTAATGGACTAAGTATCACTTCATTATTAATTTTAGGTGGTGTTGTTTTAGATTTGGGTAGAGAAGTTAAGAATATCTATTATTCTAACATTTATAACAATATGTATCAATCAAATAAGAATTAGTATTTAAAAATTTCAAATGAAAGTTCGTCCTTCAGTTAAAAAAATGTGTGATAAATGTCGCGTAATTAAACGACATGGAAGAATTATGGTAATTTGTCCAAATCCAAAACATAAGCAACGTCAAGGATAATATTTTAAAGGAGTTTAGAAAATGGTCAGATTAGTTGGTGTTGATTTACCGAGAAAAAAACGAATCGCATATGCACTTACCTATATTCATGGTATTGGTCTCACATCTGCAAAAAAAATTGTTGAAATGGCAAATATTGACCCTGAAACAAGAAGTGATGATTTAACTACTGAAGAAACAATAGCATTACGTCAAACATTAGAAAATAGCGATTTAAAACTTGAAGGTGATTTAAGACGATTTAATGGTTTAAATATTAAACGGTTAAATGAAATCAATTGTCATCGAGGAAAAAGACATAGAAACAGTTTACCAGTTCGTGGACAACGAACTCGAACAAATGCTCGCGCAAGACGCGGGGTAAAAAAAACTGTTACGGGTAAGAAATAAGAAAAAATAATTTTATTTGTAATATCTTTATATGCCAAAAACAATTAAAAAATCAACTAGTAAAAGAGATAAAAATAGCTTTACAAATGGTATTGTTCATATTCAGTCAACTTTTAATAATACTATAGTAACAATTACTAATTTAACTGGGGATACCATTTCATGGGCTTCAGCAGGAAGTTCGGGATTTAAAGGAGCACGAAAAAGTACACCATTTGCTGCTCAGACCGCCGCTGAAAAAGCAGCTTTAGAAGCTTTAAGTACTGGAATGAAAAGTGTTGAGATCTTAGTAAAAGGGCAAGGATCAGGACGTGAAACAGCCATTCGAGCAATTGAAGGAGCAGGATTTAATATTTCTTCAATTCAAGATATCACAGCAGTTCCACATAATGGATGTCGACCTCCAAAACGACGTCGGGTTTAGAAAAAATTTTTATTTCTAATTAAATTAAATTATGAATAATATTTCTATTAAGTGTCTTAAATCAGAAAAAATTCAGTCAGGTATTTGTCATGGACAGTTTTTAATTAATTCTTTAAGACCTGGACAAGGAATAACAATTGGAAATCAATTAAGACGAGTACTTTTAGGTGATTTAGGTGGAGTTGCAATTTCGGCAGTTCGAATTGCAGGTGTAACTCATGAATTCTCAACAATTCCTGGTGTTCGAGAAGATATTCTTGAAATTTTATTAAACTTAAAAGGAATTGTTTTTAAGAGTCAAATACAAGATATACAATTTGGACGTTTAAAAATTCAAGGACCAAATGTGGTAACGGCAAATTTAATTCAATTGCCACCCAATTTAGAAATTGTAAATCCAAATCATTATATCGCAACAATTTCTACATCAAATATTCTTGAAATCGAGTTTAAATTTGAATATGGAATTGGGTATAAGTTAGCATCACAAACTTTTTCGGATGAAGCTGATAATTATTTACAGCTTGATACAATTTTTATGCCAGTTCAAAAAGTAGATTTTAAAATAGAAAATGTTTATGATGCTACCAATAATATTACAGAACAGGTAGTTCTTGATATTTGGACAAATGGTAGCATTTCTCCTAATGATGCCCTAGAATCAGCAGTTCAAATTATTATTGACTTATTTACTTTATTAATTAACAATAAAGATACAAATGATAATAATCAATTAGAAAGACAAACTCGATCAGTTAGTATTGAACCATATACTAATATTGCAATTGAAGAATTACAATTATCTGTTCGAGCATATAATTGTTTAAAAAAAGCTCAAATAAATACCGTTGGTGATCTATTAGAATATTCTCCCGAAAAGTTACAAGAACTTAAAAATTTTGGTCGAAAATCAGCGGATGAAGTTTTTTCTACATTAAAAAATAAATTAGGTATTATTTTAAAGTAATGAATGGTTTGATTTATAACTTTTTAATTAACCAAGATTTTTCATTATTTATTTTTAACAAAAATTATGAATTCATTAAATAAAACATTTTTACCTACCAAAAATTACAAAAATCGTAATTGGTTCATTATTGATTGTAAAGGACAAAAATTAGGCCGACTTGCAACAATAATTGTTGCTTTATTAAAAGGCAAAGTAAAACCAAATTATTACCCATCTATTGATATGGGAGATTATATTATTTTAATAAATGCTGATTCAATTATTTTAAACGAAACTAGTAAACATTATATTGTTAATAAACCAGGTCGACCTGGACATTCTTTAAAAATTAAAAATGTTTTAGATTGTTTACCAAAATTAACAATTGAACGAGCTGTCAAAGGTATGTTATCGGCAACCGAAACTAAACGATTAATGAAGCGATTAAACATTTATAATGGTCAAAATCATCCTCATAAAGCTCAAGTTCCTATTGAAATTGACATTGCAACTTTCGGCTTAAGAACACAATTTATTAACAATAATATTCAACTTACTTAATTAAGTGAAAATATAAAAAGACTACATTTGAAGAAATAATGATAAATAAAAATTTTTATTAATAAAGTCTAGGATATAAAAATAAAAATTTAAAATAAAAACAATATATTTATAGATATTTAAATTTATGATAAAGTTAGTTTTTCAAAAAGACAATATTGGTTTAGGAAAACGAAAACAAGCAACTGCACGTGTTTTTCTAGTTCCAGGAGAAGGAAATTTAATTATTAATAAAATTTCTGGTGAAAAATATTTACAGTATAATGATAGCTACTTAAATTTAGTTTGGGCACCTTTAGAAAAATTAAGCTTAGACAAAAATTTTGATGTTATAGTATTAGTCAAAGGTGGTGGACTTACAGGACAAACAGAAGCTATCCAATTAGGAATTGCAAGATTATTATGTAAAATGAACAAAGAAAATCGTCCTATTTTGAAACCATTTGGATTTTTAACTCGTGACTCACGAATTAAAGAACGTAAAAAATATGGTTTAAGAAAGGCGAGAAAAGCTCCACAATACTCAAAACGTTAATTTTTATAAAATATGCCAAAATCTGATATACATCCTACATGGTTTCAAAATACACCAGTTATATGTGATGGAAAATCACTTTGTTTAATTGGTTCAACAAAAAAGGAATTACAAGTTGATATTTGGTTAGCTAACCATCCTTTTTATACTGATTCACAAGTTCTTATTGATACTGAAGGTCGAGTTGAAAAATTCATGAAAAAATATCAATTAGATACTACTGATTAATAATTTGTCAAATTTATTCATAAGAAATTTATGCCAACTATACAACAATTAGTTCGTTCAAGACGTGTTCAAATAAAAAAAAAGACAAAATCTCCGGCACTTGTTAATTGTCCTCAACGTAGAGGGGTTTGTACTCGTGTTTATACAACAACACCTAAAAAACCGAATTCAGCAATTCGAAAAGTAGCACGTGTACGTTTAACATCAGGATTTGAAGTTACAGCTTATATTCCAGGAATTGGCCATAATTTACAAGAACATTCTGTAGTTTTAATCCGTGGTGGTCGAGTAAAAGACTTACCTGGAGTTCGTTACCATATTGTTCGAGGTGCTTTAGATACAGGTGGTGTTAAAGATCGAACACAAGGTCGTTCAAAATATGGAGTAAAAAAACCAAAATCTGACAAATAATAATAATACATAAATTAAGAATTTTAAATAATTAAAATTCTTAATTTATATTCATAACAAAAAAAGATTTATAAATTATATTATTTATATTATGTCTCGTCGAAATATTTCAAAAAAACGTTTCCCACAAGCCGATTCGATTTATAATAGTTACTTAGTTAGTTTACTTATTACACGAATTTTAAAATCCGGAAAAAAAACTATTGCTAAAAGTATAGTTTATCAAGCATTTGAGATTATAAAGAAAAAAACAAACGAAGATCCATTAACAATTTTCGAAAAAGCTATACGGAATGCCAGCCCTGTTGTAGAAGTCAAAGCTCGTCGAGTTGGAGGTTCTACATATCAAGTACCTGTTGAAGTGAGTGGATTCCGAGCAACAAATTTATCTTTACGTTGGATTATCCAATATTCTAATCAACGAACTGGAAGAAGTATGTCAATTAAATTAGCTAACGAAATTATTGACACAGCAAATGATATCGGTAATACTATTAAAAAAAAGGAAGAAACTCATAAAATGGCTGAAGCGAATAAAGCTTTTGCACATTTTAGATATTAATTTCTAATATATCCAAATTCTCGCTAAAAGCTTACGGATAAAAATATAATTTTTTTAACATTTAGAGGAATTTAATAATGGCACGTGAAAAATTTGAACGTACAAAACCACACGTTAATATTGGTACAATTGGTCATGTAGACCATGGAAAAACAACTTTAACTGCGGCAATCACTGCAACGTTAGCATTAGACGGAAACGCAGTATTTAAAGATTATGGTGAAATTGATGGTGCGCCAGAAGAACGTGCACGTGGTATTACAATTAATACTGCCCATGTTGAATATGAAACTGAAAATCGTCATTATGCTCACGTAGATTGTCCAGGTCACGCAGATTACGTGAAAAATATGATTACTGGAGCAGCTCAAATGGATGGAGCTATTTTAGTTGTTTCAGCTGCAGATGGTCCAATGCCACAAACACGTGAACATATCTTATTATCAAAACAAGTAGGTGTTCCAAATATTGTAGTATTTTTAAACAAAGAAGATCAAGTTGATGATGCTGAATTATTAGAATTAGTAGAATTAGAAGTTCGTGAATTACTTTCTGCTTATGATTTCCCAGGTGATGATATTCCAATTTGCCCTGGTTCAGCTTTACAAGCAATTGAAGCGATTGGATCAAATCCAGAAATTCGCCGTGGTGATAATCCGTGGGTGGATAAAATTTATGCATTAATGGATGCAGTGGATGAATATATTCCAACACCAGAACGTGACACAGAAAAAACATTCTTAATGGCGATTGAAGATGTTTTCTCAATTACAGGCCGTGGTACTGTTGCAACAGGTCGTATTGAACGTGGTGTTGTAAAAGTTGGTGAAAGTGTTGAAATTGTTGGTATTACTGACACACAGACAACAACAATTACTGGAATCGAAATGTTCCAAAAAACATTAGAAG
>Ga0209262_10001299_pt1 | contig 10423 bp, 10 predicted proteins | sample Lowcelwee11metaG_FD_187171 | JGI IMG/M metagenome (GOLD analysis project Ga0209262, IMG submission 187171) | Freshwater pond sediment microbial communities from the University of Edinburgh, under environmental carbon perturbations - Low... | ecosystem: Environmental > Aquatic > Freshwater >...
CGAGGCCGAGGGGCTCGACCGGATTTTCACGGCGGCGGGCTTCGAGTGGCGCGAGTCCGGCTGCTCGATGTGCTTCTACGCGGGTGGCGAGAGTTTCGGGCCGCGCGAGCGGGTCGTCTCGTCGACGAACCGCAATTTCGAGAGCCGGCAGGGTCCGGAGACCCGCACTCACATCGCGAGCCCCGAGACCGTGGCCGCAAGCGCGATCGCCGGCCATCTCGCCGACGTCCGCCGGCTCGTGCCCTGAGGGCCGCTAATCGTGGCGGTGCAGGTCCTGGTCGCTCATCGCGGCCGGATCGCCGAGCGGCTCGAGGTGCGTGAGGACCGTGATCGGTGGCAGCGCGCGCCGGATCTCGCCTTCGAGGCGCTCGAGCAGCTCGTGACCCTGCTGTACCGTCCACTCGGGCGGTACGAGCACGTGCAGCGAGACGAACCGCTGCGCTCCTGACTGCCGCGTGCGCAGCGCGTGGTACTCGAACCCCTCGTCCACGTATCGTTGCAGGATGCCCTGCAGCACGCGCTGCTCGCTCACGGGCAGGGCCGCATCCATGAGGCCGGCGACTGACCCGTAGACGATGCGGCTGCCGGTCCAGACGATGTTGACCGCGACCGCCAGCGCCACGATCGGGTCGAGCCACAACTGGCCGGTGACCACCACGGCCAGGACGCCGACCAGCACGCCCGCCGACGTCCAGACGTCGGTGAGCAGGTGCTGCGCGTTGGCTTCCAGCGTCGCCGAGCGGTGGGCTCGGGCCGCGCGTCGCAGCACCAGCGCGACCGCGAAATTGATCAATGACGCCAGCACCGAGACGGCCAGGCCGACCCCGACCTGCTCGAGCGGCCGCGGGTGCAGCAGGCGGTCGATCGCCGCCACGGCGATGCTGCCGGCCGCAATCAGGATCAACGTGCCCTCGACGCCCGCGGAGAAGTACTCTGCCTTGCCGTGGCCATACGGGTGATCCTCGTCGGGGGGCCGTGCGGCGATGCTCAGCATCGACAAGGCCATCAGCGCGCCGGCCAGGTTGACGAATGACTCGAGCGCGTCCGACAGCAGGCCGACCGACCCGGTGAGCTGGTAGGCCAGGCCCTTGAGCAGGATCGTGGCGATGGCGGCCGCGATCGACAGCCAGGCGAAACGTGTGAGCGACGGGGTTTTCATGGCGGGGCTGGTTCGGCAGGTTACCACCGCCGGCCGGACGTGGAACCGCAGGGATGCCCGCAGCGGCGCGGTCGGTACAATGCGCAATCGCGCGATCGGCGCGGCCGGCACCGGGGCTCGAGGATCCATGCAGAAGTTTGCCGTGTTGACGGGCGTTGCGGCCCCGTTGCTCCGCGCCAACGTCGACACGGACGCGATCATTCCTTCGCGCGAAATGAAGACCGTGTCGAAGAGCGGCCTGGCCGACGGGTTGTTCGCCGGCTGGCGCTACGTGCGCATCGGCGGCCGCGAGCCGAACCCGGATTTCGTCCTCAACCAGCCCGCCTATGCCGGCGCGCATATGCTGCTCGCGGGCGAGAACTTCGGCTGCGGGTCGAGCCGCGAGCACGCGGTGTGGGCGCTCGCGGAGTACGGCATCCGTGCGGTGATCGCGCCGAGCTTCGCGCCGATATTTCGTGGCAACTGCGTGCGCAACGGGATCCTGCCCGTGAATCTCGACGCCGCGAGCATCGCCCGGCTCGCGGCGGCCACGGCCGCCGACCCGCAGCGCCTCCGCGTCACCGTGGACCTCTTCCGGCAACGCGTTGCGGGACCGACGGGCCTCGAGTTCGGCTTCGAACTGGATCCCGAGTCGCGTGAAATGCTGCTCGAAGGGCTCGACGCGATCGACCTGACGCTGAAGCACCGCGCGGCGATCGAGTCTTTCCATGGCCGGGATCGCGCGCAGCGGCCATGGATCTACCAGCAATGAGCATCGACGTGCTGGTCAGCGAGGTGGGTCCGCGCGACGGGCTGCAGAGCATCGCGCCGGTGATGCCGCTCGCGGCCAAGAAAGCCTGGATCACAGCCGAAGCTGCCGCCGGCGTGCGCGAAATCGAGGTGGGCAGCTTCGTGCCCGCAAAGCTGCTGCCGCAACTGGTCGATACCGCCGAGGTCGTCGCGTTCGCGCGCACCATTCCGGGGCTGACGGTCGCCGTGCTGGTACCGAACCTGAAGGGTGCGGAGGCTGCAGTCCGCTCCGGCGTTCACAAGATCACGATCCCGCTGTCGGTCTCCGAGACGCACAGCCTGAAGAACGTGCGGCGCACGCATGCGCAGATGCTCGATGAAGTCCGCGCGATCGTTGCACTGCTGCGCTCGCTGCCCGCCGGACAGCGACCGAAGTTCGAGGGCGGACTGTCGACGGCGTTCGGTTGCACGCTCGAGGGCCTCGTGCCGGCCGACCGCGTCGTGCGGCTGGCAGAGGCTTTGATGGCGGCCGGTTGCGACGAGGTGGGCTTGTCCGACACGACCGGCTATGCAAATCCGGCGCAGATCCGGGATCTCGTCACGCAGGTGCGTGCGGCCGTGGGTTCGCACGCGCTTTGCGGCCTGCACCTGCACAACACGCGCGGTCTCGGCCTCGCGAACGTGCTGGCCGGGCTCGAGGTGGGCATCACGACTTTCGACAGCTCGCTGGGCGGACTCGGCGGCTGCCCGTTTGCGCCCGGCGCGTCCGGCAACATCGTCACCGAGGATCTCGTCTTCATGCTCGAAGCGATGGGCCTGCGCACCGGAATCGACCTGCCGCGGCTGCTCGACGTGCGGCGCGTGCTCGACGAGGCGCTGCCCGGCGAGCCGCTCTACGGTTTCACGCCGGATGCCGGGCTACCGCTCGGGTTTCAGCCAGCTTCGGCGACGGAGGCCGCGCCGTGAATGCGCGCGAGAGCGCCGGTTCGCCGGTCCCGGCACCGCTGCGCGGGATTCGCGTCGTCGAGTTCACGCACATGGTCATGGGGCCAGCAGTCGGCGCCATCCTCATCGAGCTCGGCGCGGAGGTGATCAAGGTCGAGCCGGTCGGCGGCGACGCGACCCGGCAGCTGCTCGGCTCCGGCGCGGGCTACTTTTCGATGTACAACCGCAACAAGAAGAGCGTGTGCCTGAACCTGAAGGACCCGCGCGGGTTGGAACTGGCGCAACGGCTCGCGGCCTCGGCCGACGTGGTCGTGGAGAATTTCCGCGCGGGCACGATGGACAAGCTGGGCCTCGGCTACGAGGCGCTTGCCGCCGCGAATCCGCGGCTCATCTACTGCGCGGAGAAGGGCTTTCTCTCGGGACCCTACGAGCACCGCACGGCACTCGACGAAGTGGCGCAGATGATGGGCGGCCTCGCGTACATGACCGGGCCGCCGGGGCGGCCGCTGCGCGCGGGCAGCTCGGTCATCGACGTGACCGGCGGCATGTTCGGCGTAATCGGCATCCTCGCGGCGCTCGAGGAGCGGCACCGGACCGGGCGCGGCCAGAAGGTTGCGAGCTCGCTGTTCGAGACGACCGTCTACCTCGTCGGCCAGCACATGGCGCAGAAGGCGGTCACCGGACAGGCTGCGAAGCCAATGCCGGTGCGCATCTCGGCCTGGGCGATCTACGACGTGTTCGAGACGCAGGACGGCGAGCAGGTCTTCGTCGGCGTCGTGTCGGACTCGCTGTGGCAGAAATTCTGCGCGGCGTTCGAGCTGGCCGAACTCGGCGCCGATCCGCGCTACGCCACGAACTCGCAACGCGTCGCGGCACGAGACACGCTGCTGCCCCAGGTGCGGGCGCTGTTCGGGACCTACACGAAGGCCGACCTGGTCGCCAGGCTCGAGCGCACCGGCCTGCCCTTCGCGCCGATTGGCAAGCCGGAGGACCTGTTCGACGATCCGCACCTGCTTGCGAGCGGCGGGCTGGGCGATGTCACGCTCGAGGACGGCACGCCGACGAAGTTGCCGTTGCTGCCCGTCGAGCTCGACGGCCACCGCCCGACGCAGGGCGGGCACCTGCCGCGCCCCGGACAGCACACGCGCGAGGTGCTGGTGGCGCTCGGCCTGGATGATGAGCAGTTCAGCACGCTGGCCGGAGCTCGCGTCATACAGTAACGTACGCCGCGGCTCGCACCGGGCCCGGGGGTTCCGCATGCAGACGTTCCAGGCCTGGATGAACTCGCTGAACGGTATCGTCTGGGGACCAGCGATGCTCGTGCTGATCCTCGGCACGGGCCTCTACCTGCAGATCCGGCTCGGCGGCATGCCGATCGCGCGCATCGGCAGCGGTCTGCGGCTTGTCTGGCGCGGTCGCGTCGGCGACGTCGACGGCCACGGCGAGGTGAGCCCGTTCGCGGCGCTGATGACCTGCCTCGCGGCCACGATCGGCGTCGGCAACATCGCGGGTGTCGCGACGGCGATCGCGCTCGGCGGGCCGGGCGCGGTGTTCTGGATGTGGATGACTGCACTGGTCGGCATGGCCACCAAGTACGCGGAAGTCGTGCTCGCAGTGCACTTCCGCGAGCGCGACGCCGACGGGCGCTGGGTCGGCGGCCCGATGTACGCGATCCGCAAGGGGCTCGGCAGCCGCTGGGCCTGGCTCGGCACGGCGTTCGCACTGTTCGGCGGTCTCGCCGGCTTCGGCATCGGCAACATGGTGCAGGCGAACAGCATCGCAGCGGCGATGCAGACGTCGTTCGGCGTCAGCACGACGGTGACCGGGATCGTGCTGTTCGTGCTGACCGCCGCCGTGATCCTCGGCGGCATCCAGCGGATCTCGGCGGTCGCCAACTGGCTGGTGCCGTTCATGGCCATCGGCTACATCCTCGCGGCGCTGGTCGTGCTGGTCACGCATGCGTCGGACGTACCGGCGGCCTTCGCGACGATCGTCACGAACGCGTTCACGCCAACCGCGGCGACCGGCGGCTTCGCGGGCGCCGCCGTGATGGCCGGCATTCGCTACGGTGTCGCGCGCGGCATCTTCTCGAACGAGGCGGGCCTCGGCACCGCCGGCATCGCCCAGGCGGCCGGCGTCACGGCGAGCCCGGTCCGCAGCGGACTGATCGGCATGATGGGCACGTTCTTCGACACGATCGTCGTGTGCTCGATGACCGGGCTCGCGATCGTCGTCTCCGGCGCCTGGACGAGCGGCGAGACCGGCGCGGTGCTGACGCAGCTAGCGTTCCAGAGCGCGATGCCGGGCCTCGGCGACGAAATCGTGGCCATTGCGCTCGCGGTGTTCGCGCTCACCACGATCTTCGGCTGGAGCTTCTACGGCGAGCGCTGCTGGAACTTCCTGGCCGGCCCGCGCTCGATCCTGCCGTTCCGCGTGCTGTGGACGATCGCCGTGTTCTTCGGCGCAGTCGCGCAACTCGACCTGGCCTGGACGATCGCCGACACGCTGAATGCGCTGATGGCCGTGCCGAACCTGGTGGCGCTGCTGGCGCTCGCGCCGATCGTGGTGCGTCTGACGCGCGAACAGCTGCGCCAGGCGCTGGACGTCCGCTGAGTCAGCCGCCCGGCGACCGGCCGCAGACGTAGTCGAGCAGCTCGCCGAACACCGTGCTGTCCGGCGCATCGAGCCACTGCAGGTTCTTGTCGCTCGCAGTCGCCTTCTGCACCGGCTCGCCCTGCAGGTCGCTGCCGGCGTAGGTGCGCACCTCCTTCATCGCCATGCGCCGCTGGGCGCAGTCGAAGCGATACGTCGTGCGCGAAGACAGGTAGGTCTTGCCCTTCTTCGCGGAGGGCTGCGGCAGCGCGAAATTCTGCTTGATCCGCGCCTCGAGTTGCTCGCCGACGGCGACGATCGACGACCCGTTGACGAAGGCTTCCTGGTTGTCGGTCTTCGCGACGGACTGCCACTTGTCGAGGGCTGCCGTTTCCTGCGCCAGCGCGCCCGGACCGGCCAGCGCCAGTGCGATCGCGACCACCGACAGCGGGTTCCTGGATTTCATCGCAGCTCTCCTTGCGCCGGGGTGGCGCGCTCGGCACCAGTCTACGACTCTGGCAGTATGCTGCGAAACACGATCACCACTGGAGCCGGCATGGACGAGATCCTCCTCACCGAAATCAGCGCTGGCATCGCGACGGTGACGCTGAACCGGCCGAAGCAGATGAATGCGTTGACTGCGGAACTGCGCCGCCGCTTCGGGCAGGCGCTCGAGGCGCTCGGCGCCGACGACTCCGTGGCCGCCGTGATCATCACCGGCGCCGGTGAGAAGGCGTTCACGGCGGGCGTGGACCTCAAGGAAATGGAAACGGCGCCACTCACGCCCGAGGAACTCGGCCCGGACAGCCCCGTGAATCGCGCGTTCCGGGCGCTCGGCAAGCCGACGATCGCCGCGGTGAATGGGTTCGCGATCACCGGCGGCATGGAGCTTGCGATCAACTGCGACATCCTGGTCGCCTCGACCAATGCGCGCTTCGCCGACACGCACGCACGGGTCGGCATCGTCCCTGGCTGGGGCATGTCGCAGATCCTGCCGCGCCTGATCGGTCCTGTCCGGGCGCGGTACATGAGCTACACGGGCAACTTCGTGGACGCCGCCACCGCCAGGGACTGGGGGCTCGTGCTCGACGTGCTGCCACCGGCCGAGCTGTTGCCGTATTGCCGCAAGCTCGCGGCGGACATTGCCAGCTGCGACCGCGCGACACTGGCCGACGTCCGCCGCGCCATCAACGGCGGGCTCGAGACGACCCTCGAGGCCGGCCTGGCGCTCGAAGGACGGCTCAGCCGGGCCGCGACCGTGCGCCTGGACCGGGCACGGTTTGCAGCGACGCGCGAGGCGGTCATGTCGCGCGGCAAGGACCAGTCGTCCTGAGATTGCTGGACGGGGTAGCGCCGCGGCTGTCGAGTGTGTAGTGTCACTCGACATGAAAGCCGCCCCTGCCCGCAATCCCAAGGCCGTGACCGGAACGTCGCGTCGCACCGCCCCGGCCGAGACCCGTCCAGAGACCGGCCTGCGCATGCGCGACCTCGTTCGCGAAAGCGGGCTGCCGCGCGAGACGATCCATTTCTACCGGCAACAGGGCCTGCTGCCGGAGCCGGTCAAGACGGGCCGCAATACGGCGCTCTACACGCACGAGCACGTCGAGCGGCTGCGGCGCATCCGCGAGCTCCAGGAACGGCAGTTCCTGCCGCTCAAGGCGATCCGCGCCGTGCTCGACGACACGGTCGAGGAAGGCTTCACGCCGGAGCAGGAGGACCTCGTGCGGCAGGTCCGCGCGACACTGAGCGGCTGGAGCAACGACCAGCAGCGCCCGGCGGTGGCGGTCGCCGACTTCGTTCCGCAGCGCCTGTCGCGCGACGAGCTGCGCGAATTGACCGACGCGGGCCTCGTCACCGTGCAGGGCGCTGCGCGTGGCGGCTTCGTCTCCGAGGACGACGCCGTGATCCTCGAGTGCTGGGCGCAATTCAAGGAAGCGGGGCTCGGCCCGCAGCAGGGCGTCGGGCCCGCGGAACTGCGCATCTACGACGAGGCGATGGAGCGGCTCGTGACCCGCGAAGCCCGCATGGCGTTGCGCGCCTACGCCGGCTCGCCACCCGAGGAACTCTCGCGGATGGTCGAGCTGACCGGCCCGGTCATCGTGCGCCTGCTCGGCGCGATGCACCGCAAGCGCCTGCGCCGGTTCCTCGCCGAGGCCGGCGGCAACGGCGGGTAGCCGCCACGACGCTTGCAAGCGCGCGGACTTACTGTATAGTGTTTATACACACTTTATTTTGACGGGATAACGGCATGCCGAGCGTCGCCGCCTTCGTCCGTGGCTGGTTCAACGAGCCGCCGCCGACCTTCGAACTCCGCCAGGCCAGCGCGCGCTGGGGCCAGGTGAAGCCGCGCACGGCACCACGCTCGCTGCGGGTCGCCGAAGTCATTCAAGAAACACCGTCGACGCGCACGTTCGTGCTCGAGCCGGCTGGCGACGGCGCGCCGCCCCTCGCCTACCAGGCAGGCCAGCACCTCACCGTGATCGTCGAGGCTAACGGCGAACGGCATCGCCGCTGCTACTCGTTCTCGAGCTCGCCCCTCGCGGGCGGCCGGCCGGCGATCACCGTCAAGCGCATGCCCGACGGGCTCGTGTCGCGGCACCTCCACGACCGGGTCCGGGCGGGTGATGCACTGGTCGTCGACGAGCCGATCGGCAATTTCACCGTCGAGACCGACCCCTCCTCCGCGCGGGAGATCGTGCTGGTCGCGGGCGGCGTCGGAATCACGCCGCTGATCAGCATGGCCGAAACCGTGCTGCGCGCCGAGCCGGGTAGTCGCGTGGTGCTGCTCTGCGGCAACCGCAGCGAGGACGAGATCATCTTTGCGCAGCGCATCGCGAGGCTGGCCGCCGACTTCGCGCCGCGTCTCGTGGTTCGGCACGCACTCGACGCTGCGCCCGAAGGCTGGGCTGGGTTGCGCGGGGCGCTCGATGGTGCACTCGTGCTGCGGGCGCTCGAGGGACGGGCGGCCGATGCCTACTACGTCTGCGGGCCGGAGCCGATGATGCGCAGCGTCTGCGAGGCATTGACGGCTTCGGGGGTATCGAGCGACCGGATCCACACCGAGCGGTTCGCCTACGCCTCGGCGGCGACCACGTGCATCCCGGACCACTCGGCCGAGATCACGTTCGCCGGCAGCGGCCGGCGCATCACGGCCCAGGCTGGCCAGACGGTCCTGCAGGCCGGGCTCGACGCAGGGCTCGACCTGCCCTCGAGCTGCACGATGGGCGGCTGTGGCGCCTGCAAGCTGCGGAAGACCGCAGGCACGGTCGTCATGAGCGAGCCCAATTGCCTGACCGACAACGAGCGCGAGGCCGGGTTCATCCTGGCCTGCTGCGCATACGCCGACACCAACGTGGTCATCGCAGGCCACTGACACCGCAGGGGTAGGAACATGCTTCCCGATCGTGCAATGCAATCCATGCCGAGCCCGGCGCGCCGGCGCGTCCAGGACGTCTTCGACGCGATGAAGATCGCGCGTCGCGTCGAGAACAAGCAGGTGCTGGTCGAGCTGGCACCCTCCGTGATGCGCGGTTTCGTCATGAAGGAAGGCAAGCAAGGCGAACCCGTCGGCATGCGCGCGAGCCACGATGCCTGGTTCGACTTTCGCTACCAGGGCGACTACCCCGAGATGTACGACCTGTACCGGCGCGCGGTGCAGAACCAGTGGGACGGCGACACGCAGCTCGACTGGGCCACCGACGTCGATCCGCGCAATCCCGAGAAGCCGGTGTTCCCGATCGAGCTCGTGCCGATGGCGGGACTCGCCGCGCACGGCATCCGCCTCGACCACGACGAGCAGATGCGCTTCGTGCACGACTTCTCGTCCTGGCTGCTCTCCCAGTTCATGCACGGCGAGCAGGGCGCGCTGTTCGCCTCGGCGCAGGTGACCGAGAGCGTGCGCTGGGTGGACGGCAAGTTCTACGGTGCCACGCAGGTGATGGATGAGGCGCGCCACCTCGAGGTGTTCCTGCGCTACCTCGAGAGCAAGCTCGGCAAGCTCTACCAGGTCAACGACAACCTGTTCACGATCATGGACGCGCTGATGCGCGACTCGCGCTGGGACATGAAGTTCCTCGGCATGCAGATCATGATCGAGGGCCTCGCGCTCGGCGCCTTCAGCATGATGTACCAGTCCACGCGCGAGCCGCTGCTGAAGGAATTGCTGCGCTACGTGATCCAGGACGAGGCCCGGCACGTGCACTACGGCGTGCTGGCCCTGAAGCGCCACTTCGCCGAGCTGTCGGGCGCCGAGCTGCGCGAGCGCGAAGACTGGACGTTCGAGGTCGCCTGCCTGATGCGCGACCGCTTCCTCGCGCACGAGATCTACGACGAGTGGTTCGGCGCGCACATGAAGCGCGCCGACTGGGACAAGGTCATGTCGGAGTCGCCATTCCTGGTGCAGTTCCGCCAGACCATGTTCAAGCGCCTGGTGCCGAACCTCGAGTACATCGGCATCTTTTCGCCACGCATCCGCGCGCATTACGATAAGGTCGGGCTCACAAAGTACGCCGGCGGCCGCAACGCCTCCGAGCTGACCGCCGAGGACCTCCTCGCCGCCTGAACCGGGACGGCGGGGACACGGGGAGAAGACCATGTCCACGCCGATCCCGATGCTCGACCTGATGTTCTTCCTCACCGAGAGCGTGGAGAACCCGCGCCACGTGGGGTCGGTGCTGATTTTCAAGCCGCCGCGGGGCGGCGCGAACGCGGCACGCGAGATCGTCGCGGCCTACCGCCGCGCGCAGCCGAAGCCGCCGTTCAACCGGATCCCCGTGTTCCTGAAGGCGGGCCTGCCCGAGTGGCAGGAAGTCGAGCGCATCGACCCGCGTCACCACGTGCTGCACATCGCGCTGCCGCCGCCGGGCTCCGACGAACAGCTGCACGAGCTGATCGCCGACCTGCACGCCCCGATGCTCGAGCGCCACCGCCCGGGCTGGAAGGTGTACGTGATCGAGGGCCTTGCGAACGGCCGTTTCGCGATCTACCACAAGGTGCACC
>Ga0209262_10001301_pt1 | contig 10419 bp, 8 predicted proteins | sample Lowcelwee11metaG_FD_187171 | JGI IMG/M metagenome (GOLD analysis project Ga0209262, IMG submission 187171) | Freshwater pond sediment microbial communities from the University of Edinburgh, under environmental carbon perturbations - Low... | ecosystem: Environmental > Aquatic > Freshwater > Pond...
GTGTCCTCGGCCTCGGCGAGCAGCGCCCGGAAGTGGGCCAGCGCCGCCGCGGCCCCGCGGCGATCGAGCAGCGCGAAGCCGGTGAGGACCTGCTGCTGCCGCCACAGCCCCGCCCCGGGCATCAACAGCGCCCGCAGCCCCGTCATACGCACCGCCCAGCGCGGCCGCCCGAGCGCGAAGGTCTGCCGCGCCGCCCGCTCGAGCAGCCACGGCAGCCCCACCGTCAAGCCGCACAGGCACAGCGCGATCGCCCCGAGGAAGCGGTCGCCCTGCACCATCGCCATCCCGGCCATCACCAGCTGGGCGAACACCAGCAACAAATATCCGCGCTGACCCGGGTCGCGGCGGCGGACCAGGCGGAGCACCGTCAGGAGCTGAAGGATCGCCGCGAAGACCAGCAGGTTCTCGTACAGCGCCACCTTATGCCTGCGTCACCGTCTCGAGGTGACCCATCCGGCGAAACTTCTGGTAGCGCTGCTCGCAGCGGGCCGCGGGCGCCAGCGCCCGCAGGTCCTTCAGGTGGCGCCGCAGCACCTCCTGCATCGCCCGGGCGGTGGTCGTCAGGCCGCGGTGAGCCCCGCCGATCGCCTCCGGGATGATCTCGTCGCAGACCCCGAGGCCGACCAGATCGTGGGCCGTCATGCGCAGCTGTTCGGCCGCGGTGCGCTCGGCGTCGGCGTCCTTCCACAGGATCGACGCGCAGCCGCGCGGCGAGATCACCGAATACACCGAATGCTCGAGCATCAGGATGCGGTCGGTGACGCCGATCGCCAGCGCCCCGCCCGAGCCGCCCTCGCCGATCACGATCGAGATCGTCGGCACCTTGAGCCCCGCCATCTTCTCGAGGCAGGTGGCGATCGCCTCGGCCTGCCCGCGCTCCTCGGCGTCGATGCCCGGGTACGCGCCCGCGGTGTCGATGAAGCTCAGGATCGGCAGGTTGAACTGCTCGGCCATCCGCATCATCCGCTGGGCCTTGCGATAGCCCTCGGGGCGCGCCATCCCGAAGTTGCGGTACACGTTCTCCTTGGTGTTGCGGCCCTTCTGCTGGCCCATCACCACCACCGGGTCGCCCTCGAAGCGGGCCAGGCCGGTGACGATCGCCGGGTCGTCGCCGAAGGCCCGGTCGCCGCGCAGCTCGACGAACTCGCTCAGCATCTCGCCGATGTAGTCCAGCGTGTAGGGCCGGTTCGGGTGCTTGGCGAGCTGCAGCTGCTCCCACGGGGTGAGGGCCGCGAAGCGCTCGCGCTGCAGCTGCACGGCCTTCTCCTCGAGCCTGGCGATCTCGCCGGCCATGTCGGTCCCCGCGCTGTTGCCCACCGACAGGGTCTTGAGTTCGCGGATCTTGCTCTCGAGCTCGACGATCGGCCGCTCGAATTCCAGCACCTTGCCACTCATGAGGATGCTCCCGAGAGAAACGCTTCGACCCGCGGCAGCCATGCACCTGTCTCACGGGACAGGTCGACCCCCGACTCCCACAACGGCGTCGTCACCGAGATCCGCATCGCTGCCGTCCCGAGCTGATGGCGGAAGAAGGTCCGCTGACGCCGCGCGTAGTGCCTGGTCGCGAGCTTGATCGCCGCGACCGCGTCGGCGAGGCTCAGGTGCCCCTCGAGGTGATCGAGGAGCTGGCGGTAGCCGAGGCTGCGCATGGACTTGTGGCGCGCATCATACCCAGCTCGTCGCAGCATCTCCACCTCCGCGAGGAAGCCCGAGCGCATCATCTCGTCGCAGCGGGTGTCGATCGCGCGGGCCAGCACCGCCGGGTCCGGCTCGAGCATCACGAGCCCCAGCGCCAGCCGCGGACGCGGCGGATCGGCCTCCCGCACGCGGCTCACCGGCTGCGCGTGCGCCTCGCACAGCCACAGCGCTCGCAGGGCGCGAACGACATTGCGCGGGTGGATCGCTCGGGCCGTCTCGGGGTCCACGCGCGACAGCGCCGCGTGCACCACCCCCGCGCTCTCGCGCTCGCGGCCCTCCCACAGGGCTGTGAACGCCGCACGTGCGGCTCCTTCCACCTCTGAACCGGGCCCGTCCCCGGCGACCTCCGGCTCCCCGCCGCTGTGGGTCCAGCCCGCGGCCCGCAGGTAGAAGCCGGTCCCCCCGCAGAACAGGCCCGGCCCGTGCGCCAGCTCGGCGTGCGCCGCGGCGGCATAATCACCGGCGCTGAATTCCGCGTCGGGCTCGACGAGATCGATCAGTCGGTGCGGCACGCGGCCCTGCAGCTCGGGCCCCGGCTTGGCGCTGCCGATGTCGAGCCGGCGGTACACCTGCACCGAGTCGCAGCACAGCACCGGCAGCGCGAGGCGCTCGGCCAGCCACACCGCGAGGCGTGACTTTCCAGACGCGGTCGGACCGACGATCGCCAGCGCCCGCGGCAGCACCTCCTCGCTCAAACCGCGGCTCCATCGTCACGCCCGACCGCGCGCAGCTCCGTCTTCACGCCGAGCAGCGCCGCCGGGCTCCAGCGCCGCAGCCCCGGCACCTCCGAGAGCGCCGCCCCGGCGTCGATCAGCTCGGCCAGCCAGCGCCGGGCCAGCCGCGGCGCCGGATCGCTGCCCTGCGTCGCCGCGATCGCCCCGATCAGCCCGCGCTCGACCGCCTGGCGATCGCCCTCGCGGGTGCGCATGCGCAGCCACGGCACGATCCTGGCGATCAGGTCCGCGACATCCGCGTCGTCGACGCAGTGGCGCAGGTGGGCCGGCACCCCGCGCACGACCACCGCATCGGCGCCGAATTGATCGAGGTCGACCCCGAGCTTCAGCAGCTCCGCCCGGCCCGCGACGATCAGCGCGACCTCCTCCGCCGGCCGCCGCACCACCGCGGGCGCGAGCAGGCCCTGGACCGCGACCACGCGGCGCCCGATCAGGTCGCGTTGCAGCCGCAAATACACCAGATGCGATCGCAGCTGTCGGAGGTCGATCACCAGCAGCGCGTCGCGCTCGGCGAACAGCGCCACCGGCCCCGGCAAGCAGGTCAGCAGCTGCGGCAGCTCGGCCCGCACGGGCTCCGCCTGCTCGCCTGGCCCGGACGGCGGCGCCTCGTCCTCCTCCGGCAGCGGCGTCACCAGCTGGTCCGGCGTGAACAGCGTCGGACCGCGCAGCGGCGCCGCGGCACCCTCGCGCGGCTCCACCCGCGTCGCCTCGCTCGCGGGCCGCAGCGCCGCCGCCTCGGCCATCACCCCGCGCTTGTGTTGCTCGTAGTCGGGCGTCAGCGCCCGCGTGCTCAGCCGATACCCCCCGCGCACCACATCCGAACCTGTCCCCACGGCCAGCCCGCCAGCACCTGTCCCCACGGCCAGCCCCGACGCTCGACCTGCCCCCGCGGCCAGCCCGGAAGCACCTGCCCCGGCGGCCGGCGCATCGTGCGGCGCATCGTCCCAGATGTGCTCGTCCCCCGGCTCCTCGCGCCAGCCCACGCGCCCCGGACCTGGCCTTTCAGCCAGCTCACCGAACACCGGACCCGGACCTGTCCTCTCGGCCAGCTCACCATGCAGCGCCGCGCCCCGTGAACCTGTCCTCTCGGCCAGCTCACCATGCAGCGCCGCGCTCCGTGAACCTGTCCTCTCGGCCAGCTCACCATGCAGCGCCCCGCCCCGCGGACCTGTCCTCTCGGCCAGCTCACCGTGCAGCGCCCCGCCCCGCGGACCTGTCCTCTCGGCCAGCTCACCATGCAGCGCCCCGCCGAGCTCCCGCCGCCCCTCGGGGGTCGCCAGCGCGGCCACGCCCTGCGGCGGCTCGGACGGTCGGCCCGGCTCGCTCATCGGCTCCCGCGCCACATTCACCAGCCCGGCCCACGGCGCCGCCTGCATCGCCGCGGCGAGCAGCCGCCGCACCGCCGCATAGACCCGCTGGGGGTCCGAGAACCGGATCTCCGACTTCTGCGGATGCACGTTGACATCGACGCTCGCGCGCGGCGGCTCGACGATCACGCAGGCGCTCGCCTCCCCCGACAGCCCGTAGGCCTGCGCGACGATCTGCGCCACGCTGCGCTCCCGGACCACCCGCCGCCGAACCACGATATAAGGCCCGCCGCGCCCGCGCCCCGCCGCCTCCGGGGCCGGCAACCACAGCTGCACCCGGACCCCGTCCTCCTCGCCCGCGAACGCGAACAGCGGCCCGCTGACGCGCCGCGCCAGCACCTGCGCCACCCGCTGGTCGAGCGTGCCGCGCGGCAGATTCAGCAGCTCGCGCTTCCCGTGGCGCAGGGTCACGTGCACCTCGGGATGCACGTCCGACCTCCGTCGCCTCCGCGCGCATGAATTTTCGCCGCGCCGGCAACATCGCGAACAGGCCATGCACCTCCACCTGCGTACCGACCGGCATGCCCGCCGGGGTCAAGCGCGGCGGCTCGCCCGGGCGCGCGTGCAGGTGCGTGCCGACGGCCGCGGCCGGCTGGCGGCTGCGCAGGTCGAGGCGGGCCACCGCGGCGATGCTCGCCAGCGCCTCGCCGCGAAAGCCGAGCGTCCCGATCTCCGCCAGCTCGCTCGGGTCGCGCAGCTTGCTGGTCGCGTGGCGCGTGACCGCCAGCAGCAGGTCGTCGGGGTGGATGCCCTTGCCGTTGTCACGCACGGCGATGAGCCCCAGCCCGCCCTCCTCGAGCTCGACATCGACGCGGCTCGAGCCGGCGTCGATCGCGTTGTCGACCAGCTCCTTGACCACCGAGGCCGGCCGCTCGACGACCTCGCCCGCGGCGATCTGGTCGACGGCCAGCGGGCTCAGGAGGGCGATCCGGGCGGGCGCCGCGGGCAGGGGCGGAGTCGAGCTCACCGGCGAAGTAAGGCCCAGCGCGCGCCCCGGCGCAAGCCCCCGCTTGCCAGCCCCCATCAGGCCCGCCATCTTGCACCGCGATGGACCTGCGCAGCTTCCTGACCACCTTCGGCCTCGTCTTCCTCGCCGAGCTCGGCGACAAGACCCAGCTCGCCACCATGAGCATGTCCGCCGCCGGCGGTCAGAAGTGGCTGGTCTTCACCGCCGCCTCCCTCGCCCTGGTCCTCTCGAGCCTGATCGCCGTGCTCGTCGGCGACCTCCTGCGCAGCCGCATCGACCCGGTCCTGGTCCAGCGCTCGGCGGCCGCCCTGTTCCTGGTGCTCGGCGGCTGGATGCTGATCGACACCTTCCGCGCCCAGCCCGACGCCGCCGACGCCGCCGCCGGCGAGCCGAAGACCTGAGCGGCCCGCGCGCTCGAGCCTGTCCCCGAGGACAGGCTCGCCGCATCCGCCGCTCAATCGACCGAGATGACCCGGTTGCGCCCGGTCTGCTTGGCCTTGTAGAGCCTGGCGTCGGCGCGCTTGATCAGGTCGTCATAGGTGGCGACGTCCGGCGTCAGCTCGGCCACGCCGACCGAGATGGTCACGGGGATGGCCTTGCCCTCGAAGTTGAACTTCGACTCGGCGAGCATGGTCCGGATCTTCTCGGCGAACAGCGTGGCGCCCTTGAGCTCGATCTCGGGCAGGATCAGCGCGAACTCCTCGCCGCCGTAGCGGGCGAGCACGTCGACCTTGCGGGCCCGCTCACGCACGACATCCGAGATCTCCCGCAGGATGAAGTCGCCGGCGCGATGCCCGAAGGTGTCGTTGCACTGCTTGAAGTAGTCGATGTCGAACATCACCAGCGCGAGCGGCCGGTCGTAGCGGCGGGCGCGGCTCAGCTCGCGGCCGAGGGTCTCGAGGAAGTAGCGCTTGTTGAAGATCTGGGTCAGCCCGTCGACCGTCGAGAGGCGATAGATCTCCTCGTGGTACAGGCTCTCGATGTTGTCGCCGCTCAGGAACTTGAAGATGGCGCGCCCGATCTTGATCAGGTCGCCGTCCTTGAGCCAGGCCTCGTGGATCTTGTGGTCGTTGACGTAGGTGCCGTTGGTCGACTCGTTGTCGCGGATCTTGATCCCCGCGTCCTCGACCCGCAGCATCGCGTGCGTCCGCGACACCGAGTCCTGGCTGACACAGATGTCGTTCAGCGTCCCGCGGCCGATGGTCATCTCCCGGCCGTCGATGTGGTACTTGCGTCCAAGCTCCGCGCCGTAGATCACCACCAGGCACGCTTCCTTCTTCGGACGGTTCCCCCCCTGGTCGTCGGACTTGTTGATGACTGTGACAATCGTCTCGTCACGCATAGGCACGCGGCCGACCCCGTGATGGGGACTCCCTGCCGGGAGGGTACCAGACCCCCGGTGTCCCGCGTATCCGGCCGGTGAAACTGGTACGCCCGCATCGCACGATGTAGGCTTGAAGCAGCGCCAGCCTGCGCCTCGCCGCCCGCGCCCGCGCCCGCCCCGCGATGGCGCCTCCCGCCGCCCCCGGCCCCGGTCACCCACGGCGGGCACCGTCCGGGCCGAGATCTCCAGCCCCCACCAAGGCCCCCATCTTCACCCCCATGGGCCCCGTTTGCCCGGGTTTTGACCGCGGCGCGGCCCCGCTGCTATGACCGCCCGGCATGTCGGCCCCACGCACACGGCTCGGCGGTTTCGGCGCGGTGTTCTTCATCACCACGCTCGGCGCCATCGCGTTCTACGTGCAGCGCCAGGCGGTGCCCGAGGCCCACGACGTGGTCCGCACCGCCGTGACCGCCGCCCCCGCGACCGTGAGCGCCGAGGCCCCGGTCACCGCGCTGCCCTGGCAAGACCGCCTCGACCTCGCCGCGCTCAAGCCGGTGGCGATCGGCCCGGCCGATGCTGCCCCGGCCAAGGCCGGCAGCAAGTCGACCGACCCCGACTTCGCCGGCCTCACCACCGGCCTCGCCGGCAGCCGCCTGGTCCAGGACCTCAGCGACGGCCACCGCATCCTCTACACGCTCGACCCGGTCCTGCAGGACGCGGCCCTCCAGATCTTCCGCAACCGCGAGGTCCCCTACGCCGCCGCCGTGATCCTCGACGTGCGCGACAACTCGGTCCTGGCCCTCGCCGGCCACTCGAGCATGGACCCCCAGGTCGACCCCCTGGAGATCGTCACCACCGCCTGGGCCCCGGCCGCCTCGACCTTCAAGCTCGTCACCGCCGCCGGCCTCCTGCGCGGCCGCACCGTCAACAACAAGACCAAGGTCTGCTTCTCCGGCGGCCTCCACGGCATCACCGACGACCTGCTCACCGACGACGCCCGCCGCGACGAGCGCTGCGACGACCTCGGCGGCGCGATCGCCCACAGTCACAACGTCGTCGTCGCCAAGCTCGCCCTCAAGCACCTCAGCGCCGACGGCCTCCTCGACATCGCCAAGGCCTTCAAGTTCGAGAGCGACATCCCCTTCGAGTTCCCGATCGAGCGCAGCCCCGCCCTCGTCCCCGCCGACGCCAAGGAGCGCGCCCGCGTCGCCGCCGGCTTCTGGCACATCGACATGAGCCCGATGCACGGCGCCCTGCTCGCCAGCATCTTCGCCCGCGACGGCGTGTACCAGCCGCCCCACGTCATCGCCCAGGTGCTCGGCCCCGACGGCGGCGACCGCAGCCCCGCCCTCCCCAAGGCCGAGCGCGTGCTCCCCAAGGACATCGCCGACCAGGTCGGCGAGATGATGGTCCGCACCACCGCCGAGGGCACCGCGCGCGGCAGCTTCCGCGACCGCCAGGGCGTCTACTACATCCCGGACGTCGAGGTCGCCGGCAAGACCGGCAGCCTGACCGGCAAGCGCGCCCCCGGCCTCAACTACAACTGGTTCGTCGGCTACGCCCCCGCCGACCGCCCCGAGATCGCCTTCGCCGTGCTGCTCGCCAACGAGCCCAAGTGGCAGATCAAGGCCCACTACGCCGACCGCCGCCTGGTCCAGATCTACATGCAGCGCCGCGCCGCGGTCGCCGAGCACCACACCGTCCGCCTGACCGCCACCGGCATAGAGCTCCCCCACCAGCCCGCCCGCGTCGCCCAGGCCCAGTCCAAGGACAGCGCCGAGCCCAAGAAGCAGCAACCCGTCGCCCGCCGCGAGCCCCAGCCCGCCAGCAACGCCGGCTCGCCCGCCGCCGACGCCCTGCCGCCCGTCCCCGGCCCCGTCGCCAAGAAGACCAAACCCGCCGGCGTCTGAGCCCCGGCCGGCCCGGCCGAGCCGACGACCTGCCCCATCGACCATGTCTCGAGGGCCAGCAGCACCTGTCTCGCGGGCCATGTCTCAAGCGCCAGCAGCACCTGTCCCCGAGGCCATGTCAACCGGGGCAGCGGTCCCTCCGGCCAGGTCGCCCGCCGCGCCCGTCCCTCCGGCCAGGCCGCCCGCCGCACCTGTCCCTCCGGCCAGTTCGCCCGCCGCGCCCCGCGTCCTGCTGCTCGCCCTCACGCGGAGCCCCGGCCTCGCCCGCGCCGCCCCGGCGAAGCCGGTCGCGCCCCCCCCGATGCCAGCGCCGACGCGCAGCGCGGCGATCGAGGCCTTCAACGCCCACCTCCAGGCCCGCCCCGACGCCAGCGACCGCGCCGCCGTGAAGGACCTCATCATTTCAGAGCCTGGTCGGCCTGCGCGGCGGCGTCCGCCTCGGCGCGCGTCACCGCCTCGAGCTCGGCGCGCAGCTGTGGCTCGCGGTCCCCGACGAGACCCGCAAGACCAACCTTGCTCTATCCATGCAGGCGCTGCTGCTCGACCCCGGCCACGCGATCCCGCTCGGCAAACACCGTCGCATCGAGCTCTCGGTGGGCGGACAGTCGACCTCGCGCGCGAAACATTGCGCCTGCGGCCAGGCCAGGCCCCGCCTCCCTGCGCAGGGCAAAGCCCCGCCGCCTGGTCTCCGCGCGCGCAGGCGGCTTCGTCGGTGGACGCCTCGGGTTCGCTGTGTTAGTGGGAGCCCGCCGCCACCACGAGCTCGGCATGCACTTCACTATCGCCTTCTTCGGCTTCGGTCCCGGCAGCGCCGTGGACTCCTGCGACAGCCTTCGACCCGCCGGCGGCCTGCGCCCCTTCGCGGCGTATGCGGTCCCTCGGGGCCGAGCGGTGATCACGAGCGCCCTGGGCTACGCGTACCGGTTCTGAGCCATGCCCACCTCGAAGCACGTTCGGCTCCCGGAGGCGCCCGGAGCCACCGGGCCCTCACCCATCCATCGCGCGCCGCAGGGAGGTCCCAGGTCATGAGCAGCCCAGGCGCCGGACAAATCTACCGCTGGCTCGACGAGGCCGTCCCACGCGGGGGCAGCCAGCGCTCGCTCGACAGCCAGGACACGACGCTCAGCCGTCGCGGCCTGCTGATCCGCGCCGACAAGCGCGCCCGCGAACTCGCGGGGCTCAAGATCGGCGCCGGCGACATCGTCGCCCTGTCGATGGGCAACGTCGCCGAGTTCGTCATCCTCCTGCTCGCCGTCAGCAAGCTCGGCGCGATCGCCATGCCCGTCGACCCGGCCAACGGCGACCGCAGCCTGCTCGCCGTCGCCACCCGCCTGCCCGTGCGCGCCGTGCTCCGCCGCCCCCGCGGCCTCGAGAACTCGCCGCTGGAATACCCCGAGGGCTACAAGCTGCTCGCGCGGCGCAAGCTGTCCGGCTCGCTGCTCGAGATCGACACCCTCGAAACCCCCGACGAGCTGCGCCAGCACGGCCTCCCCGGCGACACCGAGTACATCTGCGAGACCGCGGGCGCCGACGGCGAGGTCCACGACGTCATCCGCAGCGGCGCCCACCTGCGCTGGATCGGCGAGAACGCGGCGCAGATGCTCGACCTCAGCGCGGGCACCCACCTCGCCTGCGCCCAGGCCTTCACCATCCCGCGCTTCTTCGACCCCGTCATCCTCGGCTGGCTGGCGTCGGAGGCCCGCCTGATCATGGCCGACAACCCGACCCTCGAGTCGGTGCTGCCCCCGCTCGGCACCTACGAGCGCCTCGTCGTCGTCGACCTCCTCTACTCCCTGCAGAACGCCGCCCGCGCGCTCAAGGCCGCCGGCGCCGCGCGTGACCTGCTCGCCGTGATCCCCCAGGCCACCATCGCCACCGCCCACGGCCGACCGCTGCGCCAGGTCTTCGGCGAGAACCCACGCCAGCTGCTCCTCCTCGAGGAGATCGGGATCCTCGGCGTCCGCGCGATGCACCGCGGCGAGCGCTTCGAGCCCGCCCCCGGCATCGAGCTGCGCCCCGGGGACGCCCACGACGGCGGCCACGAGGTCCTGTTTCGCGCCCGCCTCCCGGTCCTCACAAGGCCCCCTCTGCCCTTCGGCGAGCCCGGCGGTCCGGTCGAGGGCGCCGAGGGCTGGCATCACAGCGGCTACCTCGGCCACTTCGGGGCCCACGGCGCGCTCGGCGAGGTACCTGGCCGAACGGACAGCCTCGTCAACCTCGAGGGCCGCCGCGCCTCGCTGCGCACGATCGAGGGCGCGATGCTCCGTCACCGCCGGATCACCACCGCCGAGGCGATCGTCGAGTACGACGTCGACGGCAACCCCTACGTCCATCTGCAGTACCGCGCCACCGGCTCGACCCCCCTCGACGACCTCGACGAGTTCATGGTCGACAGCCTCCCGCCCTACATGGTCCCGCG
>Ga0209262_10001303_pt1 | contig 10408 bp, 9 predicted proteins | sample Lowcelwee11metaG_FD_187171 | JGI IMG/M metagenome (GOLD analysis project Ga0209262, IMG submission 187171) | Freshwater pond sediment microbial communities from the University of Edinburgh, under environmental carbon perturbations - Low... | ecosystem: Environmental > Aquatic > Freshwater > Pond...
AGCAGCCAGAGGTAGGCGGCGACGAGCGCGGGCAGGGACACCATCCCCCAGAGCAGGTCCGGCCACAGGAAGTTCATGCGGTGCCCTCCAGGTGCGCGGGCAGCCCGCCGCCGGCGAGCAGGCCGCGCCGCTTGCGCAGCTCGGCAAAGCGCAGCAGGGCCTCGACGAGGCGGCCCTCGGTCGAGAGTTCCAGGCAGTCCACCCCGGCCTGCGCCAACGCCCCGCGCAGCTCGGACTCGTGGCGGAGGACGACAGAGGCGAAGCGCGCGCGGAAGCCCCGGTCGTGCGTGTCCACCCACGCCTGCTCGCCCGTCTCGGCGTCCTGCAGCACCAGCAGCCCCAGGTCGGGCAGTTCGATTTCCAGGGGGTCGAAGAGCCGCACCGCGACGACCTCATGGCGCCGGGCGAGCAGCGCGAGCGGCTCGGCCCAGCCCGGAGAACTGATGAAGTCCGAGACCACGAACACGAGCGCACGGCGTTTCAGGACCGGCAGCGCCGCCCGCAGGAAGGCGGCCAGGTCCGTCACGCGCGCGGACAGGGACTCGGGGCGGGTGAGCATGCGATGCAGCAGGCGCAGCACATGCCGCCGCCCGCGGCCCGGCGGGATGACCGCATCCATCCGATCGCCGTACATCATCGCGCCCACGGGGTTGCCGTGGCGGGTCAGCAGGCGGGCGAGGATGGTGACGAACTCGGAGGACACCGACCGCTTGCTCACCGCACGCGCACCGAAGTCCACCGACGGGCTCACGTCCAGCAGAAACCAGGCCGTCAGGTCGCGGTCCTCGTTGTACACCCGGACGTAGGGAACCTGCATGCGCGCGGTGACGTTCCAGTCGATGTGACGCACGTCGTCGGTGGTGGTGTATTCGCGCAGGTCGGCGAGGTCGACCCCGACCCCGCGGAAGAGGGTGCGGTAGTTGCCGTGCAGCAGGCCGTCCAGCCGCCGGATCACCGTCCACTCGAGTCGCAGCAGAATGCGTTCAGGGTCGTTCGCCGAGGTCGACATGGGCCTCCAGCGGCTTTTCGGGCGCGGGGATGTGCCGCATGATGCGCCGGATCAGTTCGTCCGGACTGAGCGCGTCCGACAGCGCCTGGTAGGAGAGCACCAGGCGGTGGCGGAACACGTCCGGCACGAGGTCGGTCACGTCCGCCGGCAGCACGTAGTCGCGCCCCCGCAGGAAGGCGAGCGCGCGCGCGCCCTCGATCAGGTGGATCGAGGCCCGGGGGCTCGCCCCGAAGGTCAGGTAAGGCGCCAGATCCGGCAGGCCGAAGCGCGCCGGGTCCCGGGTGGCCGCGGACAGCCGCACCGCGTGCTGGATCAGAGACGGGTCGACGTAGGCGCGGCGGCACGCGTGCTGCAGGCCGATCAGCTGGTCGGCCGTGGCCACGGCCTCGACCTCGCGCGCCGGACCGGTCACCCGGTCGACGATCACGAACTCCTCCTCCTCGCTGGGGTAGCCGACGAGCACCTTCATCATGAAACGGTCCACCTGCGCCTCGGGCAGGGGGTAGGTCCCCTCGGTCTCGATGGGGTTCTGGGTGGCCATCACGAGAAACGGCTGCGGGACGTGGTGGGTCTCCCCGGCGATCGTCACCTGGTACTCCTGCATGACCTCGAGGAGAGCGCTCTGCACCTTGGCCGGCGCCCGGTTGATCTCGTCGGCGAGCAGCAGGTTCGTGAACACCGGGCCGAGCGACGTCGAGAAGTCGCCGGTCTTCTGGTTGTAGATGCGGGTGCCCACCAGGTCGGCCGGCACGAGGTCCGGGGTGAACTGGATCCGGCGGAACCGCCCGCGCAGCGTGCGGGCGAGAGTCTTCACCGTCAGGGTCTTGGCCAGGCCCGGGACCCCCTCCACGAGCAGGTGGCCCTGGGCCAGAATGGCCACCAGCACCCGCTCGAGAAAGTGGTCCTGCCCCACGACGACCTTCTTCACCTCGTAGAGGATGCGCTCCATGAGCGCGGCCACGTCGCGTTCGGTCTCCCGCATGTCCATACCCCTCTGTCCGATCCCGCCCCCGATCAGAAGGGCGGCAGCCCCACGGCGCTCGCCGCGTTCTCGATCGGCACCGCGAAGGCGATCCCGGCGAACACGCCCTGGTCGTGGGGGTTGAGGATGGCGGTGACGATCCCGACCACGTTGCCGTCGGTCGTCACCAGCGGCCCGCCGGAGCTGCCGGGGTTGGCCGCCGCGTCGAACTGGATCAGGTTGGTCAGCACCCGCTGCCCCTCGGGTGAGCGGAACTCGCGCCGCAGCCCCGAGACCACCCCCGCCGTCACCGACGGCCCGATGCCGAAGGGGAAGCCGACGGCGACGACCTCGTCCCCGGGCGCCAGGCCGCGGGTCGAGGTCAGGGTGGCCGCCACCAGGTCGTCGGGCACCGTCGCGGCCCGGATGACGGCCAGGTCGTGTTCCGGCTGGGTGCGAACGACCGCGGCCTCGGACTCCGTGCCGTCGTGAAAGACGACCTGCAGCCGCCGGGCCCCGGTGACCACGTGCAGGTTCGTCAGGATCACACCGGAGTCCAGGATGACCACGCCGGTCCCGGTGCCGCGGACGGAGTCTTCCTCGCCTTCGTGGTCGTGGCCCAGGCCGTTCACCCGCACGACCGACGGCCGGATCACGTCGTAGGCGCGCGCGGCGGCCGAGGGCAGCGCGCGGGTGGCCAGGGTGTGGAGCACCGCCGCATCGATGTCCTTCTGGGTCGGAATGCGCGGCGCGGGCGCGCGCCAGAGCTGCGCCGCCAGGAAGAGCACGGCCGCAGCCGCAGCCCCGGCGGGCAGCCACAGGAGGCGCGCGGGTCGGTCGCGAAGGGTGCGGGCGAATGAGCGGTGCGGTCTGTGCGGTGTCTGCGGGGGGGGCGCCGGCCCGGGCGGCGGGTGAGCGCCCGAGGATGTCACGGGACCGGCCCTCCCGGGGGAGGAGCCCGGCCGCGGCCGGCTGGAACTGTACAGGGCAGCTCGCTTCATGGCCTACCTCGCCGGCGGCGTCGCCGCCGGGTCATAGTCGCAATAGTATTCACCCGCGCGGGAAAGACAAGCGCCCATCGGGCTGTCGATTTTATTGACAAGAAATATTTTTTTAGATATCCGATATGAAATATATATTTCACTTGCCGTGAAAGGCCCGCCATGCCTGTCGAGGAGCCCCTGTTCCAGCTGCTGAAGAACCGCTCCCAGGCCCTCTCCCGGAACCACCGGCTCCTGGCCCGGTATGTTCTGGCGAACTACCAGCGCGTCGCCTTCGCCACCATCAAGCAGCTGAGCGCCCTGTCCGGCGTGAGCGAGGCCACCATCGTGCGCTTCGTGAAGGCGCTCGACTTCAACGGCTACCCCGCCTTCCAGAAGGAAGTGCGCCGCATCGTCCGGGCGGACCTGAAGGGGACCGAGCGCTTCAAGCTCGGCGCGCAGCGCCCCAGACCCGAAGAGAGCCCGCTCGCGCCGATCGTCCTCAAGGAGCTCGAGAACATCTCGGCCCTGCAGGAAGGCCTCAGCCGCAGCGACGTGCAGAAGGCGGTGCAGGCCCTGAGACGCGCCCCGGAGGTGATGGTGGCCGGCGCCCGCAGCACGGCGTCGCTCGCCTGCCATCTGTGGTTCGGGCTGACCAAGCTCGGGATCGCGGCCGAGCGCGCGATCGCCGTCACCACGGAAACCTACGACCGGGTCGCGCGGTTGCCGCGCGATGCGGCCGTGGTGGTCATCGGCTTCCCGCGCTACGTGCGCGACCTGATCGACCTGCTCGCCTTCGCGCGCGGCCGGGGGTTGCCGACCATCACCCTCACGGACAACCCGGTCTCGCCGCTGCACGGGGACATTTGCCTCAGCACGCCGGCCGAGTCGTCCTCGTTCGTCGCGTTCCACTGCGCCCCGCTGATCCTGATCAACCACCTGCTGCACGAGCTGAGCCTGGCAGACAAAAAGCAGACCCTGGCCGCGCTCCAGCGCTTCGAGGCGCTGGCGGAAGAGCGCCGCTACTTTGTCCGTGAATAGGAAAGGAGACGGAAAATGAACATCGGGTTGAAGATCCTGCTGGTTGTGGGCGCCGCCGGGCTCTTCCTGCCCGGCGCGGCCGCGGGGCAGACCGCCGGCGCCCCGGCGCTCGTGAACCTCTCGCTCGGCAGCGTCAGCTCCAGCTCGGGCATCTACGCCTTCGCGATCAGCCTCTCCAACGTCGTGCGCAAGCACGACCCGGGCCTCATGGTGACCGCGGTCGAGGGCGGCGGCGGGTTCGACCACGCCAAGCTCATGAAGCAAGGGGTGCTCGACTGGTCGATCAGCGGGAGCCCCTCGGTGGCGGCCGCAGTGCGAGAGGGCACCGATAATTTTAAAAAGGAGGGCGCCTGGGAGCCGATCCGGCTCATGTTCATGCGCAACATGAGCGTGGCGCGCATCTACGTGCGGGCCGACGTCGCCAAGAAGGAGTCCATCCGCGGCTGGAGCGGCCTCGCCGGCCGCAAGTTCTCCCCCGGCATTCCGGGGACCCGCGACATGACGCGCGCAATGGAAGCCAACCGGGCGCTCGGCACCGGCATCCGCATGGTCCCGGGGTCCATGGAGGACTCCATGCGCGGCCTGCGGGAGGGCAACCTCGCCGGCATGGTCAAGGGCGGTCCCCCGAACCACATGGACGCGGGCATGCTGGAGTGCCACTTCACCACGCCGCTGACCGTCATCGGGTTCACGCGCGAAGAGGCTGCGAAGCTGCAGGCCCTCGACCCCCTCAACACCTTCGTCGAGACCCCGGCCGGGGGCATCGTGGAAATCCCCGACCTCGGCGCGCTGTTCGAGATGACCTCGCCGGTCATGGTCATCTCCAGCTCGCGCATGTCCCAGGAGATCGGCTACCGGATCATGAAAGCCGTCCACCGCGGCTGGGACGAGATCGCCTCGGCCTACCCGCCCTGCCGGGACGTGAAGCCGATCGAGGACGCCTTCGCCGCCACCCCGCCCGGCAAGGAGCTGCGCTTCCACGCCGGGGTCGTCCAGTTCGCGCACGAGATCGGGCTGAGCGTGCCCGAGCGGCTCGTCCCCGCGGAATACCGCCCGGTCAAATAACCCGGCAGGGCCCTGAGCTCCCGCAGGCCCCGCGCAACGGCAGAGGGATTCGCACCATGTGGACACGATCGCGGCTCATCTTCTGGATCGGGCTGGGCTTCGGCCTCTTTCAGCTCTTCGTCCCGGTCCTGGGCTCGCTCTACGACATGCAGCTGCGCGCGCTGCATGTCCTGCTCGGGATTTCGCTCGTGCTGCTGGCGCTGCCTCTCGGCGGGAAGAAGCAGCCGCGCGCGCTGACGGCGGTCGACCTGGCGCTGATCGCGGTCGTCGTCGCGGCCAACCTGGTCGTCTTCGTCAACTGGGAGGAGATCATCACCTACCCGGGCGACGCGAGCCGGATCGACCAGCTGCTCGGCGGCGCGTTGAGCCTCGTCCTGCTGGACGCCTCCCGGCGCGCGACCGGCTGGGCCATCCCGGTCTGCGTGCTGCTGATGGTCGTCTACGTCTTCCTGGGGCCGTTCATGCCCGGCATCTGGACCCACCCCGGCTTCCCGCTCGAGCACGTCGTCGAGACCCTCTACTACTCCTCCTCCGGGATCTACGGGTCGCTGACGGGCACATCGGCCACCTTCATCGCCATGTTCATTCTGTTCGGCGCCGTCCTCGAGGCCACCGGCGGCGGCCGCACGTTCATGGAGCTGGCGCTCTTCCTGGCCGGCCGGTTCAAGGGCGGACCGGCCAAGGTCGGGATCTTCGCCAGCGCCATGTTCGGCATGATCTCCGGCAGCGCGGTCGCCAACGTCTCGGTCACCGGCGCCTACACGATCCCGCTCATGCGCAAGCTAGGCTACGACCCGGACTTCGCCGCCGGGGTCGAGTCCATGTCCTCGACCGGCGGCGGCATCACCCCGCCGGTCATGGGCATCTCCGCCTTCATCATGGCCGAATTCCTGGGGATGTCCTACCTGAACGTCATCGGTTACGCCGTCATCCCTTGTGTCCTCTTCTACGCCGGGATCCTCGCCGGGGTGCACTTCGAAGCGCTCAAGCTGGGCCTGCAGCCGGTGCCGAACGCCGAGATCCCGAGCGCCCGCTCCGTCTTCACCTGGGGGAAGATCGTCCCGCTCTTCCTGCCGATCGCGATCCTGCTCGGGCTGCTCTTCAGCGGGTTCACCCTGGTGTCGTCCGGGTTCTACGCGAGCGCCGGGGCGGCGCTGCTTTACCTCTCCGCGGACCTGTCGCCCGCACGCGTGCGGCAGCGGGCGCAGGCGGTGGCCGAGGCGATCGCCGACGGCGGGGTGGCGGTCGCCAAAATTGTCCCGATCCTGGTGTGCGTCGGCATGTTCACCAGCCTGCTCGGGATGACCGGGGTGGCGCCCAAGGTGAGCGGGGTCATCGTCGAGATGGGCGGCGAGAACCTGCTCGGGTCCCTGCTGGTGGCGGCTGTCGTACCCCTGATCCTCGGCGCCCCGCTGCCGGTCACGGCCACCTACATCCTCTCGGCCGCCCTGATCGCTCCGGCCCTCGTCAAAATCAAGATCGACGTGGTCGCGGCCCACATGTTCCTGCTCTACTGGGCCACCCTCGCCTCGGTGACCCCGCCCACCTGCACGGGGTGCGTGATCGCCGCCAACATCTCCGGCGGGAACTGGCTGCGTTCGTCCTTCGTCGGCATGAAGCTCGGGATTGTCGCCTTCCTCGTCCCGTTCTTCTTCGTGGTCAACCCGGCCCTCATCGGCCGCGGCGCGCCCTGGGACGTGGCCGTGTGCGCGGGCACGGGGCTGGCGGGCGCGATTCTCATGGCAGGGGGCTTTTTCGGGTTCATGCGCAGCCGGCTGAACCCGGCCTTCAGGGTCCTGTACTTCGCCGCCGGGGTCCTCCTGCTCGCCCCGAGCGGCACGCTGTCGCTGGCCGGGGCGGGCACGGCCGCGCTCGGCCTGCTGGTGGAGTCGCTGACCATGCGGAGGGGCGGGGTGAAGACCGCGGCGTGATCGACGGAATGAAGAAAGGAGATTCGTCCATGACGAAGGAATGTCTGCGCATCATGATTTCAACCGGGCACCTCGGCACGGCCCCTTCGGCCCCCGAGAGCTTTCACCGCGGCATGGAAAGCGGCCCGGACTACCTCGTGGCCGACGGGGGCAGCTCCGACCCCGGTCCGGTCTACCTCGGCGAAGACATCTGCATGGGCCACTTCGCCGAGGAGGAGGTCGAGCTCTTCCTGACGGCCTCGCGCCGCCGCGGGGTCCCGCTCATCATCGGCTCGGCCGGGGACACCGGCAGCAACAGCCGGGTGCGTCTGTTCGTGGACATGGTGCGGCGCATCGCCGAGCAACACCGCCTGCCCCGCTTCAAGGTGGGCTATTTCTACTCGGAGGTGGACCCCGACTACCTGCACCGCAAGCTGCGGTCGGGGCAGCGGTTTGCGGGGCTGGGGGGGTTCCCGGACCTGACCGCGGAGGAAATCGACCGGGCAACACGCATCGTCGCCGTGGCCGGGGTGCACCCCTTCGTCCGACTGCTCGACATGGGCTGCGACGTGATCGTCGGCGGCCGCTGCGGCGACATCTGCTTCACGGCCGCCCCGTGCATCCGCGCCGGTTTCCCCGAGGCGCTGGCCTACCACATGGGCAAGATGATCGAGTGCGCCTCGCTCGTGGCCGAGCCGTTCATGGGCAAGGAGACCGTGATCGGCGAGATCACCCGGGAGGACATCCGCATCGTGCCCTACCACCCCGACCAGCGCTGCACGGTGGCCTCGGCCGCCGGGCACTCGATGTACGAGCGCGAGAACCCCTTCTACGAGCACGGGCTGGGCGGGATGCTCGACATGCGCGACTGCCGCTACGAGCAGGCCACCGACCGGGTCTGCCGCATCACCGGCGCCCGCTGGGTCCCCGCCGCGCAGCTGCGGGTCAAGATCGAGGGGGCGCGCAAGGTGGGCGAGCGCTGCATGGGGGTGGTCGGCATCCGCGACCCCTTCGTGGTGCGCAACGTGGACCGGGCGATCGAGTGGTGCCGGTCGAGCGTCGCCAAGCGCTTCGGCGCTGTCCCCTACGAGCTCTACTTCCACGTGTTCGGCCGGGACGCGGTCCTGAAGGAGCTCGAGCCGGTCAAGAATGCCAGCCCGCACGAGCTCGGCATCGTGGTCGAGGGGGTCGCGCCGACCGGCGAGCTGGCCGAGAAGATCACGGATTTCGCCGTGCGGATGTTCTTCCTGGCACGCATCCCCGGAGTGAAGGGCACGGCGGGCGCGGCGGCCACCACCAAGAAAACCATGCGGTCGTCCCCGGGCTACATGTGGAACGTCAACCACACGGTGCCGATCGACGACCCCATGGAACTCTTCCCGCTGCACACGACCGAGGCGGGAGTCTGAGGAGGGCAGGCGCATGGCGACCCGAAAGCTGTCCGAACTGGCCGGAACCATCCGCTCCAAGAACGCGGGCGTCAACCAGATCACCTTCGACATCATCTTCAACGACCGGGAGACCTACGAGCGGGTCAAGCGCAGCCGCGTTTTCGACCCGCAGCGCATCGCCGCGCGCTTCGGCATCCCGCCGGAGCGCATCTCCGACTGCGTCGAGTTCGACCCGGCCAACGCGATCAAGTTCACCATCTACCGCACCCGGCCGAGCGGCAGCCCGGGGGACTGGGACATCCTGGGCTGCCAGCAGTATGGGCCGCTGCTGGACCTCGAAGTCCCCTGGGACTGACACGAACCGGTCTCAAAAACGCGTCTGGCGGCCCCATGCGGCGTTGCCGGCTGCCTCAACCTGCTCACATACTTCCAGTATGCTGCGCGGTCTTGGCGGCCTTGCGTCTTGCCTGAGGCCGCGATCCGCATCTTTGAGACGGGGTCGATGATCCCACGCCGTCCCGACTGCGGCGCGGCCGGGGCGGTTCAGCTACCGGCGGGGTGGGCGGTCTGGGGGGCGGCGTGGTGGTGGGACTGCACCAGCTGCTTCACGAAGTCCGTGGTCTCGGCGCTCGACCCGAGCAGCGCGAGGCCGATCCGGGTCTTGCCGCTGCTGCCACGGCTGGAGTTCACCACCCGGGCCTGGATCTGCGTTTCCTGGTTGGCGGTGTTGATGAAAGAGAGTGCCACCCGCTCGGGTGGCGAGCTGCAAAAGACGTCCACCATCAGCCGGCCCTGGCTGAGCTCGGTGACCCGGCCGATGTGGAAGTTCAGCGGCCGGCCGGCCTCGTCCACCTCGGTGCAGGTCACCGGGACCGATACCGGCACCCCTGCGGGCCCGGGCTCGGCGGCCGGGGCCGCGACATCACCCCCGGGCGGCCAGGCGCGGAAAAGGGTGCGGCACCGCGAGCACCGCACGCGCGATCCGGTCGGCTTCAAGCGCCGCTCGTCCAGGTTGAACTTCCGGTGGCAGCTTTCGCACTCGATGATCATCTGGGTGTCCCCGGCCCTCGCGCGTCTGCCGCGATCACGCTTGCAGCGCCTTGCGGATGGCCTCGTCGATTTGGTTGATGAGCAGCGGCTTCAGGACCAGCGCCCTGATCCCCTTCCGGCGCGCACTCTCCTCGTTGATGATCTGGCTGTAGCCGGTGCAGAGGATGACCGGGATCTGCGGCCGGACCTTCATGATTTCGGCCGCCAGCGCGTCGCCGGTCATGCCGGGCATGGTCTGGTCCGTCATGACCAGGTCGAAACTGTCCGGCTTGGCCTTGAAAAGCTCGAGCGCCTCGAGCGGGCTGGTGCGCGAAACCACCTGGTAGCCGAGACGCTGGAGGATCTTCTCCCCGATTTCCACGAGCATCCGCTCGTCGTCCACGAACAGGATGCGCTCCGAGCCGCCGCACGCGAGCACGGCGTGCTCGGGGGTCTCGGCGGCGGACCCGTCCGCCTTCGGCAGGTAGACGTGGAAGGCCGACCCTTTCCCGACCTCGCTCTCCACCTGGATGGCGCCCCCCGCCTTTTTGACGATGCCGTGCACGACCGCCAGCCCCAGCCCCGTGCCGACCCCCTTGTTCTTGGTCGTGAAATAGGGGTCGAAAATCCGTTCCCGGATCTCCGGGGCGATCCCGTCGCCCGTGTCCCGCACGGTCAGCCGCACGTAGGCCCCGGGACTGAGGTCGAGAGCGCCGCAGGGTGGGCCCGCCTGAAGCGTCATCCCGCAGGCCTCGATCTCGACCATCCCGCTGCGCTCGCCGATCGCGTGCGCGGCGTTGGTGCACAGGTTGATCAGGATCTGGTGCAGCTCCACCGAGTTGGACAGCACCGCCGACGCCGAGCCCTCGATCCGGCTGCGGATCTCGATCGTCGACGGCAGGCTCGCGCGCAGGAACTTGACCGCCTCCTTGACGACCATCCCCACGTGCACGGGCATGCGCTCCCCGTCGCCCTGGCGGCTGAAGGACAGGATCTGCTTGACCAGGTCCCGCGCGCGGTTG
>Ga0209262_10001304_pt1 | contig 10406 bp, 10 predicted proteins | sample Lowcelwee11metaG_FD_187171 | JGI IMG/M metagenome (GOLD analysis project Ga0209262, IMG submission 187171) | Freshwater pond sediment microbial communities from the University of Edinburgh, under environmental carbon perturbations - Low... | ecosystem: Environmental > Aquatic > Freshwater >...
CACATCGATGTTGTCGTAGCCCACCCCATGGCGCGAAATGACCTTGAGTTTTTTGCCGGCCTCGAACACCTTGGCCGGGAAGGGCGCCGTGCGCGCCAGGATAGCGTCGCAGTCGACCACGTCGGCCGCGATGGCATCCGCCGTGACGCCGCTGCCCATCTTGATCTCGTACCCCCGCTCGCGCAGGTAGTCCTTGCCCGGCTGCGCCACATCCTGCGGGATCAACACTTTATAAGCCATTTCAGGACCTCCTTCCGGCTCCGTTCAGGATTTGCGGATCTCGTTAAATCAGGATTTGTACTTCTGGCAGATCGCCTTCAGGCCGGCCGCAAGAAGGTTGGTGTCCAGATTGCTCATGACGAGCGTGAGCCCTTTGGGCAGCCAGCGCTCGGTGAGAGGATCCGGGGCATGCGTGCCGAAAATCTTGCCGTGTTTTTTTGCCGCCGCCGCCACCTTGCCGATGGCCTTGTCCAAGGTATCGCCCAAAAGATCACCGGCGCATCCCATCGAAATGGCGAGATCGTTGGGTCCGATGAGCAGGGCGTCGATGCCCGGTACGGCGGCGATGGCGTCGATGTTCTGGATGGCCTGGGCGGTTTCAATCTGGGCGATGGCGATGGTGTCCACGTTGGCCTTGGCCATGAAGGCCGGCGTGGCATCGGGGCTGACCCCGGCGAAGTTGCTGTGGCCGCCGGCGCCGCCGAAGCCACGTCCGCCAAGCGGTGCATACTTGGCCCAGCGCACCAGGAGCTGGGCCTGTTCCACCGATTCGAGCATGGGCACCATGACGCCGGTGGCGCCGCAGTCGAGCGCGCGCGAGACATAGCCCTTGGCAAGCTCCGGCACACGAACGAAACAGCCTAATCCAAGCGCGCGCCCTACTTTGAAGACATCTCCTACTGTTTCCATGGTGTAGGGACCGTGCTCCAGGTCCAGCATTATGAAATCAAGGCCTGCATTGTGCGCCACGACGGCCACGGCGGGATTCTGAATCATGCGCACCATGGTTCCGACAGCTCTCTTGCCTTCACGAAGTTTTTGAACCGCCATGAGATTTTCTCCTTATTTATTATCCGATGAAGTTTCGAGCATGCCGGGGTAAAACTGCTCCACGACATGCCGGCAGGTTTCCCGCAGGTGCTCGCGCATCAACTGCTCGCTTTTTTCTTCGTCCTGCTGAATCAGAGCGTTGATGATGTTGAGATGGGCGCTGGCGGAAGCCTTTTCGATGGCGGGAGCCCGCTTGGTGATGTTGGCCGTGAGGACGGTGAGGTTCTCGAGCTTTCCACCAATATCGGCCATGATACCGTTGTGCGCGGCGTCCATGATGGCCCTGTGAAGCTCGCGGCCGAGTGCGATACCCAGCATCGGATCGGATTCTATATTGGCCTTGGCGATTTTTTTCTTGATCTCGCGCAGCGTCGAGTGGAAAGCCTCTCCGCCCCTGCGGCAGGCCAGCCGAGCAGCCATGCCTTCGATGGCCTCCCTGGTCTGGAAGATTTCAAAGATCTGCTCGAGACCGAGTCGGCGCACGACGAACCCCCGGTTGGCTTCCTGTTCCAGGAATCCGTCGGCCATGAGCTTCCAGAGAATCTCCCGGACCGGGGTGCGGCTCATGCTGTAGGTTTCACAGAGCTCGCGCTCGATCAACCACTGCCCGGGCGCGAGCTTCTCCTCTACGATCTGTAGCCGGATATCTTCATAAACCTTGTTTTTGTCCATAGCGATCAAATTGTATACATATGAAATTCAATTGTCAAATAATTTATTGACATAAAAAATACATTTGGTATTATCGTTAAAATCCGACAAGTCATCAATAAATTCGATCACCTGATTTAAATTCTGGTGCGGATACCCCGCAAGAAGAATCAAGCAATGATGACTCATCGACAGCTATTGCTCACGGCGGTCCGGGGCGACGTGCCGGACCGCATTCCTTACGCACCCCGCATCGATCTGTGGTACAATGCAAATTCCCTGAACGGCACCCTGCCTCAACAGCATCAGGGCAAGACCAGAGATCAGATAGCGCTTTCCGAAGGCTGGGCCCTGCACAAGGTGGTTGCGGATCATTTGCACCAACCCAACCCCGATGCCATGCTGCACCGGGCGCTCGGGGTGCACTTCATGAAGGAGTACGTGGCGCACTTCGCGTTCTCCGATCGGGTAAAGATCGAAATTAAGCGCGAAGGCGACCGCACGCGCATCCGGTACACTACGTCGAAGGGCTCCATCACCACCAGCACCGTGTACAGCCAGGAAATGCGGCGCTCGGGCACCTCCATTCCCTGGATCGAGGAACATGCCGTCAAGACCCCGGACGACCTGAAGGTGCTGGCCGGTGTGTTTGAAAACATGGACGTGGTGGCCAATTACGAAGCCTTCAAAGCTCACCAGGCGAAGGTGGGTGAGAACGGCTTGCCGGTTACCGCCTTCACCGTGGCCGCCGGGCCTGTTCACCACATCCAGAAATACTTTCTGGATGCCACCGAATTCTTCCATTACTACCGCGACCACCAAACTGAAATACTCTACCTGGCCGATGCCCTGGCACCCTTATACGAGAGGGCGTTGCGCATTGTCGCGGAATCGCCGGCCGAGGTCATCCAATGGGGTTCGAACTTCGACGATATGCTCACCTTCGCTCCGATGTTCGCCAAACACTTCGTGCCCTGGATCCGGAAAGCTAAAGCGGTTCTGGGCCCCAAAGACATCCGGATACTCTGTCACACCGACGGAGAAAACTTCGGACTGATGGATCTCCTGCATGAGTCGGGGATGGACGTGGCCGAAGCGGTCTGCCCGGCCCCCATGACCAAGGTTAGCATTCAGGAGTACTACCGGCGTTGGAGCGACCGGATCACCATTTTCGGCGGGGTCCCTTCCAACCTGCTGCTGCCGCAGCTTACCCCCGATGAACAATTTAAGAGCTTCATGGACGCGCTTTTTTCCGGCATTGGCACCGGGGCCAGGTTCATCCTTGGCATCGCGGACACCACGCCGCCGGATGCCGATTTCGAACGTTTGGTCCGCATCGGTGACATGGTCCGGGAGAAAGGCCGCCTGCCGCTGGAGGCCGGTGCCTTCAATCCGGTTGGTACAGCGACCGCCGCCGAGGTGCTCGCCAAAAGGGAACCTGCGGCGCCGGTCTCGCAGGACACCCGCTTTACGAAAATCCGGCAGGCGGTCCTCGACGGCCAGGAGCAGGAGCTCATCGGACAGGTCAAGGAACTGCTGCAACAGAAGGTGGCACCCAAAGACATCATCGACCTGGGCATGGTGGCCGCCATGGAAACCCTAAACCAGGCATTCAAAGACGGGACCGTGTTCATACCGGAGGTGCTGGCGGCCGCCCGGGCCATGAACGCGGCCGTGCACTTTCTGGAGCCGCATCTGGCGGAGAAAGACAAGCGTGCAGGAGGCAAGATCCTGATCGGCACGGTCAAGGGGGACCTGCACGACATCGGCAAGAACATGGTCGCGACCATGCTGCGCGGCGTGGGGTTCAACGTGGTGGATCTGGGGATCAGCGTTGCGGTCGATGCGTTCGTCAGAAAAGTTGCCGAGGAGCGGCCGCAGGTCCTGGCGTTGTCCGCCCTGCTCACCACCACCATGCCGGAAATGCGCAAGGTCATCGGCGCCTTGACCCAGGTCGGTAGCAGAGAGACCGTAAAGGTCATCGTCGGTGGGGCCCCGGTGAACAAGAATTTCGCCAACGACATCGGCGCCGACGGGTACGCCAAGGACGCGGCCGAAGCCATCGACCTCGTCCGGAAATTGATATGAGGGCGGCCGTTGATTCCTCTCCCCTTGCGGAAGGGGCCACGGGAGGAGGGAGCGAACGTCTTAAGAAGTCGCCCACGTAGAATCGGCGGAGGGCTGCCATGAGCAGAGGGGAGAACATCGCCAATCTTGTAACGATCGCCTTGGGTGTTTTCGTCGCCTATCACTCCTATCACTCTCTCAAGCTCGGCATCCTGATTTCCCCCGGCGCCGGGTTCATGCCGTTCTTGTGCGGGGTCGCCCTCATGGTGCTCGGCATTTTCTGGCGCATCCAAGCCTTCCTGTTGAAACCTTCCCGTCACGCTGACCGTTTCCACGACGCCCAGGTCGTCGAAGGTACGGCGGAAACATCTGCGGGGCTGAGACCTCGGGTCAAACTTTGCCTGGCGTTTGTGACGACTCTGGCTTATGCATTCTTGTTCGAACGGATAGGGTTTCTACTCTCCACACTGGTCTTTATGCTCGGGTGGCAGATGCTTGTGGAACGGGAGCGCTGGTTGAAATCGATCATCATCACGGCGCTCTGCGCGGCCGCCATGTACACGCTCTTCAGGTACCTGCTGCGTGTCGAACTGCCGTCCAACCCGTTGTTCTCGTAAGGAGAGGGGATCCGGGCATGAACATCTTTGACGGGATCATCTCAGGATTTTTCATCGCGCTGACGCCGGGCAACCTTCTGTTCGCTTTTCTGGGCGCCCTGATCGGGACCGCTGTGGGCGTATTGCCCGGCCTGGGGCCCGCCGCCACCATCGCACTGCTTCTGCCCATCACCTACTCAATCCCCTCCCCGGTTCCGGCCGTCATAATGATGGCCGGCATTTACTACGGGGCCATGTACGGCGGGTCCACGACGTCGATCCTGCTCAACTTGCCCGGCGAAGCCGCATCGGTCGTGACCTGCATCGACGGCTACAAGATGGCCCAGAAGGGGCGTGCGGGTCCGGCGCTGGGGATTGCCGCCATCGGGTCCTTCATCGCCGGCACGGTGTCGGTGGTCGGCCTCACCCTGTTTGCACCCCCCATCGCCGAGTTTGCCTTGAGTTTCGGCCCGCCGGAGAAGTTCTCCCTGGCGCTCCTGGGGCTGTTAATGGCGGTGACGCTTTCCGGCGATTCGATCACCAAGGGGCTGGTGGTCATGGTCCTGGGGCTGCTCCTAAGCGCGGTCGGGATCGACCCGATCTCAGGCAAGAGCCGGTTTGATTTCGGCGTCACCGAACTTCAAAGCGGGTTTGATTTCGTGACGATTGCCGTAGGCGTTTTCGGCCTGGGGGAAATCGCTTACAACCTGGAACGGGAGGGCAGCGTCGAGATCATCACCACCAAGGTCGGGCAGGTTTTTCCCAAAATGGCTGATTGGGCTAAATCGCGCTTAGCGATCCTGCGGGGCACGCTGATAGGTTTTTTCATCGGCATCATCCCGGGCGGGGGTGCGGTCATTTCATCGCTCGTTTCCTATGCCGTTGAAAAGAAGATCTCCAGGCACCCGGAAGAGTTCGGGCAGGGTGCCATCGAAGGCGTCGCCGGTCCCGAATCCGCCAACAACGCCGCCTCGAGCGCATCCTTCATCCCGCTGCTCACTCTGGGAATCCCCGGAAACGCCGCCATTGCAATGATATTCGCCTGCCTGCTCATCAAGGGAGTCAAACCGGGTCCCTTCCTGATTGTCGAGCATCCCGACGTGTTCTGGGGGGTGATCGCCTCCATGTACGTCGGCAACATCATGCTCATCATCCTGAACCTGCCGCTGGTCGGGGTTTGGGTGCAGCTGCTGCGGGTGCCCTACGGCATTCTCGCGCCGGTGGTGATCCTCTTCACGGCGATCGGCTCTTACAGCATTGCCAACCAGGCCTTCGATCTATATGCCTTGATCGCGTTCGGTGTTCTGGGGTATGTTCTCCGCAGGCTCAAAATCGAGGCTGGCCCTCTGCCGCTGGCTTTCATTCTGGGCCCCATGATCGAGGGGTCCATGCGGCAGTCGCTGCTGATGTCCGGGGGGTCCTTCTTGATTTTTGTCAGCCGTCCCATATCGTTCACCATAGTGGGTTTGTTTACGCTCTTTGTTCTCGGTCAGGTCGTATTTGCCGTTCGCCGTGCGAGACGGAGCCCTAAGATCGAGACTGCGGTCTGATCGGGAGGATTTTTAACCTAATCAAGCTGGAGGGAAAACGAATGAAACGGATTCTGGTCAGCAGTATCATCTTCACGTTGGTTGCGGTCTTGATGGTCGGAGGCACCGCCTCGGCCCAGGACAAGTTCCCGTCCAAACCGATCACCGTCATCGTTCCATTTTCAGCCGGCGGTTCAACGGACCTGCTGGCTCGCGCTGTTGAGAAAACCTGGCCCAAATACTCCCCGCAACCGCTGGTCATCGTCAATAAGCCGGGAGGCGGCGGCGTGGTCGGCACCGAATTCGTGGTGCGTTCCAAGCCCGACGGCTACACCTTGTTTCTCGGTTACGGCTCGGGCCACGACGTGGTCATGCCGCACCTGCAGAAAATGCCCTACGACCCATACAAGGACCTGGTGGCCGTATCTCGGTTGTCGATCCACTCCGTCGTGATCTGCACGGGGGCCAAATCGGAGTTCAACAGCATTAAAGACATGATCGCGTGGGCCAAGAAGGAGAACAAGCCGGTCACCTCATCCGTTTCAACCAAGGCCGGTGCGGTGGACATCAGCATCACCGCGCTCGGGAAGGAAGCGGGCATCAACATCGTGACGGTGCCTTTCGCGGGGGGCGCGGACGCCGTGACGACGCTTGCCGGCGGGCACGTGATGATCGGCGGCGGGCACCCTTCGGAGGTCATGCCCCACATCAAGGCCGGCCGCTTCAAGCCGCTCGCGGTGGCCTTGCCCGAGCGCGACGCATCGCTGCCGAACGTGCCCACCCTCAAAGAGCAGGGGGTCAACGTCTACACATGGGGTTCGATCAAGGGGGTTGCGGCGCCGGCAGCGACCCCGAAGGAGGTGGTGGATTTTCTTGACGCCACTTTCAAGAAAGTGTGCGGCGATGACGAATTCAAGAAAATGATGGTGGATCTCGATCAACCGATCATGTATCAGAACAGCGCCGCCTTCGCCAAGTTCCTGCAGCAAGCCTACGGCGACTACGGCAAACTCATCAAGGATCTGAATATTTCCATCCAGTAACTGACAGCCTCGACTTCCAGAACCGGGTCCTGCCGGGCATGTTGCGCATCGACCGGCAGGACCCGCAGGCCGGCCTTTTTTCGAAAACCGGCAAAAATCGAGGCCCGCACCCGCAAACAGGCCCGGAGACTGAGGTTCTGTCGACGGACACGGGATGAGGAAAACAGACATGCCCGGCTCATCGAATGCCATAGAACGATTGCTGGACCCTATCCCCATCCCCCGGGTCGCGACCATCCGCCAAAAATACGACCGGCCAGTTCTCGACGATGTCGAGACGGCGTTTCTCGGTCGCCTGCGGGCCTCACAAACACTCGATGTCGTAAGGCCGGGCATGAGCATCGCCGTCGGCGTCGGCAGCCGGGGTATTACAAATCAGCCCCTGATCGTGAGGGTGCTCATCCGGGAAATCAAGGCAAGGGGCGCCGAGCCGTTCATCTTCCCTGCCATGGGCAGCCACGGCGGGGCCACGGCCAAAGGGCAGCAGGAACTCCTGGCGCGGATGGGGGTCACCGAGCAGGCGATGGGATCGCCTATCCGTGCCACCATGGACGTGGTCGACATGGGGACGGCGGAAAACGGGCTCACGGCCTGGTTTGACGCTTACGCAGCCGCGGCGGACGGCATCGTGCTAGTGAACCGGATCAAACCCCACGTCTCCTTCCGCGGCAAGTACGAAAGCGGCCTGATGAAAATAATCGCCATCGGCCTCGGCAAGCAAAAGGGCGCGGAAGCATGCCATCAGCTGGGCATGGAGCGGATGCTCGCCAACATCGTGGCGGTAGGCCGGAAGGCTATTTCGACCGGGAAAATCCTGTTCGGGATCGCCCTGGTCGAGAACGCTTACCATGAGACCTGTCGCATCGAGGCCATCCCCGCTCATCGCATCGAGGATGAGGAAGTCGCGCTGCAGGCGGAAGCCAAGCGCCTGGAACCGCGGATCCTCTTCGACCGGCTGGACGTCCTCGTCATCGACGAGATCGGCAAGAACATCTCGGGGACCGGTTTCGACAACGACGTGGTGGGCCGTTACCATCTGCCGCACATGAAGTCGGAGGGCCCCTTCATCACGCGCATGGTCGCCCTGGACATCACGGATGCCTCCCACGGCAACGGCAACGGCCTGGGCATCGTGGACTTCACCACCGACCGGGCCTTCCGGAAATTCAGCTTCGAGGAGACCTACCCCAACTCTCTCACATCCACCGTGCCGGCGAGCGTTAAAATCCCCATGGTCCTCGAAAACGACCGGCTGGCCATTCAGGCGGCGATCAAGACCGGCAACATTGCGGACTTCCGGAATGTGCGGCTCGGCCGCATAAAGAACACCCTCGAGGCCCATCTGCTCGAGGTTTCGGAAAACCTGCTCCCCGAGGTGCATGAGAACCCGCGGATGGATATTCTGTCAGAACCCCACGACCTTTCCTTCGATGAGCGGGGGAACCTCTTTTAGGATAGGACCCGCTGAAAAAAAGGTCGGACGCCCTTTCTCTCTGAGTTGCAGCTCCCCATCGAACCGGGGACTTCAAGCGCATGTGGGGTTGCCCCTATTTACTTGCGGACCGACCGTGTCCACTATTCCATAGAAACCATCAACCAAAAGGCAGGGGTGTCATGAAGAAAGCGTCCTTCTTTTTCATCCTGGTTTCATGCGCGGCACTTCTGGCGCCGGCACGTGCGGCGGGCCAGGCCGAGGAGGTGCTCAAGGCCGTTGTGAAGATCCGGGCGGTGATCCCCGAGGGCGCCCGGACGGCGGCGGCACTCGGCACGGAACGGGAAGGCCACGGCATCGTCTTCGATTCCAAGGGCCACATCCTGACCACGGGATATCTGATCATCGAATCCGAAAGCATCGAGGTGACCGGCCCGGACGGCAAGAAGGTCAAGGCGGCTTTCGTGGGGTACGACCACGCTACGGGGTTCGGCATCCTGAGGACCGAAAGCGCGCTGAACGTGGAACCCCTGAAGTTGGGCAACTCCTCAGACCTCAAGGAAGGCGCCCCGGTCATCGTGGCCGGCCATGGCGGGCAGGAGTCCGCGATCGGGGCCCGGGTCGTGGCGCGCCGGGAATTTACGGGTTACTGGGAGTACATCCTGGACAACGCCATCTACACGGCTCCGGCCTACGCCAAGTTCGCGGGCGCCGCGCTAATCGGACCCGACGGTCGGCTGCTCGGAGTCGGCTCGCTCTTCACCCCGCTGGCCGTTCCGGGGTTGGGCGCGCTGCCCTGCAACGTCTTCATACCCATCGACCTGCTACGGCCGATCCTGGAGGATCTGATTACCACGGGAAGACCCGGCACACCCGCAAAGCCCTGGATGGGCATCAATGCGGAGGAGAACCACGGCCGGGTCTTCATCACCAGAATTACGGAGGGCGGACCGGCCGAGGAGGCCGGGCTGCAGACGGACGACCTCATTCTCAAGGTGAACGGCCAACCGGTGGATGGGCTCGCCGACTTCTACCGCAAGGTGTGGGCGGCGGGCAGCGCCGGTGTGGAAGTCACGTTGGGCACCCTGAAGGGGGTGGAGATCAAGGAGGTCTCATTGCGCACCGGCGACCGCAACAAATTCCTGTTGATGAAGCCTAAAAAGACGATTTGACCTCCTTGCGAACGCCCTTTGGCAACCATCGAAGGGATCGAAGAATACTTGACTTTGCGAATCGATAAGTCTATCCCACCATAACCATTTATGAAGTATTCAAGGTGGTTCTGCGGGAAAAGGATGAGGGGGCCGCGATCCGGGCGATCGCTTTGATGCGACAGGGGACTGTCGTCGATTTGGACCAGGATCTGACGATTCAAGCCGCCAAACTCAGTATGGATTATAAGGTGCCGATGGCCGACAGCATCATTATCGCTACTGCCCGGAGATACGATGCAACGATCTGGACTCAGGATGAGGACTTCGAGCGACTGAGTGGAGCAAACTATTTTAAAAAAGCGGCCAAGCACTGATTTTTTTCTGCGAGGTGCCATCAAATGTCCGGCATCATGGAGGTACGGGGAAATCTATGTTCAGCACCTTCGGGACCGTGTTCAAGGTAACGACCTTCGGCGAGTCCCACTGCGCCGGTGTCGGGGCGGTGGTGGACGGCTGCCCGCCGAGGCTGCCGCTGTGCGAGGCCGACATCCAGCGCCAGCTCGACCGGCGCCGGCCCGGCCAGAGCCGCCTCACAACCGATCGGGACGAAGCCGACACGGTCGCCATCCTGAGCGGGACGGAGAACGGCCTTACCCTGGGGACTCCGATTGCGCTGCTAGTGCCGAACAAGGACCAGCGGCCGGCCGACTATGCCTCCATGAGCCAGGTGCCGCGTCCCTCCCATTCCGACTTCACCTACCAGATGAAATACGGCATCCGCGCTGCCAGCGGCGGCGGCCGTTCGAGTGCGCGCGAGACCATCGGCCGCGTGGCGGCCGGCGCCGTCGCAGAAAAGCTACTGCGGGAGCGCTTCGGGGTGGAAA
>Ga0209262_10001306_pt1 | contig 10404 bp, 6 predicted proteins | sample Lowcelwee11metaG_FD_187171 | JGI IMG/M metagenome (GOLD analysis project Ga0209262, IMG submission 187171) | Freshwater pond sediment microbial communities from the University of Edinburgh, under environmental carbon perturbations - Low... | ecosystem: Environmental > Aquatic > Freshwater > Pond...
TGCGAGAGCAGATCACCCGGACGAATCCGGACCAGGCGAGGCGAGTCGGCAACCAGGAAGCCGACGTAGGGCAGGTCCTTATTGCCGTTCAGGCTAAAGGAAACCAGAACACAGGGACGACGCCAGGGAGCCCGGGCGTCACCCGGCATCGCCTTGTCCCCCCCGAGGGCCCCGAGGTCGATCAGCGGCGGCCGCTGGCCACGCCAGTCCAGCTCACCCAGGAACCACGCGGGTTCCCCCTTGCGGACCCGGACATCACCCGAGTAGGCCACCACCTCCGCCACCGCGGCGGTGGGCAGCAGGAGGTTGCCTTGGGTGGTCGGTGCGATCAGGCCGCGCACCTCCCCAGCGTGCGCCACGCCCCGGAGCCGGGCACTCATGCGGGCGCCTCCATCAACACGGCGCTGATCTCATCGAGCAATTCAGCCTCCTGGTAAGGCTTGCCAAGGTAGCGGTTCACGCCCAGCTCCATGGCGAGGCGCCGGTGCTTCTCCCCGGTCCTGGAGGTAATCATGATGATCGGGATCGCTTGCAGGCGCGGCGAGCGACGGATATGGCGGGTCAGCTCGTAACCATCCATGCGCGGCATTTCGATATCGAGCAGCATTAGGTCTGGGACGCGGTCCTCCAGCATGGTGAGCGCCTCGACACCGTCCTTAGCCGTCAGGACGTCCATGTTTTGACGCCGCAAGAGGCGTTCGGTGACCCGACGCACGGTCAGCGAATCGTCCACGACCATGACGCAGGCCCGGTGTCTCTCCGCCGCAGCCACCTGGGCGAGGGCTGCTCGATAGGCGTGAACTGCCGGCGACCGGGCCAGGGCCAGCAGGTCGATGATCATGGCAACGCGACCGTCGGGCAGGATGGTGCCCCCGTTCAGCCAAGGCACCGCACTGAGCTGGGGGCCGAGCGCCTTCACGAGGATACGCTGAGTCCCGCCCAAACTGTCCACTGCCAGGGCCAGGCGTTGGTCGGCCGTGCGCACCATAAGCAAGGGCTGCCAACGCTGTTCGCCCAGCTCCGGGTTCACGGCCGGATCCAGGAGCTTGCCCAGGTGCATGACCCGGTAGTCCTCACCGAGGTGCTCGAAGACCTGCGACGTGCCCTTATAGTACTTTGTCAGTGCATCCCGACCGACGCGTGCTACCGCCTCGATGGACGCCGTGGGGATCGCGTGGACCACATTGCCGACATTCACCAGCACCGCGTCGATGATGGCCAGGGTCAACGGCAGGCGGATGAGAAATTCAGTGCCGCGCCCCTGCTTGGATGTTAGGGCAACCGTGCCGCTCAGGCGCTTGACCTCCGAAGTCACCACGTCGAGCCCGACACCGCGCCCGGCGATCTGCGTGACCTTCTCGACGGTGCTGAACCCGGGCGCCATGGTGAGCTGCAGGAGTTCCTCCTCGGTGACGGGCACTCCGCTCTGAAGCAGCCCGCGCTCCAGCGCCCGTCGGCGAATCGCCTCCAGATCCATCCCGGCGCCATCGTCCCGTAGGCTAATCAAGACATCGTTGCCCTCGCGGCTGACGGTCAGCAGGATGGTGCCTTGTTCCACCTTGCCCGCAGCCTGGCGTGCTGCCGGGGGCTCGATGCCGTGGGCCAGCGCGTTACGCAGGAGGTGCTCCAGCGGGGCTCCCAGACGATCGAGTATGCCCCGATCAAGCTCCACCTCCGGGTTGCGGACCTCCAGCACGGCATGCTTGCCAAGGCTCTCCGCCGTCTGACGGACCAATCGCTGGAGGCGGGGCACGATCTGCACGAATGGCACCATCCGCGCCCGCAGCAGGCCGTCCTGGACATCCCCGGCGATGCGCTCCTGTTGTACCAGCAGATCCGCGGTCTCACGTTGCAGGTCGGCCAGCAAGTTCTTGACGCTGACCAGGTCGTTGACCGTCTCGGTGATACTCCGAGAGCGCTGTTGCAGGGTGGAAAAGCGGTCGAGCTCCAGGGGATCGAAGTCGTGAATGACCGCGCCCGTCTCCGACACATTGCGCTCGAAGCGATACAGGATCTGGGCCTCCGTTTCCAGATCGAGCTGGCGCAACTGTTCGCGTAGCCGCGCGACGGTACGATCAAGCTCCGCAAGGCTGAAACCCAGCGCGCTGTTCTGCCGGCCGAGCCGACCGCGGTAGATACTGATCTCCGCCGCGTTGTTGACGAGGCGGTTTAACAGATCCGCGCGCACCCGGATCTGCGCTGCCGGTGGCACCGGCGCCTTGGCCGGCGCAGCGACGGTCGAAGGAACGACCGCTGCCACGGGTTCGACCGCGACCGGCGCGGGCGCAGGGGGTGCCACGGCGGCCTCCCCCGCGGACACAGGCCCCGCCTCAAGCGGCGCGGCCAGGGCAGCGATCAGCTCCGCGGCCACAGGAACAGGGGCGCCTTGCTCCACCGCATCGACCTGATCGGACAGTGCATCGAGCGAACGCTGGGCGATGTCGAGCGTATCGTCGGTAACGGCGAGCTCGCCCCGGGTAATGGCGGTCAAAGTCGCCTCTAAGGCGTGACTCAAGTCGCCAATCGGCGCAAGGCCGGATAGCCTCGCACTACCTTTGAGCGTATGCAGGCGCCGCTGGATGGCGTCCAGGGGCGCACGCTCCTGAGGCGCACGCTGCCAGCGACGCAGTCCGTCGTCCAAATGGTCGAGAATCTCGCGCGCATCCTCAAGGAAGAGCGCCGCCAGCTCGGCCTGCACGCCACCCACCGCCTGAGGACCAGCACGCTCGCCGCCAGGCGGGACACCCGGCGCCATCGCAGCCACACGCACCGGAACGGGCTGTGCCTCGGGCTCGACCGGTTCCGGGGCGGCTGCGGCCTCGGGTTCCACTTGGGCTTCGGCGGGCGCCTCGAAGGCAACCGACTCCGGTGCCGCCTCAACAGCCGCTTCGAAGACGGCAGGCGCGGCTTCGACCTCTTCCAGAAGTTCGGAAACGAGGGACTCGGGTTCAGGCTCAGCCGCGGCCTCGAACGCGATCGCACCGGACTCCGGCTCCACCGGACCCTCGATGGCGACCGACTCGATCTCGGCCTGGGCAGGTGGCTCGGCGGCGATGGACGGCGCTTCGGCGATTTCGTGCGCCAGGTCCGACAGTTCGATCAATTCGGCTTCAGGCAGTACGTCGAGGCCGCGCTCCGGATGCGACCATGGCGCCGGCATGGATGCACTGAGCCGCTCCGTCCATTCGCCTGCCTCGACGGCCACCTCGGCCAGAGACGACATCTCTGGTCCGGGATAGGGCAAGTGATCGATCCGCTCGGCCAGCCCTTCGCAGGCACGGCCAAGGAGCTCGCTTACCGCGGGATCCGCCGCAAGGCCGCGCTTGTCCAGTTCAACGAAGAGCCGATCGAGGGCGCCGCTCACGCCGGCAATAGACTCGATGCCTGCCATCCGCGAGCTGCCGCACAGGGTATGCAAGGCGCGCAGCATGCCAGGCTCTGGGCGCAACTCAGCATCCGGGCCGGCATTGGCAAGGAACTCTTTCAGGGTAGCCAGATGCCCTCTGGCCTCGGCCACGAAGATGTTGAGAAGCTCCGAGTCGGCCTCGGCAGGCTCCTGTGCCGGGAGCGCCTCCCGGGAGGGGGCCTCCGTGATCGGTTCTCTGGCGGACACCGGCTCGGCTATCGGCGCAGCGATTAGGTCGGCGGCACCGCGCAACAGCGCCGACAGGTCAGTGGGCTGCCCGCCAGCCTCCGCCTCGATCAGGCCCGGCAGCGCTCTCGCCGTAGCTCCAACCTGCTCGATGACCGGCCCGGAGGCTACAAGCGCGCCGATGAGGACCTGATCGAGCAGCCTCTCCGTGATGGCCGCAACGTCTGCCAACCGCGTCGCCCCGACCAGGCGCCCGCTGCCCTTGAGCGTATGAAAGGACCGCCTCAAGATCGCAAGCATTTCCCTATCAGCGGGGTCAGCGATCCACCGCCCCAGCGTCTCGTCGATGCGTCTTTGCTCCTCGCGCGCCTCGTCCAAGAAGATGTCCAGGAACTCGGGGTCGATTTGGACACCGGTCTGCGCGAATTCGGGCTCCGGCTCCGGCTCCAGCGCCGCGCGCGCCTTGGGTTCGGTTTCCGGCGTCCAAAGAGGCTCCGTTCCGAGGGCCAACTGCGCAGCGGACAGGGTCTCGCCCGACGGAGCCCTGTCGGGTGAGCCATAGGGCGAACGTCCGGACTCGCGGCCGGGGACGGCACGCTGGCGACCGCCCAAGGTGTCCAGGGCCGCACGGGCCTGTGTCAGCAAGTGGTCTCCGAAAGAGGCACCCTGCGCCTGACCCTCCATGTAAAGGTCTACCCCCGCAATCGCCTCGGCGAGCAGGTCGAGGTCAGTCGGGTTCGGGAGCCAGTCGCCTTCACCGAGTCGCTGCCGGAGGACTTGTCCAACGTCGTCAACGACCTGCGCGGCGGACTCCTCGCCCAGCATATGCAGGGCGGCGGCGACGCCTGGCAGGAGGGGGGGGACATCGCCCAGTTTGGTCAGGTCACCGGGCTCGAGTGCATAGTCGGCGACGGCCTGTTTGGCTTTGGCCAGATCCACGCGCGCCTCACGCAAGGTGACGCCGATCAGGACTTCGGCGTCGCGCGCCCCTCCTCCCGCGCCGGGTGCAACCCGCCGCAAGGCGTCCTCGACAACCAGCAGGTCTCGGGCAAAGCCCATCAAAAAGGCATCGTCTGCCGTGCCCTCACCCCTGGATACGCCGCCGATCTCGTCGGCCAAAGCGCGGAGGCGGCCGACCACGTCTGGCACATTGCCGATGGCCAGGGTATTGGCAAGTTGGCGTAAGGCCGCCTCGGTGGACGCTAGCTGCTCCGGATCCTCGGCGCCCCCCCGCACGAACAGGTCGAGGCGATCCTCGATTCCGGCCAACTCGCGGAGTACTTCCTCGGCCAAGCTGCCAAGGGCGTCGACTCCGAGTGTGCTTCGTCGCGACGACTCTCCGAGGCCAGGCGGCGCCTCGGTCTCGGTTTGGCTGACGTATTTTGCCTCCAGGTCCGACACCAGCTCCGACGCGGGTTGGAAACCCGCGAGGACGGCCAACAACTCGTCAATCAGGTGGCGCGCCTGCGGCGCTGGCCAAGCGGGCTGAGGTTCGAGCACCGGCTTGAAGATGGTGTCGACGTGACCGAGCAGTGCCTTGGTGGTCGAGTTGAGCGGGATGCCGCCGCTGAGGATCCCGACGACCATGGCATCCGCGGCGCGGAAGGCGTCGGAGAAGACGCCGTGATCAAAGAATCGGTGCAACTGGTTGAACATGCGCCCCAGACCGACCAGCCCCTGGCCGACTTCGCCCTGGAAGACATGAAGCAGATAGCGGTGGTAGTGCGGCCTAACCTTGGCCACAACCGAGGCAAGGGAGCTAAGTACCTCCGAGGTTGGCGTCTGTTGTCCGACGAGCGCCGGAGACGGCGCCAGCAGCTCAGCCGCCTTCAGGGGGCGAGTCCCGCGGGAAACGCGCAGGTCGTTGATGGACGGGAGCAGGATGACCGGCGGATCGTCGCGTCCTGCCTCCAGCCTGTCCAGGTAATTGGGCAGCTGGATCAATGCCAGCATCAGGGCCTCGGCAGCCTCGTCGCGATTGGGCAGGTTCCCCGCGGCCAGCCCCTCCAGCAGCCGCTGCATTTCTTCAGCGAGGCGCGCCGGGGCAATCAGCTCGAGCGCGGACAGCACCCCTCGCACCTCATAGAGAGCGGCAATCCCCTCGCGGCAATCCTCCTGACCGCCGCTGGCGATAAGGGCCTCTAGCTGCGCACGGACCCGGCGCAGGCTCTCGATGAGTTCTCCCTTGACCCACTTGAGGCCACCGACGGCCCTGTTTTCCGGCATGACTGTGTCCGCTGGGTGTTTACTGGGTAGCCGGCCGTTAGGAAAGCCGGAAACCGGCCACGGAACGTTGCAGTTCCACCGCCAGGTCGGCCAGAGTCTGGACCGACTCAGCCGTCTCGCGGGTACCCGCGGTGTTGCGCTGGGTGATTTCCTGTACCACGCTCACGGTGGCGTCGAGCTGCTTTGCCTGCTGGGACTCGCGTTGGGCGGACTCGGCGATTCGACGGGTCAGCTCGGCGATGTAGTTCGACACGTTCTCCGTCTCCTGGAGCGCGGCGCCGGCGTTCTCCGCCAACTTCGCCCCCTCCACCACGCCTGAGGTGCTGGCTTCCATGGAACTGACCGCCTCGTTGGTATCCGCCTGGATGGTTCGAACCAGAGCATCGATCTGCTTGGTGGCGTTACTGGAGCGCTCCGCGAGGCGTTGCACCTCGTCGGCGACCACCGCAAACCCGCGGCCAGCTTCCCCGGCCATGGCTGCCTGCATGGCGGCATTCAGGGCCAGGATGTTGGTCTGGTCGGCGATGTCGTCGATCAGCTCCACGATCTCGCCGATCTCCTGGGAACTCTCGCCAAGGCGCTTGATGCGCTTGGCGGTCTCCTGGATTTGCTCACGGATCTGATCCATGCCCTGGATGGTCGCGCGCACTGTCTCGGCACCGCGGCCGGCGACCTTCACGGAGCGCGAGGCGACCTCCGCGGACTCGCCGGCGTCGCGCGCCATCGCGTCGATGGCGCTGGTCATGGCCTGAATGGCGTTGGTTGCGGTGGCGATCTCTCGCGCCTGCACCTCGCTGGCCTCCGCCAGCTCCGTCGCCCTGGCGCGAGTGGACAGAGCGGAATCGGCGACCTTTTCAGAGGTGTCGTTAATGGTTGTGACCAGCTCTCGCAGGGCATCGATGGTGAAGTTGATCGAGTCGGCGATGGCGCCCGTCACCTCTTCGGTCACGGTTGCTGTCACGGTGAGATCCCCGTCGGCGAGGTTCCCCATCTCGTCAAGCAGACGCAGGATCGCCTCTTGGTTGGCGTCGTTCTGCGCCTTCGAATCGGCCTCCCGTCGACGGGAGTCACCAATCAACTGCAGCGCCAAGAGCAGCAGTAGGAGTGCCGCCAGGATCCCGAATACGAGTACCGTATCGGGGCCGACGGTCACCGGACCAACCTTCAGGCGTCCAGGGGTCTGACGGTAGGTCTCGATGAGCCCGTCCAGGACAGCACCCAGTTTCGCCCCATCGCCAGCGATCTGCGCAGGGGTACCCAGCGCCGGCACCACGGTTGGCACCGTGGCCATCAGCTCTTGAGCGCCTCCCATCATGCTCTGAAATACGCCTCCGACCCGCTCGAGCGCCTTGCGCACATCCGGGTCCTTTTCGGGTTCGAGGCCGCGATCAGGGTCGCCCTCGATGAGAGCGTCCAGCCCCTTGGAAAACTCCTCAGCCGCGTCGAGCCCGAGGTTCATGGCCGTTTCGGTGGCGGTGCCGCCCGCGAGCAACTCCCCGAGTGCGCGGAACATACGCTCCACTGGCGCCAGCATCCTTGCCGCCGCGAGCACCCGCGCCTGGGGCTCCTTCTTGCTGGCCAGCAACTGAGCAACCTCGTCCATGGCGTTCGACAGCTCAGTGAGTTTCCCCCGCGTCTGCTCAACCATCCCCGGCACCCTGAGGATGGCGTCTTTCGCGGCGAGGACCCGATCCGCCCCATCTCGCACCGCGGCCCAAGCGGTTTCAGCCGCCTTGAGCTTGGCGGCGACTTCAGGCGGGGCCGGCGGAAGGCCTGCCTTCGGATCGCCCTTCTTCAGTTGGTCGAAACCGGTCTGGAGCGATGCGCGCAGACGGGCCAGCCGCTCGAAGGCCGCCTGGTCGACACGGACCGCGTCGCTCGCCTCCTTGGCCAACTGTTGCGCCTGACTCTGCTGCGTCGCTACCTTCAGCAGGGACTTCGCACCATAGTCCGCCCAGCGCTCACCGTGTAAGAAACTGGCAAAGGCCAGGCCGATCGCGATTGCGAGCAGCACGGAGAGCACAATGATCGAAGCATTGGCTCCGCCCTGACGCCGCCCACCTAGTCCCGATACCATCGTTGTCGCCACCTTCGTTCCCCCTGTCGCAGAATCGGAATCTTTCTTGCGCCGCCAATGTTGGCGTCATCGCCGCCGGGCCTGAATCCGGTGCGCGCGACCCGTGGTCGGCAGGCGTCACCCATCCCCGGCGCTGTTACCCCTTGCCTCAGGCAGCCGCCAGGCTGAGCCTCGCATCCTGGGCCATCCGCCGCAAACTGAATACCGGGTATTGTTCCGGCCCAAGCGAAAAGCTTCCCGTGACCAACGGGCAGATCGCGGCGTGCATGTCCGGCAAGTCTTTCCTGACAGCCGCAGCATCGAACCGCCGAATGCCCGTTACGTCGCTGACGAGAAGGCCGAACGGAACCTCTGCGTCACGCACCACGAGCACACGGTTCTTCGGATTTCGGGCCGTTGGAGCCTCGAACAGGAGGCCTCGTAGGTCGAAGATGGGCAGGAGTGTGCCTCGATTATTGGCAACTCCGCGCACCCACGGGCGGGTCGCCGGTACGGGAGTGATGTCCCTGGGAAATTCCAGCACCTCGGCAATCTCCTCCAAATCCGCCAAAAGCGCGACTTGGCCCACCCGAAACAGGATGCCGGCCCAAACCTCGGGCGGCTTCTCGCGTTGCGGGAGACCGACGGCGTGCGCCTGACACCGCCGCTCCAACGCCCTGAGTGCAGCAAACAAACCATCCGCACTCACAACGCCGCCCGGCGCGGTCGGATCACTCACCGAGGGCCACCTTGACTCGCGCGACCAACTCCTTGGGATCCACTGGCTTCACCAGGTAATCAACCGCCCCTTGACGCAAACCCCAGGCACGATCCGTCTGTTGACTCTTGGTCGTCACGACGATGACGGGAATTTGCGCGGTGGCCGGGTCGCGCTTGAGCATGCGCGTCGCCTGGAAGCCGTTCAGCCCGGGCATGATCACGTCCATCAGAATGAGATCCGGATGCAGCCTCTGAGCGGCCTCCACGCCCTCCTCCCCATTGACCGCCGTCTCGACGCGAAACCCCGCCTTAATGAGCGCGTTGCGGAAGATCGTCGTTTCGGTCGGAGAATCGTCCACAATGAGAACCGTCGCAAGGCTCGGCGTGGGGCTCAATTCCCCGGCGTTTCCTTGGGGTTTCTTGAAAAAATCGATCATGTCTCTACCTTTCGCATGGCGGTACTATTCTGCTGGGAGCCTGTCTAGGGTTCACAGCCCCCGCTGGGCGAAGCGCCGAATCGCATCCAGCAGTTCATCGCGGGTAAAGGGCTTGGCAAGATATTGCTCGGCCCCGACGAGGCGCCCCCGGGCACGATCGAACAGCCCGTCTTTACTCGACAACATGATGACTGGGGTGTCACGCAGAGAATTGTTGTTCTTTATGAGGGCACAGGTCTGGTAGCCGTCCAGACGCGGCATCATGACGTCGATGAAGACCACATGCGGACGCCAATCGATGAGCTTCGCCAGCGCCTCAAATCCGTCAGCGGCAGTCATTACCTCACAGCCGGCTTTGATCAACAAGTTTTCGGCGGTGCGCCTGATCGTCTTGCTGTCATCGATGACCAGCACTCTCAAGCCCGAAAGCTCACTGGGATCTCCCTCGCCACTCATCGACGCCCCCCGGTCCCCCGACACCTCATGCGCAACCGCCCAGCCATTGGCCTCGCTCCGCCATCGTCAGACCCAAAGGCCATGCCATTCACGTCCCCAGGGGGTACCAATTCCATGCCCACGCAGAATAGCCTATAGCAAGAAAAGGTGCGAACTGCGCGCCCCTCGCGGCAGTTATCGACACTACCGCTCACCGTCTCACGCCAATTCATTCGGCACATCGCGGCGCCTCAAAGCAGCCCGAGGCCAGATCCAGCCTGATCCCGCGCCCCGACGTCCGGCGCGCCGGGGCCGCGACGAGCCCCGCCCGGCAGCCCTCCAGAGCCGCGTAACCAGCCCGCACTCCTCCGCAGCAGATTGGAAGTATCCCACAGTTTCCCCACACTGAACTCGACCGAGTTCACTATTGTCAAGCCCACACTGTCGGCGACATCGGCGGCCGCACCCCCGCCAGGCCGGACGGTCGACGGCCGGGCGCAGGCACGGGGTAGAGAGCTCGATGGCTGGTCGTGGGGCTGACGTAGGGACAGGGATGTGCGAACGAACCCCTCCGCCCAACCGAGAAGGCCCAAGCGATCGGGGTCCTGCGGCGCAACTGGCGGCAACGCAGATCATTGCGCCACCCCAAGAGCACCGCGATCCGACGCACGCCGCCGCGACTCGGAGCTCCCCCAGCCGTGCTCCGCGAGACCGCAAACCAGATCTGCACTTCATGGACGCCGGGGCCTATGATGCGGCAGGCTCGCGCAAATCCGGCTCACGACGCCCACTCATTGCCTATGAAGGAACGCATTCAGGACGGCGGCCTTGATCTGGTCGAGGGTAGCCCCCTGGCTGTAGGAGAGGAACACCTCATCTCGGCTCTCGGTAGACAACCGCTTGTACATCATGAAGGTGCCAAAATCACGCTGTTCGAG
>Ga0209262_10001307_pt1 | contig 10398 bp, 7 predicted proteins | sample Lowcelwee11metaG_FD_187171 | JGI IMG/M metagenome (GOLD analysis project Ga0209262, IMG submission 187171) | Freshwater pond sediment microbial communities from the University of Edinburgh, under environmental carbon perturbations - Low... | ecosystem: Environmental > Aquatic > Freshwater > Pond...
CACAGATGTCAAGCATTTCAAAGACCTGAATGTTATTCCTGACGGCAACAAAGAACTCGAAAACATCGAAAACAAACAAAAATTTATTGAGTTCATGGAGAGTATAAATTGCCCGACCCCTGAACTGGTAATGGAATCAGGCGTAGAGGAGATAGAACTGCTTCTGAAAGAAAACCCAAAAAAGGATTTCTACAGAAGTTTAAAAGAAAAGTATTATAAATCTTCCGAAAATGAAACGGAAATACTTTATAATGCCGGACAAAAAATTTCCGTGACATTATTAAGCAAAAACCCCAATCTGAATCTAAAATCAAATGTAGTTAAATTATCAAGCAATTCCAATATTGAGGCAATTGCAAATTACAAAAGTAATAAAGATATTTTCTGGGATTTCGTTTCAAAAGATAAAATAAAATTAAGTTATTTTAAAGATCCTGCTCTTGAAGTGCAATCCGTAAATATGGCTAAATATGTTTTCTCTGATATTGAAAATGATAAAACTCCCTATCTTTGCCCAAGCACGCTTGAGCAATTCAAAGTCAGCTATAATTTAAGCGCTCAGGTCGGAATGTCGGTAACATTTTTCAGAAACGATCTGAAAGATCTTTCAACAATTACAAAAGGTAAAACTGTCAGTAAATTACCTGACAACACTACTATTATGAATTATTTTTTAAGTACGGTAAAATTGAAAGCCGAAAGAAAAGTAACCGAAATGGTAAGAGAATATGAAATGGACGGAGATTCAACATATTCAAATGAAAAAGCCAAAGCTGACCTGTTCAGTAAATTCTTCGCGGAACAACTTAAAGAACTGGTTGCTTCTGCACCTTTGTCGGACGAGGTAAAGAAAACTATAGATTCTCCTGATTCCGAAAAGGACAAGAGATTCTCACAAAGCGAAATGTTCAATATATTATTTGATTCGAATCCCGGTGAAATTGTAGCTGAAGAAATTAAAAAACCTGAAAACAAGAAATCTCTTTCAGAAATTTCTTTCTTCTATAAAACGGAAATCATAAAAACCGAAACAACCAGCGTAAGAATCGAATCGCCGATAAATGAAAACAGCGCTTATAACGGCTATAAAAGAGGTATTCTTCAGAATAGATTATTTTTCGGAGTTGAAGACGATGAAAATGCGGGATATGTCGATAATGGAACGCCAAGCTGGAAATCAGAATAATATTTTTTTTGTTTGACTGAAATTAGTCTCGGGGGGTTGACTTCATGTTAGGATGTTCAACCCCTTTTAGTATTATTTAACCGGAGGAATAAATATGTTCTACGATCTCATAATACATCCTTCAAAAATTGAGCTTGTGCACAGGATCTTTTCCCCAGAAAAAACCGATTTCACGGAAAAAAAACTTGTTTCTAAAAGTCTCGATTTCAAATTTGAACCTGCTCTTATGGAAAAAGGAGAACATTATCAATCCCTCAAAAATACTTTAAAGGAAATCATAGATCCTTATAATTCTGAGTTGAACAGCTTAAACATTGTGTTAGGTTCCTCTTTTTTTCAGATCAGACAGATAATCTGCGATAAAAATATTGCGGATTATTCGGAATATATAAACTGGGAAGCGTATCAGACCGCAACCGATATTCCCGATAATTATTTATACGGATACATATTTCTTGAAAATGAACCGAAAATGGTTATCGCGCTTGTCAGAAAGATCGTATCGGAATATTTTAAAAATATTTTACATGAGCTGTATTCGGATCAGATAGATTTCAAAATCGGCTGCATGTTCACTTTATTCGGCAATAAAGACATCTTCATTCCTACAAACATCCAGCTCAAAAAACCCTTTCTGCCTGACGGGTCAGAAACAAGTACGATATTCGACCCTTCTTCAGCTGCTGTAAGACCGAGAAGCGGAAATTATTTTATACTTACTCTGTTTTTTCTGTTTCTTGTTTCTGTCACGATTTTTATAGGGTTCTTTAATCCGGATTTCTTTTTAGATAAATTCGGCATAAAAACAGATTTTTTATCGCCGGATAATAAACCTGAATTAACTCAAACAGAAAAAACAGCTGCCGTTCCTGATTCCAGCAATGTTTCCGCTGCGGCAATTATTCCGGCAGCCGTAGATTCAATTAAACCGGTAAAATCTGAACTGCCTAAAAAAGATTCAGCCCCCGTAAAATTAACTGAAAAAATAACACCGCCCGAACAGCCCTTTCAACCGGCACCCGAAACAGATGTTGTTCAGGCTCCGGAATTTTGGAATTATATCAGTTCTTTAGTTAAATTCAATTCAGATTCAATAGTTTATAGCGCGGGAAGCGTGGAAATATATCTGACAAGCGCCGGTGATATTGATAATGTAAAATTATTGGATGAAAGTAAAACTTTCGAGTATAGTGTCAGTAACAAAAATATAAAGATTAAGAATAAATCATTCATTTTTAAAAATTACAAATCTGAATCGAACTATAATAATTTCATTGATGTAAAGAATGATCACGGTTTATTCTCATCGAACGACAGTTACACTTTCAATTCCGCAAAAGAATTCAATGTATTTATTAAAGCATTGAAATTCAGAAAGATCGGGTTTAAAAAATTTGTTATTAAAAGAACTGATGAAATTGTAATATTAACGGTGTATTTTGGTTAGAATAACCGGCGGAAAATTTAAAGGCAGAAATATAAATTCTATCCAGAAAGATGAATTAAGGCCTACAACATCTTTTTTCAGAGAATGGATATTTAATGTTCTTAATAACATCGCATGTATTGAAGATATTAAGCTGCTGGACCTATTCAGCGGAACAGGCATAATATCTTTCGAGTTCATTTCAAGAGGAGCCATATCATCAGTGGCAGTAGAAAAAGACCGTCAGCTGATCGGAATGATAAAAAAAAGCGCTGAAGTTTTAGCTCTGAAAAATATCGAGCCCGTTTTATCCGAATGCGTAGAATTTTTAAAAAAATTAACAGCACGGAAAATTGCGGCAGAGTGGAATGTGATATTTATGGATGCTCCGTACGGAAAGAGCGGATTGACCGATGAAACGCTATCTGTTATCTTTATGAATGAATCTCTGTTCTCAGATGATCTGATCATAATTGTTGAAACAGAAAAAGATAAACAGTTGAATATTGACGATAATTTTGTTATTATTAAAACAAAAAGCTCAGGTACTACAAAAATGTCCATAATCAGGAGAAAAGATTGATAGATATCAGAGAAAAAATAAAAAAAGACATTAATCAGATCATGCCGGGTATTCTTGTCAAATTAATTAATTCCTGCGTGGAAAATGACCTGACACCTGATAATTTTCTTTTAATTATCAGATCGAAGAAACAATATGAAGATAAAATTTTAGAACACATAAACCGTACCGGACCTCTTATATCAGAAGATATCAATGAGGCTTTAGAAACATACGGTACGGAGTACTGCTCTTCCGCGCTGATGAATATTCTGCTGCTTGAATTATCCGGTAAAAATGATGCGGCGGAAATTTCCGGTCTTATGGAGATGCAGCTGTTTACAGCCGTTTCCAGTCATGTCATAGCCAGAAAATGTAAAATCCAAAATCCTTATCTTGCTTATATCGGCGGATTAATGTCGAATATAAGTTATTTTTATCTTTCAAAATTTTATGGTGAAGAATTTTCAAAATTAACTTCAAAAGATAAGAATCTTATTAAGCGGATGAATTACGAGTGGGAAACATTCGGAATCGATCATGCGGAGATTTCGTATCTGATCCTGGGATCCGCACGAATTCTGCCTGAAATTTATACACCCGTTAGATTTCATCATCAGAAAAGTCAGCAGGACAGCCTGGGCGCGGACAATATAAATAACCTGTCCCTTGCTGTTTACTTCGGTTCTTTACTTACAAATTTATTTTATGAAGATTTCAATATTACCGTTGATTTCAGAAAAGATATTAAAAGTCTGATGGGTATTCAGTCTCACCAGCTCGAAGGAATGATAGAGGAAATAATTGACACCTTCAAAACTGAAGCTGGTTTACTCGGGTTAAAAAAATTCACTTTTCCGGGATATTTTAAAGTGATCAGCTGGTACGAAACGAAGATCGCTATGATCGAGTCTGAGCTTGAGATCACAAGCAGAAAAGTCGTTGATTTGAATCAGCAGAATGTTAAATTTCAGAAAGTGCTTGAGGATAATAACAAAAAGCTCGTAGGCATCGCTTTAAAAGATCCGCTTACAGGCGCGTATAACAGAAGATATCTTGATGAAAGACTTCACGACGAATTCTTAAAAGCCAAAAGGTATAATCAGAGTTTTATAGTTATTTCATGCGACATTGATCATTTTAAAATAGTAAATGACACTTACGGTCACGCCTTTGGCGACATTGTTCTTATGAAAATAGTTCAGATAATACAGTCTGCGATCAGAAAGACCGATTATATAGCAAGAACAGGCGGCGAAGAATTTATAGTTATCTGCCATTCCTCGAACGAACTCGGCGGAATAATCATTGCCGAGAAGATGAGAAAGACGATTGAAAAAGCCTCATTCAATTTTGAAGGAAAGAATATTCCCATCACAATGAGCTTCGGTGTAGTAAATTATTTCCCTGAAGTAAAATCTGTTGATGAACTTATCAGAATATCCGACGACAGGCTCTATGCCGCAAAAAATGCAGGCAGAAATAAGGTGATCTACAAATGAACTTAACCCACATTCAATCACTGTTATATTCTTGATTAATATCAGTTTATGCATTATATTTCGCTCCTATGTTTGATTAAATGACAGGTAGAAATGAACATTTTAATTATCGGGGGCGGAGAGCTCGGTTCAATGATCGCGGAACAGCTGATAGCTGAAGGTCACAATATCACAATCATCGAAAAATCAGAAAAGAAAGCTAAAGAACTGAACGATAATCTTGACGCTTATATTCTTACCGGAAGCGGAACCGATGTGAAAATTCTTTCTAAAGCCAATCCCGAAAAAATAGAGCTTTTCCTTGCTTTGACTAACGATGACAATGTCAATATTATGTCATGCAATATTTTAAAAAGATTAAGTCATTATAAGACTTTTACAATTGCGAAAGTGGAAAATGCGTCAAGATATTTTTCAAATCCTCTTATAATTTCTGCCGATTTCGGTATAGATAATCTGATCGCAACTAAACAGCTTTCTATCAATAAAATAATTGATTTTATAGCTGAACCTGAAACTGTTGAAAACATTAATTTTCACGATAACGATATAAAGATCATCGGTTTGCAGATCTTTGATGATTTTGCGGGAGCCAATAAAACACTTAAAGATATAGCTCTTATGGACAAGATATGGAGAAAAGTAAGAGTTGTGGCTGTCAGTAAGAACAACAATACTATCATTCCAACAGGAGATGATCTGATAAATGTCGGAGATAAAATATTTCTTATCGGAAAAACAGAAATTTTAAAAAACCTCATAGATATGTATTTTGCATCAAAAAACAAAATAAACAGCGTGATAATTTTCGGAGGTAACAGAATCGGTAAAGATGTTGCGAAAAATGAGTTCGCTAAAGGTATGAAAGTGACTATTGTCGAAGAGGATGAACAGCTGTGCGCGGAATTATCAGAAGAACTAGAGGGTGTTCTGATAATTAACGGATCAGGCTCAAACCAGAATGTTCTTAATGAACTTCAAATAAAAAATTCATTCGTGGTCTGCGTGACGGAAAGAGATGAACAAAATATAATAATCGCGGTTCTGGCAAAAAGATTCGGAGCAGCGAAAGCTATCTGTAATATTACTAACATTGCCGTCAGCTCGATCATCAATGAGCTTCAGGATATAGATTCAGCTTTTTCCACCGAATCTCTAGCATTATCGGAAATTTTAACATACTGCAGAAAAGGAGAAATAATTTCAATTTATCCTATACCCAATCTAAAAGCGGAAACGATAAAAGTTAAAATTACTTCTCAACTTGATATTCTGGATAAACCTTTAAAAGACATTACATTTCCGAAAGGAATGATAATCGGAGTGATAATAAGAGACAAGAAAATGATAATTCCGCACGGTAATGATGATATCAGGATGGATGATTTTGTTATATCTTTCATACTGCCGTCCGCTAAAGCTGAAGTCAAAAATATTTTCTCAAATCCTTCCGGTAAGTAGGTTAATGTGAACTGGAAAGCTATTTTTAAGATTCAGGGCTTACTGCTGATCATTCTTTCAGTTTCTATGGTTATACCTCTTCTTTTTTCTTTTTATTATTCATCTGATGACATCAGAGAAATATCAGCATCGATCCTCATCACTTTCATTTTTGGATCTTTAATGTATCTTTTTTTGAAATCCGAAAAAATCTTAAGACCGAGGGAAGGTTTTGTTGTAGTGGCTCTGGGATGGATAACTGCGACGGTATTCGGTGCGCTTCCGTTCTGGTTCTGGGGGATGTCGGGAGGAAATTATATTGACTGCTTTTTCGAAACTATGTCCGGTTTTACCACAACCGGATCATCTATACTGACCGATATCGAGATCCTGCCTAAAGGATTATTGTTCTGGAGGAGTTTTACTCATTGGCTGGGCGGAATGGGGATAATTGTCCTGATAGTAGCCGTTATGCCTATGCTCGGACTAAATTCTGCGCAATTGTATAAAGCTGAAGTTGCAGGCCCGACAAAAGATAAGATCAGCCCGAAGGTCAAAGATACCGCAAAGATCCTTTGGTATATTTATCTGGGACTGACAGTAATTATGACCATTCTTCTTCTTACAGCAGGTATGGATCTTTTTGATGCGCTCTGTCATACTTTCGGCGCGCTTGGAACAGGCGGCTTATCTACTTATAATAAATCTATCGGTCATTTCGACAGTCTCTATGTTGAAATTCTTATAATATTCTTCATGTATGTTTCAGCTACTAATTTCTTTTTACATTACAGCATCATCAAGGGCAGATTTAAAGATTTCTTCAGCGATCAGGAATGGCTTTTCTTTACTTCACTGCTTATCATATCCGGCATGGCAATAGCTTTGAATATTCATTTTCATAACTATACCCAGGATGAAATCAGCAAATTTCCTATAGTTACAGCTTACTCCAATGATTTCTTATTATGTCTTAGACATTCATTCTTCACAACAGTTTCTATTGCAAGCTCAACGGGATATATAACTGCGAACTTTGAATTGTGGCCGTACTTTTCAAAACTGTTACTGATACTGCTGATGTTCTCCGGCGGCTGCGCGGGTTCTACATCAGGCGGTATTAAACAGATCAGGGTCATGATGACAATTAAATTTGTTTTTAATGAAATCAAAAAACTGACATACCCCAGAGCATCATTCTCAGTAAAAATCGCCGGTGATGTTTTTAAAGATCCTGTGATCAAGAACGCTCTGGCTTTTGTAATTCTATATATTTCTACTTTCGGCGTGGTAACTCTGATACTCACTTTTATGGGTTATGATTTTGTTACTTCCTTCTCCGCATCGGCCGCAACACTCGGGGGTGTAGGACCCGGCTTAGCAAAAGCCGGAGCTATTGAGAACTTCGCGTTCTTTGACGATTTTTCCACACTTTTATTATCTGTAAATATGCTTCTCGGCAGGCTTGAAATATACCCGCTTCTGATCCTTTTATATTCAGTATTCAATCCTAGAAAACTTCATTAAAATATATATTTGATATCTTGAATTTCACGGATGAAGAACTTATATTGAAATAATAAGTAAAAAATTAAAATCCAGGATATAACTTTGAGCAAAAATACCGATTCATACCGAGAATTCTGCAGATCAAAACAAAATCTTCCGGTATTCCTCTATGACTGGTGGCTTGATGCGGTATGCGGAGAAAAAAACTGGGATATAGCGGTTGTTAAGCCTGACAATGAATTACTGGCATTCCAGCCTTTTTATAAAAAGAAAGTGCTCTGGTATGATATTTCGATTCTGCCACAGCTTACGCAGTTTCTGGGTCCGTGGATAAACTATCCGGGTGATCTGAAGCTGTCTAATAAGGCTGAATACGAAAAAAAGATGATGAATGAACTCATATCGCAACTTCCGAAAACTCATTGCTTTGAGCAGAATTTTCATTATTCTGTCGAAAACTGGCTTCCTTTTTACTGGAAAGGATATGAACAGACAACAAGATATACATATATCATAGAAGATATCACTCATCCTGACAGGATTTTTGAAAACTTCAGCCCTGCAAAAAGAAAAAATATCCGTAAAGCTGAAGAACTGGTTGAAATAAAATACGATTTATGCTCAGATGATTTCTTTGAACATCATAAAATGACTCTTGCAAAACAGGGATTGCAGATTTCATATACAAAGGATCTTTTTAAGAGAATTTATGATTCCGCTTATTCTCATAATGCGGGAAAATCAATTTATGCTGTTGATAAAACCGGCGTAATTCACTCTGCTCTATTTGTTGTATGGTCAAAATACAGCGCTTATGATCTTATAAGTTCGATCGACCCTGATCACAAGAATTCAGAATCGGCTTCCCTTCTGGTCTGGGAGATGATAAAATACCTTTCAGGAAAAACATACAGATTTGACTTTGAGGGCAGTATGATAGAATCTGTGGAAAGATCATTCAGACAGTTCGGTACAGTTCAGAAGGCATATTTCAATATAGGAAAATGTAATTCATTTTCCTATAAACTATTCAGATGTTTGCGTGAAAAATTCAGAAAATAAATCTTAAGTTGTTACAAGGAAAAATATATGAATCTTTTTACTAAAGTAATGATGAACTAAAGAACTTCTGCTTATGAACAGAATAAAGCAAATATTATAATCTCATTAGAAAAAAAGCCAGATGCAAAACTTCTTGATCTAGGCTGTGATGACGGTGTATGGACCAAAAGAATAGCCGCAAAAATCGGTACAAATGAAGTCTACGGTATTGAAATCGTGAAAGCAAAAGCCGAAATTTCAGAAAGATCCGGAATAAAAGTTAAGATTAGTGATCTCAATAACAGATTTCCTTACGATGATAATTTTTTCGATATAGTTCATTCAAATCAGGTTATTGAGCATATAAAAGACACAGACTTTTTTGTTTCAGAGATCTTCAGAATACTTAAACCTGGAGGATTCGCAATTGTATCTACTGAAAATCTTGCCAGTTGGCACAATATAGGAGCTTTGTTATTAGGATATATGCCTTTTTCATTGGTTAATATTACATTAAAAACTTCAGCTTTAGGAAATCCGCTTGCCCCTCACAATAATATATCTTTTTGGCAGAATGATTCATGGCAGCATGTAAGAGTATTCACGACGAAAGCACTTAAACATCTCTTTGAACTATTTGGGTTTCAAACTGAGAAAATTTATGGCGCAGGATATTATCCTTTCGGGAATTACTTTGCAAAACTTGATCCGTCACACAGTGCTTTTATTACTTTGAAAATAAGAAAATGTTAATCGGGAATCTATTCCCCGTATTTTAATAGAAATTCCAGATTGATGGCTTTGAAACTAACGCGGTCGTTCTTGAAGTAATCACTTCCTATAATCCGTTCGATTTTATCCTCAATCGGCCTGATCACTATTCCTTCTGCCCATACTTCAGAATATATTTTGCTTCTTATCGTAGCCATTTTTACAATTGCCGGAATATCGTTCTCAAGCACATAATCCGTTGAGATGATCGGCACCATCGCAAGCTGCAATTTTTCAAGAAGTTCTTTAAATTCAATAAACGGCAGGTAGGCAAATTTATTAATATCAAAAGCGTTGAAGAAAAATACTGTCTGTCCTCTGAGCTTGAGTTTGTTGCTCTGAATCCCCTCACCCATCAGTTCGCCCTGAAGCGCTATGTTCCTGTTCAGAGACCGGAGTTTGCTTTCGACATCTAGTTGTCTTGCAACTTTCCACAGGCTGTTCTCTTCATCTTCCAGAAGTTCAAGATTTCTGGAGCATACGCCGAATTCGCCGTTATTGATATAATATGTTAACGAACTCCCATCGATCTTTTCGGTCACATAGCACTTTTCGCCTTTGTATTTATCAAGAACTTCCTGAAGTACCTGTACCCTGGTTTCGTCGGTTTTAGGTATAAATGACGGAAATTTACCCTTCGATATCCCGCTAAGACAGGCCGGGATCGGCGGTTCGTACTTTTCAATTCCCAGAACTTCTGTACAATCAGCGTCTTCCTCTATTTTAAAATCATTTGGCAATATTGACAAAGGAAAGCAAATTCCCTGCGATACCTGCCCACGAAGCCTGATCGTTCTTACTCTCATCCCGCGGGGCTTTAAAAATTCGAATTCCGGTCTGTCGGGCATTATGCTGTCGATCTCGCAATAAACAGCCAGATCTCTGGCTTTGAACTCGTTTTTCTTGACTACAAGCTGCCAGCCGAGGACAGTTGCTTTTTCTATCGCATCAGCTCCTTCGA
>Ga0209262_10001309_pt1 | contig 10390 bp, 9 predicted proteins | sample Lowcelwee11metaG_FD_187171 | JGI IMG/M metagenome (GOLD analysis project Ga0209262, IMG submission 187171) | Freshwater pond sediment microbial communities from the University of Edinburgh, under environmental carbon perturbations - Low... | ecosystem: Environmental > Aquatic > Freshwater > Pond...
CATTACAGATTCCGGTATTAACCCGATGCCATTGCGAGAGGCACAGTGATGAACGGATTTAAGACCACAAGATTGTACGGGATCATCGGCGTTCTGGCGGTGGCGGCCATGCTCGTTTCCGGGTGTTCAGGGGCGAACCGCGGCGGGCTCAGGAACAGCCGCGAGGTCGGCCGGGCCTTCGAGACCTTCCATACCGAATCCAACTACCGCTACTGGTATTACAACCAGGAAAACAACCCCTACGCAGTGGTCGGCCTGCAGCAGCCATACCGAATCGAGGACATCAACTGGAGGGAAGTGGATTCCAACTCCAAGACCTTCGAGAAAGTGGTCGGGCTGGTGCAGAGTTTTCCGGTGAGAGGCTCTTTCACCTATGGGGCGTATATACTGGATCCGCAGGCGCAGCAGATCGGGATGTGGTATTCGAGCCTGAATGCCGGTATCAAGGTCAACCCTGAAACCAATGTGGTTTCCATCAACGCCGGCATGCCCTGGGTCGACAACGACGGGTGGTATGGCAGCGGGGTCGGCGTCGGCATCGGTTCAGGCGGCGCCGGCATCGGGGTCCAGCTGGGCTTTTAGATAAACCCTGCACGGCGAGCGGGTTCTGTAGAGTAAGAACGTTCATTAAAGTTGAATGACTATCAAAGCGGCAGATATTGAGCATTTCCACAGTCATGAGGTGTGTCATGCATATAAAACAATTTTCGTTTATGGCGATCCTTGGTGCAGCGCTTGCTGTCGCTTGCACGATGGCGAACATCGGAAGCATTCGAACCAGTGCGGAGGTCACCCGGCAGTTTGAGAGTCTGCAGATCAACCCCAATTACCGCTACTGGTATTTAAACCAGGAGAACAATCCTTTCGGTGTAATCGGGCTGGATCGTGAGTACGGGTTTGACGGTGGTCCTGTTTGGAGGGCGGTTGAGTCGGATTCCCCGACTTTCAAAAAGGTAGTGGGTCTGGTGGAGTCGTTTCCAGTGCCAAGCTCAATGACAACAGGATACACCATCTCTGAGCATCAGGGACGCCCCATCGGGGTTTGGTATTCCAGCATCGGCCTTGGGGTAACCATTGACCCTGCCACCAAGACGGTTTCGCCTTCAACGACATCGCCTTGGAAAAGCCCCTATTAAGCGTTGTAGCGCATCACCGGGCTCAGCTGTCAAAATCAGGAACAAGGCAATGGCTGAAAAATCAACTTTTGAAAAAGTCACCCGTTCGGAGAAAATACTTTACGGACCGTGCAAGCTTCTGCTGTGCGGCTTTGGTGCGGAGGCCCAGAAAAAGTTCGACACGGTTCTTGGAACGGCCGGCCTCGCCGACGTGCCGAAGGTCTGGGTAACCACGGAACAGGGGGCGGCGCCGCTGGCCGATCTGCTCGAGCTCGTCGCCGGCAGCGGGGTGGGGACATCCTCGAACCTGCCGCGGGCCGTCATCGTCGCCGGCATCACCGAGGCCCAGCTGATCGGCCTGATGACCGTCTGCAAGAAGTCCGGCATGCAGCAGACTCTCTGGGCGGTGCTCACCCCCGTTTCAGAGAAATGGACGGTTGAACAGCTCCTCGCCGAGCTGGCCCGCGAGCGCGAGGCGCTTCAGAAAAAAATCAGGGGCGGAGCCGGCCACGGCTCCACCCCTGATTTTTAACGGACGATGCTGAGCACCACGCTGCCTTCCACGGATCCCTTCTTGACCGGGTGCTGCTCCTGGCCGGTGGCCATGGGCACCTGCTCGTACACGTAGCGATACGCCTCGTCCACCGTGATCATGGAATCGCGGTCCATGTCGGCCTTGCCCCGCAATCCCTCCAGCAGGTAATACGTGAAGACCCCGTGCTGCAGCTCGTCCTTTTCGACGCTGACCTCGTTGGCGGAGCTGGCGGTGATGATCACCTTGCCGCGGCCGCCCACCACCCGTTCCAGAAACCCGTCGCCGATGTTGGCGCGCATGCCCGCGACGCTGATGGTCCGCCCGCCGCTGCCGCCGCTGTAGCAGGCATCCGCGATGAAGACCAGCCGCTCCGAGCGGATGCGGTTCAGGATGCGGCCGACTTCCACCATGGGCATGGCCGTGGTGTAGAGATCGGCCGGGTCCGTGTCGAAGGGCAGCAGATACTTTTCCAGGCCGTCGCCGTCCAGGCTGGCGGCATCCCGCTCGGTGGCCCCGTGGCCGGCAAAAAAGATGATGACCATGTCGTTTTCGCGGGCAGCGTTCTTGATGCGGGTGCCGAGGGTGCTGCGCAGGTTGACCAGGCTCGCCTGTCCGTTCGTGAGCAGGGTCACGTTTTCGGCCGGCACCCGGTTTTCCTCCACCAGCAGCCGATAGAAGGCCTCGGCGTCGTTGACCGCATACTTAAGCTTGGGCAGCCGCGGGTAGTCGTTAATGCCGATCACCACCGCCCAGACATTGCGGCGTTTCGGCTGATAGTGAACAAAAAGCGTCTTCTCCGAGACGAGGTCGTCGGTGTCGGTCACCACCACCCGCAGGTGGTTGTAGCCTTCATCGAGTTGAATCTTGCGGTCGAAGTTCAGCCGGCGGGGGGTGCTGCTGCCCACCTGCCGGATGCCGCGTTCGGCGGAGGCTTCCAGGAAACGGCCATTGAGAAAAACCTCGAGGCTCTTCAAACCCTGCTTGCCTTCCACCGCCCCGGTCAGGCGTACGCTTCCGGCTTCCACCTCCTGGCCGTCCTCCGGGCTGGTGATGAGCAGAAGCGGGGGAGCCTTGCCCTCGGCCGCGATCTTGCTCATGCGCTCTTTTTCCTTGCGCTCCTTCTCGAGCTCTTGGGTGAGCTGGACGGACCTGGCCTTCTCAACCTGAAGCTGATGGTTCAGCCGGTCGAGCTGGGCCTGCCGGGCGGTGAGTTCGGCCAGCTTGTATTCGAGTTCCCGCTGCTGCTGCAGGCGCTCCGCCGGGGTGGGCCCGCCTTTCTGGGGGACGGTCTGCTGGAGGGCCTGGATTTTTTGCTTGGTCTGATCGATTTCCATGGCGGTTTGCATCCGGGCGGCAGACAGGTCCCGGACCTTGTCCGCCCGCATGTACGCCTGGGTGATGCCGGGATGATCCGGGTAACGCTCATTCAGTTTCTGCAGGAATTCGGCGATTTGAGCGTAGTCGTCGGTCTGCCAGGCGATGACGATCGCATCCAGATAGCCGAGGTTGTCCTTGTAGTCCTGGTCGATAAACCCAAGGCTCAGACGGCCGGAACCGATCGAGACAAATGTATCCCCCACTTCGTTGACAAACACCGGGGTCAGGGGGCCTTTCCCGATCACCTTGACGAACCGCCGGTCGCTCGGCCCCCGGCCGGCATCTGTGGAATCGAGAAACACCCGGCCCTTGGCCATGATGGAGTATAGCCGACCGGGCGCGAGGTCGACCTCCGTATCGATGCGTTCATAGGTGCTGTAAACCCGGACGGCTCTCATGAGACCGACATACGGCGGAATTTCATTCCGGGGGTAGACTTCGGCCAACGCCGGCTCTTCCTTCCGGCCTGATTCCTTTGCGGCAGAGCTGTACCCCGCTGAAGGCTTGGACCACATGGAGCAGCCGGTTGCCAGGTATAAAAAATACGTCATGCCTAGCAGCAGGAATGATTTGGCCTTGATGTTTTTTCTCCAATTGATGCTCATTTGTAATGTCCCCCTAAAAGCTGTAAAAGCGGTCGCAAACCGCAAGGGTTAGCAGCCGCTTTTAATTCATCGGGTTAAATCGGTATTGCGAATCTGATCAACTCCATTATGGCGAAAAATCAGGTCTTGATCAACCCTCAAGTCGGTTTTTTACATAACGGTCCGATATCATGCTGTTCTGCGGATGGACATGAGGGTGATATCGTCGGCGGGCGAGCCTTTTCCAACATGCGCGTTCAACGCAACGATCACGTTGTCCAGAAGTGTCTGGGCAGTGACACTTTTCCCGGACACCAGGCTGACCAATCGCTTTTTCGAGAAATGCTCCCCCGCGCTGTCATCGGCATCGGTGACCCCGTCCGTGTAAAGAACAAGGCAGTCTCCGGCCTCTATGAGGATCGATTCGGTTTTGTAAAGGGCATCGGGCATCACCCCCACGGCCAATCCGGTGGTCTTGAGATAAGCGGCCGGATGCCCGCTGCGGAGGAACAGCGGCGGTTCATGTCCGCCGTTCACATAGGTGAGCCGGCCGGTGGGTGGGTCCAGGATACCCAAAAAGAGGGTCGCGAACATCCCGGCGTCGCCGTGATTGTTCGCGATATAGGCGTTGGTCTGCCGGACCGTCTCCAGTGCCAGAGTCTGAGACCATCCCGCCGGGTCGGCTGGATCCTCACCCAGGCGGTCGGCGCTTTGCAAGGCAAAAGCCCGTATCAGGCTGCGGGTCAGCGCCATGAAAAGCGCCGAACCCACTCCGTGGTCGCAGACATCGGCAATGACAATACCCAGGCAGCGGCCGCCTGCCAGTTCAAAGACATCGTAGAAATCGCCGGAAACCTGAAGCGCAGGCTGAAAATGGGCGGCGATTTCCCAGCCGGGCGGGACGGGAAGCCGTTCGGGGAGAAACCCGGTCTGGATCTTGCGGCCGATCTCGAGCTCATGCTCGGCCAGCTGGCGCGCCCGCTCGATTTCAGCGCTCGCCCGGGCGTTTTCAAGGGCATGCCACGTGGACAAGCCGGCCCACCCCAGAACCATGACGACGAGCGGTTTTACCACTGGGACCAGAAGGTTCCACTGCAGGAACACCAGCCCCGCGGCAGATGCGAAAAGCGCACCGAGGCCGGCGGTGCCCCCGGCGCTCACAAGCGCCGAACGGTGGAAGGACAGTGCCGTGACGGCCAGAAGCAGGAGGATTTCTGTCGCCGCCGCTGCCGCGCCCGGCAGTTCCCGGATGAAACTGCCGGCCAGGATGGTGTTGACGGCGTTCGCGTGAACTCCGCTCAAAGGGTATGCCTCGTCGATCGGTACCTGGCCCATGTCCGCTGATCCCGTGGAGATGTCCGACAGGAGTACGATCCGGCCCTCAAGCTCATCCTGGAAGTCTTCGAGCAGGTCCTGGTCGTTGGAGGCCAGGTAGATGTCCGAGAAGTTGTAATGCTTCATCCGGTCCCAGGGGCCGGCGAAGTTGATGCGCATGCAGCCGCGCTGGTCCACCGGCAGGGTGAGATTCATTTTTGGGGTGCTGCCCGGCCGGACGGCGTCCCGCAGGGTGATCGATCCCGGCCGGACAACGACCCGGTCGGGTGGGACCTTAAGGAAGTCGCACACGGATTTCAGGGCGAAGCTCGGGTAGAAGCCGTCTTCAAACCGCACGAGGAGCGGCAGCCGTCGGATGACGCCGTCCGGGTCCGCGGAGAGGGTGAGAAAACCGGTGCCCAGGGAGAGCTCCGCCAGCGGCAACAAGGTGGTCAACGGATCGATGCCGTAATAGTAGCGGGCGGAATCCGGAGAAACCTCTATCTTCCACGCCGTTCGCCTGAGGTAATCGCGGACGGTAGGGTCTTCCGCCTCATCGGCTCGGCCCGGGGACGAAGACAGCCGGAATGCCATTCCGAAAACCACATCCCGGGACTGCCGGGTCGCGTCCATCAGAAGCCGGTCGTTTTCGGCGCTGGTCTCTCCGGCGAAGATGACGTCGCACATCTGCACGGAGACCTTCATCTTCCCCAGGTTTCGGATCACCCGGGCATAGTGGGCGCGGGTGGGATGATAGTCTTTCAGAGCGCGGAGGCTGGTGTTGTTCAGGTCCACGTGGACGATGGCATCGTCGTAGGGCGGGGCGAAACCGGGAATCGAGGTTTTCAGACTGAGATATTGGTCATTCAGCCGCTCGTTCCATGTGTCGAAAAAACCCGGAAACAGAAGATGGAAGAGGTTGACCGCTGCAAACAGGCCTGCAGCCAGCAGCAGCGGCCGGACCCATTTCGCGCGGTCATCGGTGCTCAATGGAGAAGGTCCTGGTGTAGAACCCGGGCGCCGTGACTTCGGCCGCCAGCGTGGTGATGTCCGGAACGGCCGGAGAACTTGACGGCTGCTGGCCGCGCAGGCTTCCCCCGATGCGCACGGGCTTCTCCGCCGGGGCTGAGAGTTGCTTGTTCTTCTGCCTCAGCCGTTTGATCTCATCCAGAATGGCATCGGTTGAAGACGGCACGTCCGCTTTGTCCTTGAGGGCCGTGTGGCGGGCGCAAAGCTCCTCCAGGCGGTCGAGGCGCTCCGCCGTCGCGATGAGAAAAAATTTCTCCTGCCCGGGGTGGGCGTCCAGCTCAAACCAGTTGTTGTCCGCGGGGATGAACATCTTGGTGCCCCGAACCACCTTGGCGGGCTGGGCCGCAACCGGGAACAGCGGCGTGAGTTCCCCCTGAGAGCTCATGTGCAGCAGGTAGAAATACTGATCGCTCTTGGGTTCGAAAAACAGCTTCAACCGGTCTCCGGCGCGCAGCGTCGTCTCATTTTGAACGGAAATGACTTTCCCTTTGCCCTGCGGCCCTACATAGGCGCCGAAGGCATAAAGAAACCCGATGTCGCCCTTGCCAGGGGCCTGGGCGGAAGCAATCGCGGGTGCGATGAATAGGACGACAAGCGGAACGACGATTTTCCTGAAAAACGATCTTATAAAATAGCTCATGTGGCCTCACTTGTTGGATGTCGGGATAACGTTGGCCGTCTTGCGGTGATAGGGCCGGAAACTGAAGAATCCAGCTGGTTTCGTTTAACTTTAGAGAAACAGGTCCAAGGTTGTCAACACCTGAATGATCATAGACTGCAGCAACGAGTTAGCCCCTTCAGCGCAAAATCCGATGCCGTCTTTCCTCACCGATGATCAATCGTGAATGTTTTGCTGTAAAACCCCTGCGCAACGATTTCCTTTGCGAAAGGGGTAATGTCCGGAAGGGCGGCCGAGTCGGTCTTTGACGGGGCGCGGAATTTGCCGGCGATGCGGACCGGCTTTTCAGCCGGTGCAGCCAGCGACCGGCGTTGTTTATTCAGGCGTGAAATCTCATCCAAAATGGCCTGAGTGGATGACGGGATTTCGGCTCGGTTTTTGAGCGTGGTGTGGCGGGCATAAAGGTTTTCGAGCTCGCCAAGCCGTGACTTCGAAGCCAGGAAGAAAAATTTTTCCGTACCGCTGGCGGCATCCAGCTCAAACCACATCGGTCCGTCCGGAACATAAAATGGCTTGCCCGGTTGCGCTTGGGATTTCTTCAGATCCGGGGGGTAAAGAAGCGACAGCTCGCTATTGGGCCCCAGGTGAAAGAGGTAAAAATAGGCATCCGATTTGGGCTCCAGGAAAAACTTGATCCGGTCGCCGGAATTGAGGGCGGTATGGGTTTCCACCGGAACAGGCTTGGCGTCGTCCTGTTTGGCCAACTGAGCCCCCACAGCAAAGAGGAAATTCAGCGTGTTTTGGCCGGACGGACTGCCCTGCGCCCGAAGGCAGGGAGTCGGGTTCAGTAAAATTATTAAGGCAAGGGCGGCCGGGGCTGTTCGTTTGAACCAACGGATGCATTGCATTTACACCCTCCCTGACGGGTCGGTTTGCCGGCGCCGCATCTGCGGCGGGTTTTCAGCTACAATGGAGGACCCCGTGGAAGATAGGCAGGTGAAGTCAATTGAAGTTTAGTGAATACAGGCGTGGTTTGTCAACATGCCTCTGCCTGGAACCTTTTAGACAGCGCTTTCGCCGGCACTCTTGACAAGCTTAAAAAGCCGCTAAAACTTGGATCACGAACGATCGACGATTAAGCCTGACCCACGCCGCCCGATTGGACTAGAAAAAAATGGCAGCAGCACCTTCCGGCAGGTTGAAAAGCAATTCAACGGCAATTATCAAAGCGTTGACCATCTCCGTGATCGGCGTGGTGGTTTTCGGTTACGCGGCGGCCTGCGGATACCTGTGGGCCGTGCAGCCGCGTCTGATCTTCAGGCCGCGAGCGGAGGTCATTGAGACTCCGGCAAACTACGGACTTTTTCATGAAGACGTGTTCGTTGAGGTGCCCGCTGTCGGCGGCGTCCAGCGCATGCATGCCTGGTGGGTACCCAACGGCCAGGGAAACGGCCTGACGATTCTCTATCTGCACGGAGCCGCCTTGAACATCGGTGCCAACAGCGACCATGCCCGGCGGCTACACAGCTTGGGTTTCAATGTGTTTCTAATTTCCTACCGCGGGTTCGGTCGCAGCGATGGGGATTTCCCCACCGAGCAGAGCGTCTTTGAGGACGCTGCGGCGGGCTGGAGCTACCTGACCGGCGAACGCGGGATCGATCCTCAGTCGCTTCTCATCTACGGGCATTCACTCGGCGCTGCGGTGGCTATTGACCTTGCTGTCCGTCATCCGGAGGCCAGGGGGTTGATCGTTGAAGCCGCCTTTACCTCCATGAGGGCCATGGCGGACACCCGGCCGATGTATCGTTTTTTCCCGATTGATTTAATCCTGAACCAGAATTTCAATTCGATCTCAAAGGTGGGACACATCCAAATCCCGGTGCTCTACCTGCACGGCACGGACGACCGCCTGGTCCCCCACAGCATGAGTCAACAGCTCTTCGACCGCACCCTCGCACCCAAGTGGCTGGTATTCATCGGCGGAGGCGGCCACAACAACAGCGGCCGAGTCGGCGGGAAACTTTACTTGGATGCCATTTCTTCCTTATCTGCTTTCCGGTTGCAGAGCAGTAGTTCCTGATCCTCTCCTTTGACCTTATCGCTTCGCCCGCATGGGAAGGGGTCGCTCATGAGCATGGATAAGAACGGTGTTAAAATGGCACACCGCCATGTTTCAATAACTACCGCAGACGGTGGTCGTCGATTTGATCATACATCCCGCCGTAGGTGAAGCCCCGCACCATGTCGGAGGCGAAAAAGTCATTCGGGAACCCCAGCTCAATGCGGCTGGCCTCGTTGAGCTTTTTGAGATGCGGTCCCTCCAGGGTGAACTCGAGGCTCCCCAAGTTGTCCTTCAACTGGGCCGGGGTGCGGGTCCCGATGATGGGGATGACCACCCCGGGCTGCTGCCGCAGCCAGGCCAGCGCCACCTGGGCCGGGGTGCGGCCGATCTCGTTGGCGACCCCGGCGACGGCTTGGCTGATGCGGGTTTTGCGCGCGTCGGGCTGGAGTCCGCGTTTGGCATCCCGGCGCTTCCCGCCCTTCTTGAGGTACTTCCCGCTCAGGATCCCGCCGGCGAGCGGCGACCACGGGGTGACCGCGAGGTCCAGCGCCCGTGCCATGGGAAGCAGCTCGCGCTCCGGGGTGCGCTCGATCAGGCTGTACTCGATCTGCAGGGCCGTGAACGGCGTCCATCCGCGCAGCTCCGCCATGGTGTCGGCCCGGGCAATCACCCAGGCCGGCGTGTCGGAGATCCCGACGTACAGAATCTTTCCCTGGCGCACCAGGTCGTCGAAGGCGCGCATGACCTCCTCGACCGGTGTCATGAAGTCCCAGATGTGCAGCCAGTAGAGGTCGATGTAGTCGGTCTTGAGACGCTTGAGGCTCGCCTCCACCGACTGCATCATGTTCTTGCGGTGGTTGCCGGCGGCGTTGGGATCGTTGCCGGGGTTGCCCAAGGTGTACTTCGTGGCGAGCACGACCTCTTCTCGATGGCCGGCCACGAAGCTCCCCAGGAACCGCTCGCTCGTGCCGTTGGTGTAAAGGTCGGCCGTGTCGATGAAGTTGCCGCCGGCCGTGCGGAAAGTGTCATATACTTTCCGGCTTTCCGTCTTGGACGACCCCCACTTCCATTCCATTCCGAATGTCATGGTGCCGAGGCACAGCTCGGAAACACGCAGCCCGCTTTTCCCCAAGAGTTTGTAGCGCATGGTTTCCCCTCCTTGACGACTATCAATCGCGGCCGGATGCCACTCTCATAAAAAAAGCTCAATTTCCCTGGAACGCCTCGAGGTGATGTCTGGACGGCCAGTCAACGCGCGCAGGCTCTTTGAACCAAACCGCCGGCCACTTGACAGTCATGGGTTCAAGATTACCATTTTTCCACAACCTGCAACGCCCTTGGCCCGCTCCTCTGAAATCTGTGACAGCTTCTGCCAAACTGACATCCCGGGCGGCTTTGATCCGGCCGCATCATGGCCGAGAAAGGGGATCTCCATGGACCACAAGGCTTTTCCCGAAAGCTTCGAAAAAGAGAGAGATGCGCTCGTTGAGCGCCTGCTGGCCTCAACGGGCGGCACCTTTGACATATTCACCATTTACATCGGCGACCGTTTGGGATTCTATCGGTCGCTGGGAGAGGACGGGCCCGCCACCTCCGGGGAGCTGGCTGCCCGCAGCGGCGCCTACGAGCGCTACGTGCGCGAATGGCTGGAGCAGCAGACGGTGGCCGGCATTCTCAGGGTCGAGGACGAAACCGCCGCTGCCGCCGCTCGCCGCTATCGGTTGCCAGCCGGCCATAGAGAAGTGCTGGTCAATC
>Ga0209262_10001310_pt1 | contig 10383 bp, 9 predicted proteins | sample Lowcelwee11metaG_FD_187171 | JGI IMG/M metagenome (GOLD analysis project Ga0209262, IMG submission 187171) | Freshwater pond sediment microbial communities from the University of Edinburgh, under environmental carbon perturbations - Low... | ecosystem: Environmental > Aquatic > Freshwater > Pond...
ACTGGTTTCATCTTTTTCTATTCAGTGTTTCATACACCAAAGCATGTTCCCATCTCCCTTGCCTGTTTTACCATGGGGTCATCACGCTCAACAAGTTTGGTTTTGCCGGCCACTTCAGACAGTTTTACCGAAGAGATCTCACCTTTCCTGTGAGCAACCATCTTCCCGAAATCATTATCCGCAATCAGGTTGGCTGCTGCAGCACCAAATCTTGATGCCAGCACCCTGTCCATGGGCGACGGTGATCCGCCTCTCTGAATGTAACCCAGCACCGTCTCTCTTGTCTCGAGGCCGGTTACTTCTTCTATCTTCTTTGCCAGGTATCGTCCCGCCGAAGTTTCACCCTCCGGAATACTGATCCCTTCAGCAGTAACAACAATCGAATACGGCTTGTTGTTATCTGCACGTTTTTTGAGGTAATCCATAATAACATCCTCATCATGAGGTATCTCAGGGATAAGGATGACATCACCGCCTCCTGCCATACCTGAGTATAGGGCAAGCCACCCGGCATTGTGGCCCATAATCTCAATCACCATGATTCTCTTGTGCGAGTTGGCAGTGGAATGCAGCCTGTCGATAGCCTCAGTGGCAATATTGACTGCCGAATCAAATCCGAAAGTCATATCCGTTCCCCAGACATCATTGTCTATGGTCTTGGGTATGCCTACTACGTTAAGACCTTCCTCCGAGAGCATGTAAGCGGTCTTCATGGTCCCATTGCCGCCGATGCATACGAGGCAGTCGAGACCGAGCTGCTCATAATGCTCTTTTATAAGCATGGGCTTTGCATTATCATTCTTCTTTTTGCCGTCACTCTTGAAAGGCTTCTCGCGCGAAGTGCCAAGGATCGTTCCGCCAAGCGTCAGGATACCTGACAGATGACTCTCAGTAAGTTCGAAAGTGTCTTTGCTTATCAGGCCGGAAAAGCCGTCACTGATACCTATGACTTTCATACCGTATTTGACAATGGCCGTCTTACCTACACCTCTGATGGCGGCATTTATCCCCGGGCAGTCGCCGCCGGCAGTTAAAATACCAATTGTCTTGGATCCTTTGTTCTTGCTCATGGTACTCCTAAATAATTGTTACAGGCTAATTAACATCAAATGTACTAAAAATCGCAGTAAAACAGCAAACCATTGTTGCCGAATTACTTAAAGCGGATAAATAACTTGATTCTCAGTCCAGGACGGGTAAATTGCCACAATTGTGTAACTTTATCAGGCGTTTTTAATCCTTTTAATGACGGAAAAAGAAATAAAACAGTTCAGGGAGATCAAGCCTGCCCTGACAGGTTACATCAGGGACTCGCTGGTGCTGCTAAACCAGCTGCCTGTCCCTGACGATGATGCCATCCATGATATCAGGGTGATGATGAAGAGGCAGCGCGCAACCATAAAACTTGTGAAACCTCTGCTGGAAGAAGATGCATACCAGAGAGAGTATCTTGCAGGAAGAGAGATTGGCCGTATATTGTGTTCATGGCGCGAAATGTCAGTGCTCTACAAAACAGCGAAGGCGCTTAAAAAGGAAAACCCGGAGCTCTTCCTGAAAATGTGGGATAATGAAAAAGTACAGAACCTGCTCCGTAAGCCTTATTCAACCTGGGCGAATGCCAGTGAACAAAGTAAATCGGTTAAGGAGATCAGGGCACGGCTGAATAAGGCTCAGTACAGGGTGAGGTTTCTGAACCTGAAAGAACCTGATATAAACATGCTTCTTGAAGAACTCGGGCGCAACTATCTCATTGCTGCAAAAGCTTACCTCAATTGCAGGAATGATCCGCGGCAAAAACTGCTGCATGAGTTCCGGAAGAAATCCAAGACCCTGCTGTATCAGCTATACTACTTTCGTCCCTTAAACCAGCGTGCGATAAAGTCGCTTGAGAAAAAGCTCGATTACCTGACGCAGAATCTCGGAAAGTACAATGACCTGGGCCAGATAAGAGACATGATCGGTTACAAGTACGGAAATCCCGGTAACAGTTCCGTTATGGATGAGCTGGCTGTGGTGATAAGAGACAAGCAGGACAAATATCTTTCCAAGGTATGGCCTTCGGCATACCGGATCTTTACTCCCGGAAAAAATCCCGAAGATCTGCTGGGTTTTACTATCCGGAAAAAATTAAGCTGATAATCCGTTGCTGATGGTCTGTACCAGTGTCATCAGCTGCATCCTGTTCCTGACGTTGGTCTTTGAATAGATGCGCGAGGTGTGATCCTTTACCGTCTGGAGGCTGATGAACAGCTTGTCAGCTATCTCCTGGTTACTCCGTCCGTTACATATTTCCCTGATGATGTCAACCTCCCTCGGTGAGATCTCATGCTTTATATAGAAATCTTCGATTCCCCTGGGCATTTTAAGTTCATCAGGAAGCTGATATGCGTGCAGGTCAGCTTTATATACAAGATAAACAGGAAGAAGTGCGGTTATGGCAAAAAGAAGAAAAGCAAATATGAGTGCCATCCACACCGAATGCGGCAGGAACAGAAGGACAGCTGACTGCGAGAGAGCCCCTGCCATTGCTATTGCCGCCAGAAACCAGCGGTCCCTTTTTCCCGGGGAGGAAGAGGAACTTCCTGTCAGTATAAAACCTGTGATAATTGCACATAATACAGCAGCACCGCTGTAGTAATACTTGAACAAAGGCAATGCTTCACTGAAGACAGTGTCGCCTGATGCAAATCCGATGACTGTTATTATTCCGAGATTGATCACGATGAAGAGGCCGTATACATATCTTTTGAGTCGCAGGCCTGCACACTCTGCCCCGAACCGCAGGAGCATCATCCACCCCAGGAACAGGAATGGTAAACCCAGTAAGAGGGAAATGACTGATACTGTTGATAGCATATCAGGAGTAAGGCGGCTGCCTGCAACGGTAACAATGATGAATTGTCCCCAGATACCGTAGAAGCCGAATGCGAACATGAAAATAATATGGTAAAAGAGGGGTTTTGCATATGGAACGGGGTTCTCTTTCATCAGCCTTGACGTCAGAAGAATGGTCCCGGCGGCCATCCCGGCACAGAAAATAAATACGATCACACTGATCAGTTCCATATCGTCATCATTGTAATGCCCTGATAAACAGTCACTACCAAAGTAGTTCAGCTCATACTAAAGTAGGATTCTATAAAATCACTACTAAGGTATGAAATCCATCTCACGATACGGATATAGATTTGCTATGACAATTAAAATTTTATTGAACAGTAAAAAGCAAAAAAATGGAAACAAAAAGAACCTACCGCCTTATTCCTTCTTTCGGCACCTCATTCAACACCGGATGGAAGGTCATGTCTGACAACTTTCTGAGGTTATTGCTGGTGGTAATAATTCTCAGTATTATAACCGGGCCAATGGGAGTCTTCGGCAATAGCAATTTCAAGTTTGACGCCAGTGACTTTCATAACATCCCCTTTAACATGGATGATTTCTTTAAGTTCGGGGCACTCGGTCTTGCTGCAGTATTCCTCGGGATGATCGGGTTGCTGTATTATTTCCTGCTTGTGCCGGTATTCAAATACGGAGGCAAGATGATGTTTGTACAGTCGGTGCGTCAGCTTACACCTGACTTTGACATGCTGATAAACGGGTTCCGCAAGAACTATCTTAATATAGTGCTTGCCAATCTTCTTGTCACTGCGCTTGTCGGTATCGGGATTGTCTGTCTCTTTATACCTGGTATAATCGTTGCATGCCGCCTGGCATTCACTCCTTACCTGGTCATGGACAAGGGTCTTGATCCGATCAAGGCAGCTGAAGAGAGCTGGAGGCTGACACGCGGTCACGGCTGGACCATCTTCTTCATGGGCTTTATCAGCTTCTTCATCTACATAGCCGGGTTCATCTGCTTCTTCGTCGGAGTGCTTGTCTCTGATATGTGGGTCAAAAGCTCATATGCAACCCTCTACCAGTCGGCACTGATTGAAAAAGGAATGTACCAGGTTGCGGAGGCTCCGGTTGCTGAAGCACCAGTCTCATAAGCATATTTATTACTTCACTTACATACTTGAACACGGGCACGGGGCATCACGCCCCGTGTTTGTGTTGGGAGCCTTATACTTTAGTCAGCCTGGCAAACCGCAGCAACAGCTTCTTCGTGCCGGCGCCATCAAATTCTATCACTGCAGTTGTATTTGGAAATTCTCCCTCAACCGATCTGACCTCGCCCTTACCGAACCGTTCATGCGTCACATGGTCACCGGGTGACAGCTCTGTCATCACAGGGGAGGCTGCAGGCCCGGCCGGAGCTCCTGTATTTCTGATCTGCGTTAGTTTCTTTTCTGCGGAGGTGGAGGTAAATGTCTCTTTTTTTTCTCCGATGGTACGACCGTCATAGCCTGCAGCATTTCTGAATGGTCTTCCCCCGCTATGCGGATAGTACAGGTATTCATTTTCTATCTCACCTATGAAACGGCTGGGAGAGCTGCTCTCGAGTGATCCCCACTTGTATCTGTTGAGGGCATAGCTCAGGGTGACACGCCTGCATGCCCTGGTCAGCGCAACATAAAATAGCCGGCGTTCCTCCTCCAGCTCACGCGGATTATAAAGGTTCATGTTTGAAGGAAACAGGTTTTCCTCCAGGCCAACAATATATACATATTTGAACTCGAGACCCTTCGCGGAATGGATCGTCATCATTGCCACCTTGTCCTTATCCTCCGGCTTCTCCATATCCTGATCAGTGAGCAGTGACACTGACTGCAGCCAGGTGGCAATGTCAGCCGGCTCACCGTTATTCACAGCCGCGTCAGTGAACTCCCTGATGCCGTTGAGGAGTTCCTGAATATTCTCTAGCCTGTCTATCTCTTCGGGCACCTGCCCCTGTCTTAGCTCAGTGATGATACCGCTGGCAGCGGCTATCCTGTCAGTCACTTCGTATGCTGTGGAGGTCTCCGCCATGGCCATGACAGGAAGCATAAGGGAGGTGAAGACGGCAAGCTTCGACCGAAGGGCGGGAGTGAGGTAAGTCGAACTGAGCTCAGGGGACGAAATGATGGACCAGATACTTGCATCCAGGTTCCTGGAAAGCTCAGCCAGCCTCTGAATGGTAGTATCGCCAATACCCCTTCTGGGATAGTTAATTATACGTTTAAAAGCTTCCTCATCATCAGGATTTACCACCAGCCTGAGGTATGCAATCAGGTCACGTATCTCCCTGCGTTCATAAAACGACTGCCCGCCGAATACCTTATAGGGTATGTTCCGTTTGCGAAGCATCTCCTCAAAAATGCGCGACTGGGCATTGGTCCGGTACAGGATTGCAAAATCCTTCCAATCGAGCCGCTCACGCATCCGAGTGTCAAGAATGTCAGATGCCGTTACTGTGCCTTCCTCACTGTCAATGGTTGTCTGTACCACCCTGATCTTTTCACCCTCTTCGTTCTTTGAGTAGACGGTCTTCTTTATCTGGCCGATATTCTTTTCAATGACGCTGTTGGCCGCATTGACGATAGTGCGTGTGGAACGGTAGTTCTGCTCAAGCTTGAAGAGATGATAGTCCGGGTAATCATTCTTGAAGTTTAGGATGTTTTCTATGCGTGCACCCCGGAATGAATATATGCTCTGAGCGTCGTCACCCACAACACAAAGATTGCGGTGAAGCTCCGAGAGTTTATGAACGATCACATACTGGGCATAGTTGGTATCCTGGTATTCATCCACAAGGACGTAATCAAACCGGTTACGATATTGTTCAAGCACTGCGGGAAAGTCGCGGAAGAGAATATTGATGTTCATCAGCAGATCATCAAAATCCATTGCATTGGCTTTGAAGCACCTAGCGGCATAATTCCTGTAAATAGTTCCAAGCTCGGGCACCCGCGATGCCTTATCGGACTCGATGAATTGTCCGGTTTCACCGTATTGTTGTGCCGTTATCAGGTTGTTTTTTGCATGTGATATCCTGGCTGCTATTGCCGCAGGCTTATAGACTGAATCATCAAGGTTCATCTCTTTGACGATACTGCGGATCAGGCTGCGGGAATTATCCTGGTCATAGATGGTGAAATTGCTTTTATATCCGAGGTAGTGACCGTCGTATCTCAGAAAGCGTGCGAAGATGGAATGGAATGTACCCATCCACAGGCTGCGGGCCGTTTCGGGACCGACGATCCTGTTGATCCGCTCTTTCATTTCTCCGGCCGCCTTGTTGGTGAACGTCAGTGCGAGGATGCGGTGCGCAGGGGCTCCCTTGCTGAGGAGGTGAGCCACGCGGTAGGTCAGCACCCTTGTCTTACCCGACCCCGCGCCGGCAATAACCATCGCCGGACCCTCAGTATTTGTAACAGCATCCTGCTGTGCTTCATTAAGCTCTTTCAGATAATCGCGAAACATGTAAGAGAAAGCAGATTTTCCAGTTTCAAAGAACGGCATTTTTTTATTAGGTTTGCATATCATTTCCCGTAGTTAATCCGTTTAGTAAGCGTGTCAAGATACCTGGCCTTCATAATCATGCTTTTACCGCTTGCTTTGCAGGCGCAGATCACTGCCCCTGAAAGCCGCACAATGCGTATGACAGATTATCCGGCAACATTGCGGCACGATCCTGTCTTTGTTTTCTGCGCCGCCGATGCCGGTGAAAAGGGTGGACTCACGGCTGCCAGTCCGGGCGGAACGGCACCATTCACTTTTGTATGGACAATGTATGAACAGACAGGAGGAAGCTACTCGATACCGGTGAAGACTGAGACGGGAGTGACTTCCGCTGCCGGCGGTCTCTCCGAGGGAGGTTACAGAGTCAGCATATCAGACGGAGGAGGTTACAGTACTGATCTGTATGCCTGGGTAAACATAGACAAGCCTGCGGCAAATGCATCCCTGCTGAACTTCACATGTGACTACGTCGCTCTGGATGGCACTGCTGCACCTGATCATTTTAACTATTATGACCCGTCAACCGGCGCCTCCAGACGGTTGCCCAACGGAGTTGCTTTCCTGTGGTCTTCAACGCCTGAATCGTTAATTCCGTTTCCTGATGTCAGGATTGATCCTCTGATAACTTCACCGCCCCTGGTTGATGTTCAGTATATGCTCCAGGTAACCGACAGCTTCGGATGCTCTGCCTCGTCATCGTTTCCCTACACGTCAATACATGTGAAGGCCGAATTCACGGCTGAACCCACTGAGGGTGAAGCGCCCCTTGAAGTAACATTCACTGACAAATCCGTAAGAGGTTTTAAGTATACATGGAAATTCGGTGATGATTCGATCTCAGTCCTGCCTGATCCCGGAACACATACTTATTATATACCCGGTACATATTACGCTGTACTTACAATTGAAAGCGAGCTTACCTGCAGTGATGCAGACAGTGTAGCTATAAAGGTTGAGCCTTCAACCCTGCAGATGCCTAACGTTTTCACTCCCAATGATGACGGTATCAACGATTTCTTCGTTCCTGAGAAAAAATCATTAAAGTTCGTCAATCTGCAGGTCTTCTCGAAGGGTGGACACAGAGTATATAATTATGAAGGTAACGGCGGGGATATTCAAACCTGGGAGGGGTGGAACGGCAAAATAAACAATTCGGAGCGCTATGCTGAGCCCGGAGCCTATTTTTATGTGTTAAGGGCTGTGGGTTATGACGAAAAATCATACAAAGGGAAGGAGTACCGGGGAGCTCTCTATCTCTATCGTTGAGAAAGTAACAATCTCCAATCTCCAGTCTCCAGTCCTCAGTCTCAAGTCTCCAGTCTCCAGTCCTCAGCCTACAATCCTTAAATCGCAAATCGCAAATCCTCATTCCTTTTACCGACTGCCTTCTGCTGACTACCTGCCCTCCCGCTGCGCGGGACTGCGTCGCTTTGCTCTTTGCCTGCCCCATGATCAATTCGCTGTTCACCGGCATTTTATGGTGTCCGGAGGGATTATTATAAATAATCAGCGAAAAAAACTTGCAAAACTCCCAAAGTTTTCTGATTTTTGCACCGTCTATTAAAAAAGCATGAGTCAGTCAGAAGAATATGATGCCAGAATTATTGACGGTGCAGCCGAGTTGTTCCGTACGTATGGCATTAAGGCTGTAACCATGGATATGATTGCGGAGCATCTGGGTATTTCCAAGCGTACGATTTATGAACGTTTCGGCGATAAGGACGAGATGCTTTTTGCAGTTATGAATTCCATGATAATAAAACAGAGAGAACGGATCGACAGTATAATTGAATCATCTCCGGATATAATTTCTGCAATTTTCACGCTTCTCAATCTGGGAGTTGGCCATGCTGCCTCCATGAACCCGATGATCGGCTCTGACCTGCGGAAATATCACAGCAAAGTTCTTATGCGCATAAAAGAGAAATGCGATAATCCTGATTATGAGGGAGCCCGAAAGATCATACTTAAAGGCAAGGAACAGGGGCTTTTCAGAAAAGACATCGATGATGGGATTGTAAGCAGGTTTTTTACCGAGTTAAAAACTGTAATAGGAGACAGCAAGGTTTTCCCGACAGATGAGTTTCTTCACAGGGACCTGATAAAAAATGTAATTGTGAACTATCTGCGGGGCATTGCCACCGCTGAGGGCATTAAGCTTATTGAAAAAGTGGAATCTGAATTTGAAAATTAGAAGTTAACAGTAAAAAATGGCTATATGAAAAGAAGATTTATTGCTTTTGTCATTCCGTTCTTTCTTGCCGCAGGTCAGGGTCTGTTCGCACAGGAAGCACCTGCTTCCCTCTCCCTGACCGTTGATCAGGCTGTGGAATACGCACTTGATAAGAACAGAAACGTTGCCTCGGCAAGGTACGATCTGCTGGCCTCAGAAAAAGGTGTATGGGAGGCGATTGCTGCCGGATTACCAAGTATCGACGGAAGCGCCTCTTTTAATAACAATCTTGCCGTTATGACCAGGATCGTTACCATTGGAGGAGTACAAACACCACTTCAGTTCGGTTCTACATTTGATGATGCGATAGGCGCATCGGCATCGATGCTTCTTTTCAATGCACCATGGATGGTTGGCATTCAGACTGCCAGGCTTGCCTCAACTCTCGCAACTCAGGGTTTGACTCAGACCAGGATCGAGACAAAGGAAAATGTTGTGAATGTATATTACCTGATACTTACCCTCAAGGAGACTCTTAAGGGCTGGGACCAGAACCTGCAGAACCTTAATGAGATCCTGACGTCCACAAAAGCAATGTACAGTGTAGGTATGGCTGAAGCGACCGATGTCGACCAGATGCAGTCGAGCGTTACTATGCTGGAGAACACGAAGTCTTCAATGGAAAGGTCCCTTGAAGTGAATTACAATATGCTCAGATTTTTGCTTGGGGTAGACAGGGGAACTGAAATTATTCTCACTGATACTCTTGATGAAATTATAGCAGGCATTAATGTCGATGCTCTTGTTGCTGAAGAATTCAGTATTGAGAACAATATTAACTATCAGCTGATTGAGAGCCAGGTCAGAATGTCAGAACTGTCACTGAAAGGTGCAAAGGCAACCGTATTGCCAACACTTGCAGGTAATATTTATTATACCCGCACCGGGATGGGGGACCAGCTGACGCACATGCAGTACTTCCCTTATTCCGCTGCCGGCCTGTCGCTTCAGATCCCTATCTTCGGATCAGGTTCCAGGTACATGAAAATACAGAAAGCCCGGATAAACCTTGAGAAAGCCCAAAACACGAAGTCAATGATGTCTGAACAGCTCCTGATGCAGGAGAAGCAGCTGAGGTACAACCTGCTCAACGCCAATGATCAATTCATGAGCCAGAGAGACAACATTGAAATTGCCGGCAGGGTAATGAAGAGTTTTCAGAATAAATACAACCAGGGTATGGCATCCAGCCTTGAACTTACCCAGGCGAACAATAATTATCTGACGGCCCAGAACAATTTTATCTCTGCCCTGATGAACCTCCTTCAGACAAAGGTGGCCTTTGACAAGCTTATGAATAAACTATAATAACTGAAATATTTAAAACTAATCCGCATACAATGAATCGCAACATCCTATCATTAATCATTGCCGGCAGCATTCTGCTGACATCCTGCGGGCAGAAGGGCAAACCTGCCGGCAGCAAGGCATCAGACACAACTACCGTTGCAGCAACAGCCATGCCTGTAAGGGTCACGCCGGTAGCAAAGACAAAGATATCACGCACCGTTGACTATACTGCAACTATCCAGGCTTATGAGGAGGTCAATATGGCTCCATCGACACCCGGACGTGTAGATAAAATATATGTTGAGGTTGGCGACAGGGTAAAGAGAGGCCAGAGACTCTTCCTGATGGATCGCACCCAGTATTATGCCAGCAAGATCCAGCTGGCCAACCTTGAAAAAGACCTTGCCAGGATGGACACACTTATGAAAGTAGGAAGCATAAAGGCACAGACCTACGATCAGACCAAGGCACAATAT
>Ga0209262_10001312_pt1 | contig 10366 bp, 7 predicted proteins | sample Lowcelwee11metaG_FD_187171 | JGI IMG/M metagenome (GOLD analysis project Ga0209262, IMG submission 187171) | Freshwater pond sediment microbial communities from the University of Edinburgh, under environmental carbon perturbations - Low... | ecosystem: Environmental > Aquatic > Freshwater > Pond...
GTTGACGGGGATTATACAGACCGCAAAGCTGGATTTATTGCCCGGAACTCGCGGGAATTGGGTGCCGATATCTACATTCAGAAACAAAACGCATTAGCTGGTGGGAGTGTTTCAGAGATCGATGAAACACTGATCGATTCAGTAACACCCAATAAAACGAAATTCCAGGTGATTCTTGGACCGAGTGATACTGAAAATTTATCGCTGCAAAAGCTGTATTTTGATTTTGACAGCATAGACCCGGTAGATCTAAGCGACAGGCAAACACTGTTCACAGGAGTTCTGTATATCAATCCTGACGTTAATTCACCGTATCAATCAAACCAGAATCAGAACTATCGAACATGGGGAACTACAGCACAGAGGCCGGATTTAACAGCCAGCGATGTAGGGTTTGAGTATTATGATACAACTTTACAAACACCAGTGTGGTGGAATGGAGTAGTGTGGGATGATCAATTGTAAAAAGATATTGTTGTTTGTTTTCCTGATATCCAACATAATTCTGGCACAGGGTAGTCAAAACAGACTTATCCGGTTTAATGATCTAGATAGTATTTTGGCTGCCAGAGGATTGGTAGATACGGTTGGTTTGGCAACTGCATCAGCATCAGACCGGGAACCGGGAATAGCATTGTTTCGTCAATCAAACGAAACGGTGGATTATGTTAATTTTTGGGAACTTGGCGATTCCATGGATGTTGCTGACAGTTCTGAAGTTGCAGAAAGATTTGCTACTGTAGAGAACGATATTGATTCTCTCTACACAAAGACTTCTCATATAGTTAATGTAGATGAATTTATTGCTGGGCACGATACTACTTTAGGCTGGCAGGATGTGTTAAATGAAGCTACGCAATATTGTATTACGAATAGTGCGACCCTTTATTTGCCAGCAAGAAGATATATGATTAAAGATACTTGGTGGATAGGAACACCTTCAACATTCACCAGTGTAAATATTGTGGGGAGTCTTGGTTACGTAGGATATAAAGGAAGTGTTATCTACGCTGATTTTGGAGATAGACCTGCAATAAACATTCAAGGTGCAAGATTAACAACGATACAGGGATTAAACGTTGTCGGGAAGAATCTTGATAAAGTAACTACTGCGATTGCCACAATGCCCAATGACGAGTCTGAATATATAGACGCTGGATTGACCTCTGGGAGATATAACCCTTATGCCGGAATAACAATAGATGGATATACTTCACCACAACCAGATAGCCAATACTATACTAATCACGCTTATAATGGTGCTCCCAGTTATGGAGTTACACTTAGAGATGTGAACATAATGGGTTTTGTAGTAGGTGTTGCTCTTGACCCTTCTGCGACCAATTCTAATGGGGATAATTGTGCGTTAGAAAGAGTCCATATTTCATTTTGTACTTATGGTGTTTCTGCTGGTGGTTCACAGAATAGAGAATTTATTATATCTAATTGTGGAGTAGGAGCTACTTATTACAATTTTACAACAAGAAGATTCGGGAACGAATTAGCTCCTGCAATGAGAATAATAGGCGGATTATATGGTCTAAGTTATGGTATGTTTGATTTTACTGGTGATGATGTAACTTATGTTGCAGGTATTTATGCCGAATCTATTAAGAAAATCGGTAATCTTGGAGGTGTGGGCACAGTGGATGGTGCAAATTTTGCGTTTACCTTATCAAATAGTTATGGTTTACCAGATGCTATCGCAATAATTAATGGGGGGATAACTTTTAATGGATGTTTGTTTGGCACACAAGAAACTGGGATATTAAATATTGTAGGGAGTAACGCTACTTTTAATAATTGTAGATTCTGGACTCTATGGGATGATATTTATTATGCAGGGAGAAGTTATTATAATGCACCGATTATGACTTTTAATAATTCTACTGCGTTTACTCTACGAGATGGGTGGTCATATATACCCTTTGCGACAAATAATAAACGCTCTGTATTAACCACAAGAATTGAATATCCGCCTTTTACATCATCATATCAAACTAAGGATAGTCTATATACGATTTATTCTGGTGCGGATGTAGATTACGGGCATATAATTATTAACGTAGATACAACATATTGGTTTGAAGATACATTAAATATTGAAACAATAACGACAGGTGAAATTCTTGAAGATGATATTATATATTGGCAGACTTCATTATATGGTGCAAGCCAGTATATAGTCCCTATGCTAAAAATTGAAAGTGTTAGTGGAACATCTGCAAAGGCTTCTAAACTATTCGATTCTACGAATTATGATTATACCTATGACCCAGATTATATGTTCATAGCACAAAGAGAATGGGCAAGTAATGTAAATTTAACGGGAGATATTACTTCTGGTAAAGACACAATCTTTAATGTTTCTGATACCTCCGTTGTCATAGTAGGGGATTTTATAAAGGGGACTGGACTGCCTACAATTACAAGGGTTGAATATGTGGGTGGAGATACAATTGTTATTTCTAAAAATGCAACTGCTACGATAACAGGTACACCTCTTTACTTCGGTAAGATTAAAAATATAAGACCAGATTTGAATGATTTAAGTGGTATTGAAAATTTACCAAGTAAACTTGGCGAATATTTGCCAACGGACTCAACTGGATTAGTCAGCAATGAAATTTATACTAATTATATTGATGGTATAGTACATTATAGAATCCCTGCGGCGATTATAGATAATGGAGATTTCAATGATTGGGAATACGGGGGTGGCTTCCATCCGGTAGGTTATAGTGGTGGTTCGGGGGATACAACTCACGCATATTTAGAAAACACTGATAACCAATTACATATAATATCAGATGGTTTAGCACAACTTAATTATTATTATGAAGACGCTTCTGCGGTAGTGGGGAAAACCTATGGGTATTCATTCGAGGTTATTTACCAAGCCTCTGATTCTGCGATTACAATAGGCACAGGAGGCGGATTAGTGAACCCCGATGGGTATTCTTCGGTTTTATCTCTTGGTGTTAATACGGGTAGGGCAGTTGCCACGTCAACTTTTTTATTCTCTTTTTATACCCTGCCTTCCGAAACCTGTGATATTATTATAGATAATGTTAGAATTTGGGAAATTGGCGGGGATGTGCAAGCACCGATCTATCCATTTATGGACTTAAACTTACACGAAATAGCAACTGGTGATTCTGTTTTATTCAGAATTATAATTGATGCAGCAGATACTACAATGAAAACCTGGAACGGAACAAATTGGATAACTATAAAGGACTTAATACCATAATGAAAACAATATTTCGACAAACTCAATATATCATAATCTTAATTTTACTTTTTTATGCGACATCATTTGCACAAAGATTTCTGCTTTTAAGTGAAGATGATTATTACACATATACAGCATTAAATGTAGCGGCAACTGCAAGTGATGATCAGATCATCTTTTCTGGTGCTTCTATAAAAACAAATGCAGATAAAACTACGGGGACAGCTAAAGCCGTAAAAAGGTATATGCATTGGAAATTAGATGGGGAGGCTTATGATTCTGTTTCTGGATACTCAAAAGTTTTATCCTCAATAATTGAAGATACTACTTATTTATGGTATCAATCAGTTTATTGGTCTGATGGTACCCATTATGATGCCGATGATGTTGATACGGTTGTTACCGCTCTTGAAGCACCGAGTATTATTAATGTAGTAACAACTGATCCTTACGAACTTACTTTAGGCTGGACAGTAAATACAAGTAAAGAAACTGGCTATACTGAAATATGGAGAAAGTATGACCATCCAGACTCAAGTTTTACATTAGTTGATTCTGTAAATATAAGTGCAGTATCATATTCTGATAGCGGTTTAGTCTTTGGTTGGGGTTATGCTTACAAAGTAAGGCACGCAGCGAATACTTATTCAACTTATTCTAATGTAGTTTCGGATGTAGTTAGTCAACCTGATAACCAATTTACTTTTGTTCCAAGTTCAATTTATATAGTTGTAGATTCGACAGCAGGAGGAGGTGGCACAACTCCATTTTATACTTTGGATTTTGAGGAAGGGACTTTAGGCGATTGGACTTATGCGGGTACGAATACGAGTGCTCACGCTGATGCTGCTTATTCAGGTTCTTATGGTATGAGAGTAACAAGTGCAAGTTCTGATTTTTCATATTATACTTTTTCAGGTGCTAAGGATTCTGTTTACGTTACTTATCGTTTGAAAATTCCAGATGCTACTACTTTTACTTCGGCTGCATATAGTTATCATTCTTGGTTTTATGACGGTAGTGTAGGAACTGAAAGAACAGCATTCGGTGGTAATTTATCAGATATGGGTGGCGGTGTTTATAAATGGGATACCTGGATGGCGGGGACTACTGCAGGTGAATGGGGGACGGAATATCCTACTAATTTTAGCAGAGATGCTTGGCATTTAATTAAATTATTTTATGATTATACAGACATAACACATTTTACATCGAAAGTATGGATTGATGGAAGTCTTATTTATAACGCAGAAAAAATAGGTGTGGCCTCCCCAGTTGAAGGATTTGCGTTAGGTTTATATCAACCAACCGCAACGGGTTATTTTTATATGGACGATATTAAGGTTTATGATAGTAATCCTGATATTGGGGGCGGGAGTGCTGATAGCGTTACGACTGTTTTAGCTATAAACAATTCAGGTGGGACTATCACGTTAAATGATATTACTGGTGAAGCATTGCCTTTTACAGTTGTTGCGGATAGTACCTTACCCGAAGCAGTCGCAACTGGAGATACTTTAGGAATTACCGTGACCCTAAATCAAGATACAAGCGGGACTTTTAATCAAAATGCCGTTTTTGCAACTGATTTTGCTAATCAGAATTATACTTTATATGCACAAGTTTTAGGTAGTGAACCGGGTGGCGGCGGAGGTGCTGGAAGCTGTTCTGATACGTCAGATATGACAAAAGCAACCGCAAGGAATGTGGTAGTAACCGCTTATCAAGATTCAGTAGTTGTAACCTGGGGCTGGGGAAGTGCGGATAATTCACTTATAGAAGAAGTTTATTTCAGAAAGGGTACTACTAATGCCTGCTGTGGTAATTCAGTACCCCACGCAGTTTGTTTTGATTCAGTTACAGTGACGGCGGATATAAGAGCTACACCAAGATATAAATTCCAATCAAGTTTTGCTGTCGGAGTTCACGACTTCAAATTACGTTTTAGATATAATGATGGTACTGTAAGCGATCTTAGTCCTTATTACACTTATAACTGTCCAGGATGTAATGTAAATACTGACGGGGTAGATAGTTGTAATGTAACTACTGTTATACCTGACACGACTGCACCAAATGCACCGACTGGTTTGGTAGCGACAGGATATTACACTGGAGGCTCAACATACATAAGAATAAACTGGGTTGAATCTAATTCTTCGGACAAAGATAGTTTAAGATTATACGCAACTGCTATTGATGACCCATTAGGTTCAAAGACTTGGATTAAATCTTTTGCAGAATTAACAACCGAGTACGATGATACTACTTTAACATCAGGGCAATCGAGAGGGTACTATGTAACTCAATTAGATGATAGTTCAAATGAAAGTTCGGCTTCTAATTCTGATTCAGGTTATGTGCCCTTAACCCAATCCACACCACCGCCAAATGCTCCGAGTGTATTAAATGGTGTAGGAGATACTTTAGCAATTCATTTAACGTGGAGCGATAATTCGACAAATGAAGATTCATTTAGGGTTTACAGAGATGGTAATTGGGTAAAAAGTTTAGCTGCTAATGTTGAGGCATACACAGATACTCCTTTAGTTAATAATACTCAATACTATCATAATGTAAGAGCTTATTCAATAGCGAATGGTTTAAGCAATCCGAGCAATACGGATTATACTTACACGTCAGACACTACGGGATATGCTTACACAAATCATTATGTAGATAAGAATGCTAATGGTGGTAATAATGGTACAAGTTGGATTAACGCTTGGGAAACATTCTCGGCTATCAACTGGAGTTTAATCCAACCAGGTGATGTTATTTATATTTCAGGGGGTATGGATTCAACTATTTATTATGAAACATTAGTCCCCCAATGTCAGGGGACAAGTAGTGGACAAATTACTATCATAGCTGGTAAGTATGCACCTTCTTCTTCAGGACATTCTGGTAGAGTAATAATTGATGGTCAAGCACAGACAAGAGATAATAGTATTCTTTTTGATGATTATGCTTCGGGTTCACCAAGATATATAACTATAAAAGGTTTTGAACTTCGGCAAGCTACCGGAGGTATTGAATTTAATATTGATGATACCACCGAACCTTTATGTGTGGGTGTTATTATAGATTCTTGTTACATTTACGATTGGTATGACTTAGCGGGTATTCAGGTTCAAGGGAATACTGATAAGTTAATTGTCCAGAATTGTCGGATAGTTACCTTCTTAGATGATGGAGTCCAGACAGATTGTTTCCATTTTAATGGGACAAGTACACAACACGCAAGGGAAACAGTAATCCGTTACAATGTTATCTTAAATAAAAATCAAGACCCATTAGCTCACAATGATGCGATACAAGGTGTTATCGCTGATGGATTTCAAGTTTACGGAAATATTATAGTTAATGATTCTGTTTACAGCCCAGAGGGCGGAGGTTTGCCATTTATACTTGGAGATATTGACTATAACTATGCCGGGGCTATTGGGACAAGGCATCCTGTTATCCTTTACAATAACTTTTGTTATATGGGAGGTGTTTGGTATCCTAATGGGAATATGGGGAATACTATGTGGACGAGATATTATAGCGATGAGGCTCATCAACCTATTACACTTATTTTTAACAATACAATAGTAACAAACGGCCCAAGGGTGGCAGGGACAGACCAAGAATACGCTATCAATTTATACATAAATAATATCAACGCAATGTATTGTTTGGCTGATGGTGTATTAGGAGAAAATTGGAGAAGTGGAGGAACTCACGGTTGGTTGACTAATTATTCTGCTGGGAGTGAATGGGTTGCGAATGAGACACAAGACAGTGTAAGACATAACTTATTTTGGAAACAAGATAATGTGCAAACTTTATTTACAGGTAGTTGGGTTTACAGTATCGGAGGCACAGGTGGAATTTCTGGATGGGCTGATTGGATAAGTAAAGGTGGGACTGGTGTTAATAGTGATCCTTTATTTGTCCAGCATTTCGGACACGAACCTAATCAAAGTGTTTTAGTACCTGATTTACAAGCAGGTTCTCCTGCCATTAATGCTGGTGAAAACATTCAAGGTTTGTTAGATTGGATTCATACTACCTGGGGTGATTGGTACACCTTACCTTATGAAGATATATACCAGAACCCGAGAGATGCAAACACAGATATTGGGGCTTATGAAAAACAATGACAGAAATAAAATGAATAAGCTGTTTGAAAAATATGCGTCCGTAAAAGTTGATGGCTTCGATCACTTTATGCGGGAGGAAGATTTTGAACAGGTGCAGAGCGGATACAAGGCTAAAATAAAATTGTTGTGGATTCTTATTGCAGTTCTGTCTTTATGGTTAATCCTGGTGATGTTCAAATGGTAAAAGAAATCCTATTTGATATGTTCTGGTTTGCAATTGTATGGTGCTTATTCCCGATTGCAATATTATTAGGAATTATAAACTGGGTAATAAAAAGATGAATTATGTTTACTTTATACTGATGGCGTTAGCCAGTGCATGGGAAGAAGTGCAGCAATTAGTTCAACGCGGAAGCTGGAATAAGGATATGTTTTATTCTTTCTTATTCTGGGAAACGGATTGGAGAACATTTTGGAGTGTGTTTGATTCACATCACTTTGCTTTCGGATTATTCATTGTGATGGCTTTTATGTTTGTAAGACAGACTTATTTCAAGCTGATCAATACATTCTGGACCCTGGTTGCACACATGGCTATCTATTTTATTGTTTTTTTCTGGATTAGAAACATCGGGATGCAGATAGTATTCAGGTTGCCGGAATTTATTCAATGGAAATATCTATCACCAATAACATTTTAATACTATGCCGGAACCACAGGACAAAACAAAAGTAAAATCCCCTACAAAAGAGGATGTTCAAGAACCACAACAGTATTTGCGTGCAATAAAAAGGGAGAGACTTATAGAAAAGCAGCCAAATACCAGAACATCTCCTAAATATAAGGAACAGTTAGATAAAGAATCTGGTAGGTTTGAATCAGCATTTTTAACAAGAATTGTTAAAAGAGTTAAGCCCAAGCAACAATACTTACGAAAAGTGATGAAAAAGAAATATAATCCAAATGGAAACAATTTTAACGAAGTATTCAAATAAGATCATCCGGTACTTGATTCTGGTGATCATTTTTCTGATAATCATCATTACGGTGTTGTATTCAAGAATTGAAAGCCAGGATGCAACGATTGAGATCTTAAAATATAATCAACAGGAAGTATTTGTTTTTTCGGAGGGAAATAAATGACAGAAAGAATAGGCTCAATAATTGGCAGTGTAAGACGCAAGTTAAAGAATTATAAGCAGGAAGGGTTGGAAGATCAAGATCTGCTGGACGCCGGGACGCGGATTCAGGATGATATTTTTCTGAAAGCTGAAATCGATAGGAAGTTTGATATTGCATTGGTTGGTGATCAAGAGGCTTATGATATGGCTGACGAAGATACTTTTGAAATTGATAACAAAATGAATAGTTGGGAAGAAAGTATGGAGTTTGTTGCCCGGAGTGAATGGGAAACATACAGGCAGGTTACAGGATTAAGCTACCCTTATTACCTGACGATCTTTGCCAGACATCTTTATGTTGCACCAATCCCAACAAGTGCCTGGGTTGCAAGCGATACTCCGATCATTACACTATGGGGTAAGCAGAAGAAAACAATGGTTCCGATGGATGAGAATACTGACCCGGAACTGCCAACAATATTTGATAATGCAATAATTGCTGGTATTTGCAAAGAGTTTGAACTGATATTTCTGGGTGAATACATAATGTATTTGAATGATGCTAAAGATACATACAATAATTCAAAGCTGGGGATATTAACTCCCGATGCAGAATGGTAAGGAATAAGAAATGGCTACACCAAAATTTGACAGAATACTGCAGGAATTTTCCAGACGGATAGGTGACAGGCTGGATAGTGCTTTCACTCCCGGTGCTGGTGCTTTCCCTAATGGGACGCTGCTGGGAAATACTGATGCAATTGCTTATGTGAATAAAGCACTTAATAAATTCCATGGTGATGCATGGATGGCAGTTGGTGGTGATCGGATTGCTTTCGGAAGATTATTTCCGGAATTGATTTTTGAGCCATCAGTAGGATTAACATTCCCATATACGATAATCAGCCCTTACCTGGATTTCTTTACTCTTTATGATGGATATATTACCAATTATCCCTGCAGAATAGAAACAGAAGATAAGCTGGTGTTATTAAACACAGGGAAATATCCGCGTCATGGTCCAACAGCAACGAAACCAATTATGTTAAGTGTGGCGAATAAAGTTTATCTGTTTGCAGGTGCTACAACTGTCGGCTACATCCTTTACATCAAATTGCCAGTTAGCCCGGCCACAGGAGGATTTTTAACACAGAATGGTGCTGCAACCGAAGATTCACCATTTAGTTACATTCACAATTCACAGATTGCAACCGTAGCCGAGCAATTATACTGGAATGAAAAAGAACCTAAACCTTAATTTGAAAGGATTTTGAAATGGCATTAAGTAAAAAATATACACTGAAAGATTTAAGAGGTCTGATCACTCTTTGGCAGGATGAACTGAGCATATCTGAACTGGACCCTGATCTGGTTGATGATTTTATTCATCTTGCAGTAAATGATACTTTCCAGGAACAGGCTGATCAGATTATGTTTGATTATGGTAGGAAACAGGATTTGAGTGATGCGAGTGCTGCCTTCAGTTTAGTATCAATTCAAACCGGAACTTTTGACAATGGAACAAAAACCATAACTAAGGTTGCACATGGTTTTACAAGCACGGATATTGGGAAAAGAATAATTTTTGGTAAATCTGTTTCCGGGACAGGGGTTGTATCATACGTTACAATCGGGACAATAGTATCAATTACCGATGCTAATAATTTTATTGTGAGCCATTCACCCGGGTTTGATATTCCTACAGGTGGACCAACAAATACATTGTTTTATGCAGTACTGCCAGCACATTCAACAGCTATGCTGGGTTTATCAGCATTAGAGATCTACAAGATCAGACAGCTGACCGATAGCATAAATGGTGAAATGATTGAAGTAAAGGATGCCCGGGAATTTGAAAACCTGAGCAGATATCCACAGAAACAGAATAAGATTTATTATAGGGTGCATGGTGAAACGATTC
>Ga0209262_10001313_pt1 | contig 10358 bp, 10 predicted proteins | sample Lowcelwee11metaG_FD_187171 | JGI IMG/M metagenome (GOLD analysis project Ga0209262, IMG submission 187171) | Freshwater pond sediment microbial communities from the University of Edinburgh, under environmental carbon perturbations - Low... | ecosystem: Environmental > Aquatic > Freshwater >...
GGGGTCGTCGCCCTGATCCTTCTAGGCGAGCAGCGCGGCGTGCTTTTCTTCGAAGGCGTCGGAGATGTACTTGAGGAACAGCAGGCCGAGGCAGACATGCTTGTACTCGGCGGCGTTCTCGTTCTTCTTGGGTCTGGGCATGCGAATGTCTTATTGAACTCCGTGACGGCCGAAGCCAGAGATGGTGCGGATCTGGTCGGGCGTCTGCATGCTGCGGTCCAGGTCTTCGGGCGCGTACTCGATATCGTTGTCGTGCTGCGAATCTGCCAACGTGAGGCGCCGCGGGCGAGTGGGCGTATTCATGGCCTGCAGCCAGCCGGCCTTCACTCGGCTTCCGACGGTCACCTCGGCCCTGATGCGGCAGACGTCGCAGGTGACGTTCACGCCGTCGGCCACCGCCTGCGGGTGGGCGTACCCCATCACCAGGTTCTGGTTGAAGAAGCCGAAGGTCTGCTTGTTGGGCGTGGCGGTCAGGCCGGCAATGCCGGGGACAGTTTACCCAATCCCGGAAATCCGTTCGGGAAATCGAAGAGCAAACATCCCCCATCAATCGGCTCAGCGCCGACCCAATACCGCGCATAGAGCGCGCTGCAAGGCATGATGGCCGTGCCGGCACGGCCGGCGATACAGACTGGTCCCGCCGAGCGAACGCCAGCGTGCCCGGCTGAGGCACCGCTCCCTGCGCCCATCCCCCGGAAAACCGCTCCGCAAGCCCCTGTACCGACAGGGCGACCAGCATTGGCCCGTCACCAGTCTGGTCCGCGACGCCACGGCATTTCTCCCACGGCCTGGGTCGATCAGGGACCCCGCCCTGTCTCGCAGGGCGCCGCAGTGTGACGGCGATAGCCGGTGGCGAGGTGGGTGAATGTTGGAAACTCGTGACGAAACAGTGTCGGGGAGGCTCGGTGTTCAGCATCGACCCGGCCAGAGACGGCCTCTACGCCGCGCTGACGAGCTCGGCCGAGGCGGTGCCACGCAACTGGCTCAGCCCCGGGTCTGAGGCGCAGCGTCGCTGGGCGTTGCTCCCAGCGTCGGCCGAGAGTCGAGGCTAATCACCGCCGGGCTTGACCGCCTCGATCATGGCAGAGACCACGTAGTCCGCGACGTCGGTCCCCGGTGCCCATCCCTGGATGAGAGACCGGCTTGCGTCCTTCGGGGTCACCTGAATCTCTGTGAATCCGCTCGCCGCGAGCATCGCCTCCACTTCCGAGACCAGGGAGGCGCCGGCCATGCACCCGGTATACAGGGCCAGGTCCTGGCGGATCGCCTCTGGAAGGTCGGCGAAGGCGACCACGTCCGAGATCGCCAGGCGCCCGCCGGGCTTAAGCACCCGCCAGGTCTCGGCGAAGACCCTGGGCTTGTCGGGCGACAGGTTGATGACGCAGTTGGAGATGATGACGTCCACGCTGGCGTCGGCCACTGGCAGGGCCTCGATCTCGCCCAGGCGGAACTCCACGTTGCGATAGCCGCCCGTCTGTGCATTGGCGCGGGCCTTGGAGACCATCGCCGGGGTCATGTCCACCCCGATGACCAGCCCCGTCTCCCCCACCTGGCGGGCGGCGAGGAAGGCGTCGAAGCCGGCCCCGCTGCCCAGATCGAGCACCGTCTCCCCGGGTTTGAGGGCGGCGATCGTCTGGGGGTTGCCGCAGCCCAGCCCTAGGTTCGCACCCTGAGGCACGGCCAGGACCTCGGCCGCGCTGTATCCCATGGCCTGGGACAGGAGGCCCTCCACGCCGACGGCCGGCGCGTTGCAGCAGCTCGGTGCGCAGCCGCAGCCCGCACCGTCACTCGTGGCCACCTCGCCGTATCGCTCCCGCACCGCCTGGCGGATCTCGTCGTTCGTCACTGTCTTCATGGGTGTCTCCGGTCGATTGATGATGCGACGCCGGTTGCGCCGGTCCCTCAAAGTTGAGCGGACCAGGGTATCAGCGGCCGGCGCGCCGCGAGCGCCAAAGGGCCCAGCCGGCGGCGGCGAGACAGGCAGTGAAGGCTGCGAGGGCCCAGTTGGCGAGCGACAGGCCGAGGATGGTGAGCTCCTTGTCCTCGCAGAATCCGGTGGCGAGGAACAGGGCAGGCACCTGCTGCCCCAGCCATTCCACCAGGCCCTCGATGGGCCCCGGTTGACCCCCAAGGCAGGAGATGCTGCCCGGCGGCTGGAGCTGGAGCCAGGTCTGGTAGGCGGCGGCCCCGATGCCGATGCCGCAGCCGAGGACAAATAGGGGTCCGGACACCCACGCCAGCACCCGTCCCAAGACCGCCAGGGCGGCCAGCAGGGCGAGCAGCATGAATAGGGTGCGCTGGAAGATGCAGAGGTAGCAGGGATTGAGGTTGAGCCAGGCGGTCAGCCCAAAGCTCAGGAACACGGCCCCGGCGCACACCAAGGCCAGCAGGATCCAGACATGGCGCGGGGTCATCATTGGCATCTCGTCAGCACGCGAACGCAGGGCGGATGGCATCGGATTCGGTGGCGATCCTGGCGTTGTCCTTTAGGCGCCGGTGGGGCGGCTTGTCAGCAGCACGCCTGGCCGGAGGCCGTCGGCGTGCAGCAGGTCCCTCCGGTCTGGACCGCGATCTGGGCGAAGGGGTCCGGGCGTTTTGGGGCCTCGCCGTCGGCGTAGGCCTGGTCGAAGGTCGCGTCCAGCGACTGCGAGGCCTCGTCGCGGATGTGGCGGGCGATCTCGATCACCGCGTCGATGTGGGCCTTGGACACGCCATACTGGCGCAGCCGGTCCACCTGGCACAGCCCCTGTTTGGGATGGTTGGCGGCGATGTTGGCGGCCAGCGACACCAGGGCAAGGATGGAGGGGTGCAGGTCGGCGCTCATGGAATGCCTCTTTAAGGAGTGAATCGGGGGGAAGGCAGGTGCGGCGCGGTTACTGCAGCAGCCCCTTGATCGCCTCAGCGGAGAGCACCCGGCCGGTGCTCTTGACCTCGCCGTTCACCCCCAGCCCCGGCGTGGACATGATGCCGGCGTCGATGATGGCGTTGATATCGGTGACCTTCTCCACCTCGTACTCCAGCCCCAGGGCCTGGGCGGCGGTCTCGGCGTGCTGGGCGAGCTGGATGCACTTGGGGCAGCCGGTGCCGTAGATTTGAATTTTGATCATGGTGTGAACCTCATGGATAGAAGGTGCCAAAGACCGCGCCGGTAAGGGTCGCCATGACCACCACCAGCGTGCAATAGACCACTGTCTTTTGGGTGCCGAGGATACTGCGGATGACCAGCATGCTGGGCAGGGACAGGGCCGGTCCGGCCAGCAGCAGCGCCAGCGCCGGCCCCTTGCCCATGCCCGCGCCGATCAGCCCCTGCACGATAGGCACCTCGGTCAGGGTGGCGAAATACATGAAGGCCCCCACGACGGATGCCAATAGGTTGGCGCCCAGGGAGTTGCCACCCACCGCCGCGCTGACCCACTCGGAGGGGATGATCCCCTCGTGGCCCGGCCGCCCGAGCAGGAAGCCGGCCAGCAGCACCCCGGCCAGGAGCAGCGGCAGGATCAGCTTGGCAAAGCTCCAGCTCTGGCTCAGCCACTCCTCGCCGTCGCCGGGCTGGGCGGTGGCGGCGAGGGTCAGACCGAGCAGGCCGGCAGCGAAGGCCAGCTCCAGGTGCTGGGGGAAGACAACGGCCAGCAGGGCGACCAGCGCGGCGGTGGCGGCCAGCGGCTGCCAATGCCAACGCCAGCGGACGATCAGTAGCCCGGCCAGGCCCAGCCCCGCCAGTGCGGTGAGCGGCCATTTCCAGGCGAACAGCCCGTGCCACACGGCGCTGTCCTCGGCACTGGCCGGCGCCCAGTTGGCGAACACCAGCACCGCGATCTGAAGGGCGAAGAAGGCCGCCGTCTCCCCTAGGGACCGGCCCTGGCCGGCGCCGGGGGCGAACCCCTTCTGGATCAGGGCGCGAGCCGCCTCCTCGTGGCGATAGATCCAGTGCATGATGCCGCCGATCACCAGGGCGAAGGACACCGCCCCCACCGCGCGGGCAATCCCCAACTCCATGCCCAGCACCTTCGCGGTGAGTATCACCGCCAGCACGTTGATCGCCGGGCCGGCATAGAGAAAGGTCACCGCCGGCCCTAGCCCAGCCCCGCGCCGGTAGATGCCGCCGAACAGCGGCAGCACGGTGCAGGAGCAGACTGCCAGCACCGAGCCGGACACCGACGCGACGCCATAGGCCGCGCCCTTGTGAGCCGCCGGCCCCAGGTACTTCATCACCGCGTCCTGACTGATGAAGACCGCGATGGCCCCGGCGATGAAGAAGGCCGGGATCAGGCAGAGCACCACGTGCTCGCGGGCGTACCAGTTGAGCAGCGCCAGCCCCTCCAGCACGGCGTTGTCGAAGCGCGGCGTGCCCACGGGCAGGAAGAAGGCGAGCAGAAACAGGCCGAGCATGCCGGCCAGCCAGCGTGCCTCGGTCGGGTTCTCCTGCCGCGCGCGGCGCAGCCGGTCCCACCAGGCGCCGACGGGCGTCGGGGTGGCGCTGGGGTCGGGGTTGGTCATGCTTGCCGCTCCTGTCGATGGCAGTCGGTTTGGGCGGGGGCGGTGGATCGGCGACCAGCCTAGCGCTCGCACCCCGGGCCCCCGGGGCTTTACGACTCAGGAGACGGGCGCCGGCGGAAAAGGATGCTGGGGTGGGTACGCTTGCGGCGGGCGGCGCGGAATCAGTCCTGCGGCCCCCGCGGGACGAAGCAGCAGACCCGCCCAGACTCGTCAAACCGGACCTGGCACGCCGTGGCCAGGTGCTCCCGCAGGCGGCGGCGGGCCCGCTGGACCCGTGATTTGGCACCGGGGAGGCTCAGGCCCTTGAGCCTGGCGAAGTCGGCCTGGTTCATCCCCTCCAGATCGCAGTGGGTGATGGCCTCGCGCTCCGCCGGGGACAGGGCGGCCAGGGCGCGGGGGAGGCATTCCGCCAGGGCGTCCACCGGCGGGGGCTCCTCGCGCAGCTCAGGGAGGTCCTCCGGCAGCTCCACCAGGTTGCGCGTCAGGCGCAAGCGGTCGGCCAGGGCGTTGCGCGCCACCTCGAAGAGCCAGGCCCGGCGGTTGCGGACCTCGCAGAACCGGGCGCCTTGGCGCAGGGCCCTGAGAAAGACGTCCTGGGTCAGGTCCTCGGCCTCCTCGCGGTCCGCCATGCGGCGGCGCAGCCAGGCCCGCAGCTCCGTTCCGTGGTCCTGCCAGGCGGCCAGCAGGCAGCTTACGGGTCCCTCAGCCCCCACAGCACCCACCCCGCCCCTCCCGCTGCACCGGCGGGCATGGGACCGTCCCGTAGGAGCAAAAGACGCAGCAATCGCCCGGCTTGGGGCGCAACAGGGAATGACAGCCCGGGCACTCGTAGTACCAGAGGCAGGCATCCTCGGGCATCCGTTCCTGCTGGTGGTGGCCGCAGTGTGGGCAGGTGAGGACCGAGTCGAGGCAAGGGTCCGGGCGCGATGGCATGACGCTTCGGTTTCGGGCGGGATTCAATCCTCAGGCCAGGTGCGGTAGTCGGCGTAGGTGTCGCGCCGCGCACCACGCAGGGCGTAGCCCATTGAGACCTCCGTCGCTCATTTGCTCATCGCCAGTCTACGGGAAGGGCGGCGGGGCGCCACCAGGCCCTCGTCGGACTGAAGTCCGACCCACAGAGGACCGAGCTTCAGCCCAACGGCCCGGCGCCCCTCGCCCTGAAACATGGGGTGCTCGCGCACGTGGGCGATGCTGCCCTCCACCAGGCGGCGGGGTCAGGTCCGAGGATCTCAGAGTCTGCGTCTTTCCGTCGGGTGCGGTCTCGGCCCCATCGTTCGGATCGGCCGGGCGAACGGGACCGATCCGGCGCGGTGGGCCGACGGGGCCGTCGCCGCGCCCATGCGCTGCATCCGGTCCGAGCGGCCGACCGACTTACTCGGGCCGCCTCGAATCCGACCCGCGGCCCTCGGGTGCGCCGTACCCCTGCCCCCCGTATCCCTGTCCCCCGTAGCCGGGGCCGCCGTAACCGTACCCGGGGCCGCCGTAACCGCCGTAACCGTAGCCGGGGCCGCCGTAACCGTAGCCGGGGCCACCATAGCCGTAGCCCGGACCACCAGAACCGTAACCGGGGCCGCCGTAGCCGTAGCCCGGACCGCCGTAGCCATAGCCCGGACCGCCGTAACCGTAGCCGGGACCATCCCAGCGCTCGTCGTCGTAGTCACGGTCTTTCTTGCCCCCCATCCATTTGGACGGGTTCATCATGTCTCCGAAGTTGACCGCGAGGACGTTGCCCCCGCCCGTAACCAGGGTCAGCCCTAGGATCAGTGTCGCCGCGCGCCGCGTGGTCATCTGGCTGGTCATCATGTGGTTCTCCCTCGACCATGAGTGTTCTGGTCGGTCTGTGTGGGTCTGTTGCATCGTCCTGACACACGGCGAATGCCGGGCAGGCGTCCCCAGCTTACCAGACCTGATGCCAACGCAGGGCGACTGCATGGGCGGCCGCTCCGAAATCCCCTGCCCTGAAGCGCCGCACCGTCGCTGCGCCCAGTCGTCCCACAAGCTCCCCGTGCCTGCGACGACGCACCCACAAGGCCGAGACGACCGGAGCATCTGCCACCCCCGGAAATCAGGCAGGCGCCTGCCAGGCGTTTGAGCATTCACGTCCAGAGGCTGCTCCGGCGGCATGCCCCGTGTGGGCCGCTATGGACGCAGAATCGTTGCCGAGATTGCACCTTTCCTGTTCTCCCCTGAAAAGCGAGGGGGTTTTCCTTCGATCGATTGGCCGATCGTGCCTTGACGGCTTGGGGGGCGTGGTCGATGCTTCTGTCCAATGCCGTCCTGAAGTGCTTCTGAAAGTTGGCCGCCGATTCTTCATTCCGCAATCTTCTGCTGGGGGGCGAACGGGCAATGACTTGCAACTCAATACATGCGGTTGGGCGTGCGTTTGGCATCCTGATGCTCGGCGTCCTGGTGATGTCCTGTGAGAATGGCATTGAGGATGAGGCAACCCAAGCCGGTCTGGACGAAAAGCACTTCCGCCATGCCGGGGAAGACTATTTCCATGCGATGGACGGTGGCATTGCGCTTTCGCCCGAGGAGATTCAGGGCCGGAACATGTGGAATGTCTGGTCCGGGGGCAACGACCGATTCTGGGACACGATGAGCAAGCCGACGCTCGGCGGCTTCGACCTGCTCAAGCTCGTTGCCCCTCCGGCGGGCAGCGACCTGGAGCGCGCGCAGCGCTGGGAGGTGTTGGGACTGGTCAACGAGCCCTGCTTCGACGCCTCGCCGGCCAAGGGTGACCCGGCCCGGTTTGGCCTTCGTCTGGACGTGCGGCGTGCCGATTGCGCCCCTGACCCTTTTGCCAACGCAGAGAAGTATCCGGGCGCCAAGATCGGCTCGCGCGGGACCACGTTCGCGGATGGGACGACCTTTCCGGTGTGGTCCTATTATGGCGAGCCGACTGGTATCCTCGGCCTGCGATTATTCACGAATCCGGAGTTCGATGAAAAGGCAAAGGCCGCGTGGAACCCGGATCGCTATTACAAGGATCCGACGTACTACAGCGATCCGCGTCTGGTGCGTCCCTACCGCGTCGGCATGTCCTGCGGCTTCTGCCATATCGGACCTAGCCCCAGCAATCCCCCCGCCGATCCGGCGAATCCGCAATTCGTCAACCTAAGCTCGACGGTCGGCGCTCAGTATATGTGGGTCGACCGCCTGTTCCTCGTCGAGCCGAATGAACGGAACTTCATGTACCAGCTCGTCCGGACCTACCGCCCGGGGGCGATGGACACGTCGCTGGTTTCGACCGACTACATCAACAACCCGCGCACCATGAACGCGATCTACAACCTGGGCGCGCGCCTGGAGGTCGCCAAGCGTCTCGGCCACGAGAAGCTGACCGGCGGGGAGAGGGACAACAAGCAGTTCAACGACTTTGTCAAGGAGGGACCGCTGACCCAGTTCTTCAAGGCACCCGGAGACGTCTGGACACCGCGGGTGCTCAAGGATGGCTCGGACTCGGTCGGTGCATTGGGGGCGCTCAACCGAGTCTATCTCAACATCGGCCTTTTCAGTGAGGAATGGCTGACCCATTTCAACGCGGTCGTCGGCGGTAAGCCGATCACCCCGATGCAGATCAAGACCGCGGTCGCCCACTCGGCCTATTGGCGCGCGACCGAGCTCGGTACGCCAGCCACCGCTCTGTTCTTCCTGAAGGCCGCTCAGCCCGATCCATTGGCCAAGGCCCCGGGCGGGGATGCGTACCTCACCGGCGACGCCGGCGCCTTGGCGCAGGGCCGCCGGGTGTTCGCCGAGACCTGCGCGCGCTGCCACTCCAGCAAGGCGCCGCGCCCGGCCGACCCGACACTCGCGGACTGCAACGGGCCGGATTACCTGAAGTGCTTCCAGCGTTGGTGGGAAGGGACGCAGACTGCCGAGTACAAGCAGCAGATGCGGGCCATCGTCGAAAGCCCGGACTTCCTGGATGGGAATTACCTGTCCAGCGACATGCGCGTGCCGGCAACGCTGTTGCGCACCAACGCCTGCAGTCCCCTTGCCACCAATGCCCTCGGCGGCAACATCTGGGACAACTTCTCCTCGACCTCTTACAAGTCCCTGCCTTCCGTCGGCTCGATTACGGTCCAGGACCCGTTCGACGGCAGTCCGCGCACCTATGAGATGCCTGCGGGCGGCCGCGGCTACACGCGGGTGCCGTCGCTGGTCTCGCTCTGGTCGACCGCCCCCTACCTCCTCAACAACGCGGTCGGTCCGTTCGTCAGCGATCCATCGGTTGCGGGGCGGATGCGCTCGTTCGAGGCGTCCATCGAGCAGATGCTTTGGCCGGAGAAAAGGCCCCGTGACAGCGAGCTGGGCAGCAAGGTCGATGGCGTGATCGACCGGACCACGGCGCGCAGCTTTATCCTCCTGCCGGCGTCCTACCTGACGGCGGTGCGGGAGAAACTCGGCAAGGACGGGGAATCGATCTTCGCCCGGCTGGCCGATGCGGATGGCAACATCAACCTCGGGCCAATTCCACAGGGAATGCCAGTCAACCTGCTGGCGAACCTGCGACCGTTGGCTGAGACCCGTGACCTGGGCGATCTCGCGGCCCACTATGTCCGGGTCCTGACGCTGCTGCTGAAGCTCAAGACCGATCTGCTGACAGCCCCATCGACCGCGGACGATGCGGCGCTGCGCCAGCACTTTGCCGGCGTCCGCGACGAGCTCATGGCGCTCAACAAGTGCCCGGACTTTGTGGTCAATCGCGGCCACTATTTCGGGACCGCCCAGTTCAACGAGACCAGCGGCCTGACGGCGGACGAGCGTGCCTACGGCGTCGAGCCCGTGCGCAGCGACGATGACAAACGCGCGCTGATCGCGTTTCTCAAGACGCTGTAATGGCGCCGCACGCAGAGGCGGACTGCGACTACCTGATTGTCGGCTCCGGGGCGGGCGGCGGCACGCTGGCCGCACGCCTGGCCGAGGCCGGCATGCGGGTCCTGCTGCTCGAAGCCGGCGGCGATCCGCGCACTGACGCTCCCCGGCTGCCGGATGACTACGATGTCCCGGCCTTTCACCCCTTCGCCTCGGAGAACCCGGGGATGGCGTGGGACTTCTACGTCTCGCACTACGCCGACGAGGCGCAGGCCGCACGCGACCCGAAAAGGACGGCCAAGGGGATTCTCTATCCGCGGGCCGGGACCCTGGGCGGCTGCACGGCCCACAACGCCATGATTTTCGTCGCCCCGCACGACTCGGACTGGGACCATGTGGCCGAGTTGACCGGGGACGGCAGCTGGTCAGCCGCCGCCATGCATGCCTTGTTCCGGCGCATCGAGGATTGCCATCACCGCCCGGCATGGCGCTGGCTGAAGCGGCTCACGGGCTTCGACCCTACCGGTCATGGCTGGGGCGGCTGGCTGTCGATCGAACGATGCAACCCGACGGACGCATTCGCCGACCGGCACCTGGTGGCGAGCATGCTCAAAAGCGGGCTGGTGGCGCTGCAAGGCATCCCGGGCTGGCTGGCGGATGTCCTCCGTCTGGTCCGCGGCAAGCTCGACCCCAACGACCGCCGGATGCGCGGCGCCGAGGGCATCTGGTACGCCCCCCTGGCGACCGCGGGGCATCGCCGGGTCGGCACGCGCGAGCGGGTCCTGGAGGTGGCGGGGCGTCATCCCGATCGGCTCAAGATCGAGCTGCACGCGCTGGCCACGCGCGTGCTGTTCGACGGCGACCGTGCCGTCGGTGTCGAGTACCTGAAGGGACCACGGCTCTACCGTGCTACGCCGCAAGCTGCGGATGCCCCCGGCGAGCAACGGCGGGCGTTTGCGGCGCGCGAGGTCATCCTTTGCGGCGGGGCCTTCAACTCGCCGCAACTGCTCATGCTTTCCGGCATCGGCCCGCGCGATGCCCTC
>Ga0209262_10001314_pt1 | contig 10345 bp, 10 predicted proteins | sample Lowcelwee11metaG_FD_187171 | JGI IMG/M metagenome (GOLD analysis project Ga0209262, IMG submission 187171) | Freshwater pond sediment microbial communities from the University of Edinburgh, under environmental carbon perturbations - Low... | ecosystem: Environmental > Aquatic > Freshwater >...
TGGCGGGTGACTTTCGGGGACAGAGACAGTTAAGAAAAACGAGCGAGCTTTCACTTTGCCAGGGGTACGAAAGGCCCGCAACTGGGATCTCTGGGGTGGTCCGAGGGCGGTCCGGAGCGGGTTCGAGATGAACGACGTAATGTTAGCGGGGGCGGCTCCTGGGCGAAGGTCGGTCGGGCCGGCGCGGTCCGGGACCGCGCGTTCGCCTCGGGTCCGGCTCGCTCCAGCTCGGGGGCAGGGCAGGCGATGTTTGGCGCAAGGCGTCGCATTCGCGCGCAGATCGCAGGGTCTGGCGCTGGTTCTGGGTGGGTCGGTCGGGCTAGCCTCGGGCCGGGAGCACCCATCACTCATGGCCGAACACCACGTCGATCACAGCCACCGTTCGCATCGAGGCCGCATGTGGACCTACCTCATTGTCGGCACCGTTCTCGTCGTCGGGGCGGTGATCGCCAACTTTGCGATGAAAAACCCCGAGCTGGCCGAGAAGGGCATCGAGACGATCGCCGGCTTGCCCTCGTGGTCGTTCCCGACGGGGACCGCGGTGCTCGGGGGGATCTTGTTCTGGGTCGGCCTCAAGATCGAGACCGACTGGCCCGAGTACCTCGGAGCGGCGCTGGTCGCCGGGTCGATCGTCGCCGGCGAGGTGCTGCTCGGCTGGGCGAACTTCGAGCTCGGCGGGATCTCGGCGATCCCCTACGCGATCCCGGCCCTGGTGCTGATCGTCATGCTGATGGTCGCCAACGCGAAGTCTCGCTGAGGATGAGGGGGGAAGCCGAACTGAGGGCGCGGCCGATCGCCGCGCCGCCCACTGCGACGCTTCAGGTCGCGGCGTCGGTCAGCACGCCGAGGGCGTGGCCGACCTTGGTGAAGGCGGCGATCGCCTGGTCGACGTGGGCGCCGGTGTGGCCGGCCGAGAGCTGGACGCGGATGCGCGCCTGACCCTGCGGGACCACCGGGTACGAGAAGCCGACGACGTAGATGCCCTCGTCGAGCATGCGGGCGGCGAACTCGCTGGCGAGGCGGGCGTCACCCAGCATCACCGGGACGATCGGGTGCACGCCGGGCTTGATTGCGAAGCCGGCCGCGGTCATGCCGGCGCGGAAGCGCATGGTGTTGGCGTTGAGCGTGGCGAGCAGCTCGTCGGTGCCGGTCAGCAGGTCCATGACGGCGAGCGCGGCGGCGACGATCGGCGGTGGCACGGAGTTGCTGAACAGGTACGGGCGCGAGCGGTTGCGCAGCAGTTCGACGATCTCCGGGCGCGCGGCCGTGAAGCCGCCGGCGGCCCCGCCGAGGGCCTTGCCGAGCGTCGAGGTGATGATGTCGACGCGGCCGAGGCAGCCGCCGTGCTCGTGCGAGCCGCGGCCGGTCGGGCCGACGAAGCCGGTCGCGTGGCTGTCGTCGACGTGGACCATGGCGCCGTACTTCTCGGCGAGGTCGCAGATGTCCTTCACGCGGGCGATGTTGCCGTCCATGCTGAACACGCCATCGGTGGCGATCAGGCGCAGGCGGGCGGACTGGGTCTCGCGCAGGATGTCCTCGAGCTGGTCGAGGTCGTCGTTGGCGTAGCGGTGGCGCTGGGCCTTGCACAGGCGCACGCCGTCGATGATCGAGGCGTGGTTGAGGGCGTCGGAGATGACCGCGTCCTCGGGGCCGAGCAGGGTCTCGAACAGGCCGCCGTTGGCGTCGAAGCAGGAGCTGTAGAGGATCGCGTCCTCGAGGCCGACGAAGTCGGCGAGGCGGCGCTCGAGCTGCTTGTGGCGGTCCTGGGTGCCGCAGATGAAGCGCACGCTAGACATGCCGAAGCCGCGCTCGTCGAGGGCGGCGTGCGCGGCGGCGATGACGGCGGGGTGGCTCGAGAGGCCGAGGTAGTTGTTGGCGCAGAAGTTGAGGACGTGGCGGTCGCCGACGGTGATGTCGGCGGACTGCGGCGAGGTGATCACGCGCTCGTGCTTGTAGAGGCCGGCGTCGCGGATCTCTTGCAGGATGGCGGCGTAGTGGTCGCGGGCTTGCGTGTACATCGGCGGTCCTCGGTGCAATCAGGTGGCGTTGGGAACCTGCTCACGCGCCGGGAAGCAGCGCGCGCAGCTTCGGGAGCAGGTCAGCGGTCATGGCCTGCAGGTCGTGGCGCGGGGCCCAGCCCCAGTCGCGGCGGGCGAGGCTGTCGTCGAGGGCCTTGGGCCACGAGTCGAGGATCGCCTGGCGGGCGGGGTCGGGCTTGAAGGTGATGTCGGCGCCCGGGACGGCGCGGGCGACCTCGTCGGCGATCTCTTTGGCGGTCGGCGAGAAGGCGGCGATGTTGTAGACGCTGCGGCTCAGGCGCTCGCGCGGCGCCGCGGAGAGCTCGACCAGCGCGCGCAGGGCGTCGGGCATGTACATCAGCGGGATGGTCGCGTCGGGGCGACAAAACGCCTCGTAGTGGCCGACGCGCAGGGCCTCGACGTACATCAGCGGGGCGTAGTCGCTGGTGCCGCCGCCGGGCAGCACGGCGGAGATGAGGCCCGGGAAGCGCACGGCCCGGAAGTCGAGGCCGTAGCGGCGAAAGTAGTAGTCGCCGAGCAGCTCGCCGGAGCTCTTGGTGACGCCGTACATGGTGGTCGGGTGCAGGGCGATGTCGTCGGGGACGAGGTCGGGGAGCGGCGGCCCGAACACGGCGATCGTGCTGGTGAAGATCACCTGGCGCACGCCGTGGCGGCGGCAGGCCTCGAGCACGTTGAAGGTGCCGTTCTGATTGATCGCGTAGGTGCGCTGCGGGTCGGCCTCGCCGCGGGCGCTGAGGATCGCCGCGAGGTGGAAGACGATCTCGGGCGCGACGGTGGCGACCAGTGCGTCGAGCTCGGCGACGTCGGTGACGTCGAGGCGGTGCCAGGGCAGGCCCTGCCGCAGGGCCTGCGCGGGCAGGGCGACATCGCTCGCGTGGACCTCGTCGCCGCGAGCCTGAAGGATACGTAGAAGGTCCAGGCCGACCTGACCGCCGGCACCCGTAACGAGGATTTTCATGTGCGCGCCCTGGGTCCCGCGGGAAGTGGCCGGATGATGGCCGATCGCCGTGAATTCAGGCAAGCAGGGGACGCGCCGCGGCGGTGCGCAGGATCTCACTGCGGGGGACGCGCTGAGGTCCGCGGCGGCGGCTTTCAGTGCTGGGGCGAGATGTCGATCTCCAGGGCCGAATCGAAGAAGTTGTTGAGCTTCGGGTCCTGGTAGCGCTTGTAGTCGATGGCCCAGGGCGTGGCCGCGACCACGCCGTCGCGGCTGGTGATGGTGAGGGCCATCGGCCGGACCTCGCGGTAGTTGCTGTCGGGCGGGAGGTCCTCGTTGTCGGCGCCGCCGGCGGAGAACAGGGTGAAGAGGCGGAAGTCCTCGTCGTTCCACTGGCTGCGAAAGCCGCTGTTGACCTTCTCGTGGCCGCGGATGAGCACGTTGCAGCCGATCTGGCCCATGAACTTGCGAAACTGCTGGCGGCCGAAGGCGAAGCGGGCGCTGGCTTTTTGCAGCTCGTCGGGGACGATGTCGGCCTTGCTCGGGTCGCTCCACAGCATCTGGAACCGGATGTCCTCGCGGTTCAGGGCCGAGAGATCCTTCCACTTCTCGGCGATCAGGCTGTCGCGCGGGATGCCGGCGTGCACGAACAGCAGCTGGTCGAAGAGCAGCATGTTCGGCATGGCGTCGAAGAAGTCGAGGAAGCGGGTGAAGGTGTCGACCGGCAGCCGCTCCGACATGCTGTTGATCGCCTCGGCCGGGCGCACCCCGCCGTAGACCTTGCCCTGATACTCGATGTAGTACTCGTGGTTGCCGCGCAGCACGACGACGTGCTCCGGCACGGTCAGGTACAGGTTCAGGATGGTGCGCAGCACGCCGTTGTAGCTGAAGCGCCCGCGGTCGATGTAGTCGCCGAGCAGGACCAGGCGGACGTCGGGGTTGTGCTCGGGGTCGGCCTTGAAGCGGCGGACCTTCTCCATGAAGTTGGACTGGTGGATCGCGGCCTTGAGGCAGCTGTAGCAGCCGTGCAGGTCGCCGAGCACGATCAGCTCGTAGTCGCGGCCGGGCTTCGAGGGGATGACGTGGACGTGCTCGTCGAGGAACTCCTCGCCGCCGGCGAACTCGGCGACGCTCTGGTGGCCCTCGAGGCGGCCGCGGCCGCGGACCCGCTGCTCCTCCCAGGTCTCCTCGACCTTGTCGAGCAGCTTGAGGTCGGTGCCGAACTGCTTGAGCAGGCGCTCGGGGTCGGCGGAGTAGTGGTGCTCGAACTTGGCGAAGAAGGGGTGGTTGTCCTGGACGGGGACGAGGTGGGCGGCGGGGAGGATCTCGATGCTGCCGACGACGTCGATGGCGCTGTCGTCGACGAGGATCGCGGCGTCGAGGAGCTCGGCGAGGTCGTTGCGAAACGCGATCTCCTCGGGGTGGGCGGTGCCGTCGGCGTAGATGAAGCGGTCGACGACCTCGAGCAGGGCCCGGCGGTTGTCGTCGTTGAGCCGCTTGAACAGCTCGAAGCAGCGCAGCTTGAGCTGCGAGAGCACGAAGCGCTGCGGGTCCTCGCCGTCGGCGACGGCCTCGGTCAGCAGGCTCTTGATGTCGTGGTCGATCTCCTGGAAGAGCTCGAGGTAGTGCTCGTGCTGGGCCTCGATGCGCTCGTAGCGGAGCTCGGCGTCGAGGGGGCCCTGGGCGTCGACGCGGGCGGTGACCATCTCGCGCAGGAAGGCGCGGATGAAGGCCTTTTCCCGCAGGTCGAACTCGCTGTCGATGTACCCGCAGGTCGTCAGATAGAAAATGATCGCCTCGATCTGCTGCTCGGCGACGGTGGGATCGGGATTGAGCTGCATCGTCGTCGTCATGGTGCTTCGTGGGGCGCGGGCGGGTCGGGCGACAGGATATCGCGGGGCGAGGCCCGGTGAATCCTTCCCATTCGCGGGTTTTCCCGGCCAGAGGCGCTATCTCGCGCGCCCAGGCGCCTGCGCTTGGCGGTCCGGCGCGGGGGTTCAGGACGGGGAGGGCGCCGGCGTGGCGTGAGATCTCCGGCCTGCAGTCGAAAAATGCGGGCGGCGAGGGATCGCCAAAAATTTGGTAGCGTTTGCGCCTTGCGTTGCCACGCCTACCTCATCCGCAGCGAGCGCTACCTCGACATCGAGGATGTGCTGATGCAGAAGCTCGCCAGCGCGAGTCGGGCGGAGGTCCTCGACCTGATCGGGAAGGACTTCGTTCGCATCGAGCTGCTGAGCGGTGAGTGGCGGGTGCTGTTCACGCAGCACCGCGTGACCGACAGCTATCAGCCGGTCGCCAGCGACCAGCGGCGGATGGCCCGGCTGATGGCGGCGCCGGACCAGCTGGCGCCGCTGGTCAACACGTTGTGGATGCACGAACTCCGCGACAAGTGGAAGCCGATCACCTTCGGGCTGCAGCACCTGACCTACGGGCTGCCGCTGGCGTCGGGCCTGATCGGCGCGGTGTTCCTCGAAGAGGCGCCCGAGTGGCAACAGGCCGAGCCGACCCACGAGATCATGGCGATCCGCGCCGATGTGTTCGCGCTGATCAGCCCCTTCATCCACAAGCTGGTCGACCGCGGCGACTTCACGATGCTGGCCCGCCTCGCGGCCGACCACTGCGACTCGGCGATCGAGTTCACGGCCGACCGCTGGCTCGGCTTGCGTGAGCAGAGCCAGGCTCGCGCCCCCGAGCTGATCCGCATGATCGACGGCTGCCTGATCGTGCCCGAGAGCTACGACCAGGCGCTCGCGGCGATGAAGCGCATGCTCGACGCCCACCTGCAGCCGAGCCTCGACGCGTGGCTGCGCGTGCACGCGGAGCGCGGCCGCTATGCGCTGCTGTTCCGCGACATCCGGCGCGAGGCCGGGGCGGCGCGCCCGACGATGTCGTTCCAGGTCGCCAGCCTGCGCTAGGCGAGCGAGGTGCGCTGCGATGACGCGATGGCGCGATGGCGCGATGACGCGACGGCGTCGCGTGGGCTCGGCCGGCTGCTCAGCCGCCGAGGTCGTTCCACGCGCCAGGGACCAGGCAGCCGGCGAGGTCGCCGCGACGTATGAAGACGCTGCGGCCGAGTCGGACGGCGGGGATCTGCCCGCGGGCGATGCGGTGGTAGATGGCCTTGCGGCTGGTCTTGAGCATCGACGCGACCTCGTCGACCGTGAGCAGGTCGAGGGCGGCGGCGTTGTCGACCCTGAGCTTTTGCGTCTTCGTCCTATCCCCACGTGGGACCATGCGTTCCCTCCCAATCCCGGGCGGTGAGGGTAACCCAGGGCCCGAGCCGCGGACAACGAACGTTGTCGCGCGCGCGAGGTCCTGGTACGCGCCGCGGGATTGGCGGACACTTGGGCTGTGCTCGAAGCCGAACATCACCTGTCTCTGGGGGCATCTTCGCCATGACGACGGTCACGACGGCCACAACACCCACGACGACCGAGGCGCTGCTGCTCGGCCCGGCGAGCGAGCAGGCGCGGCTGCTGCGGCAGGGCGAGGTGTCGGCGCGGGAGCTCACCGAGGCGGCGCTGGCCCGGATCGCTCGCCTCAACCCGGCGCTCTCGGCCTTCGTCGAGGTGCTGGAACGCAGCGCCCGCTGGTCGGCCAGCGCCTGCGACCGGGAGATCGCACGGGCCCGTCGGCGCGGTCCGATCGACGCGCTGCCGCCGTTTTGCGGGGTGCCGACGGCGGTCAAGGACCTGAACTTCGTCCGCGGCGCGCGCACCTGCTTCGGCTCGCGCAACTTCTCGCGGCTGTGGTCGCCGGTCGACGACCGCACGGTGGCGCAGCTGCGACGCGGCGGCTTCGTGGTGCTCGGCAAGCTGGCGACCTCGGAGTTCGGGGCGATGCCGGTGACCGAGCCCGACATCCATCCGCCGACACGTAACCCGTGGATGCCGGGCCACAGCGCCGGCGGGTCCAGCGGAGGCTCGGGGGCAGCGGTGGCGTCGGGGATGGTGGCGGTGGCGCAGGGCAGCGACGGCGCCGGCTCGATCCGCATCCCGGCGGCGTTCTGCGGGCTGTACGGGCTCAAGCCCTCGCGCGGGCGTGTGGCCAACGCCTACGGCTTGCCGGATCGCGGCATCCTTTACACCTGCGGCCCGCTGACGCGCAGCGTCGACGACGCGGCGGCGATGCTCGATGTGATGGCGGGGCTGTCGGTCGGCAAGCCGCACTGGTTGCCGCGACCGGCGATCCGCTACGCCGAGGCGGCGCGGCGACCTCCGCGGGGGCTGCGGATCCAGGTGGCGATCGAGGCGCCGATCGCCGCGTCGGTGCATCCGCTGTGGCGCGCGGCGACCGAGGCGGCGGCGCAGCTGCTCGCCGATGCCGGCCACGAGGTCGAGTTCAAGGCGATGACCGCGGGCACGCTCGACGAGTTCATCCCGCTGTATCAAAGCCTGCTCGCGGGGGTGCCGGGCGCGCGCCTCGAGCGGCTGCAGCCGGCGACGCGCTGGCTGGTCGAGCACGGTCGGAAGGTCCCGGCCACGCAGGCGAGGAAGATCTTCCTGGAGCTATCGCATCGCGTGCATGCATGGGTCGGCGACGCAGACGTGGTGCTGACGCCGACGGTCCTCGGTCCGCCGCCGCAGGTGGGCGCCTGGTCGACGCTGTCGGGCGAGGCGGCGTTTCGCGCGGCCGCCGACTACGGGGCGTTCACGGCGGTGTTCAACCTCAGCGGTCAACCTGCGGCCAGCGTGCCCGTGGGGCGCTCTCCGGAGGGTTTCCCGATCGGCGTGCAAGTGGTCGGACGAGTGACACGCGACGATTGGGTGCTGGCCGTGTCGCGTCAGCTCGAGGAGGCCTTCACGTGGGGGCCCCGGGTCGCACCGGCACATTGAGTCGAGAGGCGCCGCACGATCGCAGGGCGTGATGTGGGACAGGGTGCGGCGGGTCAGCATGATCCGCTCGAGATCAGGGACGGCGTTTAGAGTCTCGCGGCGGTGATCCGATGCGTCGCTCGTCGGCGCTATCTCCGAGCGGAGCGGCCCGCGCACCGAAGCCCTCCCGAGGTCGTCATGTCTGTCTTCTCCAAGCTCCCGAGTTACTCCAAGCTGCCCATCTACGTGCTCTCGGGCGTGTGGTTCGTCGTCACGGCGCCTCGCTCGGTTCGTCGGCTGACCCACAAGCTCGTCGGCTGAGCTCGTCGTGACTTCCGCGGCGATGAGCCGTGGACGGGTGTCAGATTGTACTGGATGGGTGAGGGCTCGATGGTTGGGCCGTGCGGATGACGTCGCACGGCGTCGTCCGCGGACCCGTCACGAGCTGTCCGCGGACCTGAGGGACGCGCAGTCGTGGATCAGGACGCGGGCTTCTTCTGCATCAGCTCGTCGATCTTCTCGCGCATGAACTCCATCAGCTGGGCGGGCGAGGAGGCCCGGAACTGCTGGAGATCGAAGATGAGCTTGGTCTGCTTGTCGAACTTGAAGAGCGAGGTCTTCTCGACTTGCAGGGTGAGCTGGAGGTTGGTGCCGAGGTACTCGACGGCGAGGTTCAGGTCGGTGATACCCCACTCCGAACGCCGCTGGACCGGGGGCTGGCGGTTGGGTGGTCGTGGGGTCGGAGGCGAGAGCGTCGAGCGGCGGCTTCGCCGGCGCTCGACGGGGGGTTCGGGGGGCAAGAGCGCAGAGGCTGGGTGGGGGGCGCTCGGCCCCCCGTTCTAAAAAATCACCTTCTTAATGAAGAAGTCCTCGGCGGTCACCTTGCCGGTGGCGAGGTCCGCGGCCTCGAGGGCGGTCAGCCGGAACAGCCCCGCCTCCTTGCCCGACTCGTTGATCATCTGGACCTCGACCTGGGCCGGGCAGCGCTCCGGGGACTTCTGCGCCAGCAGGTGGTAGGTCAGCCCGACCGCCTGGAGTGCCTTGAGTACCTCGGGCTGGCCGTTCACCGACACCTCGACGAAGAGGTACTCCGGGCGGGTGCCCGCGCTGGTGCGGTAGAGGTAGAGGTGATAGCTCTCCAGTCCCTCCTGGAACAGCTTCTCGACCTGGACGTCGCTGTACTTGCTGTCGCGGAACATGATTCCGGGCGTCGGCGTCGGCTTGGCCGACTCGCCGAAGAGCTGGCCGACCTGGGACCGGATCCGGCCAAGACCGGCCACCGACGGCGTCGGGGTCGGTGTGGGCGGTGTCTCCGTCCCGTCGACCCAGTCCAGCGACACCGCGTCGCCTAGCTTCTCCGCGTTGATCTTCTCGGTCTTCGGCAGGTCGATCTGGGCCAGTGGCACCGCATACAGGGCGCCGTTCTTGAGCTGGATCACGGCGTTGTTCCCCTTGACCACGTACTTCTCGCGGCCGACCACGCGCTTGCCGCTCTTCAGGACGATCACGTACGTGGCATCCGCCCACGCCGCCACCAGCAGCGCCGCCAGGATGAGGATCACGCGAGCCTTGGTCACGGTCGACACCTCCCGAGCGCTCGGACCTGCAACTTCCAGAGGCCTAAGGACGTTTCATCAACCAGCCCGAGCTAGGCTAGTATAGCCGTCTCTGGGGGGTGCGGCATGCTGATCGTGATGACGGTGGGGGCGACCCGGGAGCAGGTTGACCGGGTCACGGCGCAGGTCGAGGCGCTCGGCCTCAAGGCGCACCCCATCCCCGGCGCCCAGCGCGTCGCCATCGGCATCACCGGCAACCGCGGCATCGTCGAGCCGGGCCTGTTTGAGTCGCTGCCTGGTGTGCTCGAGGTCATCCCGGTCTCCCACCCCTACAAGCTGGTCAGTCGCGAGGCGAAGCCCGAGGACTCCGTGATCTCGGTCGGCGGCGTCGAGGTCGGCGGCGGCCACTTCGCGGTCATGGCCGGGCCGTGCTCCGTCGAGACCCCGGAACAGACCCTGACCATCGCCCAGGCGGTGCGCGCCGCCGGGGCCCACATCCTCCGGGGCGGCGCCTACAAGCCGCGGACCTCGCCATACGCGTTCCAGGGCCTCGGCCGCGAAGGGCTGGCGATCCTCCGCCAGGTCGGGCGCGAGGTCGGCATGCCCATCGTCTCCGAGGCGCTCGACGAGGAGTCGCTCGAGGCGGTCGTCGAGAGCTGCGACATGATCCAGATCGGCGCCCGCAACATGCAGAACTACTCGCTGCTGCGCACCTGCGGCAAGGCGGGCAAGCCGGTGCTCCTGAAGCGCGGCTTGGCGGCGACCATCGAGGAGCTGCTGATGGCCGCCGAGTACGTCCTCTCCGAGGGCAACTACGAGGTCGTCCTCTGCGAGCGCGGCATCCGGACCTTCACCGAGCACACCCGCAACACGGTGGACCTCGCCGCGGTCGTGGCCGTGCAGCGGCTGTCCCACCTGCCGATCATCGTCGACCCCTCGCACGGCACCGGCAAGCGGCACAAGGTGCTGCCGATGGCGCGCGCGGCCGCGGCGGTGGGC
>Ga0209262_10001315_pt1 | contig 10343 bp, 10 predicted proteins | sample Lowcelwee11metaG_FD_187171 | JGI IMG/M metagenome (GOLD analysis project Ga0209262, IMG submission 187171) | Freshwater pond sediment microbial communities from the University of Edinburgh, under environmental carbon perturbations - Low... | ecosystem: Environmental > Aquatic > Freshwater >...
TGCAGCGCGAGCCATGCGGTTGGCCGTGCCTTCCACCAGGGTCTCGAAAGTCAACGCGGTATTGAGGCGTGTCCGGTTCGCCGGATTGATTCGCTCCACGCCGGCAGCATAGGATTCCTCGGCGGGCAACGCCTCGGTTTCAATGATAGCCTCTTTTGATCTGGACTGGCTTTCCCTTGGAGTAAGCGCCAACTCAAGCTGCATGGGCTGGCCATAGACCTTTTCCAGCAGCGTGGAGATCCGGTTGCTGTACTGGGCTCGAATCCAGTCCAGCTTGAAGCGATTGACGACAAAAAGGGTGACGCGGGAAAAATCCTCGGCGACCTGCGCCGTCAGGGGTTTGATCCAGGTATTGAACTGCTGTTCGGGAAGTTCCTGAGCCAGTTGGTCGACGCAAGTCTGCCACAGGCTATGCCCGGCTTCCTGGCCCAGGCTTACGGCCTGACTGTTGATTTGTCCCTCGCTCATGCGTGCCAATTATTGTGGATATTTATGCCGTATTGGCAGCCCAATTGTAAATTATCAAGCATTTATCCACAAGTCCTCAGGAGTGGCCGGGGCCTCATGTGCTGCACGCAATTGGAAAGCCAAGGCATTGCCAGTATTGGAAATTTTTGCGATAATTCGCGGTTTTCCCGAGGCCTGTGATGTGCCCGGAACGCGCCGCAAGGCGCAGACCGAGGTCACGGACGTGCGGACGGGACATTTCATGGGCCATGCCGTCGCTTATGGGTGGTGTGGCCGCATGGTTAGAAAAACTCCACCGCTTATCACTAGGATTTCGAGATGAAACGTACTTATCAACCCTCCAAGATCCGCCGCGCGCGCACCCACGGCTTCCTGGTCCGCATGAAGACCCGCGGTGGCCGCGCCGTGATCAACGCACGTCGCGCCAAGGGCCGCAAGCGCCTGGCCGTCTAAGCCGGACCGCCGTGCCAGTGCCCTGTACCGGTTTTGCGCAGGACATTGACAGCGCACCATGCAGGCGCGGCGGCTGAAAACCCGGGAACAGTTTCAGGCCGTGCTGGCGTGTGCACCCTTTGCCCGGACAGAACATTTTGTCATGCATCGCATGGTCCTGGAGGCCTCAGGCACGCAAGTCGCGCCTCAGGCCTCCTTTGCTGTTGATGGTCCCTGGATCGGTGCCATGATCCCCAAGCGCTGGGCACGTCGTGCCGTGACGCGCAACCTGATCAAACGACAGGTTTACAGCATCGCGGCGCAGCACGAGGAGATGCTGCCTGCGGCCGCCTATCTGGTGCGCTTGCGTTGCACTTTCGATCGCCTTCAGTTCAGAAGCGCTGGGTCCGAGGCACTGCGTGCAGCTGTCCGCGGCGAGATCGACCAACTGTTCAACAAGGCCCTGCGGCCTGTCAGGGCTGCTGCATGATCCGATATCTGCTCATCGGGCTGGTCAAGGGGTACCGCCTCTTCTTGAGTCCGTGGCTGGGTTCGTCCTGTCGCTTCGAACCCACCTGCTCGCTCTATGCACTGGATGCCTTGCGCCAGCATGGCGCGCTGGCGGGCAGCTACCTCACCGCGGGCAGGCTGCTGCGCTGCCATCCCTGGTGTGCCGGCGGGCATGACCCCGTACCTCCGCAAAAACCCCGCCTCTTCACCGGCCTGTTTTCCTCCCCTTCTGAAAAGAACATTTCATGAACGATATTCGCCGCACCATCCTGTGGGTGATTTTTGGTTTTTCCCTGGTTCTGCTGTGGGACCAGTGGCAGATCCACAATGGCCGACCCGCTACCTTCTTCCCCTCACCGACGGCAAAGACGGCCCCGGCCCCGGCGGCGGCTGCATCGACTCCGGTGGCGGTTCCCGTGGCAGCGCCCGCGCTGCCTGCAGGCAACAGCAGTGACCGCATCGCCAAAACCGAAGTACAGGTTCCCGTGGCGCGTGAACGCGTGGTGGTGGGCACCGACGTGCTGAAGTTGACCTTCGACACCGAAGGTGGCTCGCTGGTCCGTTCCGAGTTCCTGAAGCATCGCGACCAGAAGAATCCCGAACTCAATGTCGTGTTGTTCGACGAAAGCAAGGATCGCGTCTATCTGTCTCAGTCCGGCCTGATCGCCGGCGCTGCCGGCGGCAGTCTCCCGACACACAAGACGCCCATGAAGCTGGTTCCCGGCGACCGCGAACTCAAGGGTGGCGCAGACGAACTGCTGGTGAAGTTCGAGTCGCCTGAAATCGGGGGTGCAAAACTCGTCAAGACCTACACCCTCAGGCGTGGCAGCTATGCCCTGGACGTGAAGCACGAGGTGCAGAACGTGGGTACCACGCCCCTGACACCCCAGCTGTACCTGCAACTGGTGCGCGACGGCAACAAGCTCGCCGGTGAATCGTCCTTTTATTCCACGTTCACCGGCCCGGCCGTCTATACCGAAGCGAAAAAATACCAGAAGATCGAGTTCAGCGACATCGAGAAGAACAAGGCCGAGTTCGAGAAACAGTCCCCCAACGGCTACGTGGCCATGGTCCAGCACTATTTCGCGAGTGCCTGGCTGCTGGGCGAAGGCGTCCAGCGCGAAATTTTCGCCCGCAAGGTCGATACAAATCTGTACGCCGTGGGCATGATCGCTGCCCTGGAGACGATTGCGCCTGCGACCAGCCGTGTCGTGGAAGCGCGCCTGTTCGTCGGCCCGCAGGAAGAAAAGAAGCTCGAGGCCATCGCACCCGGACTGGAACTGGTCAAGGACTATGGCTGGCTGACCATCCTGGCCAAGCCCCTGTATTGGCTGCTCGACAAGCTCGAGCATCTGATCGGCAACTGGGGGTGGTCCATTGTGGCCCTGGTGGTGCTGCTGAAAATCGCTTTCTACTGGCTCAATGCCAAGGCCTACGCCAGCATGGCGAAGATGAAAGCCATCACGCCGCGTATCACCGAACTGCGCGAACGTATGAAGGACAAGCCTCAGCAGATGCAGCAGGAGATGATGCGCGTCTACCGCGAGGAGAAGGTCAATCCCATGGGCGGCTGCCTGCCCATCATGATCCAGATCCCGGTGTTCATCGCGCTCTACTGGGTGTTGCTGTCCAGCGTCGAGATGCGCAATGCGCCCTGGATTCTGTGGATCAAGGACCTGTCGGCCAATGACCCTTATTACATCTTGCCCCTGCTCATGACGATGACAACCATGCTGCAGACGGCATTGAACCCGGCACCGCCGGACCCGCTGCAGGCCAAGATGATGTGGTTCATGCCGCTGATCTTCAGCGTGATGTTCTTCTTCTTCCCGGCTGGCCTGGTGCTGTACTGGTTGACCAACAACATCCTGTCGATCGCCCAGCAGTGGATCATCAACACCCGCATGGGGGTGCCACCGCAGTTCAATCTGCCGAAGTTTAAATAGCCCCCTGAGCCGCCTTCGGCGTCCCCCCAAGGGGGGACGACACCAGCGGCCCGGCCAAGCCGGTTCCGCGGTGTCTCCCGGTTGGACCACTTCAAGCGGGAGGGCTCGATAATCCTCTCGCTATGCTGGCCCGCCATCAGGAACCCATCGTCGCCGTTGCCACTGCACCGGGACGTGGCGCTGTGGGCATCGTGCGCATCAGCGGGCGGGCCCTGGATGCATTTGTCGTCGCGCTTTGCGGGCGCGCACTGCAGCCACGCCACGCGACCTACCTGCCCCTGCGCGATGCAGCCGGCGAAGTTCTCGACCACGGCCTGCTGATTCATTTCCCGGCGCCGCACTCCTATACCGGCGAAGACGTTCTGGAACTTCAAGTCCATGGCGGCCAAGTGGTGTTGCAACTCTTGCTGGCGCGCTGCCTGGAGGTGGGTCAGCAGGCGGATCGGGGCACGGGCCGAGCACGTCTGCCGGGTTTGCGTCTCGCGCAGCCGGGGGAGTTCACCGAGCGTGCTTTCCTCAACGACAAGATCGACCTGGCCCAGGCCGAGGCCATTGCCGATCTGATCGACGCCAGTACCGAGGCCGCCGCGCGCAGCGCCAGTCGCTCGCTCGATGGTGCATTTTCGCGTGAGATAACTGTGCTGCGCGAAGCGCTGATCCAGCTGCGTATGCTGGTGGAAGCCACGCTCGACTTCCCCGAAGAGGAGATCGATTTTCTCAAGAAGGCCGACGCCCAGGGACAACTGCGGCGTTTACAGGAGCAACTCGGCGCCGTGTTGCAGCACGCCCGCCAGGGCAGCCTGCTGCGCGAGGGCATCAAGGTGGTGATTGCCGGCCAGCCCAACGCGGGCAAGAGCTCCTTGCTCAATGCCCTGGCCGGCGCTGAACTCGCCATCGTCACGCCCATCCCCGGCACGACGCGCGACAAGGTGCAAGAGACCATCCAGATCGAAGGCGTGCCCGTGCATGTGATCGATACGGCGGGCCTACGCGACAGCAGCGACGAGGTCGAGCGCATCGGCATTACCCGTGCCTGGGCAGAGATCGAGGCGGCCGATGCCGTGCTGTTCCTGCGCGACCTGACCCGGCAGCACCTGGCGGACTACCGCGCGGCCGATGCCGACATCGCCCGGATGCTGGCGCAACGTCTGCCGGCGCGCGTGCCGGTACTCGATGTCTGGAACAAGGCGGACGCGGCGCCGGCACCGGAGGCGGGCCTGAGCCTGTCGGCCAAAACCGGAACCGGTCTGCACGTCTTGCGTCGACGCCTGCTCGAAATCGTGGGCTGGCAGGGGGCGCCCGAAGGTGTCTATATTGCGCGCGAACGACATGTGCAGGCGCTGCGACGCGTGCAGGAACACCTGACCGTTGCGGCCGCGCACCTGGCGGCCCAGGCACAAGCACTGGATTTGCTGGCCGAGGAGCTTCGGCTGGCGCAGAACGCGCTCAATGAAATCACGGGTGAATTTACCTCGGACGATCTGCTGGGGGTCATTTTTTCACGCTTCTGCATCGGCAAATAAGGCATCTGAAGCCATCAGCTTGCTGCAACCCCGTTGTCATGGCGGAGGAATGGGGGTACCGTGTGGAGATGGTCGCCGCCCCGGCGGCAAGGCGTGGTCCGGAAACAATTGCTTACGTGGGGGGACCAGCGAGGCTGGGCACGCCTCAGAATTTAGGAAGAAAATGCGGGATGCGGACAAATCGTCCGCCCAGTGTTGTTGTGCAAGTAGCGCCACCGGAATGGAAAATGGGACGACTGGACAATTTCTTCTCGAAAAAATCCACGGCCGTGGCCAAGACCCCACCCACCCAGGATGCGGGTCCGACCAATCTGCCGCCGGATGATGAGCTGGCACTGGACCGCAAGACCCAGAGGCTGGAACGTCGTGAACTGCTGTATGCCGTGGTACGCGAGTCCATGGCGCGCGTGGGCATGCTGTCCTCGAGCTACAAATACAAGGTGCTGTCACTCGATTCGCGTGGCAGCCAGTACTTGATCATGATGGATCTGCCCAAGGCGATGGCCGATCACATTGGACAGTTGGCCGAAATCGAGGAAATCGTTACCCAGAACGCCCGCCAGCGTCACAAGATCGATGTGACGGCCGTCTACTGGCGTATCAACGAGCTTTCCAAGACCTCGACGGCCGTGCTGCGCAAGCCGCGCCCGGAAACCGAGTTGGGTGCCGTGCCGGCTACTGTGCCCGTGCTCAGCGAAGCAGCCCAAGCGCCTCTGGTGCCCGGTGATCGCAAACGCCGCTTCGAACCCATACGCCCCGACGAGGTCAACGCCTTCAAGCAGGCCCTGGCCTCGGGTGACAAGGGCCGACCCGCCGCACCGGCCAAACCGCTGCCGGCGGATTTTGCCCCGACCGAGTTTCCACCGACCGAATTCGAGGAAACCCGCATGGACGAAGAAGCCGATCGCCTGCCATTGAGTCGTACCCAGTACGGCGATCTGATCTAAACCCGGCTACGGGCACCGTGGCCCCGCCCTTTCACATGCCGGCGAAATCGAGCAGTGTGAAGAGGGGCAGGCCCGCTTCACGCAGGCGGGCCGACCCGCCGAGCTCCGGCAGATCGACGATGGCGGCCCCTTCCATCACCTGGGCGCCCAGTTTCTCCAGCAGTCTCTTGCCGGCCATCATGGTGCCGCCGGTGGCAATCAGGTCATCGACCAGCAGCACCCGGTCACCGGGCTTGACGGCATCGGTGTGCAGCTCCACCGTTGCACTGCCGTACTCCAGCTCGTAGGTCTCCTCCACGGTCGTGAAAGGCAGCTTGCCTTTCTTGCGTATGGGCACGAAGCCCACGGCGAGTTCATAGGCAATGACAGAGCCCAGGATGAAACCGCGCGCATCGAGCCCGGCGACCACGTCCGGGCGCATCCCGGGATCCATGTAGCGGTGCACGAACGCGTCGACCATGACACGGAACACCTTGGGGTTCTGCAGCAGCGGCGTGATGTCACGAAACTGCACGCCCGGCGACGGCCAGTCCGGCACGGTGCGGATATGGCTTCTCAGATACTCGTTGATGTTGCGGTCCTGCATGGTGAGTCCGAAGGGTTGTGTGAAGAGACGGGAGTCGGTAGCGGATCAGCCGCGCAGCAGCTTTTCCTCGGCCAGCGCCAGCGCTTCGGCCTGTCCGGAGAGCACCAGCGTGTCTCCGTCCTCCAGTGTCAGGCTGGTATCGGGCGTGAGACTCTTGCCACTGTGCCGGCGCAGGCTGAGTATGCGGATGTCGGCCAGCCGGGGCAAGAGCGTGCCCAGGGTCTGACCCAGGGCATGGGCACCGGTGGGCAGGGTCAGCGAGTGCAGGCGCTCCTGCGCTCCATCATCGACCGCGCTGTCGTCGGCGCCGTGGAAATAACCGCGCAGCAGGTTGTAGCGCGCGTCGCGCTGGTCTTGCACCAGTCGGATCACGCGCCGCATGGGCACGCCCACCAGGGCCAGGGCGTGGCTGGCCAGCATCAATGAGCCCTCGATCGACTCGGGCACCACCTCGGTGGCCCCGGCCGCCCGCAGCCGGTCCAGCGCGAAATCGTCCTGGGTACGCACGATCACCGGAACGTTCGGGGCATGCTCACGCACATTGGCCAGCACCTTGAGGGCGCCCGGGACATCCAGATAGGTGATGACAACCGCGCTGGCGCGGCCCAGGCCGGCGGCCATCAGGGCTTGGAGACGGGCGGCGTCACCATAGGCGACGCTGTTACCAGCCGCCGTGGCCTGGCGTACCCGGTCCGGATCGAGGTCCAGTGCCATATAGGGGATCTTCTCGCCCTCCAGCATGCGCGCCAGGTTCTGGCCGCAGCGGCCATAGCCGCAGATGATGACATGACCACTGGTGCTGATGGACTGGCGGGCGATATTGGTCATGTGCAGCGACTGCTGCAGCCATTCGCTGGCAACCAGCCGCAGGACCAGCTGGTTGCTGTACATGATGATGAAGGGCGTGGCCAGCATGGACAGCACCATGGAGGCGAGGATGGGGTTGAGCATGGTGGCCTCGATCAGGCCCTGCTCGTGGGTCAGCGTCAGCAGCACGAAGCCGAATTCGCCCGCCTGTGTCAGGTACAGGCCGGTACGCAGGGCGACGCCCATGGTGGCCCCCAGGGCGCGCGTGAGAGCCGTGATCAGCACCAGCTTGAGCAGCAGGGAGGAAACCATGAGCATCAGCACCAGGGGCCAGCGCTGCCACACGATGCTCCAGTCCAGCATCATGCCGATGGTGATGAAGAACAGGCCGAGCAAAACGTCGTGAAAAGGCCGGATGTCGGTTTCCACCTGGTGCTTGAACTCGGTCTCCGAGATCAGCATGCCGGCGACAAAGGCCCCCAGCGCCAGGCTCAGGCCGGCCAGTTCGGTCAGCCAGGCCAGGCCCAGGGTGATCAGCAGCAGATTGAGCATGAAAAGCTCATTGCTCTTGTGGCGTGCGACCTGGGTCAGCCAGCGGCGCATCAGGCGCTGACCGCCCAGCAGCAGCAGGGCCAGCAGCGCAACGGCCTTGAGCAGGGCCAGCCCGAGCGAGCCCAGCAGCTCATGGGCCGGGCTGCCCAGCGCCGGGATCAGCACCAGCAGCGGCACCACGGCCAGGTCCTGGAACAGCAGGATGCCCATGACGCGCTTGCCGTGCTCGGACTCCAGTTCCAGGCGGTCTGCCATGAGCTTGACCACGATGGCCGTGCTGCTCATGGCCATGACACCTGACAGTGCCAGCGCAGCCTGCCAGCTGATGGACCACTGATCCGGCAGCAACAGGGCCAGCAGGTAGGCGCCGGCCATGGTCAACAGCATGGTGCAGAGCACCTGCAACAGGCCCAGGCCAAACACATGGCGGCGCATGGCGCGAAGACGCGGCAGGTTGAACTCCAGCCCGATGGCGAACATCAGGAACACGACCCCGAACTCCGCCAGGTGGCGCACGCCCTCCGAGTTCTGCGCCAGCGCCAGCGCATTGGGCCCGATCAGCACACCGACAAACAGGTAGCCGAGCATGGGCGGGAGCTTGAGACTGCGGAAAACGACCACACCCAGCACGGCAGCCAACAGGTAGATCAAGGTCAGTTCAAGGCCGCTCATACCCCGGATACTAGCAAGACAGCACACCCCCGATAGAATCGGCACATGAGCGACAGCAAGCAGGACCCAGCGCCCCTGGATGCCGGCCGGGCCATCCGGCTTGCGCACGAGACCCTCGAGATCGAAGCCGCGGCCGTGTTGGGCCTGCGGCAGCGCATCGGCGAGTCTTTCAGCCGGGCCGTGGCCCTGATGCTCAAGGTGCCGGGGCGCGTGGTCGTGATGGGCATGGGCAAGAGCGGGCACATCGGCCGCAAGATGGCCGCCACCCTGGCATCGACCGGTACACCGGCGATGTTCGTGCACCCGGCCGAGGCCAGCCATGGGGACCTGGGCATGATCACGGCAGCCGATCTGCTGCTGGCGATTTCCAACAGCGGCGAGTCCGAGGAACTGACGGCCATCCTGCCGGTGCTCAAGCGCCAGGGGGTTCCCCTGATCGCCATGACCGGCAATCCGGCGTCCACGCTGGGCCTGCACGCCGACCTGGTGCTGGACACGGCGGTCGAAAAGGAAGCCTGCCCCTTGAACCTGGCGCCCACCGCCAGCACCACGGCCCAGCTGGCCCTGGGAGATGCCCTGGCGGTGGCCCTGCTGGATGCGCGCGGATTCAAGGCCGAGGATTTCGCCCGCTCGCATCCTGGTGGCTCGCTCGGGCGCAAGCTACTCACGCATGTGAGCGACGTGATGCGCCAGGGCGAAGCGGTGCCGAAGGTCCGTCCTGACGCCGGCTTCAGCGCCATCATGCGTGAAATGAGCGCCAAGGGTCTCGGGGCCACCGCCATCGTCGACGCGCAGGATCGGGTGCTGGGCATCTTCACCGATGGCGACCTGCGTCGCCTGCTGGAAAAGGGCGTGGACATGCGCATGGGCAGCGCACAACAGTTCATGCATCCCAACCCGATCACCATCGGGCACGACGCGCTGGCCGTGGAGGCGGCCGAGATGATGGAGCAGCGCCGCATCACCAGCGTGCTGGTGGTGGACGGCGAGGGGCGATTGTGCGGCGCCCTGAACAGCAACGACCTGATGCGTTCGAAGGTCATATGAACCTTGAGCGGCCTGCACTGAACTTTGCGCCGGAGTTGTTGCTGCGTGCGCAGGGCATCCGTGTGGCGTTCTTCGACGTTGACGGCGTGCTGACGGACGGCGGTCTGTACATCGGCGAGGCCGGCGAAAGCCTCAAGCGCTTCAACACACTGGATGGCCACGGCCTCAAGCTGCTGCAGCGCGCCGGCATCACGCCGGCGGTGATCACGGGCCGCGACAGCCCGGCCCTGCGCGTGCGACTCAAGGCGCTGGGCATCAGCCACGTGCACTACGGTACCGAGGACAAGCAGCCGGCCGCCGAGCAGACGCTCCAGGCCCTGGGGCTGGACTGGTCGCAGGCGGCGGCCATCGGCGACGACTGGCCGGACCTGCCCGTCCTGCGGCGGTGCGCCTTTGCCTGTGCGCCGGTCAACGCGCACGCCGAGGCGCTGGCGCGGGCCCACTACGTGACAAAAGCGGCGGGCGGCAGCGGCGCCGCACGCGAATTCTGCGATCTGCTGCTGGTGGCCAGCGGTCGTTATGTGGACCTGCTGCAGGAAGCCTTGCGATGATCCGGATCGTGCGCCTGGCCTGGGACCGGCTCTCGATCTACCTGCCCCTCATGCTGATGGGTCTGCTGGCGCTGGGCACCTACTGGTTGGTGCGCAGCACGCCGCTGCTGGAGACCGGGTCGGCGGAGCAGCCGCTGCGCAAGGACCCGGACTACCTGATGGAGCGCTTCTCGATCAAGACCTTCGATAGCGAGGGGCGTCTCAAGAGCGAGGTTTACGGCGAACAGGCCCGGCACTATCCGCATACCGACATTCTGGAAATCGACCAAGTGCGCATCCGCAGCTTCAACAGCCGTGGCCAC